>OFSD01000135.1_pt1 | contig 68668 bp, 58 predicted proteins | sample 1543191 | NCBI WGS metagenome assembly OFSD01 (sample SAMN04209221, study PRJEB22552) | human gut metagenome | biome: gut; material: feces | host: Homo sapiens | place: USA: Oklahoma
TACATTTGGCTTATTTTCCCCGGCCCGTAGTGGCTATTTTTGCCCGACCCGAACAATCTCGAGCAACCGCAAGAATCAGTCGTTCTTCAACTACTATGGGCCGAGAAAGCTGTCGGTCGGCGAAGCCAAACCTGACCAGCCGGAGCAGCCCACAGGCGGCACGGGCAAGATCACGCTCAAAAAGACTGCGGCAGGCACATTGAAGGGCCTGCCCGGTGCGCGTTACAGTATCTACTTCAATGGCCAAATCGTTGGAAGCGATGTGACCGGCGAATCGGGAGAGCTCCATATTGAGGATGCCGCCACCGGCCTTTGGACCTTCGTTGAAACGGCGGCCCCGTCTGGATACTGTCTTGACCCTACGCCCAAGAGCGTCTATGTGGATGTGTCCGAAGGCGATCGCGAATACACCGTCGCGGCAGTCAACTACGCTATGCCCAGCATGATCATTTACAAAGAAGATGCGCAGACGAGCGCTCCCGTGCCCGGCACCGTGCTGTCGGTCAAGTCCGTTACAGGCGCCTACTCCACATCTGTTAAAATCGGTGAGAGCGGATCGGCTACGCTGGAGGGCCTGGAGCCCGGCGTTTACGTCGTATCTGAGGAGTCCGTGCCGGAGCCGTACATCTTGAGCAACACAGAACAGACCGTGGCGCTGCGTCCCGGCAAGACCACAGAGGTCCATTTTCAAGATTACAAAAAGCCTGGCCTTGAAATTTTGAAGAAGAACATCGCCAATATGGACCCCATCCCTGACATGACCTATAAGGTCGAGCAGATCGACGGCAGCTTTGAGACTACGGTCACAACAGACCTGCGGGGCCGCGCCTTTTTGGCGGACCTCCCCGTGGGCAGTTACCGCATCTCAGAGGTAGGCGGGCCGTCGAATGTGATCCTCTCCGAGATCCCGCAGGTGATCTATCTGGAGGCCGGCTGCACCCGCACGGTGACCTTTTTCAACGCGATCAAGCCCACCCTGACGATTTTGAAACAGAACAGCGTAACATCCGACCCTCTCCCCGGTGCAAAGCTGCACATCTACTATGCGTCCGACAACACCTCCACCGGCGAGATGCATGATCTCGGTGTGTTCTATTCTAACGAGGAGGGCAAGGTGATCCTGACGGATGCCGAGCGAGGCTGGTACAAAATCGTCGAGGAGTCCTGCCCGCAGGGCTTCGGCTTCCTCGACGGGGAGGCCGTACAAGAATTTTATCTGGAAGAAAATACCAGCAAGACCGTCATCATCCGCAATGTGCCGCTCAGTGCGCTGGTCGGCTTCAAATATGACACCAAAACAGGAAAAGGCATTCCAGGCTGCCGTTTCGAGCTGCGTTATTTGAGCGGCAATACCAGCGGCACGGGCGGTACCGTTATCGGCACTTACGTGACCGGGCCCAATGGAGCCTTCACTGTAACCGGCTTAAAAAAGGGCACTTATATCTGCGAGGAGGTATCCAGTGATGGAAACCACATCATCGACAGCGAGCCGCAGACTGTGTGGATCTCCGGCGAGGATCAGGACGTGGTCATCATCCGCTTTGGCAACTCACCGTTTGGCAGCTTGCTCATTACAAAGCTGAGCGATGACAACAAGCGCAGTCCGATCCCCAACACCGATTTCCTATTAACTTATAGTGATGGCACGTTTGTCGGCAACGACAACGGTATTTATACAACGAACGCTGCGGGTGAGATCCTTGTGGATGGCTTGGAGCCGGGGGTGACGATCATCGTGCGCGAGGTCAGGGCCGCGGCTGGGTTCTTGCTGGACGAGTCGCCGCAGCATATCCAGATCAAGAGTGGTGAAACGGTGCATCTACAGTTTCTCAATAAGCCGCTCGGAAATTTGATCATCAAGAAAAACAGCAGCGCCCCGACGCAGGAGGCTGTGCCGGGGGCGGAGTTTGAGATTACGTACGCTGACGGCAGCTATGTCGATGCCGCGGGCGGTACGATCTCGAGCAATGGCCGTTATGTGACAGACGAACATGGAGAGATCCGCATCAGCGGTATTGTCGGTACCGTCGTGGTGACCGAAATCAAAAGTGGACCGGGCTACCAGCTCGACGAGGCCAACCGCACGCAGACGGTGACGATCAACCCAGGCGATACACAGACCCTGCAATTCGTGCGCTTTGTTCCTTGACAATCTGCGTGGAAACACGCAACAAAGCAAGGCAGATTCTGAAGAATCTGAACTCTATGCTTGATTCGGCAGGGGCAGAACCTGCCTGACCCGGTGTGACGGGTAACAAAAACTCTGAATCTCCGACGTGCAGATTTGTAGTGTCATGCAATCTGTACGAAGCTCGGTAAAGAGCGGTAGCATGGTCTGAGACGGCTATGCCCGCAGGAGGCTATAAATCGGTCATGTCCAGAATGTCTTGTTGCAACCGACAAAAGTCCCGAATGTACGGCTCGTAAAGGCGTAGGATGATTATACAGCCATCCGCTCCCATGTGGAGTGCTGTCGCCGTCGAAATCTGAAGTAGTGGAAAACGGCAGAAAACCAAAAAGGTCGAATGTCTTTGGCAGAATATCACACAGGCCAAAGACGGCAGCCGGGTCAAAGGGACGGGCTAAAACCGATATGTAAAGCTAAGGCATAGGGAACAAAGGAACCGTGGACGGACACATCCCAAGATGTAAACAGAATGACACTTCTGTCCGCACAGGTAGGAAATGACCTGTTAATCCGCGGGACAGCAGCCCGTAGTAGTGATGAAACTCCTGTAATGGGAGTGGAGCGAAGGGGCATAGTCAATGCAGATTTGTATGTGAACAGAAAGTCGAGGAAGCCGTAGGCATACCTGACTAAAACCAGAAACACCAATTCCAGAGAGGAGGCGGTGCGTATGGCACAACAATTCGACTACCCAAAAACCGAAACTCAATTACGCGAAATTCAAGATGCACTGTATCAGCACAGCAAAGAAGTCTATGAGGCTGGCGGCCGTCCAGCATTCAAAGGACTTCTGGAGATTATGTCAGCAGAGTCAACCATTATCACAGCAATCCATAATATCAAAGGCAATCATGGAAGCGAAACCCCTGGTGTAGATTCCAAAACCATGCGCAAAGATTATCTTCAAAAACCATTCCCGTGGGTTGTAGCAGATATTCAACGTGCATTTAAGTATTTTGAACCCCAGCAGATACGGAGAGTATATATCGACAAACCGGGAAAATCAGAAAAGCGGCCTCTGGGCATTCCTGCAATACGGGATAGAATCGTACAAGAATGTATGAGGATAGTGCTGGAACCTATATTAGAAGCACAATTCTTTGCACATTCCTATGGATTCCGCCCCATGCGAGATGCGGCTATGGCCTTAGAACGAGTTGACATTATAATGCACAACACGGGAAATTACTGGATTGTCGAAGGTGACATCAGCAAATGCTTTGACCGTATCGACCACAGCATACTCATAAAGCGGTTGTACCACATGGGTATCAAGGATAGGCGGGTCTTGCAGATTATCAAGGCCATGTTAAAAGCCGGGGTCATGGAAGAACGCGCCGTAAACGAAGAAGGAACACCGCAGGGCGGCCTAATCAGCCCACTACTCGCGAATGTTTATTTAGATATTATGGATGAATGGGTATCAAAGCAATGGGAAAATAAACGAACCAGACATCAGTATGTACAGGACCAGAGCAGGTACGCGGTCATGCGCAAGAAAACCACTCTTGTTCCCGGATACCTTGTCAGATACGCGGATGACTTCATCATTGCAACAGACACCCGAGCACATGCGGAAGACTGGAAAGCTCGCTTGCAATCCTTTCTTCAGGAAAAAATGAAATTGACATTATCCCAAGAAAAAACACTGATAACAGACATCAGAAAGAAGTACATCAAATTCTTAGGCTACGAGTTCAAAATGGTCCGGGGGAAATCCCGCAGAGGCTACATCCCAAGAACGATTCCAGACCGTGAGCGATTAAAGCGCAGAGCTGACAAAATCGCGGAAGACATCAAAAAGATTCCCGGTAATTACAGCCGTGAGCAAATGGTTGGTGCAATAAACCGCATCAACAGTCAGATAAGAGGGATTATCCAATATTATCAATGCTGTACATGGGTAAATATTGCCATGCAAAAACACAGCAGAAAATTGCAACTTGCGGCAAGGCGCCGCTTGAAACAGTACAACGGGAAATGGATTCCAGCAAATCAAACCCGGAACCTTCCTCGAGTACACCAACAATACAAACAGAAAATTCCCTCTATCAAATACCGGGACATCTATGTAGGCTTTACAGCGCTTACCTTTTGCAGATGGGAAAGAACTCCACCTAAAAACCAAGCTGAGACACCATACACCGACACTGGGCGGCAGTTGTATTTTGAACGTACGAAAAAGAAGAAAATGCAGGCGCGTCTGGATGAAATGTATTCGGATATCGAGAGGATATGTGTCAATTACTCGAAGAAAGTCTAGAGGAGTCTCCAAAAAAGTTTTTAGCATTTCATCTGTTAACTCTTCGGCTACAGCACCGTCGCTCTCTAAAAACGAGTTAATAGTGATTTCGAGATTTTCCTCTGTAGGGGACATCTTCGGACTAGCTTCAGCTACAGTGTTCATGCTCGTGACTGACAATGTCACTGTTAGGATAAGAGACATTGCTGCCAGCATTAACCTTCTTTTCATAAGAAAATACCTCACTATCATTATTCTCAATTTTTGATGTAGGGGATAACGCCATACTTTTTGGAACGTAATACAGTAAGAGCTGCGGCTTGCCAACTGATGTAAAATCACCTCCTTTGATTTGGCATCTATAAAATTTGCGTTTTTATCCGATTGATGTAGTAGCTTTGTACATTCCGCAGCTCCTATCAAAATCGTTCTTTACATGTCAAGAATTTGGAAGGATGGATAGAACCACATAAAAATGACACGGTAAAACGATTAGTCTAAAAATCTGTTTACGTCCCTACATAACAGAAAATGCTCTAAAGAAGGAATTCTCACATGCCAAGTCCTACCTCACATTTCTTTTTGCTATTTCAACAAAGCACAGTTGCTTTTTTTGACAGAATGATGATATACGGAGCTCTTGATATAGTGTTTCAAGCAATAAGAAGAGAAGCATGGCTGAAAGTTATGAAGCTAAGAAATCTGCGAGAGGGACGAAAACGGTATTGAGAAGATTCCGGCCTATCTCTTTGGCAGCAATGATGTTTACCATTAAGGACGAAAGCTGGTAACCATCTCTATGCGGATTTCCTCGAATATTTTGGCGGGAAGAAAGATAGTACTTTCTTTTTGCTGGTTCGGAGGGGGAGATTTTTTCCTATCTAAAATAGTACTTTTTGCCTGACCCAAACTTGACCTTCCCAGCGAACATTGGGCGCGCATACGTACAAACAATATGATTGAGCGGACGAACCGATAGATCCGTCTCGGGCCCCGTGTGGTGGGGATATTCCCGGATGGGAACTCCACGCCGATGCTGGTCTGTGCGAGGCTTCGCAGTGGGGTACCCAGTGGGGCAACAAAAAGTACATGAATATGAAGTATTTGGAGGCGGCTTTGGATGACGCCTCTATTGCCGACTGATTTCATTTAGCTAGGGTCTGCAAATTTTTTTGCGCATAATCCTCGACGGCACCCAGTGCCCATAAATCCTGACGGCACCTTGCTGGACACCGAAAAAGGGGGAAACTCTGGCTGAAAGGCATAAAAAAGAGAACCCAATATGTTTACATACGGGGCTCTCTGCTGATGGAATATTGTGATTGATAAGAGCTGTATGAACCGAGAGGTTCATGTACGGTTCGGCGAGAGCCTTTGAGTGAAAGCACCATTAGCTACTCGGCTGAGCGGTCGGCTCTCATGGGTGAGAGCCGACCGCTCGATAACTATTCTTAGATAATTAGAGAAGATGAATTTACTTGTCAAAAAACGACAACTGATCAGCCTCTTCAAAAACGGAAATTTCTACTTGCCAAACTCCTTGCTTTCGCTCACCTCGTAGTACAATATCGATATTATCGGATTTGACGCTTGGACGAACCTCCCATTTATCTAATGTCACCGGCACTTTTATTCGTGTTAAAGATTCATTAGCGTTTGGATATCTGCGCCAGTCCGTAGATTTGGAAATTCCTTGTTTGGTGTCTACAGGGGCTTTATCAACGATAATGCGGCCTTCTCCAGAGGCGGTTCGGCTTGTGGTTTTTTTCAGATAGATACCTTTGTCAAATCCGCCTGATTTTTTTCGCTTAATTTCCTTCTGAGATAGAACGGTATTAAAATCAATTTGATATTGACTCAAAATCCCATCAAGGACCTCTAAAATGTCGGCAAGTTCAGCAATAATATCTTCATCGTTCTTTGAATCAAGTACTTCTAATGCCTCCTCTACAAGCTTTCGTTTCAGCAAGCTACTAAATAGTTCTTTATTTAGTTCTGCTGTTACAGCCTCCTCACCATTCTTTTCTATTTTTTCTGGAATTTTATCACGCACCAGTTTGTTGAATTCAAATTGCTGCCTCTTTTCAAAAGAATACCGGACTTGGACCTTGGCTCCGGTCCGAATAAGTTGATAGTATGCATGAGAGAGAATTCCACCCTCAAGCAAAATACTTGCCCCGAGGCCTTTAGCAACAGTGCCTATTCTACCAATAACATCTCTGTCTCGCAAAAAATCTGCGTTTGTAGGCTGTATCTGAATATTCCTAATATTTGAAGCGGAGGTTTGCGTTAAGGCTTCCAGGTTTTTGAGATCTTGTAGTGTGTGAATGGCAATTGCATCTTCAAATGATAACTTGTTTCGTGGCATGCTCAGATTGTCATTATATTCATAATGCTCATGATACCACGGAAAGACATCACAGTTGTATTGAGACTTATCAACACCTACGAACCACATTACGCTAACGCTATTCTGCTCTTCTTCAGAAATCAACCTCGTAACGTAGGCGATTTGTTTTACCCATTTCTCATCAGAAATAGCCTCATACCAGTCGTACGGAGGTTTCAGACATTGCACTTCCCATTTGCCGTCATCCATTGGAAAAACAAAGTATTTCTTATAATTTGTAAATTTTTGCACACTGAAGTCTTCGCAAGCTCCTTTTTTAATATCTGATACTCTAGTATCAACCAGATATTTGTCATGGCTGTAATAATATAATCCCTCGGGTAACCCCCATAGAGCTTCTATTCGGACCAATTTATCGCCCGGGCTAGCATAGGCAAATGCTGATGAAATAGCTGGTATATAGTTGTGGAATATAAAAATGGCACTTTTGCGAAATTCTTTTGAAAGTCGGGCATAACTATCACAAAGCCATTTTTTGGCGTCTTCAGCGGTGCTTATACCATCTGTCCGCGGGAGAAGTTGACGATCTTCTTTTCTATTAGTTGCGATATCTGTTCGGATAATTAGAAATCGAGATACGAGAACTTGCAAATCAAGCTCCAAATCAGGAGGAACAATCCCTTCAGCTAACGATTTAAGTGTATTCTTGTCATCCAAAATATACAACGGTGCGGTACTCAATTCTAATCGTCGATACAAAAGAGGATTTTGAATTTTAGCATATTGTTTGTACCGCTCTGTATCTTCGGCTCTTAACATTCGAAGGCAGTGTGGAAAATTCCTATCTGTGCTCTTATTGCCTTCTTCTGACTTACAAGAGAGTTTTGTGGGATCAATACCACTTGAGGACTTTTCTTCGTCAGCTTGAACTAAATACAAATAATCTCCATCATATACCCATTCGAAATGTACACGAATTTTCTGACTCGTAACCCATGTGCACGGAATAGTTAATGCCGTTCTGATGTTACGATCAGAAGGACACATCAATTTGGAGTTGAACTGATCTGTCGTATTGACCTTCTTCCTCCAGTTGCGTAAAGAAATACGGAAAGTGCGAGGGGGAGCAACCACATCAAACTCGCCTCTCCAGTCACGAAGATCTTTCGCAACACGGCGTTCGTTTGAAATATGTCCACAAAACAATGATATTACGCGTTTTTGAATAATTACAGGCATACGAACATTTGATGAACCTTCTTGCGCAATAAAGTCATCAAAACAGCGCTTAACGAGTTGTGGCCACTCGCGTAGAGTGCCCTCTACAGAGATAAATTTTCCACGATTCTCTAATCCTTCAGAATGTGCATTTGAACGTACAATAATTTGATCATCAAGTTCGATTTTGCATTGCGCTGCTGCCAAACTTATCGCATACCCCCATGCTGTCATGAGATCGTTCGCAGTCCCAGCTTTTGTGTAGTCGTCAAAGAGCTCATCTGAAATAACAAAGAACGGCAATGTCCACTTTGCAGGCAATGATGCTAATCCAAATGCTTTTTCACCTACACGTTCTATACAAATCTGCTCGGCATCAATGGTTTCGACACCTGATTTCACAACCCAAAGAATCTTATTTATCGGCTTTAAACATTGAGAACGCACCATTCAAAGCACCTCACTTTTCACCGCTACTAGTGTCAGTTTTGCTACTAGAGACGGTTTTGTTACCGGATCCAAATAGAGCCGTTGCAACTTCAGACATTTTCCCGACGGCATCATCCGCAAAGTAACCAGTAATAAATCCAACACAAATTTCTGTTGCGAATGATGGAGACTGCGCTGCATTAATATAACCGGAAAGGACCATGCATCCTACAACAAAAGCAATACAAGCAGAAATCCATGGCGAGAAAATTCTCCAATATTTTCTATCCTGAGACCAATAACCTCGAGCCACAACTCTATAAAAATATTTTAGCCCAAAAATTGTTCCGCCCATTAGACCTGAAAAGAAATAAAGGATAATTCCTTCCAACGAAGTAACTATCTTTGATTCAAGCCCTATATGGCCACCTATCCTGCCAATTAATCCGCACCAAATACAAATCAAGAGGACGAAAGATACAAACAGGATTATGCCAATGTAGATGGCTTCGCTTTTCATTTCCTTACGTGCATTTTCAGGATACCTTGACTCCCAATCGTACTGGTTCCTGCCATCCGTATTAACGCTTGTTTCAATTACATCTTGGTCCTGATAATGCTCAGGCTTTCCAGTTTTAGAATCACTAACAGTATATTCTTCGGCCATTTATATCCCTCGCATCGTTTAGAAAAATGTTTGTAGATTTTTAATTGTTTTTAATGTAAGGGTAGTATCTGGATTTGTTTTGTAATTGTACTTTTCAATGTTGCCCTGGTCCTCTGCAATAACCTTCCTGAAAAATTGAGAAATTGGTTCTTTTAAAATATGTACTCTTCCGTTAGGATTATCCCACTTGCGGATAGGTTCACAATAAAATAAATATTCGTTATTTCCAACAAGAGCATCAACCTGAGAAGCAGTGCAAATCTGCCAATCGAATTCTATGGTATCAAGTTTTTGTATTAACGAATGGTATGGTACCAAGTGAATATGTGCGTGATTTGTTCCGCAGGATGTTGCGGAGCCTTCTCGATTTGGGCCATGTTCAAAAGCAATGACAGGACCATAGCATTTTTCAAGTACTTCAATAACATTGCTGGTAAACTCGGCAAACTGCTTTTCAGAATATAAGGCCTTCATTGAGCAACAATGCTTTTTAGGCACAATAAGAGTCCATCCTTCAACCAAAGCACCAACAGATGAAATTGCAAAGTAATCGTTAGTTTCAGCAATTATTTTATTTTCTGGTTTTTGTAAAAAATCTCCCTTATTGGCTATGCTACAAAATCTACAGACGCTCATTTTATTTTCCTCCAAATTTATGCTATCACTGTCAAAAGAAATAGTCTTGGGCAGATTCTTGATGATTTTAGCAGACGGAATACAAGACGAATCTTTAAAAATCATTAACTCTCCGCCTTTTTTTTTGTTAGCCAGACTATAGTTGACTGAGAAATGAAATCGTTGGTAGTGCTCATATAACTTATCGATTTCTATATTGTCATCGTAGGTCATAACCCACTTGCAATCAAGTGATGAAACCGCATCTCGCAACCTTTCGTGATCTTCGCCTGAGAGATAATTCATATATAAGCGCTGGCCTTTTTCGTAATAAGGAGGATCAAAATATATAAAGATCTCTCCTTTGTCGCTCCAACGTGGAAGGTAATGTAACAAAAAAACGGAAATATCTTGATTATATATCTTCACATTCTTTTTATATTCGGCAATTTTGGAAATTTTCTTAATTAACGATGCCTTATTAAAACGACAATCAATTTTATATGTTCCAGACTGATCATAGCCACCGATAGGTCCAGCGTCCAAAATTCCCGAACGATTGGTCCGATTCAAAAAAAACATAGCAAAACCGAGTTCTTTACTGTATCTTGACGATTCTTGGAGAATGGCTCTTTGCTTGCGCCATTCATCGACAGTTACAGAGACACTTTCGATTTTTTCGATAAACCAATGCGTAGATTCTGTGATAGCCCGCCAAAATGAATATATAGACTTATCTGCATCGTTGATGATAATATAATCTACTATACCATTGATGAGTAGGCTCCAAGCAATATTTGCGCCACCGGCAAAAGGCTCGATATATATACAGTGCTTCATATTGTTTGATTCTATAATGTTGGCAATAGCGGGATATAATGCGGACTTTCCACCCGGATACCTCAGCGGAGAGTAATTTTCCATGTGAATATCTCTCTTCCTGTTTTTGTATATAACAATCCTATTTTACTGTAATGTAATGATAATTGCTTTGCCCTCAAAAGTCAATACTACTAATACTGATGGGTTGCTGTGCAATTGCTGGAATACTTTCCGTAATTTTGCTGATGCGGTAGGATTGTGCATTCCGCAGATTCTGTGCTATTATTATGTTGAAAAAGAAGAAGTGCTCTTCGTGTAAAACGGAGAGAACTTCTTTTTGCTATTTTAGCCCTCCACAGCAAATATGTAGATGAGGTGACATGAACGTATGAAAGAGAAAATGTTTGCCGCATATCCAGATGTAGTAAATGTTGATCAACTTAGAGAGATGTTGGGTGGCATAGGCTACAAGGCGGCATATGGTCTGCTGCACGATGGCAGCATTCGCTTTTTCAAGATAGGGAAAGCGTTTCGTATTCCCAAAATCAACATCATCGAATATCTGCAAAGGAACTCTGAAATCTAAATACCTTTGTCCGTGAAAATAAAATCTTGCGCACCATTGTTCCGGCGGATTCAGCATGCTACAATGATGTTGTCGTTTGTTGAAAGACGCTACTGTTAAGTAAGGAGGTTAACAGAATGGTAGCGGGCCATCTGCAAGAGAAAAAAGGACTTTTTTATATTGTATTAAACTTTGTGGACTCGGATGGAAAGCGAAAACGTAAGTGGATAGCAACAGGACTGCCGGTGAAGGGCAACAAACGAAAGGCGGAGGCAATGCTGGTAGCAGAACGACAAAAATATCAGCCTGCTGAGTACCAGCGCACAGCCGATGCCAATATGCTTTTTGCCGATTATATGCTCTACTGGCTCAGGCAAATCAAGTCATCCGTGGATATAACGACTTACGCTGGATACAAAACGAATGTTGAAAAGCGTATCGTTCCGTTTTTTCGTGGGCGTAAGGTCACGCTGGGCGGTCTGCGTGCCGGCGATATTCAAGACTTCTATACCTACTGTGCAACGGAACTGGAGATCAGCAACAACACGATCATCAAGTACCATGCAAACATCAGCAAAGCCCTCAACGATGCCGTTCGGTTGGAGAAAATCCCAATGACTCCCCTAAAACGTGGAATGCGCCCTAAGCAGGTCGAACACATCGGAAAATTCTATACCTTGTCAGAGGTAGAGCATCTGCTCAGTTGCGTAAAGGGTGATGGAGCCGAGTTCCCCGTGTTGATGGCAGCATTTTACGGGCTACGCCGTTCTGAGATCATGGGCCTGAAATGGGAGGCTATTGACTTTGATGCCAATACGATCACGATTGCACATGTAGTTGTTGAGGTTAGTATTGATGGCAAATACACCATTGTTGCAAAGGATCGACCGAAGAACAAAAAGAGCTATCGCACCTTACCGTTAGTTCCGGAATACCGGAGGTTGCTGCTTCAAATGAAAAAGCATCAGGAGGAGTACCGTGAACTCTGCGGCAACTGCTATCATGAGAGCGACTATATCTATGTGAATGATATCGGTGAGCAGATTAAACCTAATTATGTGACACAGCATTTCAAGCTGGTCCTACGGAAGAACAATCTGCGGGAGATCACCTTTCATGAACTGAGACACACCTGCGCAAGTCTTCTTCTCAAAAGCGGAATATCAATGAAAGATATTCAGGCATGGCTGGGCCATAGCAATTACAATACGACCGCAAATATCTACGCTCATCTGGAATCAAACTCAAAGGAGCTTACGGGAAACGCAATGCAGGGCAATTTGACCATCAGCGGGAACCTCGCTGCTATGCAAGAGTGAGCAGAGATGCGATACGCGGGAGAACTCAGGAGAGAACTCGATCAAAAATGACGAAAGACTGGGTCCCTCCAAAACGGAGAAACCCAGTCGTTTCAAGTGGTGCCGGTGGTGGGACTCGAACCCACACGGAGTTGCCCCCGGCGGATTTTGAATCCGCTACGTCTACCATTCCATCACACCGGCCTATTTTACGAAGTTCTGCCGTAGGGGAGAACTTCAGGGAAGAACTCGGGAAAAAGCTGCTTTTATAATACCTCAAAAACCTAATAATTGCAAGGGTCACGCCAATCCGATGTGTCAGTAGGCGTACAGTCTTTTGAGTCCGCTACGTCTACCAATTCCATCACACCGGCAGGTGCGACCATTATTATATGCGATGCAGGGAGCATTTGCAAGCAAAACTTTTCGAAAAAAGGCTCCGGCGCACTGCGCCGGAGCCTTTCACAATGTAAGATCATACGTAGCGCTGATTGATGACGTCGAACACGCCGCGCGTGGTGAGGCGCAGCGTTGGAATGACGGTCAGCGCCATGAACGAAAGCGTCATAAACGGGTCGACCCCGCGCGAGACGCCGAGCTTGAAGGCCTGCTCCTTGGCGTTTTCGAGCGCCTCGTTGACCTCGATAAGCGGCGCTTCGCTCATGATGCCTGCAATCTGGAGCTGGAGCTCGCCGAGCACCTTGCCGTCGTCCATCACGACGATGCCGCCGCCGAGCTCGACGACGCGGTTGACCGCCGCAGCCATGTCCTCCTCATTCACGCCGACGACAATGATGTTGTGGCTGTCGTGCGAGATGGATGTCGCCACCGCGCCGGACTTGAGGCCGTAGCCCTTGATGTAGCCGATGCCGATGTGGTGCGTGTTCTTGTGGCGCTCGATGACGGCAATTTTCAAGATGTCGTCCTCAATGCTGATCTTTTCGGCGTAGCCCGCATCGGTCGTGACGATCTCGCCGGGCACCATGCCGAGCACCGCGCGCGGGCGGGACTCGATAAAGTCCGTGGCCTCAAGGTGCGCAACGTGGAACGTCTCGTGCGAGCGCTTGACGAGGTGCGGATCGATCTCGGGCGCTTCAAACGGCGTGACGGTCTTGCCGTCGAACATCAGCTTGCCCTTCTTGTAGACCTCAAGGATGTTGAAGTCGTCGAAATTGTCGATCACGACAAAGTCCGCAAGAAAGCCCGGTGCGATTGCGCCGCGGTTATTGAGCAGGAAGTAGCGCGCGGCGTGGTGGCTCGCGCATTTGACGGCGATGATCGGGTCGACGCCCGACTTGATGGCACGGCGCACGATGTAGTCGATGTGCCCCTTTTCGAGAAGATCGTTCGGGTGCTTGTCGTCCGTGCAGAACATGCAGTAGGTGTAATACTGCGGTGTGAGCAGCGGGAGCAGCGCGTCGAGATTGCGCGCGGCCGTGCCCTCGCGGATCATGATGTACTGTCCGCGCTCGAGCTTGGCGATGGCATCCTCCACGGTGCTGCACTCGTGGTCGGAATAGACGCCGGCGGCGATGTAGGCGTTCAGGTCGTTGCCCGAAAGGCCGGGGGCGTGGCCGTCGATTTTTTTGTGGTGCGCCTGCGCGGCGACGATCTTTTCGAGCACCTGCTCGTCGGCGTTCGCGACGCCGACATAGTTCATCATTTCGGCCAGACCCTCGACGCGGTTGTGCTCGTAGAACGAGTCGATCGCGCGGTAATCGAGCACCGCACCGGATTCGTCGAGCGGCGTTGCGGGCACGCAGGAGGGGAGCATGAAGCGCACGTCAACGGGCAGATCTTCCGTCGCCTGCAGCATATACTCGATGCCGTCGGTGCCCATGACATTGGCGATCTCGTGCGGGTCGGTGATGACGGTCGTGGTGCCGTGCGGAATGACGGCGTTGGCAAATTCCTTGGGGGAAACGAGCGCGCTCTCTAAGTGGATGTGCGCGTCGACAAAGCCGGGCAGCACGAGCTTGCCGCCCATGTCGACCTCGACCGCACCCTCGTAATGCTCGCCCATGCCTGCGATCAGCCCTTCGGCCACGGCGATGTCGCCATGGCTCAGCTCATTGCAGAAGACGTTCACATACGTCGCGTTCTTGAGCACGAGGTCGGCCTTCTGCCGTCCCGAGGCCACCTCGACGACGTGGAGCTTCTTGTTCAGCTTGCGGTTGATCTTTCCTGCGTAGCTTTCCCGGTATGCCATGCGTTTTCCTCCTTATTTTGTTGTGTTTGACCAGTTTATCGGATGAATCATCCATCTTCCTCGTTTATTTTTTATAGGATACTACGTTCTTTTGCACTTGTCCAGCAGAAAAAGCTAAAATATTTTTAGTAAAACTGACGAAAAGTGAGAAGAACGCAGAAGTTCACTGTATCATAAACTGTATGATGGACCGGACAAATACAGGCCGTTGCCGAAAGATTGCTTTTCACAAAATGCTGTTTACAAGCATCTGATAATACAGTATAATTAATCAAACGGTATAGAGATAAATGAATATTTTCAACTAAAGGACGAATAAAACGCGCTGGCATTCACTGCGCCGGGCTTGCTTGAAGTGGCCCGCACACAAAATGGAGGCTGCGGCAATTTTAGGATCGGACAAGGAGGGGGAAGATATGAAAACCGAGCATTCCTATTCCGCAAAGGGCGTTTTGGCTGCGCTGGGGAGATCCGCTTTGTATCTGCTCTTTTTTGTGGCGGTGCAGGTTTTGCTGCCCTTTGTCTATGGGATCGGTATCGCTGCCGATGCGGCAATCAATAGGGGAGCGGACCTTGCACAGGGGGCGCAGGCGGTGGCGGAGCGACTTCTTGACGGCCTGTCGGCGCTCACGCTGCTATCGTGTCTGATCATCGCCGCGGTACTGCTGCTGTGGTTCCTGCTGCGGAAAAAGCCGCTATCCGAGGCGGCGGGCCTTCGTCACTGCTCGGGCTGGACGGTGGGCTTCTGCGCCTTCGGCGCGGTCGGCCTCTATGTGCTGGTCAGTCTGGTGCTTGCCCTGCTGCCGGAAAGCTGGATGGAGGAATATGGAAAAGCCATGCGCCTGAGCACAGAGACGGGGCTGATCTCGGCGCTTGCCGTGGTGGCCGGCGCGCCGCTTGCGGAGGAGCTCGTGTTCCGCGGCGTCATCCAGTCGCGGCTGGAACGGGCCATGCCGGTGTGGATCGCAATTGTACTGCAAGCGGTACTCTTTGGATTCATCCACGGAACGCCGGTGCAGATCGGCTACGCGTTTCTCATGGGCCTGCTTTTCGGCTATATTTGCTATCGCACGGGGAGCATCCTGCCCACGATCGCCGCGCACGCCGCGTTCAACGCAATGAACGACCCGCTGGGGCTTTTGGGCGGTTTTGCGGAGAAGTGGCAGTTCCTTGCCGTCATGGCCGCCGTATGCGCGGCGGGCTGTGTGCTCTGCCGCCGCGGTTTGAGCGGACTAAGAACAGCGCCGGAGGCTGAAGCAAGGCCTACATCGCCGACGGTCTGCGAGGAGATCACCGAATAACAGAGAAAGCGCCTTTCAAAGAAAGCTCTTTGAAAGGCGCTTTGCGCTTCTGTGATTGAATCTTTTTACTTCACGCTGCCGTCGGCGTTGAAGACGGGCAGCTTTTCAAGGAACAGGATGTCCTTGCGGTCGGCTGCGCCGCCCTCGGCGAGAACAGCCATGCGGCCCGTAACGATGCCGCCCGCCTTTTCGACGAGTGCTTCCATCGCCTTGAGCGAGCCGCCCGTGGAGATGACATCGTCGACGAGCAAAATCTTCTTGCCGCGGATGAGGTCCGCGTCGTCAGAGCCGAGGAAAAGCTTCTGCTGGGCGACGGTGGTGATGGACTTGTCCTCCACGGAAATGGGATCGGGCATGTAGACCTTGGGGCCCTTGCGCGCGATAAAATACTTTTTCGCGCCGCTCTGGCGCGCCATCTCGTGGATGAGGGGGATGGACTTTGCCTCAGCGGTGAAGAGGTAATCGTAGTCGATGCCCTCGGCGAGCTTCAAGAGCTCTTCCGCGCAGCGCACGGTCAGCTCCGCGTCGCCGAACATGATGAAAGCACCGATATAAAGATCGTCCGTTACCTTGCAGATGGGAAAGTCGCGGTCAAGACCCGCGACATGCATCGGATAAGTCGCCATAAAAGGAAGCTCCCTTCGCGTTTTACATCTTTTTCTGCCGTTTCGCGCGGCAAACAGGATTTAGTATATCTTTTTTGCGCGGATTGTCAAGCGGTCAGACCTCGGTGTCGCCCTCGGGCAGGATGATCGCGCAGGCAATATAGGCGAGCACGCCGGTACCGGCGGCCAGAGCGAGGACCGCCCAGAGCACGCGCACGATCGACGGGTCAATGTTGAAGTAGTCTGCGATGCCTGCGCAGACGCCGCAGATCATCTTGTTGTTGCGGGACTTGTAAAGACGCTTTCTTTCGTCCATGATCGTTCTCCTTATCCGGCTGCGAGAGCAGCCACGGTGGGTTTGTAAATAACTATTATAGTATACCACGTTTTTGCACGTTGTAAAGTGCGGTTTTTCCGCGTTTTGGGCAGGAAAAGGGGAGTGCGCAGAGGAAAATGCGCGATATTTTGCGCTTTTGCCGCTTTTTTGCCGGCAAGGGGCAAATTCCCCCTTGCAAGTTCCTTTTTTCTGTGATATAAGTACCACTTAGACAAATGCTGTGAAAGGGAAAATAGCGTGTTTGTTCCGCGTAGAGAGGACCGGTCGGCGGCTGGGAGCCGGTCTGCGGGATGTCGCTTGGTTCGCCCCCGAGCAGCCGCGAGGAAATGCGCGGCCGGTCAGCCCCCGTTACGGGCAACGAGCGCGCGCCTTTGGGCGCGAATCAGGGTGGTACCGCGGAAGAAAGTCTTTCGTCCCGAGAGTGTCGGGAGGAAAGGCTATTTTTTTGCCCCTGCCGCCGATTTTTGAAATTCTGCAAATTTTTACCTGAAAAGGAGAAATGATATGAAACAACAACTGGAAGCGATCCGCAAGGCGGCGCTCGAAGCGATCGCCGACGCCGGCAAGGCGGAGGACCTCGAAGCGCTGCGCGTCCGTTACCTTGGCAAAAAGGGGGAGCTGACCGCCGTTTTGAAGCAGATGGGCAAGCTCAGCGCCGAGGAGCGCCCCGTGATCGGGCAGCTCGCCAACGACGTGCGCGCCAAGCTGGAAGCGAACATCGAGGAAAAGACGAAAGAGCTCGCCGACAAGGCCATGGAGCTCAAGCTCAAGTCCGAGGCCGTGGACGTGACCATCCCCGGCAAGCAGGAAAAGATCGGCGTGAAGCACCCGATGTATCAGGTGCTCGACGAGATCAAGGACATCTTCGTCGGCATGGGCTTTGAAATTCTCGAAGACCGCGAGGTCGAACTTGCCGAGTACAACTTCACGAAGCTCAACGTCGAGGAGGGCCATCCCGCCCGCGAGTGGAGCGACACGTTCTACTTCACCGAGGACAGCTCGATCCTTCTGCGCACGCAGACCTCTCCGATGCAGATCCACGCGATGGAGACGCGCGAGCTGCCCATCCGCATTCTAGCCCCCGGCCGCGTGTACCGCAAGGACGAGGTCGACGCCACGCACTCGCCCATGTTCCACCAGATCGAGGGCATGGCCATCGACAAGGGCATTACGATGGCGGACCTCAAGGGCACGCTCAACGAGGTCGTGCGCCAGCTCTACGGCGAGCACACGGTCACGCGCTTCCGCCCCCATCACTTCCCGTTCACCGAGCCGAGCTGCGAAATGGACATTCAGTGCCACAAGTGCCACGGCGCAGGCTGCCCCACCTGCAAGGGCGAGGGCTGGATCGAGGTGCTCGGCGCCGGCATGATCCACCCGAAGGTCCTCGAGGGCTGCGGCATCGACTCCACGGTCTATTCCGGCTGGGCGTTCGGCATGGGCCTTGAGCGTCTGGCGCTTGGCCACTTCAAGATCAGCGACCTGCGTTTGATCTTCGAGAACGATGTCCGCTTCCTCGAACAGTTCTAATATTCCTCGCGAAAGCGGCGAGCCGCTTTCTGCGATCTCTTTCGCAGGGTACTGCGCCGCACTCGCTTTGCTCGCACGCTTGCACCCTGAGCGGTGTTTTTTCTGGCGCGCATGTCGTCACAAAAAACGAAATTTGATTGTTACTTCTTAGGAGGATACAACTATGATCCTATCCCGTAATTGGCTCAACGAATTCGTTGACCTCAAGGATATCACCGATAAGGAATTCAACGACGAGATGACGCTCTCCGGCTCGAAGGTCGAGACCATCGAGCGTCCCGACGAAAACCTCAAGAACGTGGTCGTCGGCAAAATTCTCGAGATGAAGCGCCATGAAAACTCTGACCACATGTGGGTCTGCCAGATCGACGTCGGTCAGGCTGAGCCCGTGCAGATCGTCACCGGCGCGTGGAACATCCATATGGGAGACTATGTCCCCGCAGCGCTGCACGGCGCGCATCTGCCGGGCGGCGTGAAGATCGAAAAGGGCAAACTGCGCGGCGTCGAGTCCGACGGTATGCTCTGCTCGCTCAAGGAGCTTGGCATGACGGCGGAGCACGACTTCCCCTATGCTGTCATCACGCCCGCCGCCATCCTGAACGACTATCATCCCATCGACAAGGATAAGCCCTCCATCCCCGCTGACATTAAGCCCGGCGACAAGGTCTACGGCCCTGTTGTTGCCGCCAGGGTGCTTGAATGTGCCCCGCTGGGCGACGGCACGTTCCACACCTGCCTCGACCTCGGCAATGCAACCGCTGTGCCCGATACGCGCTGCTCGAACCTCCACGAGGGCGACCTTGTCGCCTACAACACGAAGAGCGATACCATCTGCACGCTCGAAGATCTGCACGCCGAGCAGAAGGAGTTCCCTCACTGCATCGCCGACGGTATCTTTGTCTTACAGGAAGAGGACGCCGAGCCGGGTCTCAACATGGCGCGCGTTCTCGGTTTCGATGATTCCATCGTCGAGTTCGAGATCACGCCGAACCGCCCCGACTGCCTGAGCGTTATCGGCCTTGCACGCGAGGCGAGCGCGACCTTCAAGCGCCCCCTCAAGCTGCACGAGCCCGAGCCGCACGGCTGCGGCGGCAGCATCGCCGACCTTGTCGACATCGACATTGAGGACGGCGACCTCTGCCCGCGCTACACCGCGCGCATGGTGAAAAACGTCAAGATCGCTCCGTCTCCGCGCTGGATGCGCGAGAGATTGCGCAACAGCGGCGTGCGCCCCATCAACAACATCGTCGATATCACGAACTATGTGATGCTCGAATACGGCCAGCCGATGCACGCCTTTGACTTCAGCTGCGTCGAAGGCGGCCACATCATCGTGCGCACCGCGCGCGAGGGCGAGACCATCCAGACGCTCGACGGCAACGAGCGCAAGCTGACGCCGAACATGCTCTGCATCTGCGACGAGCACAAGCCCGTCTGCGTCGCGGGCGTCATGGGCGGCGCGAACAGCGAGATCGTCGGCGACACGGCGATGGTGCTCTTTGAGTCCGCTAACTTCAACGGCGTTTCCGTGCGCCGCACGGCCAGCGCCCTCGGCATGCGCACCGACGCCTCCTCCCGCTATGAAAAGGGCCTCGACATGATGAACACCATCAAGGCCGTCGAGCGCGCCTGCGAGCTCGTGGAGATGCTCGGCTGCGGCGAGGTCGTCGACGGCGTGATGGACGTGGTCGCCAAGGAAAAGGCCCCCACGGTCGTCAAGCTCGAACCCGACAAGATCAACGCCCTGCTCGGCACGGAACTCAGCGAAGACCTGATGCGCGAAATTCTTGTCTCCCTCGGCTTTATCCTGAATGGCGACGACATCTACGTGCCGTCCTGGCGCGGCGACGTCGAGCATTACAGCGACATTGCCGAAGAGGTCGCGCGCTTCTACGGCTACAATAAGATTCCCTGCACGCTCATGCGCGGCGAGACCACGCGCGGCGGCTTTAGCGAGCAGCAGCGCTTCGACCGCGCCATCGGCGGCGCTGTGCGCGCGCTGGGCTACGATGAGATCATCACCTATTCCTTCATCAGCCCGACCTATTACGATAAGATCCGCATGCCGAAGGATTCCTCGCTGCGCAACTCCCTGAAGATTTTGAACCCGCTGGGCGAGGATACCTCCATCATGCGCACGACGATCCTGCCGAGCATGCTCGAGATCATTGCCCGCAACCACAGCTACCGCAACAAGTCCGCCCGCCTCTATGAGCTCGGCAAAATTTACCTGCCGCGCGAGGATGGCCTTGCTGACGAGCCGAAGTACCTCTCTCTCGGCGCTTACGGCGACGGCGTGGACTTCTTCTCCTTCAAGGGCGGCATCGAGACGCTACTGCACGAGCTGCGCATCACGGATGTCAAGTACGTCGCCTGCGCCAACAATGATTCTTATCACCCCGGCCGCTGCGCGAAAGTGTATGCGGGCGAGACATACCTCGGCGTGTTCGGCCAGATCCATCCGCTCGTCGCGGCGAACTACGGCATGGACACCGAGGTCTACACCGCAGAGCTGAGCTTCGATGCGATGTATGAAAAGCGCGGCGACATCCCTGTCTACCAGCCGCTTCCGAAGTTCCCCGCCGTCACGCGCGACATCGCCGTCGTGTGCGACGAGGCCGTCACGGTCGGCGCGCTCGAAGAGAGCATCCGCCGCGGCGCGAAGGGCCTTCTCAAGGATGTGTCGCTGTTCGATATTTACCGCGGCCCCGGCGTGGCCAGCGGCAAGAAGAGCGTGGCGTTCAACCTCGTTCTGCGCGCGGATGACCGCAGCCTGACCGGCGAAGAGGCAGATGAGGACGTCCAGTCCATCCTCGCAGCGCTCAAGGCCGACCACAACGCGGTGCTCCGCTGAGAATTCCTTAAGGAAACATTACGATTTGGTTACAGTTGACAGCGCTCTCTTTACTTTTTGAAATTGCGTTGCTATACTGTCTGCATGGAAAGGAGGGGCTCTCCCAATGGAAGAATTTACCCGAAAGTTTAATGTTGCGCAGGAAAAGGACGCTGAGATCCGTCATATTCTGACCACCGTTTATGCCGCGCTGGAGGATAAGGGTTATAATCCCATCAACCAGATCGTGGGATACATCCTGTCGGAGGACCCCACCTATATCACGAACCATAACAACGCCCGCACGCTGATCCGCAAGCTGGATCGCGACGAGCTGCTGCAAACGCTTGTGCGCAGCTACCTCGGCAAGTAAGCGAAAAACGTCAGAATAACGACCCTCGGAGACCGTGAACGCGGCCTCCGAGGGTTTGTTGCATTTTTTCGCCCCACTTTTATTGACAAGGGGGGCAAAAAATGCTATACTGCAAAAAGTTACAAAACGGTTACAAAGTTACAAATTGGTTACAAGGACAGGAGTGAGTCAGATGGCAGAAGCTACGGAAGGTCTCGTTTACCGCGGACACCCGCTGCGCCGTGTGGATAATCTCATCTACTACGGCTCGATGGCGGATAAATATATCGTGATGATGCAGGTGTTGGATACCACGCCGCTCAAGGATATCACGCTTGCCAAGCGCGTTTCCATTCAGCTGCAGATGACGGACGCAAGCCTCCGTTCGCGCGACCGTGTGGTCCGCTCGACGGAAAAAGGAAGCCTTGGCGAGGCGATGGAATTTGCCTCCATCTGGCTTGAGCGCGCGCTGAGCGGCAAGATGTAAATAGCCGCCGTGCAGCCCCCTGATTTTATTCACGAAAGGATGACTCAGCTATGAGAAACCATTCACGATGCTTATCGTTCCTGCTTTCGGGCATTCTCTCCGTCAGCCTGCTCGCGCCGCTCTCTTCGGCGCAGGCCGCTTACGACGGTTCGATCCGCAACCTCGTTGACCGCGTGACGGTGCTGACGGAATCCGTTCAGACCGAGAGCGCGAACGAAGAAGAGCTCGCCAAGCTCGATGAGATGCAGGCAGAGCTTGAAGACAAGGCTGACGCCAAGGAAGACGTGAGCGAGACTGAGACCGTCTCCATGGTCGTCACGGGCGGCACGATCAACGTGCGCACGGGTCCCGGCACGAATTACGACAAGATCACGCAGGTGGTCAGCGGCAAGCAGGTCACCGTCGTCGGTGAATCGAACGGCTGGTATCAGGTCACGTTCGACTCCACGACCGGCTGGCTGCTCGGTGAATATCTGCGCGATCCTGCCGACCTCGACGGCACAGTGGGCGCGAAGGTCGTCTCCATGGCGATGCCCTTCCTCGGCACGCGCTACCGCTCCGGCGGCGCGTCCCCCAGCGGTTTCGACTGCTCGGGCTTTACGATGTATCTCTATGCAAAGCTCGGCTACTCGCTGCCCCATTCGGCGACCGCCCAGTATAAGAACTGCGGCTACGCCGTCGCCAAATCCGACTTGCAGCCCGGTGATCTGGTGTTCTTCTCGGATTCCTCACACGCCATCGGCCACGTCGGCATCTACATCGGCAACGGTCAGATCATCCACGCGCGCTACAGCGTCGGCAAGATCACGATCGACAGCCTGTCCGCGAGCTACTATGCTTCCCGCTACGTCGGCGCGAAGCGCATCGCGTGACAGACAAGCTCTTAAGTACATAAAAAACGGAACGGTGAAAACCGTTCCGTTTTTCTTTTTATTCTTCGGTAGATGTTTCCTCGGCCTTCTTCACCTCCGCGGCGCGGATGGCTTCTGCTTCGGCCTTGGCTTCGGCGAGGACTTTTTTCTCGCTCTTTGTTTTGAGCTGCTTTTCGTCGAACTGCGCCCAGAGATCAGGGCGGCGGAGCATTGTGCGCTTGTAGCTCTCTTTTTTGCGCCATTTGGCCACGTTTTCGTGGTGGCCGGAGAGCAGCACGTCCGGCACGCGGCGGCCGTGCCATTCATCGGGGCGGGAATACTGCGGATACTCCAAAAGCCCAGCCCAGTGGGACTCCTCGGTGAAGCATTCCTCCTCGGGCAGCACGCCCGGGACCATGCGGCAGATGGCGTCCGTCACGGCCATGGCGGGAATTTCGCCGCCCGTGACGACGAAGTCGCCCATCGAGAGCTCTTCGTCCACGCACTCGTCGATAAAGCGCTGGTCGATGCCCTCGTAGTGGCCGCAGACTAAAATGAGGTGGTCATACTTATCCTTCAGCTCGCGCGCCACGCTCTGTGTGAACGTGCGCCCGCAGGGGGAGAGGTAGATCGTATGCCCGCGGCTGCCAGCCTCCTCGCACACATGCGCCCAGCAGCGGTACAGGGGGTCTGCCTGCATCACCGCGCCGCGCCCGCCGCCGTAGGGGTAGTCGTCGACCTGCATCTGCTTGTTCGTCGTGTAGTCGCGGATCTGGTGCGTCTTGATCGTGATGTAGCCGCGCTCCTGCGCGCGGCCGAGGATGCTGACGTTCATCATCGCGTCGACCGAAGCGGGGAAGAGTGTTAAAATATCAATCCTCATCGGTCTCTAACCCTTCGATCATGTGCACGCTGATCTCACGCGCTTCCTCGTCGATGTCCGTGATGAAGATATCCTTCACCGCGGGGATGAGATAGGTCTTCTCCTCGCCTTTGACCTTGTAGAGCTTGTGGGCGGGGTAGGAGAGCACGTCCACCACCGTGCCGATATACGTGTGGGGGAAGTAGTTATAGACGTTCATGCCGATGATCTCGGCGTCGAAGTGCTCACCTGGCTTGAGCTGGACATCGTTGCGGCGAATGGAGAGCACCTTGCGCTTGAGCGCGGCGGCAGCATCCATGTCGTCGACCTCGGGCAGCTTCATGAGCACCATGTCGCCCTGCACGCGCTTGCTCGTCGGGCGGAAGGGCGCACCGTCCATGTAGAACGTTTTGAACCCGCACAGAAGCTCTGGGCTCACGTCCCAGGGCTGTACCTTGACCTCGCCGCGCACGCCGTGCGTGTTCACGATCTGGCCGACTTCGATATATTCTGGGCGCGCGCTCGGCTGCGGCGCGCTCTTTTTGGAAAAGAGACCCATTGTCATGCTCCTTTGTTTTGTTCTATCCACTCAGTATAGCGGAATCGGCGGGGGATGGCAAGAATAAAAAACGTTCCCGAGAGCTTCTCGGGAACGTTTTTGCAGTTCAGTCTACGATGTCGACAGACACCTTTACGCCGGTGCGCTGAGCATAGGAACGGACGACCGTGCGGATCTCCTTGGCAATGCGGCCCTGACGGCCGATGACCTTGCCCATATCGTCAGGTGCGACGCGCAGCTCCAACGTAAGCTCGTCCGCGCCCTGTTTCTCCGTGACGGTGACATCATCGGGATGCTCAACAAGGCTGCGGGCGATGTAGAGCAGCAAGTCTTTCATTTCTTGCACCCCGGGTCTTACAGCGCGTTGACTTTCTTCAGCAGCGCACGGACCGTGTCGGTGGGCTGAGCGCCGGTCTTGATCCACTCCTGAGCGCGCTCAGCGTCGATCTTGATCTCGGCGGGGGAGACGCAGGGATTGTAGGTGCCGATCTCTTCGATGAAGCGGCCGTCGCGGGGATAACGGGAATCAGCGACGACAACACGATAGAAAGGAGCCTTCTTGGCACCCATTCTGCGCAGACGAATTTTAACCATGGTTACTACCTCCAAAAATAATGTAAATGATTTTGTATTATGATGAAATGCTTGTGCACTTATCAACGGAAATTACTTGAAGCGTTTCTTGCGCCCGAAACCGCGCATCCGGCCGCCGCCGAAGCCGCCCATGCCCTTTGGCATCTTGCCGCCGCGCGTGACCTGCTTGATCATGCTCTGCATCATCTCAAACTGCTTGAGCAGGCGATTGACGTCCACAACCTCGAGTCCGCAGCCGGCGGCGATGCGCTTTTTGCGGCTGGCACCGAGCACCGCGGGATTCTCGCGCTCGTAGGGTGTCATCGAGAGGATGATCGCCTCGGTGTGTGCCATCATCTTGGGGTCAAGCTCGGCGTTTGCCATCTGCTTGCCGAGCTGGCCGGGCATCATGCCCGCGAGCTGTTCAAAGCTGCCCATGCTCTTGAGCTGGACGAGCTGGTCGTAATAGTCGGAGAGAGTGAAGCGGTTCTTTTTGAGCTTTTCTTCGAGCTTTTTCGCCTTTTCCTCGTCGATGCTCTGCTCGGCGCGCTCGATGAACGACAGCACGTCGCCCATGCCGAGGATGCGCTGCGCCATGCGGTCGGGGTGGAAGGGCTCGATCATGTCGAGCTTTTCGCCCGTGCCCATGAACTTGATGGGTTTGCCGGTCGCCGCGCGGATCGAGAGGGCTGCGCCGCCGCGGGCGTCGCCGTCGAGCTTCGTGAGCACGACGCCGTCGATGCCGAGTGCCTCATCAAAGGCGGTGGCGGCGTTCACGGCGTCCTGACCGGTCATCGCGTCGACGACGAGCAGGATCTCGGTCGGCTTGACGGCGGCCTTGATGCGCTTGAGCTCGTCCATCAGCGCTTCGTCGATGTGCAGGCGGCCTGCGGTATCGAGGAAGACCATGTCGTTGCCGTGGTCACCGGCGTACTTGACGGCCTCCTGCGCGATCTGAACGGGGTCGATCTGACCCATTTCGAAAACGGGAATATTCAATTGCTTGCCGACGACCTGTAACTGCGTGATGGCCGCGGGACGATACACGTCGCACGCGGTGAGCAGCGGACGGTGGCCCTGCTTGCGGAAGTAGCCCGCGAGCTTGGCGACGTTCGTCGTCTTACCGGCGCCCTGTAAGCCGACCATCATGACGACCGTCGGCGGCTTGGAGGCGAAGGTCAGCTTCGCATTGGCACCGCCCATGAGCGCGGTGAGCTCTTCACTGACGATCTTGATGACCTGCTGGGCAGGGGTCAGGCTGTCGAGCACCTCGGCGCCGACGGCGCGCTCAGAGACGGTTTTGACAAAGTCCTTGACGACCTTGTAGCTCACGTCTGCTTCGAGGAGCGCCAGGCGCACCTCGCGCATTGCGAGCTTGATGTCCTCTTCGCTCAGGCGGCCCTTGCCGCGCAGGTGTTTGAATGTGGCGTTGAGCTTTTCGCTCAGTCCTTCAAATGCCATGGATGTATTACTCCTTGAGTGCCGCCGCCTCGGCCTCGATCACGCCGGCAAGCTCTTCGAGCTGGCGGTCCTCATACCGGCGGAAGTTGAGCTGCTTGATCTGCTCGGCCGCGTCCGTGATCTTTTCCACGTGGGGCTGAAGCTGCATGAAGCGCTTGATGAGCCCCGTCTTGTCTTCGATCTCGGTCATGTAGTTCTCCGCGCGCACGATGACGTCGCGCACGCCCTGGCGGGAGATGCCGTAGTTCTCGGCAATTTCGGAGAGCGACAGGTCCTCGTTATAGTAGAGATCGTAGAATTCCTTCTGGCGGTCGGTGAGAAGCTCCCCATAAAAGTCGAAGAGCATCGTCATACGAAAGGTCTGGTTTTTCACGGGAAGTTCCTCCTTGTGCAGATTCTTATGTAAAGTTTTATACCTTTACAACATGAATCAGTTTACATGATTTTATCAAAATTGTCAAGGAAAAATCGCAAGAAAAACGTCATGCGAGCAGAAAATTCTTCCGTTTTTGCGCCGGAAAGTGCGGTGTAAGCAGAAAAGAGTGGAATTGTTCACAGTTTCGTGGTATCCTAAGGGCAAATTCTGAAAAATGACCACAGGAGGAATCCGTGATGGAACCGGTCAGACTTGAGATCGCACCCGAGGTGAACCTCGACTATGTGCGCTCAGATAAATTCAAAACGGGGACGCTGAGCGTGCAGCTCATCACGCCGATCAACGAAAAAACGGCGAGCTTTGGCGCGCTGCTGCCGAGCGTGCTGCGCCGCGGCACGATGTCGCACCCCGATATGCGCTCACTGTCCACCGCGCTCGACCTGCTCTATGGCTCGTCCATCGGCTGCACGGTGCGCAAAAAGGGCGAGAACCAGTGCATCGGCTTTGCCGCGAGCTTCATCGACGAGGAATTTGTCCCAGGTGGTGAAAAGCTGCTCGAGCCGATGTGCGACCTTTTGGGCGAGCTGCTGCTCGACCCCGTGACGCGCAACGGCCGCTTCCTGAACGACTATGTCGAAAGCGAGAAGCAGAACCTCATCGACGCCATCCGCGGCATCATCAACGACAAGCGCGACTACGCAGACCTGCGCTTACTTCAGGAGATGTGCCGCGGCGAGCGCTACGGGGTGGACAAGTTCGGCTCCATCGCGCGCGTTGAGAAGATCACGAACCAGACGCTCTTCCGCTACTATCAGGAGTTACTCTCCACCGCGCACTTGGAGCTCTTCTACTGCGGCAGCGCCGAGCGCGAGCGCGTGGAGGAGGCCATCTCCCGCGCGTTTGCGCCGCTTCAGCGCGGGCGTGTCGTGCCGCCGGTCATCGCGGAGAAGAAAAACGCGCCGGAGACGCCGCGCGAGATCACCGAGCGCATGGACGTGACGCAGGGAAGGCTCTCGATGGGCTGGCGCGCGTCGACGAACGACGCGCCTGCGATGATGCTGGCAAATTTGATTTTCGGCGGGTACAGCAATTCCAAGCTCTTTTTGAACGTGCGTGAAAAGCTGTCCCTCTGCTATTATGCTTCTTCCGCCTATCACCGCTCCAAGGGCATCGTGACGGTCTCGTCCGGCATTGAGTGCAGGGATGTGGAGACCGCCAAGCGTGAAATTCTTGCCCAGCTTGCAAGCGTGCAGCGCGGCGAATTTGAGGAATGGGAGGTCGAGGGCGCGAGAGCGTGCCTGATCGCGTCGCTCGAATCGCGCGGCGACAGCGCGGGCCGCATGGAGGAAAATGCCCTCGGTCAGGCGGCCACGGGCATCCGCGAGACGGCGGATGAGCTCATCGCGGCGCTGCGCGCCGTGACGAACGAGCGCATCGCCGAGGCCGCGCAGAGCATGACGCTTGACACGGTGTATTTCCTGACAGGGGAGGACAGCAAGGATGAATGAGAAAAGCTACCCCCGCATCGGGGAAACGGTCCTGGAAAAGACGCTGCCGAACGGCTTGAAGATATTCATCGTCCCCAAGCCCCAGCACCGCAAAAAATACGCCTTTTTCGCCACGCGCTACGGTGGGATGGACATGCAGTTCATCCGAAACGGCGAAAAGTACGACACGCCCGCGGGCATCGCGCACTATTTAGAGCACAAGATGTTCGACACGAAGGACGGCAACGCCCTACAGGTACTCTCGCAAAACGGCGCAGAGCCGAACGCCTTTACCTCCAACGCGATGACGGGCTATTACTTTGACTGCACCGAGCATTTTGAAGAAAACCTGCGCATCCTGCTCTCGTTTGTCTCCGTTCCGTACTTTACGGACGAAAGCGTGGAAAAGGAACGCGGCATCATCGGTCAGGAGATCCGCATGGTCGAGGATTCGCCCGACTGGCAGGTCTACGAAAGGCTCCTTGCCTGCCTGTACCGCTCGTCGCCTGCGCGCGTGCCCATCGCCGGCACGGTCGAGAGCATCGCGGGCATCACGGCGGAAACGCTGTACGACTGCCACCACGCATTCTACTGTCCGTCCAATATGGCGCTGTGCGTTGTTGGCAACGTCGATCCCCACACGGTGATCGCGCTGGCCGAGGAGGTCTTGCCCCGCGAGCGCGGCGAGGAGATCGCACGCTGCTATGGCGAAGAAGAGGACGACGTTGCCGCGCAGAAGGAGACCGTCACGCAGATGGAGGTCGCGCTGCCGCAGTTTTTAGTCGGCTTTAAGTGCGAGACGAACGAGGGTGACCTTTTGCGCCAGTCGCTCATCGGCGAGATGGCGAGCGACGTGCTGCTCGGCGATTCGTCGCCGCTCTACCAGCGCCTTTACGACGAGGGACTCATCAATTCGAGCTTTGGCGGCGGCTTTGACCAGCTGCCGGGCGTCGCGGTTCTGTGCGCCGGCGGCGAGAGCGGGCAGCCGCAGGAAGTGAGCGACGCGATCTTGGAAGAGGCGCAGCGCCTCGCGCGCGAGGGCATCGACCCTGACTTTTTCGAGCAGATCCGCCGCGCGAGCTTCGGCGCGACGCTGCGCGCGCTCAACTCGTTTGAAAATATCGCCATCTCCATGGCGGACGGCTACTTCCGCGGCTTCGATGCGCTCCGGTTCCCCGAGGCGTACGCGAGCATCGAAAAAGCGGATGTCGAGCGCTTCCTGCGCGAAAACCTGACGGACAGCCGCCGCGCCATTTCCATCATCGAACCCAAGAAAGAAGGATAACGATCCCATGAGCTTTTCTGACGCGCCCATCAGCTTTCCCGGCCTTTTCGGCGACTGGCAGTTCACCGTGCCGTCCAAGGCATTGAACATCGGCAACGGCATCTACTGGTACGGCATCATCATTGCCGCGGGCATGCTGCTGGGACTCTATTTCTGCATGAAGCAGGCGCACAAATACGGCCTGACCGAGGACAATGTCATCGACACGGTGCTCTGGGTCATCCCGCTTTCCATCATCGGTGCGAGGATTTACTATGTGCTCTTTTACCTTGACCTGTTCCGCAACAGCGACGGCTCGATCAACTGGTCGTCGACCTACCGCATCTGGGACGGCGGCCTTGCCATCTACGGCGGCGTCATTGCGGGCTTTTTGACGGCGTATCTTTTCAGCCGCCGCCGCAAGATCTCCTTCTGGGCGCTGGCGGACTGCTGCGTGCAGGGACTTTTCATTGGGCAGGCTATTGGCCGCTGGGGCAACTTTATGAACCGGGAAGCCTTCGGCGCGGCGACGGAGCTCCCCTGGCGCATGCGGCTCTGGACGTCGGCCACGACGTATATGGATGTACACCCTACGTTTCTTTATGAGAGCCTGTGGAATGTGATCGGTCTGCTGCTGCTTTATTTTGTCGTGTCCCGCGCCCGCCGCTTTGACGGGGAGAACACTTGCTTTTACTTCATCTGGTATGGTCTCGGCCGTTTCTGGATCGAGGGGCTGCGCACCGACAGTCTGTATCTTTTCCACTGGACGCTGTTTGGTCAGCGCATCCGCGTGTCGCAGGCGTTGTCGCTCGTGATGGTGCTCGTGTGCGCAGGGATCCTCGTCTATCAGTTCAAGGTCAAAAAGGCTGACGGGTCGAATCTGTTTGTCAAGCGTGTGCAGCAGACAACGGAGGCGGAAGAAGCCGCCGCTGAGCCTACCGCGCCGGACGAGAAGCAGTAAGCTCTATGCACTATCACATCGACAAAACCGCCGCGCAGAGCGCGTATTTACAGCTCTATCACCAGCTGCGGCGCGACATCGTCAGCGGTGTTTACCCGCTGGGAACGAAAATGCCCAGCAAGCGCCTGATCGCAACAGAGACAGGCGTGAGTGTCATCACAGTCGAGCATGCGCTGGCAATCCTATGCGACGAGGGGTATTTGGAATCCCGCGAGCGCAGCGGCTTTTTCGTGAGCTTCGCCGCGGCGGACTGCTTTCCGGTCTCCGAGACGGAGACCGAGCGCCGCACGACCGTTTCTCACGGGACGGAGGATGAATTTCCGTTCCCGTCGCTCGCCAAGACGATGCGGCGTGTACTCAGCGAGTACGGCGAGAGTATTCTCGTCAAGTCGCCGAACAACGGCTGCGCCGAGCTGCGCGGCACCATTGCGGCGTATCTCTCCCGCTCGCGCGGCATCAGCGTCCAGCCGGGACAGATCGTGATCGGCTCGGGCGCGGAGTACCTCTACGGACTCATCGTGCAGCTTTTGGGGCGCGAGCGCGTGTTTGCGCTCGAAGACCCGTCTTACGACAAGATCCGCAGGGTGTATCAGGCGCACGGCGTCACGTGCGAGATGCTGCGCCTCGGCAGCGACGGCATCCGCTCCGATGAGCTCACCCGCGCGAGCGCGACGGTGCTGCATGTCACGCCGTTCCACAGCTTCCCGAGCCAGGTGACCGCCAGCGCGGGCAAACGCCGCGAATATCTCCGCTGGGCGGAGGAGCGCGGCGGCTACATCGTCGAGGACGACTTCGATTCGGAATTCAGCGTGTCGAGCAAGAGCGAGGATACGCTCTTCGCCCTCGAGCCCGAGCGCTCGGTCATCTACATGAATACGTTTTCCAAGACCATCGCGCCGTCGATGCGCGTGGGCTACATGGTGCTGCCGCCCGCGCTCTCCGAGCAGTTTCGGCGCGAGGTGGGATTCTATTCCTGCACCGTGCCGGTCTTCGAGCAGTATGTGCTCGCCGAGCTCATCGGCAGCGGCGACTTTGAGCGCCACATCAACCGCATCCGCCGCAGACGGCGAAAAGAATGAAAAAAGCGGCGGCAAAGCCGCCGCTTTCAAAAAGTTTGAAAAATCGCTTGACGCGAAAAAATCTTTGTGCTATACTTCCATTTGCATTTGAACAAATGTGCTGGTGTAGCTCAGTCGGTAGAGCAGCTGATTCGTAATCAGCAGGTCATGTGTTCGAGTCACACCACCAGCTCCAAAAAGCATCGAAAACTTCGGTTTCCGATGCTTTTTTGTTACAAAAATGTCGAAAACGTTGTGGGTCAGGGTGTGAGTCAGACTTTGACCCACACCCTGACCCACTTGCCGAAATGTGCGGAAAGGGTGAAAGAGCATCGGAGAGGAAGCTGCTTTCTCTCCGATGTTCTTTTTGTATGAGAAATTTTTATCTGACCTGTGCCATGAAATTGCCCATCTTTTCTGCGGCACTTCTCTGCATCTGCCGCGTGGCGTGCGTGTAGGTGCGGAGCGTAAAGCCGGCGTCATAGTGACCCAGCATCGAGGATACTGTTTTGACATCTACACCGTTTTGCAGTGCCAAGGTTGCAAACGTGTGTCGCAGGTCGTGGAACCTGATATGATCCAGTCCCGCGTCCTTGAGGATACGCTTGTGGAGCGTCACGATCGAGTCGGGGTGATACATTTCGCCGGTCCTGCCGGACGGGAACATCCACGGATTGTCCGGGTGCTTGGCGTGCTCCTGCTTCAGAAGCTCCACGGCATCCTGCGGGATGGACACCTCGCGGATGGAGTTGCCGGTTTTTGGGCGGCTTAGAATGAGTTTGTGCTCTGCATCCCAGCTGGCCTGTTTGCTGACGGAGATGGTGCCGTTGGCTTCGTCGAGATCACTCCATTGAAGCGCGACCAGCTCGCCCTTGCGCAGTCCGCTGACCAGTTCCAGATAGAACATCGGCAGGGCATTACGCCGCTCGGCGGCGTTTAGATACGCGCTGATGTGGTCTGGGTGAAGGATTTTCATCTCTTGTTTTTCAATTTTGGGGATGATGCAATTCTCCGTGGGATTGCTGAGAATGAGTTTTTCTTTCACCGCTCTGTCCAGAGCATTGTGCAGCATCATGTGGATGCCCCGCACAGTGGAGTTGCTCAGTCCCGGCTTCTTCTTTTTCTGCACCGCACGCAGACGTCCGCTGCTTTGCAGGTCATTGTAGAGCTTTTGCAGACCACGGGTGGTGAGCTTATTCAGAGGAATATCTCCGATAGCGGGAATGACATGCTGCTCGATATTTCGGTGGTAGTAGTTCATGGTAGACGGGCGGATGTGTGGCTTGGCATAGAGCTCGAACCATGTTCTCAGCCAAGCGGCAACCGTGTATTCATCGGCGCGGCTGACATCCAGCGATTTACAATCCGCCATTGCCTTGGTGAGCTTCGCCTTGCATTCCGCCTGCGTCTTGCCGAGAACATTCTTGATGATCCGTTTACCCGTCTCAGGATGATAGCCGGCAGTGTAACGGCCCTCCCAACGACCATCGGACCGCTTGCGGATGCTGCCCTCGCCGTTGGCGCGTTTCTTAGCCATAGAACCAACTCCTTTCTTGGTAGCCACAACACATACCACAACTCTGGCAGGAAAGCTATTATTTTTTCGAAAATCATCTTTATTTACAGCGGTGCGTTTTAGGAACGGTCCTATTGTTTTCAGCGGCGCAGAATAGTTGTAATGTCTTTCACCGCGTAGTATGATCAATAGGTGATCAAGCAGGAGGCGTAGCAACATGACAGAGAAAGAAAAAATGCTGCAGGGTCTGCTCTACGATGCAAGCAGCGAAGAGCTTACGCAGGAGCGGCTCGCGGCGAAGGAGCTGTGCTTTGCCTACAACCAAACACCGCCTTCCGATGAGGCGCGGCAGCACGAGCTGATGCGCCGTCTGCTCGGCGCGGCCGGCGAGCGTTTTGCGATCCTTGCACCGTTCTGGTGCGATTACGGCTGCAATATTACCGTCGGCGAAGATTTCTTTGCCAACCACAATACGGTTATCCTTGACTGCGCGAAGGTGACCTTTGGAGACCACGTTTTCATCGCGCCGAACTGCGGGTTCTATACAGCGGGCCATCCGCTTGACGCGGAACAGCGCGATCAGGGGCTGGAGTACGCCCATCCCATCACGGTCGGCGACAATGTCTGGATCGGCGCGGGCGTGCAGGTCATGCCGGGCGTCACCATCGGCAGCAATGTGGTCATTGGCGGCGGCAGCGTCGTCGTGAATGACATTCCGGACGGTGTGCTGGCGGTCGGGGATCCCTGTCGTGTCGTACGCACACTTACGGAGAAGGATGAGCCTGTGTCCAACTGGATCGTGTTCCTGCCTCCCGCCATGTTGGCGGGAGGCTTTCTTTGTCTATTGCTGTGCAGATTCTAAGGCGTGTCAATACCCATCGGGCCATTCATCGTCCGGCTCGATGCGTCGCTGCTGCCGCACAGCACTCTCAAAGCTCACCTGACCGTTGGTGCGCTTCACCTCATCCACCGCGAAGCCGCGCAGCTCTCGCGTGTAGATATCGTCGGTGCGGAAGTGCGCAGCGATGGTGTGGCACATCATGTTCAGCTCTACCGCCCACTTGAAGATGATGCGGCAGAGACGATTATTGTTGTCATCCAGCGTCCCCTGAATCGCCGTCAGGATAGCTTTGGAAATGTACGCGGTGTTGTCCTCTGTACCGAGGTAGCCCATGTAGAAGCGCAGTGCCTTCTCGACAAATTCGCTGCGGCTCTGGCAGTTATCCTCTGCGAGCCAGCTATCCATACGCTGAATGGTGCTGGGGCGAAGCCATAATGTGGTGTTTCTCTTGTTATCTTCGTTCATTCGTTATTTCCTTTCTGCCGGTGCGGTCAGAAACGCTGTAAACGCCCGACACACCGGGACTTTTCTGAGGACCGACTGCGGTACGGTGCGCAAAAGGCTGAAACCGACTGCGGTCTTGAATTCGTGGAAAGCCCCGCACTGCGGGGCTTTGTGGGCGGGCCGCGCGCAGAAGCGACTGCGGCCCTTTATCTCGTACTAAAATCGAACGGGTAAATAGGGGGCTAAACTCTCCAAAAGTGGGCATGGTCAGGAGGGAGGACTCACTCTAAAAGACTCATTTCTCCATCGTCGGAACAGAATTGTAAGGCTCTCTTACACATCGTCCGCGAACGCTGCCACGCTCGTTTCAATGGACCTTAGCGGGTACACACTCCACCTCGCCAACAGAATCGCACACAGCGGCTCACACGGGCAAACAGGGGCTGTTTACACTGGGGGCTGCACTAGGGGCTGATTCTGCTATCGAAAACGGCAGAAGCTTTTTTGTTGGGTATTGCAGCGTAAAAAGCGTAAATATGACAGCTTTCCAGCGTGTTTAGATGCTGCGATCCCTTTTCATGAACAACGGCATTTTGGCACCGCCACTACTCTTGGATTGCACCGCGAGCCTTTGAAACGCTGCTCACAGATGTCAGGGCGTTCTATTTGTATGGTCGAAGGATGTGTGAGAGGGAGAAGCAGAGCGCCTTCTGGATATCGACGCACAATGCGTGCGTCGATATCCAGAGGCGACGCGGTCCCGCAGGAACGCGCAGTCCCCGCTGCTATTTCTTGCCCTGCACCGGATGGCTTTACGGCTTTGCCATGGTGTGGACAGCAGAGAACAGAGAAAGCTCATGTGCCGAATTGCTCCGTGAGCTTCTTCTGCACATGCTGACGTTCTGTCACACGGTCTATCGCGGCGAGCTGATGTTCGTAGCAGCGCTCCATGACCTCGTGCATTGGGATAAGCGTGTAGAGCAGGCTGCCGTTTTTCTTGATACCTCGCCGTGTGGTGATGCTGGTGCGCTCTGTGATGATGAGACCGCGTTCCTCCAACAGACGAACATGCTTTGAAACCGTGTTGCGCGAGAGGTGCAGCCTCTTTGCGATGGTCGCTTCACTCGGATGGCATTGATTCGTCTTGCGGTTTGCGTGACGCAGCAGGTAGATGTACACGGCGACTGCACCGGCAGGCAGGTCAAAGTCCAGCAGCTCATTCGGTACGGGGAAGCAGTTCTTTGCACGTTCCCAACCGACCGGCGGTTTTGTTCTTCTCATGCATCACCACCGCCCATCGTGTGCTGCCCGACCCATTCGATGAATTTCTCCTTCGGTACGACCATGCGGCTGCCGACGCGCAGCGTTGGGAAGTCCTTTTCGTGCATCAGCTCGTAGGCACTGGACGGCGCAACACCGAGCACTTGCGCGACCATTGCCGCGTTTAGGAACAGCGGCAGATCGTCATAGGTTTTGTAGGTTGATTCTTTCAAAAAATTTACCTCCGTGTATTGGAATTCAGAAAAAAGGTTCTTGCGTTTCGGAGGTCTCTCTGTTAGACTGTTCGCAGATGGCGTCTGCGTTTTCCGAAACGCGGCGTGCCGCTGGACTGCTGCAACAGTTCAGCGGCATTTTCTTTTAGCAGCACATTTCATTCACGCCTCCTTTTGCTTAGATTGATTTTTGGTGTTCCATCTGATACGATGAGCGTAACATACGAAGAGCATCCCAGCAATAGCTTTGGACGTATTACGGTAAATGTCAAAACTTTATCGGATACAAGGAGGCACCATGGCAGAGAGTATCTGTATTCCATTCACCTATACCTACGACCAGTTCACCACATTTTTCTATGATGGACGTGTTTACCTCAGTGATACGAGTTATCCCATTGGGCAGTGCTGCGTGGATATTGCGAACGTGGACGAGGAGGTGCTCAATGAAATCGACCGCCGTGTGGAGGAGTTCATCCCTGCGGCGCGGGCGTTGCTCACGGAAAAAACAAACAGCGCTGTTGCCTTCGCGCAGAAGAAGCTGAACGCTGTTTGGAATATCATTTTTACCATGCCGGTGTACCGTGACTTGAATATAGATCTGGAGCTCAGCTATCATTCGCTGGAGAGGCTTTATGAGCAGAAGGATAAATGGGCACAGGTACAGGATATGCACTCGGAGGGGCATGAGATATATGAGCGTATGCTCGATGATTTGGCACACTTTGCAGACAGGGTGCGGGCACTTCGTTTGCAGCTCAGGATCATGACGGAGAAATACTTCGAACCGTTAAAGCGGAGAAACAGCGCGGCTTACGGAACGGCGTACTCATCCTTCTACGCAGATATGCTCCGAACCGGTGCGCTGTTTTTCGGCGAGGACTTTGACCAGAAGTTTTCCGTGGAGATCGACTTCGTTCCTATGATGCGGAAAGAAAACGAGGGTGAGTGCTTCGTTGCAGAGAAGACGACCTTCCACCACCTGCACGATTTCCTGCGCACGGAGTTCTACCGCGGACTGGCAATCGGGAACGCGCCGCGGCGGTGTCATAACTGTGGGAAGTATTTTCTGCTGACCGATGGCTACAACACCTGCTATTGCGGCAATATTGCACCTGGTGAGACGGCGCGTACCTGCCGGAAGGTGGGGGCGCACCGCAAGGAAGCGCAGGGCAAGGCGAACCGCAGTCCGGCCCGCGTGGAGTATGACCGCACCTACAATCGACTGAAGCAGAGAAAGGTTCGTGGGAAGATTAGCGTGGATGAGTGGAATGCCGCCGTTGCGCAAGCGATGCAAGTGCTGGGACAGGCGGAGCGAGGTGAACTCACGGACGATGAGATGAGGGAACGGTTTCGGGGATTTTGAATTGAAAAAGGGAGCTGCGTCTCTGATCGAGACGCAGCTCCCTTTTTATTGACTTCAGCAGCGCAGAATGGAATCTTCTGTGAATTTTTATAGTCTTGCTGCAGAAGATAGATAGAAAATGCGCTGCTGTCTTTCAGGAGGCTGCACCGCATCATAATTTTACGCTGTTGCATGGGAAAAACTGAAAGCCGTTCATTCGACCCGCAGCATCCGGTAACTGATGCCGATGTGCGTCTGTATGTATTGCTGCCCGTCTTTCTTGCTCTCCAGCTTTTGCGCAAAGTAACCACGAATACTCGCAGAGAAGCAATACCATTTTCCCAACTGCTGTCCCATATCCGTTGTATGATATAGGTTCGAGACTTTAGCTCAATCTAATCATCTGCTGAATATCTCGAAATCTGTTCAATAGCACTCTGATGCAACCGAAAAATATCTTTTATATAGTGATAATACACCTTTCCCGCGTCTGACGCATAAGTCTCATTTGTGGTACGGACAACCAAGCATATCCCCAGCTTTCGTTCAAGATTGGCAATATGATTAGACACAGTCGGTTGAGTCAAATTGAGTTGTCTCGCCGCGCGCGAAAAACTTCTGCTTTCAACTACAGAGGAAAAACATTTTAGTTCCTTAATATCGATACCAGTATCAATTTCCATAAGTATTCCCGCCCACTTCTGAATTAGGACTCTCATTTAGTGCAAAAAGAAGTTTAGAGTTACATTCACTATGACAATATTACGAACATAAGCATCGGAACAGATATGAAAACATCCGGTCCGATGCTTGTGTGCCGTTTCACTTTGCTACTTTTGCAAATATGCCGTTGTCGAAACCGTAATCAAATAAAGCTCTTTAAACTGTGGTTAATCTTTGCAACAATTTCCCTCACAGGAATATTCATTCCCGTCATCATCACTGCAAGCAGCTTTTCCTGATCTCCTGTCGTGAGCATTGATGCCGTAATACGTTTAAACTTTTCTCCAATCCATTTCAAATTCAACTCCTTGTCCTCCGGCTCGCCGGGGGCTTCGTACACGTCGGAGCAGTACGCCGTGCCGTCGTTGAGCGTGATCTCCACCCAGGCAAGGCGGCGGGCGGGGAATTCCTTGTCCATCTCGGGATCGACGGCAAACTCCAGGCGGTCCATCATGTCGAGCACGGCCTGATTGTTCAGCGCTTCCTCGCGCACCTGCTGGAAGCCCACATCGCCGAACACCAGCGCGCTCGCGACCGGCCAGGCGATGTTGTACTGCGCTTCGTCCGTGCCGTGGGGGCGGATCTTGCTCAGCCGCGCGGCGGAGAGGAAGGTGTTGACCTTCACATGCGCGACCTTGGTATGGTCAAAGCCGTGGCGCTTCATCAGCGTCTGGCAGGCGAGGATGGGCTGGTGCGCCCAGCGGCAGCAGGTATAGGGCTTGAAGTAAAGCTCCATGATGCGGTAGCTGCTGCCGAGATCGTCGAGATACTTCTCGTACTCGGGCAGCTCGAGCAGGTGCGTCCGCCCGGTCTCGCCGCAGAGCGTTTCCAGCGCAGCCATCGTGCCCACGAGCGCGCCGAAGGGCACGCCGTCCTTGTTCATGGAGGGATACTCCACCGCGCGCATCACGGGCGTCATCGGCGCGTGGAAATCCGCGATGGAAAGCGCGTTGTTGAGCTGTCGTTCGTCAAAGCCGTACAGCCGGCCGATGCCCGCCGCTGTGCCGAAGGCGCCGTAGGCGCCGGTGCTGTGCAGGAACTTATAGTGGTCCTGCATGGCGAGCGCCCAGCGGATCGAAAGCTCGTAGCATACCGTGAGCGTGGTCAGGTATTCGCGCCAGGTGGCGTTCTTTTCCAGCGCCGCGGCCAGCACGCCCGCGACGAACGACGTGCCGGGATGACCGCAGATGGCGCGGTGGCCGTCGTCGATATCAAAGGAGTTGCTGCTGTGGCCCATGGCGATCGCCGCGCCGAGGAGGTTATACCTCCTGTCCGAGCCGACGGCGGGGATGTCGCCCAGCAGCCCCATGCTCTGCGCCAGCTTCTGTCCCGCCTTGAACTGTTCGCCGTAGCTGCCGAGGATCAGCGCCGTCATCAGATCGACACCGCACATGACCGCGTGCTCCTGCACCGCGGCGGGAAAATCGTCCCATTTCGCGTCCAGCGCGTAGCGCTCCGCGCGATAATCCGTTTTAAATTCCATATTCATTCTCTCCATTGGTCGAAAGCAGGCCCGGGGAGGAGACAGAAGATGCAGAGACTCCGGCGAGTCTCTGCATCTTTCTGCTTTAAGGAGACTGCTTCATGATCGCAGATTGACAGTTATGGGATCAGCGCTCGTACACGCCGTCGTTGAGGTAGGCAAGGAGCTCGTCCTTGCTCATGCCGTCGATGCCGAGGTAGGCGAGGTTGTAGCGGCTCTCCTCGAAGAAGTTCTTCTGGTGCATCGCGCCGGCCAGCGTGATCATCGAGTCGATGATGGGGGTCTTGACGCCGTAGGCCACGCCCAGATCGTGATAGACCTTGCAGCCGATGGGCACATCCTCGGTCATGTAGCGGTGGTGGATGTTGTTCGGACCGGTGTTGCCCTCGGTGGATGGCTGGTCGAGCGGGAATACGACGTTGTCGTTGCCGTTTTCATCAAGGCCCATGTACTCCTGCGTCAGCACGCTGCGGCGGGAGAAGAACATTTCCTTCTTGTACTTCGGCGTGCCGACGCCGATGGCCTCCGCCAGCGCGATCTCTTCGTTATAGAACTGATACTGCACCTCGCAGATGGACGGGCACAGGCCGTGGGAATACATGGAGTAGGTGGTCTTGTCGTGACCGCCGAAGATCACGCCCCAGTTTTCCATTGTGGAAACGCCAAGAATCGTGGCAGGCACGTGGATGACGGGGTTGACGTTGGCAAAGTCCACATCGAGGACGGTGTTGGCCTTGGAAGGACCATCGCCGTTGGTAACAGCGTCCATGCAGGGCAGATACTTCGACGCCTCGAGGAAATCGTCCGTGTCGGTCATGGGCAGGGCCGCGCCGCGCAGCGTGATGGCACGGTACTTGGCGCTCACGTGCGGGAACACGCACTTGCCGATGCTCTCAAGGCGCGTGCCGTAGGGAGCGGAGGACCAGCCGCCGACGATGACCTTCTTCGTGCAGCCCAGCTCGCGCATCAGGCGGCGCAGCAGCAGGCAGCCGAAGTTATCGGCGAACACGTTGACGACCTGGCCGTCTTCAAGGTAGGGGATCATGGCGCGGAACATGGCCTCGTGGCCCCAGGAACCGCAGGAAACGACGATGTGGCCCGCGCCCTTGATGGCCTTTTCGATGTCACTCGTCACAACGTCGATGAATGCGCGGCCGCTGCGCTCGAAGCAGTCGCGGTTGCGCTGGATGCCGTCGAAGAGAATGCCGGTCTTGTCGAGATCCTTGAGCGACTTTTCCGCAAAGGGCATCACGTCGTAGAGACGGACCTCACGCCCGGCGAGCTTGATGTCCGCCGCGCAGGTCTTGCCGACAGCGCCGCCGCCCAGCACGGCGACCGGCAGGTTCTTCAGATACTCCATCTTACTCATGGTAAACTCCTCCACAGTATGATTTGTCCGGAAATGATTTTGTGAACGCAGCGATAAAATCGATGCTGGACAAAGTATACAAAGCAGGATATAATTTGTAAAATGAATTGTTCAAATTGCTGCCAACGAAAAACATAATGGTCGGGAGGAAAGTTATGGAATTGCGCAATATCGTCACCTTTTTGCAGGCGGCGGAGATGGAAAATTTCACTCATGCGGCAAACAGCCTCGGCTATTCCCAGTCCACGGTCACGGTGCAGATCAAGCAGCTGGAAACGGAGCTGGGCTACCAGCTCTTCGACCGCGTGGGCAACCGCATCTCCCTCACGCCGCGCGGCGAGGAGTTCCGCTACTACGCCAATCAGCTTGTTTCGATCTCCCAGCAGATCAAGCTCATCCCCATGCGCGAGCCGGAAAATCTGCACGGCACGCTGCGCATCGGCATCCTTGAATCGCTCTTTTTCCACATTCTGCTGCCGCTGCTGCCCGACTATCACAAGCGCTTTCCCAACATCACGATCCAAACCAGGACCGGCTCGAGCGAGGAGCTGTTCTCGCTGCTGCGGCACAACGAGCTGGACGTGATCTTTACCCTGGGGCAGAAGAGCATGGAGCGCGACTGCGTGCGCGCCTACGCGCGCGAATCGCGCATCTGCTTCACGGCCGCGGCCTCCTCGCCCTACGCCGGCGGAGAGGAGCTGCGCTTTGAGGACGTGTGCAGGATGCCGCTTATCCTCACCGAGCGCGACAGCGTTTACCGCCGGGCGCTCGAGCAGGCCGCTGCGCTGCGAGATATCGAGGTCTCCCCCGTGCTGGAGGTGGACAGCACCTCCGCCATCACCTCGCTCGTGAAGATCGGACTGGGCGTCTCGCTGCTGCCGGACTACGTCGTCAGTCCGCTCGAAAAGCGCGGCGAAGCCGTTGTGCTCGACGTGCCGGATTGCAGCATCCGGCTCTGGCAGCAGATCTTTTACCATAAGAACAAGTGGGTCACGCCGCAGATGGCCGGGCTGATCGAAGCCATCCGCACGGCCTATCCGGCCTGACGCACGCGGAAGAAAGGAGCCAGGCGCTATGGAACACAGTTTTGATCCCTCCCAGGATATCCGCTTCAGTGTGGGCGAGCTGTCGGAGATGTACGGCGTCACATCGCGCACGCTGCGGCTCTACCACGAGCGGGGCCTCCTCGTGCCCGAGCGCATCGACACGCGCACGGGCTACCGCTACTACTCGACCTCGCAGCTGCCGCGCCTTGAGATGATCCTGCAGATGAAAAACGTCGGCCTTTCGCTCAAGCGCATCGAAAACATCCTCGAGACGAAGGACCTCTCCGTTTTCGAGGCACTGCTCAACGAGCAGATTGACGAGCTGGACGAGAAGATTTCGCGCTACACCACCTCGCGCAAGGCGCTCACGCGCCAGCTCAACAGCTGCCGCTTCCTGCGCAATCCGCCCGCGCTCGACCATATTTTCATCGAGTTCATCCCCAAGCGCCGCGCAATCACCTTCGATATCGACGAATACGACTTCCGCGGCGACTACGGTGAGGTCTCTCCCTGGAAGCTCGGGCTCGACCGCATCCGCGCGGCGATGACCGGCGAGGGCATCCCGCTCACGCTGTTCAGCCAGGTGGGCTGCATGGTCCCGCGCGAGAGCCTGCAAAAGGGGCGCTTTTTGTGCAGCAGAGCCTGCATCCTGCTCGACGCCGAGCGCCCGGAGTTGCCGTGCACCACGCTCCAATCCGGCATCTACGCCTGCATGTATCGCCAGTACGTCTCGATGGACAACGCGGCGGAGAGCGTGGGACTGCAGCTTCTGATGGACTACATTGCAGAAAACGGCTATCAGATCGTGGGGCCGTACCTCGGCCAGGTCATTGCCGAGACCTCCGTTTTCAACTACTCCAACCGGAACATCCTCGTCAAGCAGCAGATCCCCGTTGCCCTGCCTGACTGAAAGGCGCGCATCAATATTCTCTTTTCCCTTGTTTCCCGGCGGTCACCGGATTGCTTGCAGGAAGCAATCCGGTGACCATTTTTCTTTCATCCGGCTGCAAAACCTTTCCCCTGCGTCAAGGTTTTGCGGCACTCTTCCTGCACGCAAAAATTAACGCATGTACCAATTTTCGGCATTTTTCGCTATATCATATGTCTATTTTGCACAATTTTTGCCGATTCAGTTTTGCTTGACACCTGCCCCACGGTAAAGCGGTATAGTAGAAGCAGAGAATCAGCAATGCAAGAGTATTACTTTCGAATTGCAAAATCAGCTGATTGAAATAACTGCAATTTACCGTGATGGATCGAAAGGAAGGGCAAATTATGGATTGGAAAATGATTATCGGCGGCAAGTCCGCGGACGCTTCTGACGGCGCTGTGCTCAACAACTACAACCCCTACACCGGCGAACTGATCGGCACTGTGCCTGCCGCGACGAAGGAGGACGTGGATCTCGCCATCGCCAATGCGGTCGAGGGCCAGAAGGAATGGGCCGCGCTGCGCAACGACGAACGCGACGCCATCATCAATAAGTTCCTCGCGCTCTACGACGAGCACGCCGAGGAGCTTGCACAGCTGCTCAGCCGCGAGGGTGGCAAGACCATCAGCGAGTGCCGCGGCGAGGTGGGCAGCGTGCCCCTGATCTTCCGCGCCTACATGAACGCCGCCGCCACCATGTACGGCGAGACGCTACCGTACAACGTCGAGCGCCGCAACACGAGTGATATCATCTTCACCTCCTATGAGCCGCTAGGCGTGTGCGTATGTGTCGCCCCGTTCAACTATCCCGTTTCCACCATGACGAACAAGGTCGCCCCCGCCCTGTGCGCCGGCAACAGCGTCATCATGAAGCCCGCCTCCGATACGCCGATGAGCATCATCCTCTATGCCCAGCTCATGCTCGAGGCCGGTATGCCGGCCAACACCGTGCAGGTTATCACCGGTAGCGGCAGCAAGGTCGGCAAGTGGATCACCGAAAACGAGCATGTCGCCGCCATCAGCCTGACCGGCAGCACCGCCGTCGGCGTGAAGCTCCAGACCGACGCCAGCCGCCACCTGCAGCGCGTCCTGCTCGAGCTCGGCGGCAACGATCCCTTCGTCGTCTTTGAAGACTGCAATCTTGACAAGGCTGTGGCCGAGGCCATCGGCGGGCGCATCTACAACGCCGGTCAGATCTGTTCGGCCAGCAAGCGCTTCATCGTTCAGAACAGCGTGAAGGAAGCTTTCATCGAAAAGCTCATCGAAGGGCTCAAGGCCATCAAGTGCGGCGACCCACTCGACGAGACGACCGTGTTCAGCTGCCTTATCAATCCCGCCGCCGCGACCAAGGTCGCGCAGCAGATCGAGATGACTGTCGCCCAGGGCGCGCGTTGCGTTTACGGCGGCAAGCGCACCGCCGAGACCATCGTAGAGCCCACCGTGCTCGTCGACGTGACGCCCGAGATGGACATCGCGCAGAGCATGGAGGTCTTTGGACCTGTATTCCCGGTCATCGGCTTTGACACCTTCGACGAGGCCATGGCCATTGCCAACAACACGACCTACGGTCTCTCCGCAGGCGTGATGACCGGCGACATCGCTACGGCGATGAAGGCAGCCCGCGCGATCCAGTCGGGCACCTGCGTCATCAACGGCACGGGCGACTACCGCACGAGCTACCACGGCTTCGGCGGCTACAAGATGTCCGGCGTCGGCCGTGAGGGCGCGCTGCACACGCTGGAAGAGTTCTCCGAGGCCAAGACCACCGTCCTCCGCGGCGTGATGGCGTAAGGGGGAAACCCCTTACGCCGTGCAATACCACAGCAATATTATGGAGAAAACCTGAAAGGAGTATCTGACAAGATGAAAAAAACCAGTACGAGAATCCTCGCCATGGCGCTGTCGGCAGTCATGTTGCTGGCAACGACAGCCTGCTCCAGCATTACTCCCAACGAAGGCAGCACCAACACGGTCATCAGCGGCACCGACGCTTCCACCGCTCCTGCTACCCCGCTTTCGACCGCCTCTATTGTGTTGAAGGTATCCCACCCCGATAACGACACAAGCATGCTGGAAAACACCTGGAACTGCTACGCGCGCACATTCAAAAACTCGCTGGAGATCTACTCCAACGGCGAGATGACCTGCGAGATATTCCCCAACGACCAGCTGGGCGACCTGACCTCCTGCATGGAGCAGTGCTCTCAGGGCGTCGTGGACGTCTGTCTCTCTCCCGCGACGGGCAACCTCGCCAGCTGGATCCCCAATATCAACGTGTTCGATATTCCCTACATCGTTGAAAACATGGACGCCTGCAACCTCGTCTGCGAGGGCGACATCTACCGCGAGCTGAGCGACAATCTCGACGAGGTCGCACACATGCGCCTTCTGAGCATGTTCCAGACAGGCTTCCGCAACATCGACACTTGGACCGCCCCGGTTCGCTCCGTGGACGACCTGGCCGGTATGAAGCTCCGCATTCAGGAGATCGACGCGCACACCGCCATGGCGAGCGCGTGGAAGGCCGTTCCCACCACCATTTCCTTCTCCGAGCTGTACTCCGCCGCCACGACCGGCGTGATCGACGGCTTTGAAAACTGCAACTACACCCTCTTTATGAAGAACCTCTACGAGACCGTTAACTACATCACCGAGACGCAGCACCTTGCCAACGTCGTCTGCACGCTCATCAGCAGCACCGTTTACGACGGCCTGACCCCCGAGCAGCAGGAGGCGGTCAATCGCGCGGCGGCGGATGCCCGCAGAGCGACCATCGGCGTGGTGGCGGCCAACAACGTCAACGTCGTGACCAAGCTGCAGAACAAGGGCGTTGAGATCATCACCCTCAGCGACGAGGAGAAAGGCGCGTTCAAGGAAGCCTGCTATGAGCCATGTAAGGAGACCGTGCTCAAGGTCGTGGACGAGGGCTTCTACAATCGCTTCCTCGAGAGCTACGCCGAGGCTGAGACGATCCTGGGGCTCAATTGATTCCAGGAGCCGCACAAGGAGGGAACTTTTATGGAAAAAATCAAAAAGCTTCAAGCTGTGATCGCTAGGGTCTCCCTATCCGCAGCATCGATCCTGCTGGCCACCGTCTGCCTCGCTGTGTTTACGAACGTCTGTTGCCGCTATATCTTCAAGGTCGGCATGATGTGGGTCGAGCAGTACGCGCGCTACGCGATCATCTGGAGCGTGTTCCTCGGCTCCAACGTGCTGATCTATACCAACAGTCTCATGCGCGTTGACTTTCTCGACAACTACCTGCCCGAGGGCTTCAAGAAGGTGCGCGAGATCATCTACACCGCGCTGTTTGTTGTGATCCTGTCGGTGCTGTGTTGGCAGGGCTGGCTGCAGGCGCAGGAATTCGTCGGCGTGACTCTGATGGGTCTGCCGGTCGATAAGTTCTACATCTATCTCGCCATTCCCGTGGGCGCAGCGCTGATGATGCTGCAGTACCTGCTGAACCTGTTCTGCGCGTTCTGCGACAAGAAGAAAGGAGAGATCGACGAATGAGCATTGCATTGATCATTGTTATCGTTCTGCTGTTTGGCCTGCTGCTGATCGGCGCGCCAGTCATCATGGCCATCGGCACGGCTGCCATGAGCTACTTTTTCATCAAGCCCGAGATGCTCAGCAACCTCATGATGTATCCCCACCGTCTCTTCACCGGTATGGACAGCTTCATCTACCTCTGCATCCCGCTGTTCATGCTCTCCGGCGAGCTGATGGGCAAGACCGGTCTGATGGACAAGATCGTTGACTTCTGCCGTCTCTTCGTCGGCCGTCTGCGCGGCGGCATCGCCTATGTGACGATCCTCGCCAACATGATGTTCGGCTGCATCTCCGGCTCGGGCATCGCCTGCATCGCTGCACTCAGCCCCATCGAGGTGTCCATGATGGACGCCGAGGGCTATGACGAGAACTTCGCTCCCGCTATTGCGGCGACCTCCGCTCTGCAGGGTCCCGTTATCCCGCCGTCCATCCCCGCGGTCATGTTCGCGGGTCTCACGTCCGTCTCCGTCGGCACGATGTTTGTCGGCCAGATCATCCCCGGCGTGATGCTCGGCCTTGCGCACATTCTGCTCGTCGCCCTCTTCGCGAAGAAGTGGGGACTGCCCAAGAGTGAGGTCCACTACACCAAAAAAGAGGTCGTTCAGATCGTGCTGCGCTCCCTCGGCGCGCTGTTTATGGTCATTCTGGTCCTCGGCGGCATCCTCTCCGGCGCGTTCACCGCGACCGAGGCTTCCGCAATCGCCGTTATCTACGTTCTCGTGCTCGACCTCATCATGAGCAGAAAGCTCACCCGCCAGCAGCTGTGGGAAGCGCTCAAGACCACCGCCAGCAGCTCCGCCACCATCTATCTCATCATCGGCTTCACCTCGATCATCGGCTGGATCCTCGCGGTCGAAAACGTCCCCGCCATGATCCAGGGCTGGGTCTACTCGTCCAACATTTCGCCCTACCTGCTGTTCTTCCTCTTTAACGTTTTCATTCTGTTTAACGGCATGTGGATTTCTGACTCCGCGCAGATGGTTCTTTACGCCCCTCTGTTTACCCCGATTTTCGTTTCCATGGGCTGCAGTGCCATTCATGTCGGCGTCGTCATGGTCGTGAATGTCATGATTGGTATGATCACCCCGCCGTTCGGCATGGCGCTCTACACCGTCGCCGGTGTGACCGGACGCAACCTCAAGAAGATCGTCAAGGCGTCCCTGCCGTTCACCGCCGCCTGCATCGCAGTCCTCTTCGCCATCACCTACTTCCCCGATCTCGTCATCTGGCTGCCGCGCATGATGGGTCTCCAGATCTGAGCGCAGCCCAAACACTGATATCAAATCAAAGGAGAGATTTGCCTTGAAACATCGTGTACTTATGATCGAGCCCACCATCCAGCCCATCGGAGTTGAGATGCTCAAAGAGAACTGTGATGTTGTTCTGGGGCAGGACGGGAGCGAGGCGGGCCTCATCCGCCAGATCAACGAGCATCAGATCGAAGCGCTCGTCACCCGCGCCGAGCAGGTCACGAGAAAGGTCATCGAAAGCTGCCCGTCGCTCAAGGTCATCGCCCAGTACGGCGTGGGTCTTGACAACATCAACGTTGCCGCCGCCAGCGAAAACGGCGTCATGGTTCTCAACGTTCCCGACGGAAACTTCATCTCCGTCGCCGAGCACGTCATGCTCTCCGTCCTGTGCCTGAGCCGCATGGTCGTCAACGCCGACCACGCGGTCCGCGCGGGCGAATGGTCCGCCTACCGCGAGGCGCACAGCCCGCAGGAGATCTACGAGAAAACGCTGCTCATCATCGGCTTCGGCCGCATCGGACGCGATGTTGCGGCGAAAGCGCAGGCCTTCGGCATGAAGGTCATGGCCTTCGATCCCTTCGTCACCTCCAAGCAGATGGCCGCGCTGGGCGTCACGAAGGCGGACCCGCTGGAAGTGGGCCTTCGCGAGGCCGACTATGTCACGATCCAGCTGCACCTCACGCCGGAAACGCGCGGCATGATCTCCACCGAGCAGTTCCGCCAGATGAAGCCCACGGCCTCACTCATCAACCTCAGCCGCGGGCCTGTCGTGGACCAGAAGGCGCTCTATCAGGCGCTCGTTGACCACGAGATCGCCTCGGCCATGCTGGACGTGCTCGAAAAGGAGCCGCCGGAGCAGGACGAGCCGCTGCTCTCGCTGCCCAACGTCATCTTCACGCCGCACCTGGGCGGCAACACCGTCGACGCGCTCATTCGCATCTCCAAGATCCTCGCCCGCACGGTGTTCGAGGCGCTGGAGACCGGCGACAGCTACAACTTTGCCAACAAGAAAATGATTCAGACCAAGAGAGTCTGATCACAGGAAGGAGCTTTGCTATGAAAAATCTCGGTATTATGACGGCTGTCATCTCCCCGATGCTGGCCGACGGCGTAACGGTCAACGAAAAGGCGCTCACCGCCATTCTGGAGGACCAGATCAGCAAGGGCGCGGGCAGCCTTCTGCTGCTGGGCGGCACCGGCGAAAATACCGCCGTGCCCAAGGCCGCGCGCACGAAGATCTTAGAGCTGGCCGTCAAGGTCATCGACCACAGAGTTCCCGTCATCGCGGGCGTTGTGGAGCTGGGCGTTTATGAGGCCATCGAATCTGCCAAGGCCGCCAAGGCTGCCGGGGCCGACATGATCCTTGTCGCTCCGCCGTTTGGCCGCGCGACCACGGTGCAGGGCTGCGTCGATTACTTCAAGGTCATCGACGACGCCGTAGATATGCCCATCCTGATCTACAACTTCCCCGGCCGCTTCGGCGACAACGGCTACGGCACGAACCCAGACACCGTCGGCGCGCTGATCGAAGCCGTCCCCAACGTCATCGGCATCAAGGAATGCTCCGGCAAGCTCGACCAGACCGCCGAGCTGATCGCTCGCTTCGGCGATAAGATCCAGGTTCTCTCCGGCAACGAGTACCTCGCCGCATGGGAGATGCTCTGCGGTGCCAAGGGCGCGGTCCTCGCCTCGTCCAATGTGCTGCCGGGCGAGTGGTTCGCCATCTACGAAGCCGCGCAGGCCGGCGACGCCGCCAAGGTCACCGAGCTCGGCTGCCGCTATCAGAAGCTGCAGCGCCTGCTCTTCAAGTCCCAGAACCCCGGCCCCGTCAAGTACGCTATGACGCTTCAGGGCTTTGAAGCGGGCCTGCCCCTTATGCCCTGCGCGGAAGCGCCCGAGGGCGTCAAGGCCGAGGTCAAGGCCGAAATGGAAAAGCTCGGTCTCATCTGATCCTTCCTACTATCGTCTCCCCGTCATCTCATACACGGCGCGTCACCGCGTCAGCAAAAGGAGCGGACGCACTGCGTCCGCTCCTTTTTGTCAATTCTTATCCTGAAATGAGGTATAGTCAAATGTACACCATGCGATACGGCGATTCCGAGATCTCCTTTCCCCTCCCCGCAGGTGAGGTGCAGGACATTCTGCTGCCGCACGCGCTCGAGCAGGCCTGCGATACGCCGGAGAAGCTTGTCGAGCAGGCGTTTGCCGCGCCGGTCGGCGCGCCGCCGCTCGAGCAGGTCGTGCACGCCGGGGATACCGTCTGCATTATCATCTCGGACATCACGCGCAGCTGGCAGCCCACGAGCCAGTATCTCCCGTTCGTCATCCGAAGGCTCAACGAGATCGGCGTGCCGGACCGGGACATCCGCATTCTCTCCGCGAACGGCACGCACCGCCGCCAGACGCCCGAGGAGCATCTCGCCCTGCTCGGCGAGGCCCTTTACCGCCGCTTTCAGGTCATCGACCACCAGTGCGACGAAAAGGAGCACCTGACCTACGTGGGGACCACGCGGCGCGGCACGCCCGTCTATCTGAACTCGACCGCGCTGGAATCGGACAAGCTCATCCTGACCGGCGGCGTGACCTGTCACTCCATGGCCGGCTACGGCGGCGGGCGCAAGAGCGTCGTACCCGGCATCGCCGGGCGGAAAACGATCAACGCAAACCACTGCCAGGTGCTCAGGCCGGGCTTTGGAAACGGCATCCACGCCGGGATCCGCTGCGGCTGCATGGACGAGACCAACCCCATGCACGAGGACCTGATGGAAGCCGCCGCCTTTGCAAAGCCCGACTATCTCGTCAACATCGTCGTTGGCGGCGAGCACCAGATCGTCAAGGCCTTTGCCGGAGACTGGGTGCAGGCGCACCGCGCGGCTACGGAGCTTGTCGATCAGCTGGACAGCGTCAGCGTCCGCGCCCGCTGCGACTATGCCATCGTTTCTGCCGGCGGCGCACCGAAGGACATCAACCTCTATCAGTCGTCCAAGGCGCTGGCCAACGTGTCGCAGATGGTAAAGCCCGGCGGCACGATCGTCATGATGGCGGAATGCCCGGAGGGCTTCGGCGACCCGGACTGCGCCCGCCAGATCACGGAATTTAAAACGATGGCCGAGCGTGAGACCGCCCTCAGAGCAAACTTTACCATCGGCGGCTTCATGGGCTACCTCTTCACCCTGACGGCAGAGCGCTTCCGCTTTATCCTCGTCTCGCAGATCCCGCGCGAGCAGTTCGCCAACGCGAAGATCCTCCTCGCCGCCGGTATGGAAGAAGCGCTCGCGCTGGCCGACGCGGGCGGCTATGATCCAAGGCGCAGCATTGCGCTGATGCCGGAGGGGTCCAAGACCATGCCGAAATTCACAGACGCGCCGTGCTGAGCGGCGCAAGGGACAACCGCTATGCAAAAAGAATGCAAATCCCCCCGCATCCACTACGCATGGGTCATCTGCGGCGCGTGCACGCTGATGCTCTTTGTGGCCATGGGGCTCAACTCCAACGTTTTTACCGTCTACCAGCCCTATATCCTCTCACGCTATGGGTTCAGCAACACGCAGTGCTCGCTGCTCATCACGGTGCGCTGCCTTTTCTCCATCGTTGGAATGATGACGGTGGAGCACATCTGCCGCCGATTCACCCTGCGCGCCACCGTGGCCATGGGCGCGCTGCTCGAGGTCTGCTCGCGGCTGCTCTTTGCCGCGACGAGCGCGTTCCCGGCCTATTGCCTTGCTTCCGCCATGGGCGGCTTCGCCTATTCCTGGGCGGGGACCGTGCCCATCTCGCTGCTCATCGGCCGCTGGTTCCACGCGCGCCGCGGGCTGGCCTTCGGCATCGGCACGACCGGCAGCGGCATCGCCACGATCGTCATGCCGCCGCTCATCACGACCCTGATCGAGAAGCGCTCCCTGTCCTTCGCCTTCTACACGGAAGCGGCGATTACGGCGCTCGCTTCACTTCTCATCCTGCTGCTCATCCGCGACCGGCCGGAGGATCTGGGCATGCTCCCCTACACCGCGGGCGAGGAGACGAAGGCCGCGTCCCGCGCCGCGGAGCCGGAAAGGCCCCTTGGACGCTTGCAGTGGTGCGCGATGCTGCTGGCCGTTGTGATGCTGGCGGGGCCCGCTGGGCCGGGCTTCAGCCACCTGACGGTCCATTTCGTCAGCCGGGGCATCCCGTCCGCGTCCGTCGCGTGGCTGATGACCTATCTCGGCGTCGCGCTGATCTTCGGCAAGATTTTCTGCGGCTTCCTGACCGACCGGCTGGGCGGATACCGCTCCAACTTCATCATCGGCGGCGCGCTGCTCGGCGGCATGCTGCTGTGCAGCCTGAGCCGAAGCGCAAGCCTGATCCTTCCCGCCGCCGCGATGACGCTGCTGGGCGTGGGACTGCCGATGTCGTCGGTCTCGCTGGTGGCGTGGGCGCAGGAGCTCTGCGGCGACGCGGGCTACGAGACCGCCGTGAGCCGCTTCACGCTGACCTACGCCGCCGGGTCCTTCCTGTTCAGCGCCATCCCCGGCATTCTGGCCGACCGCACCGGCTCCTACGAGCCCGCCTACTGGCTCTTTTTCATTACCGCGGCGATATGCATTGTGCTGGTTCAGAGCATATATCTCAAAAATGCCGCTACGACACACAAATAACGCGCTCCGCGCGGTTCGGAGCAACAGCTGCGAGCGTTCCTTTATCATCTCTCCATTTTTTCTGATCGCTCTATAAAAAATGGGGACGGCGATTCATTGATATGCTCCCTCTATGAGCAATGTCATTAAGTTTGCGCTCAAAACGCTCAATCACTTATGATGGTGATTGAGCGTTTTTATTTCAGCGCAGGGAGGACATATAAAAATAATATTTTTACAAAAAACACTTGACAAATCAATAAAAATCAAAGGCTTCGCCTTGAAAATGATGACTTTTTTAAGGAGACCTTCCAAGTGAACAGAAAATCATGTCCAGAATGTGTTCGGTCCGCATTGTTCCATGCAATAAAGAAAACCGCCGCAAATTTAGACGTATACGTAAAGGTCCTGGGAAAAGATTTTTGTATCCCGTAACCCTAACAATCCATCCTTTTTCCATATCTGTCCAAAGCACAGTTGTCTTATCGCCGTCCTCGGTTTTCATCTGATAAACAGTAGCCTCATTACCCTGAACCGTGGCAGGCTCCTCAGTTGCCCCCTCAGTATCAAAGCTATACGAAGGAATTTTGCAAAGAAAGACAGATAATTACCATTGACGGAGATAGTCGCTGCAGGCTGTCTCCATTGAATAACTTTTATTGACTACAGCAGTGCAAAATGTGTCGATGTGGACGCACGCAGGACAGCTTTTGTAGCCCTCTGATTTGCAGCATTTCTTACCTATCTTGTTTGCCTTTTTGCAAGGAGGCGCTTCCCTCGTTCATGCCCTGAAAGTGGCTTGACCCACACGCTGACCCACACGGGGAATAAGCGAACGGAAACAACGGAACAGGTGGGGCGGACGTGCGCAATATGCCGGATGAAAAGGCTCCAAGCGCCTTGAAAACCGTCAAACGGAGTCCCCGGATATACTTCGTAATCAGCAGGTCATGTGTTCGAGTCACACCACCAGCTCCAAAAAGCATCGAAAACTTCGGTTTTCGATGCTTTTTTGTTGCAAAAATGCCGCAAATGTTGTGGGTCAGGGTGTGGGTCAAACTTTGACCCACACCCTGACCCACACGCGGAAATGTCCCGATGGATTTGAAGAGTACCGGAGAGGAAGCTTTTGCCTTCTCTCCGGTATTTCGCATCCTTTTTCTGCTTACATCACTTGCGCCATGAAGCTGCCCATCGTTTGTGCGGCTTCGTCCTGCTTCTGCCTCGTAGCGTGGGTGTAGGTGCGGAGTGTGAATCCAGCGTCATAGTGGCCGAGCATACTGCTGACGGTTTTGACGTCCACGCCATTTTGCAGTGCCAGCGTTGCGAAGGTATGTCGGAGATCATGAAATCTGATGTGCGGCAGCCCAGCATCCTTCAGGATCTTCTTGTGCAGATTTACGACGGAGTCTGGGTAGTACATCTCGCCGGTTGCCGGCGAGGGGAACATGTAGGGATTCTCAGGATGCTTGCCATGTTCCGCTATCAGCAGATCGACAGCCTCCTGTGGAATACTGACTTTTCTGACCGAAGTCTCCGTTTTGGGACGGGAGAGCGTCAGTTCACCATTGGGATTCTTTACATACTGTTTGCTGACGGAGATGGTTTTGTTTTGGATGTCGAGGTCACTCCAGAGAAGCGCCGTGATCTCGCCCTTCCGCAAGCCCGTGACCAGCTCCAGATAGAACATGGGGAGCAGTCCTCTCCTGTCAGCGGCTTCCAGATAATCCTTGATGTGCTCAGGCGGAAGAATCTGCATTTCGATTTTTTGCACCTTCGGTGCGATGCAGTCCTCGGTCGGGTTCCGCAGGATCAGGCGCTCCTTGACTGCCCGTTCCAAGGCGCTATGCAGCATGAGATGCAGACTCCGAACTGTGGTACTGCTGAGTCCAGGGTTGCCGTGACCGCTCTTGCGGTCGATGCGACCGTTTTCCATCAGATCCTTGTAGAGCTTTTGTAAATCGCGCGAGGTCAGTTTGGTGAGCTTGATATTGCCGATGCGGGGAATCGTGTATTGCTCGACCATCAGTTGATAGCGGTTTGCTGTTGAGATGCGGATATTCGGTTTTGCGTAGAGCTCATACCAGCTACGCAGCCAAGTTGCTACCGTGTACTCATCAGCGCGGCTGACATCGATTCCTCTGCTAGCCTCCATTGCGGCACTGAGCTTCGCCTTGCATTCCGCCTGCGTCTTACCCAGCACGTTTTTGATGATGCGCTTTCCGGTTTCGGGGTGGTAGCCCGCTGTGTAGCGACCCTCCCAGCGACCGTCTGCGCGCTTGCGAATGTTGCCCTCGCCGTTGGCGCGTTTTTTAGCCATTCGTGATCATCTCCTTTGCTTTTTCTTCCTCGTCGACATCGAAGGAGTAGGGCGCTCCCAGCTCTCCAGCGATGCCGGCTGCCAGCTTGAAGCCCGCCGTGAAGCTCATCAACTTGGCTTCGACCAGCAACGCGTTCTGCGCGTCCAGCAGCCGAAGCAGTTTTCTGCGGCTTTCGGCATCTATGCCATCGCGCAGGCCCTCACGGGCGGATTGGACGGCGTAGACGAGGTGCTCCGGCTGCTTTTCGTCGAATCGTTCCTGCAAGGCTTTCATGTAGTCGTACATGGTGACCCCTCCTTTGGTAGCCAACACACATACCACAACTCTGACAGGAAAGCTATTATTTTTTCGAGAATCATCTTTATTTACAGCGGTGCGTTTTTGCAAATGTTTCTTTGACTATTGCGGCGCAAAAACTGAACACCTCGACCCGCTTTACATATGGAATTTCATTGAAAAGCCCTGCTGTTCCAACTCATGATCGTCCGGCTTGTGGCCGAGGGCGACGCGTTTTTGCCGCAGCTGCGCCAGCCGCTTGCGGTCGATTTGAACGCCGTTGGCAGCGGGAGCCGGGGCGTTGTCCCGGAAGATATTGCCCATGTGGTAGAGCAGCCGGGTGGAGGCCAGTAGGACGGAAGGCGGCGCCTGTTCGCCGCGCTCCATTGACTTTTATTGCAGGACTCCTTGAAAGGCGAAGCCTCCAGTTTTTTTCAAATTGTCAAGTGTTTTTGCTTTTTTACAAAAAATAATCCAGACCACTCTATTGGTAGTCTGGATTATTGCTTATTTTCATAAGATTGGGTTTTGCCGGGGGATATTTAGTTTACTCCCAATTCCACTTTGCGTTCCCATTCTCTCTGATCTTCTTGAGAATATTAAGAGTGAGGAGCTGGAGGGAGATCGAAAACGAATTGGAACTTTTTTAATAGGAAAGAAGACTATAAAAATACAGAGTGATGCCGCCGATTTGTAATAACGGCAGGATTAGCACAAAGCACTGCTGACCTTTGAAGCTTGTTTAATCAATGCACCGCTGATTTCCGGAAGGGTTTCCATGTCAAATAAAGAGGCTAGTGTTATGAAAGTCATTGCAGCGAGTAACTCTCCGTTGCTGTTATATATTGGTACGCCGATGGAGATAATTTCATTTTCGTTTTCCCTATATTCTATAGAATATCCGCGTTGAGCGGTCAAAGCCAAATCTTTTCGCAGGGCAAGTACATTGGTAATCGTATGCTCGGTTAGCGGTGTCAGATGGTGACTGTCGAGATATTCATCAAGTGCCTGCGGAGAAAACGTAGAAAGAATGACCTTGCCCGAGGCACAGCAGTATAGTGGACAGCGGAAACCAACCTCTGCAGAGATGCGGATACTTGAGGGTCGGGTGGGATTGACGGAAGATAGGGTAAGCGAAGTGTCCTTATCAAGCGTTGCAAGGCTGGTGGAAAAATCATAGCGATCAGAGAACTCTTGCATAAATGGTAAAGCGACATTGTTTATGCTCAGGGACTGTATGAAAGGGGAGTATAGCAGAAAGCGGTTACCGAGGCTGTAAGAACTGTCCTTTTCGTCTTGAATCACGTAGTTGTGCAACCGCAGAGTATGAAGAATGCGATACACCGTGCTCTTGTTAAGACCTACGCCGATAGAAATTTCATTAAGCTGTACCCCTTTTGGATAGGCAAGCAAAAACTCCATAATATGGAGTGCTTTTTCTAAAACAGCAATGTTCTTTACCGTCTCAGCCATATAGTAAAAACTCCTTTCTAATCGAGTATATAACTTTACTAATATAAGCATAACACAGCATTTCATATTTTGCAACAACATTTTATTTTTTAATTTGTCTGTTGTGTTAAAATAAATCGATATTTGTTGTATATATGCACAAAAACGATTGAAAATGAGAAAATATTATTGACACAAATGACGGGAGATGATATCTTAATGATAAAGATGAAACAGCATTTTACATTGAGAAATGCTGCGGATTCAATTTTTTGAGACATAGGAGAACTGATATGAAAAGAAACTTAAGAAAAGCCTTTGCGTTTATCCTTGCTCTAACGATGGTGGTGTCGCTTTTTGCCTGCGGCAAAAAGGATGCTAATCCGGACGGCGGCGATAGTTCATCCGATGATACATTTACAATTGCCTACATCGGCCCGCTGACCGGCGAAGCGTCTGCTTGGGGCACGCCAGAAGCGAATACGCTGAAGTTGCTGGTCGATCAGGTCAACGCAGAGGGCGGCATTGCCGGGAAAAAGGTGATTCTCAATACCTATGATAACCGCGGTGATAATGTTGAGACGACCAACGCAGCAAAGAAGGCCATTGAGGTGGGAGGCGCTGATGTGATTGTGGGATGCAATAGCTCTGGTGCATCGCTTGCACTTGCCAGCGTCTGCGAAGAGTATAAAGTCCCCTCTGTAGCCACTTGCGCAACGAACTCAAAGGTTACCGAAGACGACAATGGCAATGTGCGTGAGTGGACGTTCCGTGTCTGCCTTGCTGATCCTGCCCTGGGTAATGTTATGGCAAAGTATGCCTATGACGAACTGGGACTGAGAAGGATCGGTATTCTCAAGGAGATCAGTTCTGACTACTCTGTGGGTATCAGCGATAATTTCTCGGATACCTTTACTTCACTCGGCGGGGAGATCGTTGGCGTAGAGTCATACACGGCTGGCGATGTTGACTTCCGAGCTCAGATGACGGCGCTGCATCAGAAGACACCGGATGCGCTGTTCCTGCCCATGACGTATAAAGAGCTCGCGCTCGCCACTGTTCAGGCACGCGACCTTGGGATGGACGAGTTGTTCCTTGGGCCGGACTGCTGGATGGCAGAGGATATCTTCGACCTTGCGGGTAGCGCAATTACGGGTTCTTACTTTGTTTGTACCGTTGACGGAAACGATAGCCAGTTGGATAGCTTTAAAGCAATGTATGAAGAAGCATATCATGAGCCTTGTGACGGCGCTGGACAAAACGCCTATTTTGCTTATGATGCATTTGTTGTGATTAAGCAGGCTGTAGAATCTGCCGGCAGCACCGCTCCGAAGGATATTAGAGATGCACTTGAAACCGTTGAAAACGCGCAAGGTTTGACCACCCCCATTACAATCCGCAAGGACCATAAGGTCATCCGCTCTGCCATCATCTTCCGCGTGGATGCTGAGAAGTTCGAGGCGATCGATACCTACATGGTTGATTACGGTGACTGATGTAAACTCTTTAACTGCGACGAAGAGACGCTCCTCGTCGCAGCTAAAGAAACCTGCATTCTTAAACGAGCGAAGGAGATACTCTCATGTTTTTGCAGCAGCTGATCACAGGCCTGTCTGTTGGAAGCATTTATGCGCTAATGGCGGTCGGCTATTCATTGATTTACAGTTTACTTAACTTTACCAACTTTGCTCACGGAGCTTCGGTGTTGATAGGCGCATACGTCGGCTATTTTTATATTAGCAGTGTGGCAGACAATGTCCTTATGGCAGTAGTGTGCTCCACATTTTTCGGCGCTGTGCTGGCGGCCTTGATTGAACGTATTGCATATCAGCCGTTGCTCGACAAGGGTGTGAAGCGCATATATCTGCTGATTGCAGGTCTTGGAATCTCCATTATCGGAGAAAACTTGATAGTCGTCATGATTGATGGAAGATTCCACGCCTACAAAACCTCCTTGTCTGCTATGCCAGTTTCTATTTTGGGCGCAAGTATCGGAGTGGTCGATTTGATAATTCTTGTTGCCAGCGCGATAGCTTTGCTGATCGTTCAGTTCTTGATTCGCAAGACTCGCGTAGGTCTTGCAATACGCGGCGCGGCATTCGATTTGACAACTGCGTCTATTATGGGAATCAATGTGCGGCAATTGATTTTAATTGTATTTATCATCGCTGGTTCCATGGCCGGCCTTTCCGGTGTGTTTCTTGGCATCAAATATACAGCTTATCCTACAATGGGAAACTTGACGAACAAAGCGTTTATCAGCGCTGTGGTCGGTGGCCTCGGCAGTATGCCGGGAGCGGTTGTTGGCGCATTGATCCTCGGAGTGCTGGAGACGATGATCTCTGCTTATGTATCTTCAGCGCTACGCAATCTATTCGCTTATGCGTTGCTCATTGTGATTTTGCTGATTAAGCCGACAGGGTTAATGGGCAAGAGCATGGAAGATAAGGCGTGAAGGAGGAACGATATGCTATCATATTGGAGTGGTGTGGCAACACTGACGGGCATTTATCTGATTGCTACGCTTGGCGTTTCGATTCTTGTCGGTTTCACAGGCCTTTTTTCTTTGGGACACGCAGGATTTATGGCAATCGGAGCATATGGAACGGCTCTTTCCATTAAGCTTCTCCATATGCCGTTTTTTCCCGCCTGTCTGATGGGAATACTGGCAGCTATGCTTGCTGGTGGGCTGATCGGAAGAGCGACACTGAGACTGAAGGGCGACTATTTTGTCATTGCCACGTTGGCAATTGGAGAATGCACCAAATTGCTGATTGAGAACATTCCGAGCATTACAGGCGGATCAAGAGGCTTGACCGATATCCCGAAGAAAACGAGCCTTCTTCTTGTTTGGGTGATCCTGCTTGCAGTTATTGTAATTTTGAGCAATTTCCTGCATTCCAAGCATGGACGCAACTGTATTGCTGTGCGGGAAGAAGAGCTTGCGGCAAAGTCAATCGGTATAGATGTGATTCGGTATAAAATGCTGGCATTCCTAATCAGCTGTGCACTTTGCGGCCTTGCTGGTGGCTTACTTGCTGGATATATGGGATATCTCTATCCCACTATGTTTACGATGGCAAAGTCGAACGAATTGACAATGACGGTTATTTTGGGAGGTACCGGCAGTCTGACTGGTACAATCCTTGCCGGCCTTGTGTTGATTCCTCTGCCGGAATATCTGCGTATCGAGTCTGCTGAGGAGTGGCGCATGGTTCTATACGGCGTGTTGGTCGTTGCAGTCATCGTATTTAAGCCGTCAGGACTGATGGGAAGTAAGGAATTTACAGTTGCTGGGGGTTTGCGGAGATGTAAACAACTTGCTGCGAGAGTCCGCAAGAGAGGTAGCAAAAGGGATGAAGAGGGTGAGGCGAAAAAATGAGAAGATCTGCATCACTAAAGATAGACCATGTCACTAAACGGTTCGGCGGCGTTATTGCATTGAATGATGTCAGCTTTGATGTGACGCAGGGCGAGATCCATGGTTTGATTGGACCAAACGGAGCGGGAAAGACGACCTTATTCAATCTCATTACCGGTATTTACTCTCCGACGGAAGGGAAGATAGAACTCAACGGGCGGTCTTTAGTGGGGATGAGCCCGCATCAAACGGCTAATTTGGGTATTGCGAGAACATTCCAGAATATCCGTCTTTTCGATGAATTAAGCGTTTATCAGAACTTGATCACGGCATGCCAGAAACATTTGTCCTATCATCTAGCCGATGGCCTATTTAAAACGCCAAAGTATAGAAGGGAAGAAAAGGAGATTGCCAAATTGACAGAAACGACCCTGCAACAGATTGGCCTCTGGGAATTGCGGGACCAACTGGCGGGCAATCTGCCATACGGTCAACAGCGAAGACTGGAGATTGCCAGAGCGCTGGTTACAGACCCGCAATTGCTGCTTCTCGATGAGCCGGCTGCCGGAATGAACGAGGATGAATCAATCAAGCTTTCGGATTTCATCCGCTCGATTCAAAATATGTATGATACGACAATTTTGATTATTGATCACCACATGGATGTGATCATGGGAATCTGCGATCATATCACGGTGTTCAATTTTGGCAGTAAGCTTGCAGAGGGAACGCCGGCAGAGATTCAAGGCAATGAAAGAGTGATCGAGGCATATTTGGGGAAGGGGTGAGCCGTATGCTGAAAATACAGAACTTAAGTTACGCATACAAGAAGATACAAGCCCTTAAAGACGTTTCCTTTTCTTTGCAAGATGGTGAGATTATGTCGATCATCGGTGCTAATGGCGCAGGAAAATCAACTCTGATGAAGTGTATTGCCGGCGTTCTGAAAACAGACTCTGGTTCGGTTATTCTTGATGATTTTCCACTTGCACAGAAACCGCACCAAGTGGTTCGCAGTGGTATCGTGCTTGTTCCGGAGGGACGGTGGATATTTCCGGGACTTTCGGTGGAAGAAAATCTGAACATTGGCGCATATGTCCTTGGCGGAAATCCACAGGGAAAAGAAAGAGCGTTTCATATGTTTCCTAAGCTTAAGGAGCGCCGCGATCAACGGGCTGGAACACTCTCCGGCGGTGAGCAGCAGATGCTGGCTATTGCCCGTGGACTGATGTCAAATCCAAAGATTATCATGCTCGATGAGCCGTCTTTGGGACTTGCGCCACTGATTGTCAATGATATTTTTGACATTATACAGGAAATCAACCGTGAGGGCGTTTCAGTTTTGCTGGTTGAACAAAATGCTCGTAAGGCACTTTCGATCGCGGATCATGCCTGCGTGCTTGAACAAGGGCGCATTGTGAAGCAAGGCACTGGAAGTGAAATTGCCGCAGATGAAAGCATTATCAATGCGTATCTCGGCGCAAAAAAATAAAGTTAAGAGGAATTGAACAAATGGAAAAGCTTTTACAAGAAATGATGGCGGCATTGGATGTTGAGAAATCTGCGGACCATGTTAGATGGCTGACTGATCATACCCCCAGCCGAATTTCTGGTATGGGTCAGGATCGTGAAGCTGCGGAATACATTTGTAAGAAGATTGAAGAATATGGACTTGAGTCTAAAATCCTTGAATTTGAAGCATACAACAGCCACCCGGGTACTTCAAAAGTGAAGATTGTTGCGCCGGTTCAGAAGGAGATCAGCAGCATCGCCTGCTGTCACATCGAATCTACGCCGGTTGGCGGAGCGGACTATGAAGTTGTTTACCTTGGATCTGGTGGAGAAGAGGACTATGTCGGGAAAGATGTAGCCGGAAAAGCTGTTCTTGTGGAAGTTTCTTATGCACCGGCTACACCTGAAAAGGCAATGCTTGCTAGCGAGCACCACGCTGCAGCGATGATTTGCATGAACTGGGGCACTGCGGAGCACGAGCTGATTTGCAATCGAGGACTTAAAGCAGTTTGGGGAAATCCGACGCCTGAGAGTTTTGGGAAAATTCCTCAGATTGTTGGCATCAGCATTACACGAAAGGATGGCGAGTACCTCAAGGAGCTCTGCCTCTCTGGGGAAAAGGTAGTGCTGCATATGGATGTGCAGTCGCAGCGCGAGTGGCAAACTCTGCCGCAGCCGATGGGTATTCTGCGCGGAACGGAAGAGCCCGAGAAGTTTCTGCTTGTCAGTGCGCATCTTGATGCATGGTGCCCCGGTGTGACGTGCAATGCGACCGGTGACGGCACGATGCTTGAGATGATGCGCGTTTTCGGCCAGTTCAGGGATAAAATCAAGCGGAGTATTTACTTTATCTACTGGAACGGCCATGAAATCGCAGAGGCTGCTGGTTCTACATGGTTCCAAGACTACTTTTATGAAGACATCCGCAACAACTGTATCGGTTATATCAATATTGACTCCACCGGTATGCGGGGGGCGGAAAAATATGGAACCGATGCATCTCGCGAGCTTTCGGACTATGCGTACGAGATGATCCGAGATGTACTGGATGAGGATGTAGATGTTGCATATCTTGCCAAGACCGGAGACCAGTCCTTCTTCGGCGTGGGCGTGCCGTCTATTGCCGGTCGTATTTCCTACTCTCCAGAAGTCGTTAAGCAGCAGAATGGAGCTACGCTCGGTTATTGGAACCATACTTGCGAGGACTCTATTGATAAAATGGATGTTGACAACTTGGAAAAAGATAACCGCGTGGATCTTGGCGTTATCTACGGGCTTGCCAATGCAACGGTGCTGCCGTACGATTTTAGCAAAACATGCGAGGATATGAAGCAGAAGGTTGAATATCTGCGCAAGGAGAGCGGCAATATTGTTGACATGGAGTGTATCTCTGCTAATATTGATCGCCTTGGAAAGGCCGTTGCGGCACTGAATGAGATGAAGTTGAAGGCCTCGGAGCTGAGCGAAGTTCGAATCCGAGCATTCAATGATACGCTCCTGCGCCTGAGCCGTGCGATCACCAATGCATTTTACACCAATGCTGAGAAGTATGATCAGGACAGCTATGGCAGGACGATCCTGTCTAAGCCGCTTCCGTTACTGTTCCCGACTATTAAACTAAGCAGGCTTGACAAAGACACACTTGAATATCGTCTGCTTTACACACAAATGCTTCGCAACCGCAATCGTGTGGCCGATGCTGTTTTGACAGCCTGTGAGTATGCTGAGCTGTTCTTAGCGCAGAAATAAGGCTATAGGAGCTGCTATGAGATTAAAAGTCATTATTCCAAACAGTGGGATGGATCGGGACACTCTTCTACAACGGGAGAAAATGCTCTCAGCCTTTGCAATGCCGAGTACGGAAATATCGGTTGAATGCATAGCTCATGGACCGGAAAGCATTGAATCTGCTTACGATGAAATACTGGCGGGTCCCTACGTGATTCAACAGGCTGTCGAGGCAGAAAAAGCAGGTTTTGATGCAGTGATCGTCTATTGTGGAAGCGACCCGGCTGTGGCAGCGGCTAGGGAAATATTAAACATTCCGGTAATTGGCCCGGGGAAGGTCTCAAAGTTGGTCGCCATGGACATCAGCTATCGCTACTCTGTGCTGACCGTTTTGGACAACTGCGTTGTTCGAGATACGGAAGCTGTATGGGAGAAGGGGCTGCCAGCGGACAAACTGGCATCTGTGCGTAGCATTGGCATTCCTGTTTCTGCTGTAAGGGACAATATGGAGAAGACATTTGACGCGCTCTGCAATGCGGCGAGAAGGTGTATCGAGGAGGATGGTGCACAATGTATTGTGCTCTCGTGCCTTGGAATGGCCGGCATGGGGGAACGCATGACAAACGAATTGAAGATTCCTGTTATTGATCCAGCTCCGGTTGCGATCAAGTATGCGGAAATGCTAGCCGGACTCGGCATCTGCTACAGCCGCAAAGCATATCCGTCGCCGCCTGATAAAGAGATTATTTGACTAAAATACGGAGTTTACTTCAATGAAAGACACAATCAATATTGGCGATACAAAGGAAATGCTCTGCGAAATGCTTGCTATTCCCTCTGTGAGCGGCGATGAAGGGGCACTGTCAGACTATATTGCCCAGAAACTTCGCGATGCAGGGGCTGAATGCGTTAGGCAGCAGATCGTAGATGGAGACCGACGCAATGTATTCGCAGAAGTAACAGGTTCGCTTCCAGGGAAAACGATACTGCTTACAGGGCACATGGATACCGTGGAAGCCGGAGATGGCTGGACTGTGAATCCCTTTGCCGGTACGGAGCGCGATGGACGGATATATGGTCGCGGCGCAAATGATATGAAGGCCGGAATAGCTATTATTCTACAAACCGTAAGCACCTGTGTGCGCAATCGGGGGCGCTTGAGAGGCAAGATTGTTGTAGCCTTTGTTTGCGACGAAGAGGCGTATTCTGAAGGCGTGCTTTGTGCGATCAAGGAAGGAAATATCCATGCTGACTTTGGTATTGCAGCGGAACCAGAATACCATCATGCTGTTATCGGATCCTGCGGGAAGGTTTTGATACGTGCTGTGGCGCACGGAAAAGCGGCGCATGCTGCAGAAGCGGAAAGCGGTATCAATGCAATCAATGAAATGAGCAAGTTCCTCAGTGTGCTCGAAAGAGTTCCGTTACAGACAAGCGAGGTTATGCCGGCGCAGCCCTATATCACTCTGCGGGTTAGGGGTGGTAGCAATCGCTACAGCATGGTTGTTCCAGATTCCTGTGAAGCGCTTATCAGCAAACATACTGTTCCAGGAGAAACGCCGGAAAAGATCATTGTGGATCTGCAGAGTGCTGTGCAGCGGGAAAAACTGCATGCATCATTCGAATTTGCGGTGGAGAAACCGTTTTACCCATCGTTTTTGCTGAATGATAACCTTGAGGAAATTTGCAGGCTTCGCCATATTTTCGAAGAGGTGACCGGAGAAGAACTAAAGCTTGTTTGTTCGGACGGAGTGAGCGACAACAATCACTGGTCGACCATCGGTGGGATCCCGTCTGTTTGCTTTGGCCCTGGCGGAAAGGGACTGCACCAATCTGATGAATGGGTCAGTACAGAGCAGATGGAAAATGTACTGGAAGTTTATTTGCGGTTTTTCTTAGAGGACGAAGAATGACAGCATTAGAAAGACTCTATAACGCGGCAGTGGTGCCCGTCGTCGTGCTCGACGACGCGGCGGATGCGGTGCCGACTGCTAAGGCGCTGCTTGCGGGCGGCGTGGACGTGATGGAGATCACGTTCCGCACTGCGGCAGCCGCCGATTCCATCACGGCAGTCGCCAAGGAGTGCCCCGACATGTTCGTGGGCGCGGGCACGGTCATCACGCTCGAGCAGTGCAAGAAGGCCGTCGCCTGCGGCGCAAAGTTCATCGTCTCCCCGGGCTACAGCGAGGAGGTCGTGAGCTGGTGCGTGGAAAATGATATCGCCATCACCCCGGGCTGCGTCACGCCGACCGAGATCATGGCCGCGATGTCCCACGGCCTGAAGGTCGTGAAGTTCTTCCCGGCGAACGTCTACGGCGGCCTGAGCGCAATGAAGGCGCTCTCCGGTCCCTTCGGCGGCATCAAGTTCATCCCCACCGGCGGCGTGAACGACAAGAACCTTGCCGAGTATATCTCCGCGCCGTTCATCCATGCCGTCGGCGGCAGCTGGCTGTGCGCCAAGGCGGACATCGCCGCGCACAACTTCGACAAGATCACGAGCCTCTGCAAGGAGGCGCGCAAGACCGCGCTCGGCTTTGAGATCGCGCACGTCGGCGTGAACGCCGGCGACGCGGAGGAGTCCCTTGCGGTGTGCCGCGCGCTCGACGCGGCCTTCGGCTTCGGCGTGAAGGAGGGCAACAGCTCCAACTTCGCCGGCAGCGGCGTGGAGGTCATGAAGAGCCCCTACCTCGGCAAAAACGGCCACATTGCGGTCAAGACCAATTCCATTCCCCGCGCGGCGGCGGAGCTTGCCAAGAACGGCTTCACGCTTGACGAGTCCACCGCCAAGTACAAGGGCGAGAAGATGGTCGCGGTGTATCTCAAGCAGGAATTCGGCGGCTTCGCCGTCCACCTGCTGCAGAAGTAAGGGAGGAACGAACGATGAAATTTCTGACGTTTGGCGAGATCATGCTGCGCCTGAAGGCGCCCGGACAGGAGTGCTTCTTCCAGTCCCCGATGCTCGAAGCGACCTTCGGCGGCGGCGAGGCGAACGTTGCCGTCTCCCTTGCCAACTACGGTGAGGACGCGGCGTTCCTGACCGTTCTGCCCGACAATGCCATTGCGGACGCCTGCAAGGCGGAGCTGCGCCGCTTCGATGTGGATACCAAGCGCATCGTCACCGGCGAGGGCCGTATGGGTATTTACTATCTTGAGGGCGGCGCGAACCAGCGCCCGAGCAAGGTCGTCTACGACCGTGCCTATTCCGCCATCGCACTGGCCAAGCCCGGCGATATCGACTGGGACAAGGCGTTCGACGGCGTGGAGTGGTTCCACATCACCGGCATCACGCCCGCCATCAGCGAGAGCGCGATGGAGCTTTCCGTTGCGTCTGTCAAGGAGGCAAAGAAGCGCGGCATCACCGTCTCCTGCGACCTCAACTACCGCAAGAACCTCTGGAAGTACGGCAAGAAGGCCAGCGAGGTCATGCGCGAGATCGCAAAGTATGTGGATGTCGCCATTGCCAACGAGGAAGACGTGCAGAAGTCCCTTGAGATCACCGTGGACGATGTGAACGTCGAGTCCGGCGAGCTGGACCGCGCAAAGTACAAGGCGCTCGGCGACAAAGTGCTCGCGGCGTATCCCGATATGAAGATGATTGCCATCACGCTGCGCGAGAGCCACAGCGCCGACTGGAACGGCTGGGCGGCCTGCCTGAACGACGGCAAGGACTTCTACGTTTCCAAGAAGTACGAGATTCGCGACATCGTGGACCGCGTCGGCGGCGGCGACAGCTTTGCCGGCGGCCTGCTCTACGGTCTCAACCACTATGAGGACAAGCAGTCCGCGCTGGAGTTTGCCGTGGCAGCGAGCTGCCTGAAGCACTCGGTCATCGGCGACTTCAACCGCGTGAACGTTTCCGACGTGACGAAGCTCATGGGCGGCGACGGCACCGGCAGAGTGCAGAGGTAAGGGAAAGGGGGGGATAATTGTATGGAATGGATTAATGAAAAAGCGAAAACGCTTAGTCAGGGCGCAATTCGAGCCATGTTTGATCGCGCAAATAAGATGACAGATGTTATCAGTCTGGGAATCGGCGAGCCTGATATGACTACACCAAAAGAAATCTGCGACGCCGCAAAACAAGCACTTGATTTGGGATATACGCACTATACCCCCAATGCAGGACTGCCTGTGCTCCGCAAAGCTATTGCAGAAAAGTCTTATATAAAAGGCCTGCACTATGATCCAACAAAAGAAATTATTATTACAAATGGCGGAATGGGTGCGCTAAGCCTTTTGTTCCTTGTTTTGCTGAACGAGGGAGATGAGATTTTAATTCAAGACCCTCAGTGGCTCAATTATGTTGCACAGGTCAAATATTGCAATGGTACTGCGGTTCGCGTACCTACCGACATAGCGCATAACTTTGAGATGCAGGGTGAGACGATTGAAAACTTGATTTCACCGCGCACTAAGGCGATTATGATCAACACCCCGAATAACCCTACCGGCTGTGTGATGTCTGAGGATTCCCTGTATAGAATTGCAGAAATCGCGGTTAAGCATGATTTGCTTGTGATTTCTGACGATGTGTACAACACGCTCATCTATGACGGGGCTGCAGCGCCGCTGATTGCAGCATTCCCCCATATGCGTGAACGCACAGTGATCGTCAATAGCTTCTCCAAGTCTTTTGCAATGACAGGCTGGCGAATCGGCTTTGTAGCGGGTCCTGCCGAAATAGTTGACCGGATGACTAAGTGTCAAGAGAATTTTAACGCATGCGCTAATTCGGTGGGACAGTATGCGTGTGCGGTAGCGCTTGATCACCCGGAACTGTCGGATATGATCTGCAAAACATTCGCGGATCGGCGCAGTGTGCTTTTGAAGGGATTGAAGCATATTGAAGGGATCAAGTGCAACTGTCCGCGCGGAGCTTTCTACGTTTTTGCGGATATATCGTCATTTGGGCTTACAAGCGCAGAGTTTTGTAATCGGCTTCTTGACGAGGAAAAGGTTGTTTGCATACCTGGGAGTGCATTTGGCACATGTGGTGAGGGCTTTATTCGCATTGCCTACACTTGTGCAGAGGAAGATTTGAATAAGGCAATCCTCCGTATTCAACGATTCTGTAAAAAACTGAGTGAAAAAAAGGCTGATATAACGACCAATAGTGGTTAACTTGAAACTATTTAAGTTTGAATATCATTCCTTTCTACTGGGTTGTTTGGTCACTGTTCAGTATAAAGGATTTGAAAGAATTCCGTAATGGCTTTTTCTTTTGATCCGCAATTAGTTTTTCCTGCCGGACCTTTGGGGGCTATTTCGGCCGGACACCAATAGCGCTTAGTAACGGCACAGCTGGAACAAAGTAAGCGTAAAACAAAGCCGCGTAAAAAGACCGTAAGCGCTCAATAACCGCACGGAACTGAAAGCAAACATCAATGCACCGAGGGATCTCTAACGAGATTCCTCGGCTGTCTTTTATCCCATGCGGTTATTGAGCGCTTACCTTGGTAGCCACAACACATACCACAAATCCTTGAAGGATAATGTACAATAACGGAGCCGTTGACAAAGTCTTGATTTGAAAAAACAATATTCTAAAAAATTTGAATTTTGAAGAAAGGTCAATGGTTATTCGCATAGTTTCCCGCAAATAATCAGACGATTTTTAGAAGATTGGACTTTGTCAACGTGCCCAAATCTTGACGGGACCTTGAAGAAAGCTATGATTTTTTCGGATATCTTCTTTGGTTACAGCGGTGCGTTTTTGGAAATGTCCTATTGTTTTCGGCAGCGCACAATATGCACCAAATTGCGTTGTCCCTTGGCGTTTGCCGGGTTAATAAAACCTCATTGTAAATTATCCTAAAATGTGTTATCTTCTTCACGGAAATACACACGCGAAATTCTGTATTTTTCACGCAAAGGGGCTTTTTATGAGTAAGGTCAAATCTTGGTGCCGCGCCA
>OFSD01000143.1_pt1 | contig 67008 bp, 57 predicted proteins | sample 1543191 | NCBI WGS metagenome assembly OFSD01 (sample SAMN04209221, study PRJEB22552) | human gut metagenome | biome: gut; material: feces | host: Homo sapiens | place: USA: Oklahoma
ATATCAGTTCATTATAAAAACATCAAATTTTTGTCTTGACAACTGAGCCATTATATAATAATAAAATCAAATTCAAACTGCGTCATAAGACGGAACATATCACGAATATTTCTATTATCAACTCCCGCAAATGCTTCGTCTAAAGAAATGAGCCTTGGTGCGTCATCCCTGCCACCTTGATATTTCGCAACAACTGCCGAAAAAAGTGGCACATACATTGACATCGCTTTTTCACCACCACTGAATGTACCGAACACACTATTGGTAAGTTCTTTTTGCCGTTCCCCACTTTTTTGTGAAAACAGCTGAAATTCAAACCATTTTCGATAATCCAGCGTTTCTTTCATAATCTGATAAAATGAAATCATCCCCGCATTATCTCGTGCATTGCGTCTGGCTTCCTCAACTTTTGAGCGGAAATGAGCCGATAATCTTGCTGCCTCCCCTTCACTCATTAAACGATAGTCTTTCTTTAAAAGTTCAACTAATTCTCTGGTATCCAGCTGCTCTTCCTTTTCTGCTGTTTTGCTTCTCCACCTGAGACTTAATTTCAAGCCACTTGATGTATCCATACCGTTCATAAGTACATTCATTTTCTTCACCCAGGCATTGGAAGCATTTATTTTGCCTCTGATTTTCCGACTAACCGTATTTGCCAAAATATCCTCAAATAATTCACGGTCTCCATCCTTAATTAAACTTTCCAATTCACTAATATCCTCATCTAAATGTCCCAGCAAACTTGAAAACGAAACCTTTATCCCCTGATATCGCGCCGTGATATCCAAACGTTTGGCTGAATACTCATCCGGCCGCTGCTCCCCATCTGATTCAGCAAATAACTCGTTTTGTGTCAATTGATACTCTGTAAGAAAACCTCTGTTTTCAAAGTATACCCTGTTAAGATCACGCACAACATCATCCTTTTCCACATTTTTGACATCGGTTATTAAATACTCGTATACATGTTTTGCATCTTCTAAAATTTCATCCGGAACAGCCACATACTGAAGTTTTCTTTCTTCCTCATAACATTTCTGATAATACTCCATTTTCTTTTCATACTCTGCTATTTTATCCGCATTGTTTGTCCGGCTTTCTGTCAGCAATTTTGCTTCATCGATCTTTTTTGTCTTTTCTGCAACACATTTCTGTAATTTTTCCGGATAAGAATGTAACCAAAAAACACAAGCATCCAATCGTTCTTTAATTGATTCATAATCCGTTAATTCCAACTGCTTTTGTATGGATGTTTGTTCCTCTTTTTTTATTCGAATCTGCTTTTCGATATCTGCAATGTCGTAGCGAAGGTTGTCCATATCATAATCCAACATTTCCAGATGCTCTTTGCGCTCCTTAAGATATTCCACACTGCGCAAAAACATCTCATGATCGGATTTTAGAACCGTTAAATCTTTATCATATCGTTCTGCCGCCTTCTTTGCCTGATAGAAAACATCATATGAACAATGCAAATACAGTTTTTCTGCAATTTCCAACACCTCTTTTTTCTTTTGTTTTAACTCCTCCAGAAAAATTGATAATTCCTCACCCAATTTATCATTTTCTTCGTGAAGAATCTCATATTTTCTCTCTTCTTCCAAAAGAATTTTTACCGCGTTACGCATATAGGTATCATCCGGAAACTGGTCAAATTCACTTTTAAGAACATCCTTTCTTGTCTCTAAAAGCTGTTTTTGCTGTTCCAGCAGTGCCCGCCTTTCTTCCAATTGTGCTATTTGATTTTTACACTCGTCAATCTTCATCTGACGCTGTCTTTCCCGCGCCCTTCTTCCTAAAAAGCCTGCCTCATGTTCTCCCGTAATCGTCCCTGTCAGTATGCCCATATGGTAAGTACCATTGGAAGAAACAGACAATATGTTTTCTTCATCGTAAGCGATATTTTTAAGAATTCCTGTCATACGATAATTGGAAAAAATATCATTTACTTCTTCATTTAGTTCTAATACGTCAAACAAACTCTTTTCAACCGATGATTCACTGGCAAATAAATAGCAGTCCTCACAACCTTTAGCCGGAACAAGTACTTGTTCTTTGTACTGCTCATCTACTACAATCGCATCCAAAATCCCCATTTTTAGAAGTGCCTCTTCCAAAAAGTTGCATGCTTTCTCATCCAGCTGTTTTCCAAATTCTATGACTTTGTAAAACTCCTGATAAGGAATTTTCTCATCATCCAATCGCTTTCTGTTCCGCACTACAGCTTCACTTCTTTGTGGCGTTGGTTCCTTTTGATTTTCCCATTCGTTTAGTTCACTTTCTGTTTCTTTTATTTCCTCTTTTACTGCCGCGTATTCAACAAGAGCTGCACTTATTTTGGTCTCAAAATCTACCTTTTTTTCAATCCATTTGTCTGCCACTTTCTGGCGAATACCGGCAAAATCCGAATCCAAATGATAAGAATCTGCAAACACACTAAACTCACGCAGCATATCCTTTTCAAGTTTTAATTCGCTATTTTCTTCATTCCATTTGTATAGGGACTCTTTCCATTCATTTTCGGCCTGAACAAGTGCTGCCTCACATTCGGATATTTTTCTTTGAATAGAATCCATTTCGCGAATCTGACGCTCTCTTTTCTGAATCATTTCCTCTTTTTGACGATCTAGAATCTGCAATTTCTGCAATAAATCTTCTCCCTCTGAAATCTGTTCAAAGGTATTCTTAAACTGCTCCTTATGAAGTTCAAATTTATAGGCATTTTCAATATTCCCCTGTAATTCTTCTGCCATAAATGCAAACTCCTGAAATCCCATTGTATCCGCTTCTTCCTGCATATCTTCCAGCAATGAGTTGATTTCTGTTTCTTTATCAAACTTTCTATCTTCCTCATCTTTTATCTGCGTTTTTGCATCAACATACTGCTCTTGTTTGGATGCCAGAAATTTCTCTTTGTCATCCTTATTTCTTCTCTGTTCTTCCAGTTCCTTAGAAAGCACGGAATCTCTCATTTTTAACGCAACCGCATCACTCTTATTTAACGATTCTTTTTCTTTCTCCATTGCTTCCCTTTTCGCGTTAATCTGTTCAATCTTACAAGTAAGTTGTTCGATTTTTTGAACACACTCTTCATGATTTCTTTCATATTTTTTCTGCAGTGAAACAATCTCCTGCAATTTTATCCTTGTCTGCTCATATCGTGCTGCTTTATCACAAAGAATAATCTTGTTATATTTTGAGAAAACAGCATTGATTTTTTCTGCTGCTGCTTTCGCTTCTTTTCTACTTTTAAGATTCATACTCATGGTGTCCATATTTTCAATTGCTTCTGACATCGGACGCAAATCTTCATCAGAAAGCGGCTGCAAAGAATCACTTAATATATCATTAATTACGGACGGCTTAAAATCTTTTGACAATTTTGGCGTACGCAGCTGAATAAGCAAATCAACCATTTCCTTGTATTCATCCACAGTTTCAAACCCAAAAATCTGTTTATTAACATACTCCATGTAATCAGCCTGACGGTCAAATACTTTCCCTCCCTGTAAAATGCGGTTTTCCAACTCTTTTTTTGAAAGGGTAACTTTTTCACCCATTTCTTTATACAAAAAGAAATCCTTTCCAATACGTCGTCCATCCGTAAGACTAAAATACCATTTATCCAACGGTTTTCCCCGTCTTGCACGAATTCCCATTCCAATTGTAAGGTAAGTTTCACTATCTTTTCTTTTAAATTCTAAATACAGATAACCGGTTCTCTCTTCCCTTCCGTCGTTTTCTTCTAAAAGGTAGCTGCTCATTTTACGGTCTCTTGAACCAAAAGGATCCAGGCGCTCCGGACTCATATTTCCATCTAACAAAAGTGGCACAACACTCTGCATGGTTACTGATTTCCCAGAACCGTTGGAACCGCGAAGAAGCATGCGCCCCTTCACAAAAGGGAACTCCTGCTCATCGTAATACCAAAAATTTATAAGACCAATTTTATTTGCCTGCCATCTTCGATTCATCTTTGTCACCTCCTAAGTAATCCGCCGGGTAGCTGCCTTTCAACTTTCCAGCCAATGGGCATACACACACCTGCTGGGTATCTTCCTCACTCTTTACAAACATAAAACGAGTCATCTCATCGATTACAGTCCGTACAAATTCGCCCTCCGGCATTTCTCTGTACAACTTTGAAAATCCCGAACCATATTTTTTCTTTACTTTACAAATGAGTGCTTCAAAATTTACTTTATCCACTACACACATCTCATCTTGGCGCAGGTTCCATTCTTTATTTTCTATTTTCTTCCTTATCTCGCCAAAACACAAAAGCAAAATATCTGTCAGCGAATTATTACCGGGAAAAACTACACCAATCCTGCATTCTTCACCTGACAAGAAATACGCACTTCCACGATGAATATGAATATGACAGTCAAACATCTGCTCTAAGTCTTCCATTAATCGACGCCTATAATATTTTAGGTATTCAAAATCCTCCTCCGAACCATCTTCCCGATACATCGCCGGAGCAAATAAAAGTCTCTTATATACCCTGTGTCTTCTTGCAAATCCTCTGTCCTCATCCACTTCATACCAGTCACTTTCCATAAAATCTGCTGCACATGTATAATGCATGATGTCTTTTGTAAAATTTCTCATAAAATACTTTGACGCACCTGTGTTTTCATATAAAACCTCTCCACTCACATCGTCCATAAACAAATCATCTGTACCATCTGTCACCGTCACCATTCCCTGTCCGACAACATATCTCAATACGCGAATCAATCTTCGCCGATTCGTGTATACTGTCCAATCCGTAATCTCCCCCGACATTACTGCTGTCATATATTCTGTAAGCTGTGAAAGCACAAATTGCTCCTGTGCATCTTTATCTTCCAAAAACATAAGTAGTATGCATAAATACACATATTCCTCTTTCGATGTAAATGATTGAATTCCCATAAACGTCTCCGGAATAACCGGTATTTTTTCCATTTTCACTAACATCGAATTATCAATAATCTGACAGCCTAGTTTTTCTGTTGTGTACTTACGTACCTCACCTGCTGCATCACGAATCTGATAATATAAATCTTTATCTTCCGACTTCAACACCCAGCGGCGATTAAAAAGTATTTCTAATGCTTTCATATCGATTTCTCCCCAAATATCAGTCTCATCTTTGGCATTGTAAAATTACCATCTTCACAATGAACGACGCATGTTTCACCACCACTTGCTTTTTCTAATTGATAAGTTCTTCCATCATCCGTTCGTGATGAAAAATCAACGGATTCCATCGCATCTGAAATCCATTTTAACAGAATTTCCCGTATTCGCGGTTCAATAACCGGGAGTTCGGAAAAATCAATCACACCATCTTTTTCAAGAAGTCTTATTCTGTTCATTTCCTCTTTTTGCTGTTGCAGCAGTTTCTTTCGTATTTCCAGTTTTTTCTCAGTCGATTCCACAATAGAACTTCTCTTTGTCTTCATGCGGTAAGCACGAATTCTTGGTTTCAATTCAATACAAATCGGTTCTTCTTCATAAACACCCTGATTCATACTATCGGTTACCCTGTCATAATCACCTGAAATATGAACCGGCCGCTCAATTCCAAATACCATTGCCGACATTTTATGTGCCTCATCCACATCCTCACATTTCATAAAAAGTTCCGCAACTTTTTTGTATTCTTCTTTTCGATTTGCCCCCAGTGAATTTTTTTCGCTTAACTCCGCTGCATATCTTGTTATTCTTCTTATGATTTCGTTCGTTGCATCAAACAACTTAGCTGCTTCATTTTCGTGTCCATCTGTTGCCACAAACCAATTATAAATACTTTCAAAACGACCAATTACATTTTCTTCAATCTGTTTTTTTGACAATTCAATGTCTATTCTGGGAATTGCAAATTGGTACGCTGTAACTTTCTCAAATACTTGTTTTTTGGTCTTTTCATCCAGCAGCCGCAAATATTCTTCTATCACTCCCACATTGCGCTGTAATCCTTTGATAAAACTGCGTAAATACTCAATCAAACGATCCTTAAAAACCATAAATTCTTTTGTATGCATCATTTCTTCCGCACGAACACTGTTCAAATCACGAATATAATCCTGGTAATTCTGATTTAGTCTTACAAAATCACTGTTCAAATCATTCCACCACGCATTTACATCTGCCTGTTCTTCTTCAACCATCTTGGAAAATTTTTCTACGTTTCTCCGAATACGCTCCAAAAGTGTTGGTTCTAACGATGCTCCCTCAACCAGTAGATTTTCCAAGCGAAGCACCAAACGCTCAATCTGAACACTATATTCTGAAATCTGATAGCGATACTTTTTATTCTTAAATTCCTCAATAGAAGCAACTTTTTTTGTGTCCTGCATTGTATTCAAATTTTTCCATTCAACAAGCGAAGCCAAATCCTGCTGGCACTGTTCAATCGTATACTCAGACCAGTAAGAATCCTTTTTCATTTCCTCATATACATCTTCCTGATATAACCAGTAATTCAGTTTTTCGTTATTTTCATAAAAAATGCGCATAATACAGCGATATCTGCTAACATTATCCGCATTTAAATATTTTACTTCAGTTAATGGTTTTAATAACTTATCTGATACCTGCACTTTTTCTATATTCCCCTCCTGAATGTGACAATGTCTCATTTTTTCGTACTTTTATTATACTTAAGCAGGGGAACATACGCAAGGGAATTTGCGCAATTTTCGAAAAATTTCCCTTTTTGTCATCGAATCACAAATATGCGCATCGACTCTCCTTCAGCGACGTAGTCTAATGAACCTGGTTCTTCCATAAAGTTTCCTAGTGTTAATATACTATACCCCAGCCAAAAGAAACTAACTACTCCCCAGGCTAAGCCTAGTGTTATAGCTAAAAGTCTTTTTAAAATTTTTTCTGCCATGTAAGCTCCTTTAAATTTCAATTATGCTAAAATCAATCTCTGTATATCCCTATATTTTTTCAAAACATATCAATCTTCTTTTTCTGTATCCTCAATTAAATTTTGTTTTAGTGCTTCTATAGTTTCTTGATTTTTCCTAAGAATTTGAATCTGCCTGTACGCCTTTTTTCTCAATATTTTCAATCTTTCAATTTTCGGCACATCCTGCCTTATTAAATCGGCATTTGTATCCTCCAGATTGATGAGCACAACTAATTCTTCCGCTGAAGCAAAATCTCTGATATTAGGAGTTTTTCCTTTTACTCCTTTTTCACTTCTCCATTGTGCTGCGGTTTTCCCGAACAAAGCCATATTTAAAATGTCCGCTTCGGAAGCATATGTATATGCCATTTCCTGTGGAGATAATGTGGGAGTTAGCAAAAATTCCTTTACAGCATCTGTATGAATGCGATAATTGATTTTGGAAAGTTCTCTCTTTACATCCCAACCAATTGCTAATCGATTTGCTTCATCTTTCTTTAATCGCTGATAATCTTTGATAATATAAAGTTTAAATTCCGGCGAAATCCAAGAAGCAAACTCAAAAGCAATATCTGTATGAGCATATGTGCCACCATATCGCCCCGATTTTGATACAATACCAATTGCATCTGTTGCTTTTATCCACTGCTGCGGTGTCAACGTAAAAGCATTATCTCCCGACTCTGCTTTAAACCTATCGAATTCGATAGGTTTAAAATTAGGATTGTGAATCTGTTCCCACAGTCCTAAGAATGAAATTGTAGAATGGTTACGCATCCAATTGGCAACTACAATAAAAGCATTATCCGGATTTTTATACTTTGCAATATCTGTAAGAGAAATATATGCTTCCTCATTAACAACATCGCCCATTACTCTGATTTCTGTTCCGTTAGCATCTATTTTCATATTCTTCATAGTTCCTCTTCACCCCTCTCATGTTATTTTTCAAATATACTCTATACTTGTGCTACAAGTATAACACACACAATCTCATAAATAATCATTTTCAATCATGGCACCTGCATCTACTGCATTTCCTTAAGTTCTTGCAGACGCATAAGCCATTTCTTGACTATAATGACTACTCCCACCCTTTGGGACATTCATCTTATAGCCATAACTCTCCAAAACTTTTCGTAATTCATCAAAACGGAGAGCCTTTGACAAAGTACATATTTTTCTTAATAGCTTATCCCAAAACCATCCCATAATGGCTTCTTTCCGCCTATTTCATTCATTCAATTACTCCATTCATTAATCATCCATCTCATCTTCCCAGTCATCGTACGCTTCATCATAACCATAGTCATACGCCTCCTCGCTATCTGCATCACCAAATTCGTCAATCGCATAATCCTCTGCATAGTCATCTGCATAATCATCCGCATTATCATAGTCATACATTTCGGAACGATAGCCTGTGCTATGATCAGTTTTAGACGAATACTTTCCAGTGCTGTTACTTGAATTTCCAGAGCTGTAACTACTCGTGGAGTTCGAATTATATGTTGCGCCTGGCGACGTTCCATACGAGGACCGGTAGCTTGATGATTTATGCAAATAACAATAATTACTACCTGATGCCTGCTCATTATCGCATCCGGGTTTAATACATGTCGGCTCATCATTTCCAAATGCACTACCGATTAAACCTATAATAACAAAGAAACCAATTATGCCTAAAACCTTGCCTAAAAATTCTGCTCCTGAATTATTCATATCAGACACCATCCTTTCGCTTCACAGTAATGATTTTTCATGCGATGTTCTTTTTCTTTTCTCTTTGGTTGTCTTTGATTGTATAATACATTCCAAGCTGTCCAATAATCATCCCACTCACACTGGATTTTGCTTTTATTTTATAGCTCTGAAGCGACTGTAACTTCAATCTATTGTAGTTTTTTCGAACTTTTTTTCGTGGTGTCGCATATATTTAACAGATATGAATGTACATAATCCTCCGTATTTTAACAAGTTGGTGATTATCCTGACGGCAGCACACTAAAATGTGTTTAGTAGCAAATTAGTAGCAGAGAAAAAGAAAAAGTACGGGAACGCCCTGTTTATAAAGCTTCCCAGACTTATGGATACTATTCAAACTCAATTCCGACACCCATATATTGTGGTTTGTCACTTCGTTAAATCGGGTATTTTGTATGTTCTACCTACTTATTCTTGCGATTTTCTGAGTTTGCCACATTTTTGCTTACATTTTGATGACAATAAACCGTTTTTATCCAATCTATTTTTTCTCCAGTATTCCTCCCTCACCAAACAATTTCACATTTTCACTACTCGGTCTATACTCTTTTTCAAGTTGGTCCATATGCACAAAGCACGGCATCTTCACTGCAGTTCCTGACACTATGCATTCTCCAGGTCCTAATACTGTTAGTGTATTCATTGAATTTTCGTCTAAAAATGCAACCGCTTTTCTAATTCTGTTTAAATCATATGGATTCACTAACTTATGAATGAAATAATTGTGCATTTGTGAAATAATAGTCTGAGATATATCTGATGGACGTTGACTAGATATCCACAAAAATAAACCAAACTTTCTTCCCTCTTTTATTGCTTTTTCAAATGCTTCAATTGTCACTTTTGAATGTTTATAGTTTGTATTATCTTCATATAATAAATTATGTGCTTCATCTACAATAATATTAACAATATTTCTTATTTCATCCTCCTGTTTTGCATTTACTTGTTCTTGAAAAAGATGACTTGTAATAATTGCAGGAACAAGTTCTATCAAATCCTTATTAACATTTGCCAATTGAATTATAGCTATGTTGCTATCCATAAAAATAGATTCGTTACTGTCGACAAATATTTTATTAAAGTCCGATAACAACTTTTCTGCCCTTCTTAACAAAGGCGATATAAACTCATACTGCGTTCCATATCCCATATGAATTGCTGTAGCAAAATACAATTTAAATAAAAAGGCATTTAATCTATCCTCTGGCATTTTTATTTTTATATTATCAATATATCGTTCAAATTCTTCAGCACTTGCATATACCTTTTCTGTGGATTTTGTCTTGACATAATAAATTTCATTCGTTGAATGCCAGACAAAATTATTAATTCCATCTATATAGTCAGACATGTGGTACTGCATAGATTTTACCAAATGATATTGTCCTGTTTTTATCATTCGACTGATGAGTTTTTTATAGTCTTCTTCTGTTCTATTATCTTTATATGCTGTTTTTATAACGGGTCGCTGAGTAGCTTCTGATGCATTTAACAAAAGACACCATTCGTCTTCCTGTAATTCATCAAAATTTATTGGAATTTTATCTCCTCTATCATTTCTAGTAGTGAGACAATATATCTTCTTCTCTTTCCTATCACATATTGAATCTGTACCATATTCATTATTTAAATCAAATAACAAAATCTTTCCACCATTATATTCTCTCAACACTTTCGCATACTCATACAAAAGTCTCGTAAGTGTATTGCTTTTTCCACTTCCAGTGTTTCCAAAAATCCCCACATGTGACGGAATAATTGAATCAAAACATAATGTATATTCTTGAGTACTATCAAACAAATCCTTTCCAATACAAAAAGATTTGTTTGAACCTGAATTATTAATATTTTTGAACTCATTTTCATCAAGCAATTCTATAGTAGAGGCAACCATTGGCAGCAATCTTAATCCTTGAACAAATGTGTTTCCCTCAAAATAGCCCTTAACGCTTAACTCCAAAAAACATCCCGTAAATTGTCCCTTGTGCGTTTCATCACAAAATTCACCGGTAATTTGACATACTATTTCATTTAATCCCACCTTTGTTTTCACATAAGCATTTATTCGAGGAGCTATATATGTTCTTCCTCTCTCAACTATATAAGGTGGAAACAACTCGTATAACTCTGCCTTTATTCTTATTCCTCTTACTTCAACTATTCTTCCAATTTCTTTTCCCATACCTGCTCCATATCTCTATAACAATTAGCCGTTGCATCTTGCGGATTACTATAATCTTCCTGTTGACGAACAATTATTTGGTTATTCTCTTCAAAAGGGACAATATCCATCTGAGCAAACTTATACCAATAAATAGTCAATCCCGCATTTAAGCAATCTTTCAATATTTTATTAATATGTTCATCTCGCCCTGAATATCCAATAACTATCAGCATTGAGTTCTGCCGACACAATTTTTCTTTCATATTAAACGCAATCTCGAAATAATCTTCATTGAGCATTTCTTGATATTTACTTTTTCCTGGTATAATAGGATTGTCAATATCCCCATGTAATTTACTTACCATAAATGTTGGAACATACTTTTTTACATTAAAATTGTAACCTATCACATCCAAAAGCATTGCTCGTGTAGTTGTATTGCTTGCTGATATTTCACTAAAAAAATATCCCAAACTAGAAAGAGTTTTTTCAACTATCTGATCATAATTTAGTGTAAAGATATTTATTTGCTTCATGCTTGGGTTACGATTTTGACTCTCATTTACAAGTAAATAAGTTTTTCGTAACATTTTTTCTAGATTAACTAACGACATATCCTTGCCAAATTTTTCATTCATTTTAGCATCAGCCTCCATGAACTCCTTGATAAATACATCTTTAACTATTTTTTTGTGTTCATTAGAATCCAAACTATCTATTCCTGATTCTAAACCATTTTCAATATTTCCCCCTAACTCCTCTATTTTCGATAATGTATCCGTAAAAGATTTCAGTTGCGGAAAAGCCTTACCGTTTACACCAGCGCCAAACAAAAAATTTATATGTGATGAGGATAATACATTGATATCAAAACAATTACTCATTATCAAACCTCCAAAAATCTTTTTTGACCATATCAATAGTTTCCATTTTTCAGCATCTACCTAATACGATATGTCATATTATTCGTATTACCTTCCGCTTCAACAACCCCAAGCTCAACCAAAGTCTTCATATACCTCCAAGCAGTTGTACGTGATTTTTGAGTTATTTTCATTACTTCCTGAACAGATATTTCTCTTTTCACCTCTAATACTCTAATAACATCCACTAATTTTTCAAAATCCTTTGGTTTCAAAACTTGTTTCAAACTTGTTTCAAAACTTGTTTCATTTTGCAACAAGTTATCATTTTCCATTTCATTTTCTTCCAAAAACGCCGGATGAATCGGTATCCTAATCCTCATAGCTCGTCTATCTTCATCCGTAAAAAATTCTGCGCGTGGAGAACCGTTCTTTTCCAGTTCTTCTTGTATTGTCGGAATCCCAGAAGAATGACCTTCTGACAAATCCAATTCTTTCAAAAATTCTCCCAATCTTCTGTTACGATAGTATCTTGAAACAAATCGCTTACCTTCTGCTATCGTCGTTTCAGATATAGACCGATCAATTCCCGGGAAATTCATAATATTAATGCAATCCGGCTCTATCTCTATTGTCACCGGCTCACAAGACATGTAATCTCTGTGATAAAAGGCATTAACAACGGCCTCCTCAATTGCCTGATACGGATAATTCATAATCCGCAAAGCTTCCATTTGATTTGGAATCTTGATTACTTTTTCTCGTATGAAAAGATTTCGAAATCGTTCCATTGTTGCCTGAATCATCTGTGGTACGGAGCCTGTGATATTAGGAAAATCCTCGCTGACACTTGGATTTTCTATACTCCCCTGCGGAAATGATGTCATCTGAACATAGGTGTATGGAAAAAACCGGTCCGGATGCTCACAGAACATCATGATTGCCACATTTTGAATATAACGGAGTTCCGGCGGTCCTACCAGTAATTGCATATCTTCTAATATCTCCTCTACGCCTCGTTCTTTAACCTGCTTTGCTAATTTACTACCTGTTTTTCTCAAATGATCTTCCAAAAGAACAGGTGAAATGTCATCAAAAACAGCCTTATGATTCGCTCTGCAATCATAAGGAGTCTGATCTGACATATTAATCAATTCCCTTTCTTGTTCAGGATTTGCCTTGACAGAACTGGTTAGATAACGAATATAATAATTATACTTCTTGTCCTTTTTGCTGGTAACATGTTCTGGTGATTTGTAAGGACGCTGCTGTCCAGTTCTCGCCACAATAACAAGAATCCATTTTCCGTCAACTTCCAACGGAATCGCCTTCGGAAAATATGGGGGAGATATCATATTGTTGTAACTGAGCATTTCTTTTTGAATTTCATCCAACATGTACTCCGGAATTCCTTTTACCGGACGTACTGCTATCCCATGTGCCTCTTCAACGCCGACAGCAATATATCCACCACCATCATTGTTGTAATCATTTGCAAATGCACAAACACTATGATAGATGTCATCCGGGTTCCATCCTGCTTTGAATTCTATGCGGTCTGATTCAATTTTTCTTTTGTTTAACAAATCTTCTACGCTTATTTCAAGTTCCATAGTGTCCTCGCTTTCCAATATGTATTATATACTAATTTGCAACTTGCATTCAAACACGTTTTTGGTTAAGTGCTGCTCCTACAGCTCCTCTTCTAATGGTTTCCAGCTATCATCAGACATATCTTCCACATACTCTGTGTTATTGATGAATAATTCTTCATCTATATCTCTTACAAAGCCCCAATGCAAATTATATTTCTTAGCATACTGCTTAAACGCAATAAACTTATTCTCTATCTGCATATCGATGTTTTTACTATGCCCTGAACTTTCGCCACCTTTTGTTTCTATAATCCAATCCGTTCCATCTTTTAAGTGAACGATATAATCCGGATAAAACAACCACTGTTTCGATATCCCATCCATATACACAATAGACAAATACTGCTGTCCTGTATCCCCATTTTTATATACCCACTCAACTTTATCATTGTTTTCACAATATCTCTCGAATAATCTCTCCGGTAAACTTCTTGTTTTGTCAGTAACAAACTCATTCGTATATTCTCGATACGCATTCATTCGCATTAATGTACGATGTTTTACTTCACTGAACTTATATACCTCCATTTCCGGAATACAAAATTGAGTTACCTTCGGTTCTAATTTTAAGGATAACTGAGTACCACCCATCTGAGAAGTTACCTTCTTAAAATCTATCTTCAACTGTTTTATATTGTTAATGACAAACGCATAGAAATCCGAATTTTCCAACTCAATAAGTTTATATTTTTTCTTTTTCCCCTTACTAAACATTCTTCTCAAAATGTTCTTTACCTTTTGAGACTGCATACCGGTAACTTTTTTGATTTCATCGACGGAATGCAATAAATATATACCATGGGTATGCGTATTTACTGTTGTTTTTACTTTTATTCTATTGTCCGTACTACCCTGTGCAAGCGATTCAGTAGTTCTAAATACTCCCTGGAGGATCTTACTATCTATTTCATGACTAAAATCATATCCACCAGCCTCAAGATTTTCTCGGTTAATATTTTTATCCGAACCAAGCTTGTAGCTTTTTTTGAAATAATCATATACTTTTTCCAAAGTCTCACGTTCTCCAAGACCATCAAAATCTAAATCACGCATTTCTTTCGTAAGCGTAAATCCTTTTGCCTCATCACGCAGGAACAATCGCCGCACTTGATATGCTTTATCTAGAGATGACAATAGCCCTATCTTATACTGTGTGTCCAATGTATAAATATAGCAATAATCAAGTATGTTCATCCCATAATGCTTGCCTTCTGGCATTCGACGAATTCGTCCGATTGTCTGAATCTGAAAATCTTCACTTCCCCCTTCGCGCAATTTTACTAGTATTTTCGCCCTCGGACAGTCCCACCCAGTAGATATCGCCTGCTTCATTAGCAAAAATGATGGCGAACCATCCAAGTCAGTCAAATCATCACTTACAATTTTTTCATCACTCATCCAGATATTAACCATACCGTTATCATAAGTATATCCCATCCCGGCGAGTTTTTTCTCCACTGCCTTTATCGTCTCTAGTTGCCCCATTGGAAATTGAATCAAAACAAGTGGTCTTACATTAACATCTTCTTTTTCATATGCTTTCGCAATCGCTTTTCTTTTTTCATCAGCCAAGTCGAGCAAATATTCATAATCATCTTGTATCTCTTTACTATCGTCAACACCCTCATTGACATAAATTGCTTTCGTAATCAAACCAGCATCGATCACATCATCTTCACTGATCTCATAGTACTCCTGATGAGGTACTTTGCTTGCTGTTGCCGAAACACGAATAATATTCTTGGCTACAAATGCATTTATTACATCATCCGCCTTTTTGGTATTATTCAAATGCTCTTCATCAATAATGACAACAAACTCTGTTCCATCTTTGTGAGCTTCTGCAATCTTTTCAAAAAGATTGGATCTTTCACTGTCCTTTAATGCTGTATTTCCTCTTTTGGTGACAAGCTCCCAGTTAATAAATGTAACACTACCGGGTTCAAAGCCCGCCATCATAGAATACATAAGATTTCTCGTATCTATATGTGGTGTTACTTCCTCCATTCTCGCTTTACTCTGCTCTTCCAAGTTGCCCTTTCCTGGACACAACCATACAAAAGCAGTATTTCCAGCCGTATTTTTCAAGAATTCATCAACATATTTTATCAATATTATCGTTTTTCCAGCACCCGTTGGAGCCTTTACTGTAATAACTTGTTTACTTGTCGTTTCAACAGTTTTTTCAATTAAAACCTCCACACATTGCGTCTGAAATTCATAATCTTTTATTTTACTCACCATAATTCTCCTACCTCTCTTAATTCAAAATCAAAATAGCAATCTGGAATAATTCTTACATCAATATTTTGCAGTAATTTTTCTTGCGAAGTTGTTAGCAATACATCTTGATTAACAAATACCACTTCAATGCACTTATTCTCATTGAAATGCTTCTCAAATTCATCCATTTCCTCATCATCCATAATCATGATGTATTTCTTATTATCTACCTTCACCCCATACTGAAGTTGAATCATTTCCTTGATATGTTCAAGGAGATCATCGTAGATATTTTCGCTCTCTTTATCTACAAAATCTGTTTTGTAATATTTCAGATTGGCTTTTCGACCTTCTGAGTAATCACTCCCATCTATTCGATTTCCAGTAATAACAGTACAAATTCTTGGATATGTTACTGCTGAACATATATTGCCATCATTATTAGTGCATAATATAAATTTTCTGTGTCCACCATCTTCATTATTTTTATCTAACACAGCCTGAGCAGTCGTTCCCGATCCAGCAAAAAAATCTAATATCGTAGCTTCTTTGTTACCTGCCAAATCTATAATCTTCTTAATTAATCCAGTCGGCTTTGGAGTATCAAATACTTTTGTTCCAAATATGCTCTGCAATTCTTTTGTTCCATCGGTTGCTGTCCCACAATCATCCCATAATGATTTTGGAGTTGAACCTTTTTGTTGTGCCTCCGATAAAAACCTTTTTTGTTGAGGTTTAGATTTACCTGACTTCCCAAATACAATTCTATTATCCGCAAGTAATTCTAGATATTTTCCTTCTTCTGTTCTCCAGTGTCTTCCATTCGGAGGTAAAAACTTTTTTCCTGTATTCGGATTTGTTATTTCATATGTCAAATTAGGGCGAACCGCTGGTGCATCAAAAGGATCCGCTTTCCATGGTCCTCGCGGATCATTGTCTGGATTTGAAAAACCATCTTCAGAATTCGCAAGCTTGAATAAATGCTTAATCTTATTGAATTCATTAATATTCCTTGTATACACCAACGTATAGTTATGATTTAAAGAGACTACTGCATCATTCGACACCGATTTTCTTGAATTCCAAATAATATCAGATATCATGCTCTCCTCCCCAAATATCTCATCACATAAAAGTTTCAAATTAGCATACTCATTATCATCAATACTTATAAAAATTGTCCCTGCCGGTTTCAAAAGGGCATGGGCAATTCTCAATCTTTTTTCCATAAAAGAAATCCATTTACTATGTGAATATCCATCTTGCCGATCAACAAATGCATCATCATATACAAAATCTTTATGTCCAGTATTATACGGTGGATCAATATATATCACATCAATCTTTCCCTTATGTGTCTTTTCCAACAACTTAAGCGAATGCAGATTATCTCCCTCTAAGAGAAAATTGTACTGTTTGTTTTCAGAATCACCTACAATCTCCTTGTCCTCCACCTCCGTAAAGACAGGAATATGTGTCTGCATTTTCACATCCACTTCTTCCTCATGTTCTTCCCACACAAGTCCATATTTTTGGGCTGTAAGTTCTCTTTCAATCTGATTAATCGCAATCAACGATGCATCATCAGTATGCTGTTCTTTCAAAGTTTCAAGAAATTCCAGCATTTTTTTTCTTCGAATCTGTGATAAATTTGCCATAAGTCCTCCTATTTATCTACTCAACATATGTTTTCTTTTCTTCCTTGCTCAAGCAAAGATAATTCAAATAGCAAGCACTACACTTTTCTTTTGAGCACTTTCTATCCAGTTTATTTTCTCTAATATTTTGGGCAGCATTACGAATGTCTTTTGCAACTGTCTCTGTGAGTCCCTCTGTCACACGAACTCTTTCACTTTCCACCTTGTCGAGGTTAAGTATTTCCAAATAATCTGCACTCTTCCCTGTCAGCTCTTGGTATCCGAGTGCATAGATTTTAAGTTGCTCTGCCTCTAAACATTGTGTAACATCTCTGTCTGCTGTTTTAAAATCAACTATTGTTATTTTCTCTTCTCCAGATATTTCACGATGCTTTACAAGATCAATACGCCCATTAACCTTAACACCATCGCCCATGTCCAACTCAATATCAGCCTCAGCCATTTCAATATTTTTAAAATCTGCTTTATTTTTCTCAAAATACATATCAACAGATTTCTTTGCACTCTCCAACATATTTTGTTCCATTTTACTATTTGCATATGGCAGATAAAAAGTATCTTCCACTATTGCCTGAACATCTTCACGAGTAAGATTTTCTCCGTCAAGATACTTCTTATGAATATTACGCACAATATTATGTACTGCATTTCCATATCCCATAGCGGCTACAATAGGTTGCACAAATCCATAAAACATTGACAACTTAAATCTGTACGCACAATCAAAAAAATCCTGTAAGATTGAAAAATTCAAGTTGATCGCAGACTTTTCTTCTACCATAGGCGGTAATTGCTTTCCGGAATATTCCATTTTATCATCATAAGATAACATATATGGGGATTCCTTCGCTTCAACCAAAAATGTTGAAATCTTTTTATCTCTTCTATATGGGCATCTCGTCAGACACAAATATTTTTTTGCTCTTGTCACAGCCACATAAAATAGCCTGCGCTCTTCCTCAATCCCTGAATTAAATCGTTCTGAGTTTTGAATCCAGTCTCTGTTTATAATATGCCACACATTTTTCCCACCAACACCAGCCGCCGGAAAATTGTTTTTACTCAACTCCGGGACAAAAACCGCTGTATACTCTAGTCCTTTCGACTGATGGACTGTCATAATATTTACAGCGTCCGGACGGATGTACGTATTATCCAAATGCCCTTCCGGATAATAATCACTTGCCATATACTCCATAAATTTGCAAAATCGAGCAAGTTTATTTTTAGGAAGTGTCGCAAAATTGATTGATTCAAAATCATTTATAACCTGACTAAATTTCCCCAGGTTATAAAGAATCACCTCTGTAATAGCATTTTCTTCCTGCTCGGTTATATAAATTAAGCGAAGAAAATTATGATATATTTCCTGCAAAACAAACTCTCCGTAATACTTCATTTTCTTAACATCTATACCGCTTAAGTAAGTCAGCGCATCTGACAAATCTTTCAAATCCAGCTCATAATTAACCTCTTTCCATAAATTAAAAAGATCCGTCATGCTAATCTCACCATTAAGATATCTAAATATTCCCCTTGAAGCTTGGCATTCTGCAGTAGAAAACAGAGCATTAACACCCTCCACAATATATGGAATACCGTACTTGTCAAATGTTTCTGAAAAGTACTCTCCAAATTTTTTCTTTCTAAGCAACACTGCCATTTCAGAATATTTAACTCCACTTTCATGGAGTGCTTTTATTCTACCAGCTATAAAATCACATTCCTGTTCAATATCTTCAAATTCACGATATATTGTGTCGCCTTCTTCATATTCAAATTTCGCACCTGATACCATGTTCTTGCTTAAACGACGATTATTATTAATAATTACTCTTTGCGCAATATCAACTATCGCTTCAGAACTTCGATAATCCGTATCAAGCACAATATACTTTTCGACTCCATAACGTTCCTTAAATGTAAGTATATTCTCTGAATCACTGCCTCGAAACTGATAAATGGTTTGATCATCATCACCCACGATGCACAAATTACTTCCACCATTCTTGATTAGTTGTATAAGTTTTTCTTGAATAGGATTTGTATCTTGGTACTCATCTACCGTCAAGAATTTTACTCTTGATGTTATTCGCTTTCTAAACTCATCGTTTTTCTGCATTTGCTCCAACATTTCACGTAAAATAAGAGAATAATCAAAATAATGCTGTGAATACAGCAATTCTTTATATTTTTCTACTGCATCAAAAGTTGTTTTATCCCAACTATCTCTTGTTTCCCAGCTCTCATTTAACATGCTCATTGTCGAAAGGAACAAGCCAGTTTCTCTATACATTTTCAGATCAAGATCTTTCATTCCACACTCAAAATAGTTTTTATCGATAAACAACTTGGTTTTTATCTCATCTAATACAGAAAAACTTTGAAACTGCGGTATATATTCCTGTAACATCTTCAAGCAAAAACCATGTATAGTTCCAATATACATTTCTGCAAACCCCACAGTACTTCCCAGTTCTTTTTTTGCATACTTGTATATTCGGCTTTTCAACTCTTCAGCAGCCTTTTCTGTAAATGTAAAAGCTACAATATTAGCTGGTGTAATATCCCTCTTTTGCTTCAAAATATTAACAATCCTTCTTGTTACAACACCCGTTTTACCAGCTCCCGCACATGCTATTATTTCCAAATCTTCATCAATTGTCTCAACTGCTTCTTTTTGCCCTTCTGAAAGCCCATCAAAAATCCCCATACCAATACTCCTTTATAACAAATAAATCAGTTTTTATTATACCATATAACCATCATTTCCTCAATATTTTTCGCAGAGTGTTTGCATTCCATAAAATAAAATTCCGTTCTGCAAAATAAGCATTTATTCGAATAATTGTATTATTGTCATGGTTGCTACTGACACCAGTAGAAGCCCCGTCTATATTTAGCAATTTAATTTATAGCGACTTTTTGTGCTCTCGATTTGAAATCCTCCTGTTCATTCAAAAAACTTCTAGCCAATGCACAACGGACAGGAAGGCAGTTTAGAACAAACGCATACACTGCTTCACATAGCTTAATCCAAAGGAATCTCTTTTAAATTTCTAACACAGTGGACTGTCAATCCCATCATAAATCACACCAATACAACACCAACAAAGAAGGCCTAGTAGAAGGACGTCTTATAACGTGGCACCTGACATGGTTGATTTGATATTTAAACAAATGCATCTCACAAAAAAACAACCCATATGTTGTACAAAATTTGCTGTCAGACTGGAGTTAAACATTTCATATTTTCATAATACAGCCGTTAGCAATTAGACTAAACCGCTAAACCATAACGGCCTGTTTCTCATACTATAAAATCTGAAAATCTCGACAAATTCTGCTTTATTATATTAGAAACTGAGGTTATTCTTCAAAAACAATATTAATACTAATATAATACGTATACTCTGAATGTGCCTTATCTTTCCTTAACTTCTCAAAATGTTTTTAAGAAAAAACATTTTCAATTAAAGCCTTAGGCATGCTAATCAATACAAATAATTCCATTACGCATACCATGTGATGATAAGTTCTCTTTTACATTTAGCAATAATTCATCTCCAAGAGCATATAAGGTTTTCTTCCCATCAAGATAATCTAATCTCTCAGATGTACTATATCTAAAATCGAATAATAACCTTCTAACTTTTCCATTCAACATAATTGGTATTGAAATATATGTATATTTTGAATCATCTTTTTCTATAAGATCAGCCGGAATTTCTAAGCCTGGCAAGAATCTTAATCTTTTTCTTTTATCTTGAGCATAATCGCATATTGGAGATACCTCCAACTCTATGCCTTTAATCTCGTCATACCTATGCTCATCTATTTTATGAACTTCACATATCTCTTTTTTTAATTCATAAGAAGATTCGTATACATTCCCAGGCCTTTTCAACTCTAAACTATAACTTCGTATATTTAACAAAGTATTTAAAGAACTGATATTCTCCCAATACATTTTATGCAAAATCTGTTTTATTTCATCATTCTGGTTGTTACCATTGTTGCCCTTTAATAATTTGGATATATCTTTATTTTCCCATATTGCTTGTTTATCTTCATAAACAATATATTTTTTTGTTTCATGCACCAAAATATATTCCTTACCATTATTAATTGTTGATACAATTATAGTCCCCTCAACACTGTTTGAGGGCTGTGTTAAATCAACTTCGCATTCTATACTCTTAACTATCTTATCTGTTTCCACCCCATTAAAATCGGTAACCATACTATTCATTGAGTAATATGCATTTTGTATAATATTTGCATTTGTCATTTCTAATGATTGACCTGCATAAGCAGCAGCCATTCTTGCTAAACATACCCGCAAATTATCATTCCATTTAATATCTTTATTATCAAAAAGTGCACTTATAGAATGAACAATTTGTTTTGCTGAATTTCTTATTCCATTTTCCCAGTTACATAAAATCAAAAAAGAATCAACCTTTTTTAGCTGTTGTATTAAATTCTTTTTCAAAATATCAAAACCATCATTTTTAAATCGCCACTCTATTTTCGTTGTGTCTGAATTTATCGTTTCAAAACACAATGATTTTTCCATATTCAATACAGCAATCGGTTTGCAAGACACACTATTCTCATTCAACAACGTATCTTTTAACTCTACAAAATGCTGCGAATCGTGTTTACTCCAAACCATAATTATATATGGACCATTTTCCTTGTGAACAATAGCTTCTATACCTGCAACCAACGAGCTAACTATATTTTTTGTGCTATTTGTTCCTCCTGCCACCTCATCTAAATGCATATCCAAAAAGATAATTCTTACATTATCCAACGGACACTTTGGATAATGTTTACTTTTCCCATCATAATATAAATATGACGCTCCTCTTACCGCTAAAGCATTCATTAAAGGAAGTGCCTCTTTAATTTGATCATCAATAATAACAATACTTCCATTTTTTGGTAACTTCATTTTATCTCCTCCTCGTTTATTTTACTAAAATCATCCAATAAATTACCATTACTAGCACATAATTATACACATAAATCTAGCACATTTGTAAATGAAACACTATCTGTATACGACTCAAATGTATTGTATTCTTCTTATTTATCACGCTTCTCTTTACATATTTTTCCTATTAACTCGCAATATAAATTTATTACTAACTATTTATTTTTTACAATAGGAAAGGATAATCCAACTACTGCTCCTTTTTTAAAATCAGCAGGTAAATATATATCGCCGGTATCTGGAAATACCAATCTTCCTCCACATGATTTCATTATCTCATCAGCCAAATGCAGGCCTAGTCCCATACCTCCAACCCTATCAGTCACAAATGGCTTAACAATTTGAGTAGTTGGTAAAGTAAATCCATAACCATTATCAGCCACAATAATTGTTATATATCCTTCATAATCCAACGATATATCAAAAAACATTTTCTTGTTTTTTATATGAGCATATGTTAACCAATATATTGAATTGTCAACAAGATTCATAATTGTGCCAATTACCAAGTTGGATGCGCATCTTATATTTGCATTAATGTTTTTTTCTTGATATAAAGTATATAAAGTAATCTCATGTACTTTTAATCTATACTTCACATTAAAAAGTGCATCATCTATCAATTCCGAAATATTTACCAGCGCCTGTTTTTTTTTCTTAATAACAGATGCATACCCATCCGTAACTTTTGACAGATCAGTCACTAATTTTTTCACATGTTCTGTAGACTCTTCATTGATAATTGCCACTTGTAATTCTGCAATTATTTTTTCAATCTCATGAATTACCACACTTAAACTAAGCCCCGCTGATGCACTCCTTATATAAACATCTGTTATATTTTTATAATCTATTTCAATATTTCTTAATGATTTATGGATTAGATTTCGCAACTTTATATCATCAATGTTCTTATCAACAACCATTCTTAAATCATCTATACTAGCCAATACCGGTTCCGCTTTTCCTGATGGTCCATAATACTTTTTCAGTAAGTTTTTATCAATATTTCTAAGAGTTTGAATCTTTTCTATAGCATTTATAATAGCATAACGAAATTCCTCAAACGCTTCGTTTTCTACAAAACCTTCTCTATTTGTCTTTTCTATCAATTCACCACTATCTTGTCTATCCAGATAAATAGCACCTATTGTTATCTTACTGCTAATTGTTGTTCCTGGAGCATTTATCCTTTTTGACTCTAATTGAAGCCAATCATTTCCTGAATCACCATACTCATAAATACGAATATTATCCCGATAAACGGCAATTCCTCCGTTATTTTTCAAATACTCCTTTAATCCTTTTTTATCAGAAACACCATAAGACAAAATTGTGTTATCCAAATCAAAAATCATCAATTTCATCCGAACTTTTCCGATACCAAATGCCCCCAAATTAATTTTCTTAAGTATCTTTTTATTTCCCTCCCGTTCTTCACGACACATTTCAATATGTGTTCTATTTATTTTTCTTTCTTTCAATTTACTCAATATTTTCCATGGCTTAAATTCATATTTTAGTGTAACAATTTCATCTTCTTCTATTTCAACATCTGCAAAAAAAAGGGCATCATTTTTAATTTCAGAAACAGTAAGTAATCCATCCAACCATTCTTTATGATTTGTTTGAAAATCAACATTAAAGGACTGTATGCTCTCAAAGGGAGAATGTAATGACATAACTGATCTATATACATCTCTAAATTTTGTTCTTGTCCATACACTTTTTAATTCTGTTATTTCTATATATGTCCCTTTTTTTTCACCAACAAAATACTCAGGTTCCCTTTCAATCACCGTAATGGGCACCTGTTCTAAATAATCTGCCTGTTCAAACTCAGTCCAATCAATCTTAACTACAACCTCTAATTTCCCCTTCATTCTTGTAATCAAAATGATTTTGCTCCCTAATTTATGAACTCCAAATCGACCAATCCCTTTTTCCCCCATTGGAAGTCTTCCCAGTTCACTCTTCTCATTATTTTCTATATACTCTTTAAGAAGATTTTCTTTATTATCTGTTCCAATCTCCATCCATGAATTTTCTATTATAGACAAGTCCATGCCACTACCATTATCTTTCACAATAATTTTACCCACGTTAGGCTTATCAACATCCCACATTTCTACCCTAACATCTGGTGCGTCTGCATCATATGAATTTTTGACCAACTCTAACAACGCTATACTTTCATTTTTAATTAATTGCTCACCTATTTGAGGCATTAACCTCGCACGAGCTTTAAAATTAATTCTCTTTTCCATAAAAACCTCTCTTCCTTATAATCCGTTCAATAACCGCATAATCTCATTTGCTATTCCTTTTGCCATTAGCGGGGGTACTGCATTCCCAATTTGCACAAATTTTGCCGTCCTTGAGCCTTCGAAATAATAACTATCTGGAAACGACTGTATTCTGGCCGCTTCCCTTACAGACAATGATCTAGCCTGCTCTATATCGGGATGTATATAATAATGCCCATCCTTGGCTATATGCGCCAACATTGTATGTGCACATTCCATATCCCCTTCAACCACTTTAAATCTATCAAGGAATGACGTTTTATTATTATGAAATTGTAACTCTTTAGGCAAATCTGTATAGCGCAATCTTCCATGTTTATTATTCCACATCTGTATTGCAATTCTATAGATATTTCTATCCACTTCTCTAATATTTCTTGTTTGATGATCTGTCAAAACATCATTGGATTTTCTTATACCTGTCACAGTTAAATATTCACTTGGATTTTTCTCATATTCATTATTTTCCTGACCCGGTTCTAACTTTGGCAAATCATTTAATAAATCGTTTACAATGCCTTTAATCTCCACCTGTGGAAAATTGGGATATCTTAAATCATAATCCTTTCTCCATCCTATTATAATAACTCTTTTTCGATTCTGTAAAACTCCAAAATCATGAGAATTAACCAATTTATATTCTATATGATAGCCAACAGTTTTTAATCTTTGCTGAATTCTTTTCCAAATTAATCCTTTTTTTGCAGTAAGCATTCCTGGAACATTCTCAAACACAAACATTTTAGGCTTATATCTACGAAGGAATCTTGCATATTGAATGTATAGGTCATTTCTAGGATCTTCTTCCATTCCTCCTGGTGCAGATGCTCTTCCCACTAAGGAATACGCTTGACATGGAGGACCTCCAATTAAAACGTCAATCTCCTTAACCCCATCTTGTTCCATAATATCATCAATTCTGTCAAATATTTCCTTATATGTTTTATCTGATATTTCTTCTCTAATAACCGTATTCAAAACTTCCTTTGGAACCGCACCATATAATTCTTCTTTCGTTATATTCCCTCTTAAATAGTCATAATAGTACTTCATTTTTCTAATCTTTTTTAAATAATAGTAACATGATCGAGTTTTTAATGTTTCTGCTGCAAACATATTCATTTCCACATGTGCAACAGGATTAAATCCACAATTAAAAAAACCTTCTGACAATCCCCCAGCTCCCGAAAAAACGTCTATAAAATTGTAGTTATTACTTTTGGTAAACATATCTCAATCTCACCTCTATAATCATCAATTATCACATAATATAACATATATTATTTCTCCCAAGCCATATCACTTTTATTTTTACTTTTCATGCCAAATAATTATTTTAAATATTTTTAACTTCAATTACGTCATAAAAACATTCAATTATTTCAATTTCGTAAAATCTCTAAAACTATAGTTCTCGTAAGATTTTTTTATTGAATTAATTAAATTATCTTCTCGACTCTATATGCTTTTCAGTAATCTCACATCAAAACTATTACTTTTACTTTACAAAACTGCACATCTACAAACAGCGTAATTTCCCCCCGCACTGCCCATTCGGATTCCGCTTCGCTCCATCCTCATGACGGCTGACGCCGTATAGTCTCACCCGAAAAATCATCTTTACGAATGCAAGCATTCGACATATGATTTTCGGGTTGCGACTGCACTGCTTACAACTTATTCAAACTCAATCGTTCCAGGCGGCTTACTAGTCAAATCATAGAATACTCGGTTGACTCCCTTAACCTCATTTATGATTCTCGTCATTACAGTCTGCAGCACCTCAAACGGAATATCTGCGCTTTCTGCGGTCATGAAATCAATGGTCTTCACGGCACGAAGTGCAACGGCATAATCGTACGTTCTCTCATCGCCCATAACGCCGACGCTGCGCATGTTTGTGAGGGCGGCAAAATACTGGTTGATGTCGCGGTCGAGACCGGCTTTTGCAATTTCTTCACGGTAAATCGCGTCTGCATCCTGCACGATGCGGACTTTTTCAGCGGTTACTTCGCCGATGATACGAATTCCAAGACCTGGACCTGGGAATGGCTGACGGAATACAAGGTATTCCGGAATGCCGAGTTCGAGACCAACCTTGCGGACCTCATCTTTGAAAAGGTCACGGAGAGGCTCGATGATTTCTTTGAAATCAACGTAATCCGGGAGACCTCCGACGTTGTGGTGGCTCTTGATAACAGCGGATTCACCGCCTAAGCCGCTTTCTACAACATCCGGGTAAATGGTTCCCTGTACGAGGAAATCAACGGCTCCTACTTTTTTTGCTTCCTGTTCAAAAACGCGAATAAATTCTTCGCCGATAATTTTTCTCTTTTTCTCCGGCTCTTCGACACCGGCTAATTTTTCATAAAAACGCTCCTGTGCATTGACGCGGATGAAATTCAAATCATAGTCGCCGTCCGGGCCGAATACCGCTTCTACTTCATCGCCTTCATTTTTACGGAGAAGTCCCTGATCTACAAAGACGCAGGTGAGCTGGTCGCCGATAGCTCTGGAAAGAAGCACGGCTGCAACCGAACTGTCAACACCGCCGGAAAGAGCGCAGAGCACGCGGCCATTGCCGACTTTCTCACGGATTGCCTTAATCTGATGCTCAACAAACGAATCCATGCGCCAGTCACCGGAACAATGACATACATTGTAAACAAAGTTGGAAAGCATTTTCGTTCCCTCTTTGGTGTGAAGCACTTCCGGATGGAACTGAATGGCGTACAATTTTTCTGATGGATTTTCAGCGGCTGCTACCGGACAATCTGCCGTATTTGCACAGATATCAAATCCCGGCGCCACCTTAGAAATATAATCAAAATGGCTCATCCAGCATACGGTGTCTTCGCTGACATCCGTAAACAATGCTGAATTGGTATTTACATGAACGTCGGTTTTTCCGTACTCACGAACCGGTGCTTTCTCCACCGTTCCACCAAGCACGTGCATCATCAACTGAGCACCGTAGCAAAGGCCGAGTACCGGAATACCCATTTCAAATAATGCTTTGTCATAAGAAGGAGCACCATCCTCATAGCAGCTGTTTGGTCCGCCGGTCAAAATAATGCCCTTTGGATTCATTTCCTTTATTTTTGCTAAATCCGTTTTATACGAATAAATTTCACAATATACATTGCATTCACGGACTCTGCGCGCAACTAACTGGTTGTACTGACCGCCAAAGTCCAATACGATGACTAATTCCTTATTCAAAATTAGTTTCCTCCTTCTTCATTTGATTCTAATAATATTGTGTAAAAGCCTTTTCGTGCGGGCACGAACGCCTTTTGTACCTTTTACCCCTAGCATCTAACACATTTTATCACGAAACATCCTATGGGGTCAATGAAAACTCCTACAAATCAAAATACCCAACAAATTTAACATCGTGCTTTCCTTTTGGGAACAAATAATGGTAAAGTGCGATGAAATAATCATCCGTCATGCTGGCAAGATAATCGACGACAAGCTGATTTTTCTCCTGCTCGGCATACGGCTTTCTGACATGGGATTTGACATAAAAATTATTTTTCTCCATGTATGCCATGTGATGGCGGTAAAAAACAGAATACTTGTCTCCACTTTCTGCCTGGCGCAAAAGTTCCTCATACAATTCCCCAAACATTGGGCGGATTTCATTTTCATATAAATCGTTGAGCGACTTATTGTTATAAATCATTTCGTAATTTTCTTTTTTTGCCTGCCGCAAAGTGTCAAAATATTCCTCATCCATTTTCAAATAATCTTTGCCATAACTGTTTTCGATGATATTGACACTGAAATTATTGATGATTTCACCGTTGGTGGTGCCAATCGCCCCAGCGGTAAATGGTGATTCTTTTAGCAAATTCAGGCGCATTGCGTCCTGTCTGTCTTTACCAAGATATGCAATAATATCGCAGATACGCATCACGCAGCCCTCTAACGTGCACGGAATCAACTCGCCGATTGCCTTCTCATCAACATAGCATGCTTCCACCTTTTTATCGTATTCTACAAAGGTAGACATCTCGCATGGACGGTACTCTTTTAATTCCAATTCGCCATTGTGGCAAAGAATTCCGTCTAAGGTCTGCAAACTGATATTCCAGTTTACCATATCGTCCAGCACGCGGACGCTATGTACATTATGATTAAAATAACGGCCGGTATGCTCCTGATACAAACTGCTCAGAATCCGCTCGCCGGCATGGCCAAACGGCGTATGACCGATATCATGTCCCAGAGAAATGGCTTCAATCAAACTTTCATTGAGTCCCAACACACTACCGATATTTCGCGCGATTCGTGACACGAGCTGAACATGCAGGGCACGCCTTGAGATGTCATCATTCTGGTAAAAGGAAAATACCTGCGTCTTATCCGAATAACGGTTGTAATACGGCACATGCATAATTTTCTCCACATCCCGCACAAACGCCGGACGCCACAAATTCGCCTTATCGTGGTCCATGCGTCGTCTCACGATTTTCTCATCCGGAAATGCATACGGATTTTTCTTATGTTTCTCCCTGTCCTCTAAAATCCGCTCCTGCAATTCCTTTGATAATGAATGATACTGCGCCATAATTCCCTCCATTTTTCATTTCTTTATTCTTCCGAATCGTCCTCCGCCACAACGATTTCCGTCTTTAACCGGCTCAATCTTCTGGATATCGAAATCGTCACATACAAGTCCGTGATACCGCTGTAGACCAATGCAATTCCGAGACACATAATCAAAATCTGCGCTGCCTCAAACGGATTCATCAAAAGCACAATCCCGGCAACAATATTTACAATTGCCATTGCAAACGCCACGTGCCACGTACCATGCCCGAGGCGAAGCATATCAACCGAATTCTGCATTTTCATAATACCGCTCATCGTAACCAGAAAACCAAGCACCGCCGGAATCAAATCCGTCAGTTTGTCCACTTTCACAATCACAAGAATTCCGCCAAGGATTGCACACAAGCCCACGACAAGGTCATAGCGGTAAATAATTCCACTGATATCTTTTCGAAGATAATTAATAAGAGAAACCACTCCTATTGCCAAAAGCATCGCCGCCAGCAGATAGCAAATCGTTTTCATCGTTGCCCCCGGCCAGAGAATCAAGACAATACCAAGTGCAATAAAAATTACTGCGAGCAAAATCAAATTCCATTTCAACTGTTTTAATAAACTCATAATCACCCTCCAATCATTCAAAATAGTATTCTGTCGTTACCATATCCACACCAACTTCATCCAAGAGACGTTTCATTTCTTCCTCTTTGTTCACCGTCCAGACATTGACGGTAAGCCCCGCCTTGTGAAGTTTTTCCACATCCTCTTTGGAAACGAGCGTGTAACGCGAATCGAGCGAAATCTCATTTTCAGCGAGCCATGCAATCAGCTCATCCGAAACTTTCGTCCACTTGTTGCCGCCAACCGCCCCATAAACGTACTGAAGCCTTGATGCCGGGATTCCGATATCTTTCAAACGCAACAGTGCCAAAAGGTGCATACTGATAAAAACCGTTCGCTCAAGAAGTCCTTTTCGTTTCACCAAATCAACGATTTCTCTTAGTTCTACAGTTGTATAATCCATCTTTAGTTCCACAATCGGGTGAATCGTTTCGCTCCGCGCCATAATGGACAAATACTGTGAAAAAGAAATCAAATGCTGTAAGGGATGCTCCTCTCTCTTTTTCCCCGCTGTCACCGGATAGCTGATTATTTCCTCAAAAGTCATTTGGGGAATCCAGCGATCAATTCCGCACATCCTGCGCAAATGGCCATCGTGGCTGACAACGTAAACGCCATCTTTTGATTTCCAGATATCACATTCCACGCCATAAAAATCCCCTTCTACCGCCATTGCAAATGACGCCTGCGTGTTTTCCGGCGCCTCCGAACTGAAACCGCGGTGTGCAATCCTCTTGATTTTCATTTGGCATCCTCCTTGGTTTGAGATATGGTTTCTCATGTTTATAACGTAAGTATACTCATTTTGGAGGAAAAAATCAACTTTGATGCAGAAAGGGTTTGTGGCAAGTGTTCGTTGTCGATTTTTTTGTTTTCCGTAATTCAGTAGAAAAGCTTTGCGTCTCATGGGCACTTTCGTTTAACAAACGCGTAAGGGTATGGGCATGCAAAATACGCAAGCCTCATACCCACGTGTTTGTACCCATGAGTCACAAAGCTTTTCTACTGAATTACTGGAATCCAAAGGAACCGGCAGCGAACATTTGCCGCAGTCCCATCATCTCAAATTCATTTTTCTTCTATGTATCTTCCTATTATTCGTTCAACTTTCTTATCCGTTTCATACGACGACCGCACAATTTTCAAAAAGTCGTCTGTTGTTACGATTTGAAATTGATATGTCTGATAATATTTATGCAGCATTTGAAAGAATGTTTTATCGCCCATTGTTTTCCACAGTTCATACAGGAATAGTTTGCCGCCCTCGTAAACAGAGTTTGAGTATTCGTCCGGCTTGTCCTGATAATCGCTTACGCTTCGGTTGATTGCTTTGGTGCGGGAGGACTGGGGGATGACGATTTTTCGGAACCATCGGTCCATGTCTTTGCGGGTGGAATACTTGTCGCTCCACAGTTTTTTCTGTAATTTTTTATTTGCATAATAAGGGAATAACACGTCTTCACAGAACTCACAAAAGCCCTCGTCAAGCCACGGCTCCTTGTACGAGTCGTTGCCGATTGCAGCATAAAACCACTGGTGGGCGATTTCATGCGGAACATGTGCTTCCAGTCCCCCGTAAGAATTCTTGTTAATTTTGCGAAAGTCCTTCACATCCGGCATGCCAATCATACAAAGTCCCGGATATTCCATCGCGCTGTTCATAAAACAGTGCACGATTTTTAACTGTGAAAACGGATACGAACCTATCTTTTCCGAAAAAATGCGGACTGCCTCTTTCGCAAGCTGCATGGAATATTTGTAATAGCTCTGATTTTTCTCATAATTTGGTCCCAAAATTGAAATCGTTGTGCTGCCGGTCTTCGCATCCAGCCGGCAAAAATCATCCGACAAAACCGCTGCAAACTCTCTTAACTTTTTGCCGGTAATCGTTGTTCCATCCTGCACAGAGTGCTGCGTGCCGGTTGCTGCAATCGTGTATTTTTTCGGATGCCGGAATGTAACTTCATAATCTGCTGCCTCATACACATACGTCTCATCGTTGTCACCCACATAAGGATTTTCGTTCCACGCCCCCTTTTGATAGCGAGAGATACAGGGAAAACAAAACGAAAGCTGATACATTTCATGCCCGTCATAAGAGATATAGCCAAATCGGTTTTTCTGTTTTGGAATCTCGGTGCGGAATGAAAATTCAACAGTTACACACTCGCGGGCCGGTGCTAAAACCCGGTTCTTATCGGATAAATAAAGAACTGATGCATCTTCTTTTTTATCAATCTGCAAAGTATGTCCTCCGATTCTTGCCGAGGTTATCTCGGTTTTGCACGCTTTCTTTTTCTGGTTCGTTTTCTCCTGCAAAATAGCGGCTGCCCAGTTGCGCACGCAAATACTCTTCAAATCATCATCGGTCGCATTTTTTAGTTTCGCACGGACCGTTCCGGAAAGAACCTTGTTGTTGGTGTCAAGCAATATGTTCATCCGGTATTTGCCGGCATACGCTTTTCCTTCCTTTTTTATCTTTTCGTGTTTCTGTTCTACTTTTGTCGTCTCTGGATACCCTGTGACAAAAACACCTGCGGTAACCGCCACTCCTATTACCGCCAGTATCATGACTGCTATACCTATTTTCTTCATTCGCTGCCTCACTTTCTATCAAGTTTACTTCTTAATTTCCCCTACAAAATATCCACACAAAACTGATACTTGGAAAGTTTTTTTGCTTCTTTCCTTGTTTTTGCGCGATACAATTTGAGGTTATCTGCCGTTGTGACATAACCATACAATTTCGTTATCACACGCCCTCTCCTTGCATAAATTTTCTGCTCCCATGGACCTTTTTTCTCACCAACTTCTTCAAAAGAAATCTTCTCGCCGTTCTGATCAAACAATGCAATCTGGCTGTGCACGCCTCCGCTCTCCTTTGTAAACACAACAATCTGATAAGGGGAAACAAACACACTTTTTACTGCCAAATGACTGTTTAGCTTTTTATTGACTGCAATCTCTCTACTCCCTTTTTTATAAACCGTATACGGGATTTCAAAATTCCATGAACCGCAGATAGACTGCTCTTTATCCTGAAGATAAACCGTCAAAATCCGAATCCGAAGAGTTCCGTCTTTCTTAATGACATCCTCTTTATCAAATTTCATCATTCCGATAAACGTATGCTTGTCAACACATTTTCCATCCATCAAAATGTCGGAATCTTCTTTTGACATCTGTTTTCCAAAACTATACTGCGTTTTCACACAGATTCGATTTCCTTCCTTTGAAAAATCCATCTGCTCTGCCTGCATTTTCATCGTAACATACACAGAAAATCCATCGCAGTAAACTTCCGACGCCGTCAGTTTGATTCCTTGGCTTTGTACACTTAAATGGTTTTCCTTTTCCTGTGTAATCTTTTTCGCATCCTTATACTCACCGGAGTAAATAACTCCCTTCTCTACCTTTTGGAAAATGGTTCCAAGAATCGGAAGATTTGCCGCAAGTGACGGATTTACCGCAAGCACGCTGCCGCATATCAAAATAACAACACAAGCTGCCACCGCCAGACGTTTCCACGTGCGTTCTTCAATTTTTCTCTCCGGTGCATCCGGCAGATTCTGCAATGTATCACAAATCGTCTGTTTTACCGCATCCGGCACCTCATCCGTTCTCCGAATATTGCCAAGCCATTTTGTAAATCTATCCATAATAAATCCCTCCAATTCATAAGCGTCCGTCGCTGTCAGGTGATGCTTCTTTCCCAAGCTCATAAAATTGCTCCAAAGTCTTTCTCGCTGACTGCAGCCTGCTTTTTACCGCACTTTGCCCAATTTGCAGTGCCCCCGCAATTTCCCGGACCTTAAACTGCTGCCCGTAATAAAGTTCCACAACAATCCGCTGCTTTTCATTTAGAAAACCAAGCATTTCCTGCCACTCGATTTCTCCGTATTTATCCGAGCAGTCCATGACATCCGGAAAATTATCTGCCATAACCGTCCGCTTATTTTCATTGTAAATCGCATAACACCGGTGAATTAAAATCCGCGTCATCCACGTTTTAAAAAATTTAGCATTTCGCAAAGAACCTATTTTTTCCCAGCAGATAAGAATCGTTTCCTGTATGGCATCTGCCGCATCCTCGTCATTTTGCAAAATAGCAATTGCGGTCTTATACATACTCACCTGATAATTCTCCACCAATTTCACAAAAGCTTCTTTGTCGTGCTTTTTCGCTTGTAACACAAGTTTTTTGTCCATGGTATGTTCCTTTCTTCCAAGGCCTTGAAATTAAGTACTACAACTATTAGATAAAAGAATACCACATTTGGTCGGTTTTTACTTCAAAAAAAAGCCACATCTACCTGCGGGTACAGGTAAATATGACTTTCTTTTTTATGATTTTCTATTTTCTACTCATACCGAAGTGCTTCGATTGGATCAAGTCTCGCCGCCTTGTTCGCCGGATAGTAACCGAAGAACACGCCGATAATCATGGAAAATACAACGGAACCAATGATGGCAGCCACCGGAGCAGATGCCGCATAGCCTAGGAGGGAAGCGGCGACGGCTCCAAGAATAAATCCTAAGATAATCCCAAAGACGCCTCCCAGCAAGCAGAGGATAACCGCTTCTATTATAAATTGCAGGCGGATGGAGCTGTTCTTTGCGCCAAGCGCCTTGCGCGTACCGATTTCTCTGGTACGCTCGGTAATGGAAACAAGCATAATATTCATAACGCCGATTCCGCCTACTAAAAGGGAAATGCCGGCGATAAACGCAATCGCAATGGAACGGTATCAATCATGTCGTTCATGGAACTTGTCATACTGCTCATCGTATTCTTTGCATTTTCTACCTTTAATCTAAAGAAAAAGTATGAACAGCCTATGTTCATACTTTGATAATTCGGACATAAAGTTGTGATTTTTCTGTTAAATGGAAAATAGTTCCTCTAACTGCTCATACGTCTCCACCGTGTTCATTGCACGACGCAGAGAAGCTGAATGTGGGTAACCTGCGGTGTACCACGCCGCGTGGCTCCGCATTTCCCGCATGCCGCGTTTTTCGCCTTTCCACTCAATCTGCATTTTTGCATGGCGCAGAATCATCCGGCACACTTCGGAAAAAGGTGGTTTTTCCGGTACCATTCCCGTTTCCAAATATGTCTTAATCTGATGAAAAATCCATGGATTTCCCTGTGCGCCGCGGCCAATCATCACACCATCACAATTTGTCTGCTCCATCATATTTTTCGCATCCTCCGGCGTAAAAATATCTCCATTTCCAATGACCGGAATTGACACCGTATCTTTCACTTTGGCAATTATTTCCCAGTCAGCCTTTCCGCTGTAATACTGTTCTCTCGTTCTGCCATGTACTGCCACAGCCGCTGCGCCTGCTGCTTCCGCCGCCTTTGCCATCTCGATTGCCTGCACTTCGTCTGCGCCAAATCCCTTACGAAACTTTACCGTCACCGGTTTGTCAATCGCTTTTACCGTTTTCTCAATAATTTTTGCCGCAAGCGGAATGTTTTTAAGGAGGGCAGAACCCTCGCCATTATTCACAACCTTCGGCACAGGACACCCCATATTGATATCTAAGATGTCAAAATTCCGATGCTCGATTTTCTTTGCCATCTCACTGATAATATCCGGGTCTGAGCCAAATAACTGCAGCGATACCGGACGTTCCCTGTCATCAATCCGAAGTAAATCCTCGGTATTTTTGTTATTATAAAAAATGCCTTTTGCACTCACCATTTCCGTGCAGATTAAATCCGCTCCCTGCTCTTTGCAAAGCAGACGAAATGGCAGGTCCGTAACCCCTGCCATCGGTGCTAACACAATATTGCCATCCAAGCTTACATTGCCGATTTTCAGTTTGTTACTTCCCATCTTCACTCTTTTTCGTCCTCTCATAAATCAGGCGCATGCCCTGTAAGGTCAGCTCTGAATCATAAATATCAATCTTATCGGTGCCCTCTGAAATAATGCGTCCGAGCCCGCCGGTTGCAACAACCTTCATATCCTGATAACCCGATTCCTCGCGGAACTTATCAATAATATATTCCGCCTGTCCAATCGTTCCGTACACAAGTCCTGCCTGCATACTTGTAATCGTGGTTTTCGCCATAATCGACTCCGGTTTTATAATTTCAATTTCCGGAAGTTTCGCCGCATTGCTCCAAAGTGCCTTCGCACTGATTCTTATACCGGGTGCCGTAACACCTGCGACAAACGCACCATCCTCCGTCACCAAATCATATGTCGTAGCCGTGCCGTAATCAATGACAAACACAGGTCCGCCATACAAAAAGTAGGCACCTGCCGCATCGGCCACACGATCTGCTCCGATTTCCATCGGATTCGTCGTTGCAATGCGGATACCCGATTTTGTGCCATTACCCACAATCATCGGATCACAGTCAAGATATTTCTTTACACCACTTGTCAGAGAATACATAATCTTTGGCACAACAGAGCAGATAATGACATCCTCAACGTCGTCCGCGGACACATCTTTGTGGGATAACTGCTCCACGATCTGGACACCAAACTCATCGGAAGTTCTCGGCAGACTGGTTGTCAGCCGAAACTTATGCAGAATTTTTTCTCCTTGAAAAAGTCCAAATGTCAAATTTGTATTTCCGATATCAATCGCCAGTAACATAATAGCCCCCATTCAGAGTAAATGATTTCATTCGTTCACTCCGTCAATAAAAAATGTTTTATAGTAAGTCTCTAAATTTTCTAAAAGTTCTGCGTATTTTACACGGTATTGTTTGATTTTCAAATGGCTTCCGATTTCATCATAGAAGAAATCATTTTCCTTTGCCGTCGTAGACATATAAAGGGAGCCATCTTCATCAAATTCCATGGTAAATACACCGCCGACATCTTCCGTCATCGTCACCGCCATAATCTGCAGTTCATCCTGAATCACAGATGGAAGCGATGCATAACGCGGATTTAAATAATATTTCTGCTCATAGGCACTGCACGCGCACAAAATCTGTTCTTCCTGCATGGAAAACCTCCTAATCCCGTTCACTTAACGGTGTATATGGTTTGTGTTTTGCCACCGCTTTATAAGCCGGACGAATGATTTTCCCGGCATTGACAAGTTCCTCTAAACGGTGTGCGCTCCAGCCTGCGATACGTCCAATTGCGAAAATCGGCGTATAGAGCTCATGCGGAATCCCCAGCATGCTATATACAAGTCCGCTGTAAAAATCAATATTGGCACTAACACCTTTATAAATATGACGCTCATTCGCAATCACTTTTGGTGCCAGTTTTTCGACCAGATTGTAAAGGGCAAATTCTTTCTGAAGCCCCTTTTCATCGGCAAGTTTCTGGACAAATTTGCGGAACGTTCTCGCACGTGGGTCAGAAATTGAGTACACCGCGTGTCCCATACCGTAAATCAAACCGGCACGGTCAAATGCCTGCTGATTCAGAAGGGCAATCAAATACGATTCTACTTCATCCTCATCTTCCCAGTTTTTGACTTTCTGTTTCATATCGTCAAACATCTGCGATACTTTTTTATTCGCTCCACCATGTCTTGGTCCTTTCAGCGAACCGAGTGCTGCCGAAATTGCCGCATAGGTATCGGTTCCGGATGAAGTTACCACATGGTCCGTAAATGTCGAGTTATTACCACCGCCATGCTCCGCATGAAGCACAAGGGCAATGTCCAAAATCTTTGCCTCTAACGGTGAAAATTTACTATTTGGACGAAGCATATGCAGAATATTTTCTGCGGTGGAATACTCCGCTTTTGGCGGGTGCAGGAAGAAACTCGTTCCTTCATGGAAATAGCATGCCGCCTGATAACCATATACCGCAAACATCGGAAACAGTGCTACTAACTGCAAGCACTGGCGCAGCACATTTTCCGTAGTAATATCGTCTGCTCTGTCGTCATAGGAATATAACGTAAGAACGCTTCGTCCAAGTGTATTCATAAGGTCAACACTTGGTGCTTTCATAATAATATCACGTACAAAGCTGGTTGGCAGGCTTTGACGATAATTGGCTAACATGTCCTTGAGTTCTTCCAGTTCAGATTCATTCGGCAGTTTTCCAAAAATCAGAAGATACACAACTTCCTCATATCCAAACCGTTTTTCAGATAGAAACCCATCCACGATTTCCTCAATATCAATGCCTTGATAAAATAATTTACCATCGCAGGGAACTTGTACCCCATCGGAAATTTTTGTTGATTGAATCTCTGAAATTTCTGTGAGGCCAGTCAATACACCACGTCCATTCAAATCACGGAGTCCGCGCTTTACTTCATATTTTTCATAAAGAGTAGAGTCAATGGTGCTGCTCGCTTCACACACCGATGCCATCTTATGTAACCACTCATTTCGATATCCGGCGTTTAAGTTATTGCTCATATTGGCTCCTTTCGTTGCTTTACCTCGGAAGTGTCACATACATAACCGCTTTAATTGTGTGCATGCGGTTTTCTGCCTCGCGAAATACCACGTCAGCATATTTTTCAAACACTTCATCTGTTACTTCCATTTCCGTCAATCCATATTTTTCATGGATTTCTTTTCCAATCTTCGTTTTCAAATCATGGAATGCCGGCAGACAATGCATAAACACTGCGGTGTCCTTTGCATTATCCATTGCCGCTTTGTTAATCTGATAAGGGCTTAATGCCTCAATTCTCTCTTTCCAGACTTCATCCGGCTCCCCCATAGAAACCCATACGTCGGTATAAAGAACATCTGCATCTTTGGTTCCCTCTTTTACATCTTCTGTGAGAGTAATGCTGCCACCGCTCGTCTTTGCATATTCTTCACACAAAGCGACCAGTTCTTTATTTGGAAAATATTCTTTTGGTGCGCAGGCAGTAAAATGCATTCCCATCTTGCTGCACGCAATCATCAGAGAATTTCCCATGTTATAACGGGCATCTCCCATATAAGTCAGACGGATTCCTTCCAAATGTCCAAACTGCTCCTCAATGGTAAGAAGGTCAGCAAGCATTTGGGTCGGATGATATTCATTCGTCAAACCGTTCCAAACCGGCACACCGGCATACTCTGCCAGTTCTTCAACAATTTCCTGTCCAAAGCCACGGTACTCAATACCGTCAAACATACGTCCAAGCACGCGTGCCGTATCCGCAATACTTTCTTTCTTGCCAATCTGGGAACCACTTGGATCTAAGTATGTCACACCCATTCCCAAATCATGCGCTGCGACTTCAAACGAGCAGCGTGTTCTCGTACTTGTTTTTTCAAAAATCAGGGCAATATTTCGTCCCTCAAATTCTTTCATCGGAACATGATTTTTCTTCTTTTCCTTCAAATCTTTTGCTGTATCCAGAAAATAGCGAATCTCTTCCGATGTAAAATCCTTAAGTGTCAAAAAGTTTCTTCCTTGTAAATTCATTTTTTCACTCTTTTCTCTGTGTTATTTTTCTTTACATGTTTCAATCACGGATTTTGCCAGTCCTGCAATCCCCTGAATTTCCGATGGAATGATAATTTTGGTTGCCTGGCCGTCACTTGCTTTTTCAAATGCTTCTAAACTCTTCAAGGTCAGAACTGATTCCGTCGGTGCAGCTTCATTTAAGTATTTCAGACCTTCTGCTGTCGCTTTCTGGACTTCTGCAATCGCCTGAGCCTTACCTTCTGCCTCGCGAATCATTGCTTCTTTCTTTGCTTCTGCACGAAGGATTGCTGCTTCTTTTTCTGCTTCCGCTTCCAAAATCGCAGACTCCTTTTTACCTTCTGCTACAAGAACTGTCGATTTTTTCTCACCTTCCGCACGAAGAATAGATTCACGTCTCTCACGCTCCGCCTTCATCTGCTTCTCCATGGAGTCCTGAATTTCTCTCGGTGGAATGATGTTTTTCAATTCCACACGGTTTACTTTGATTCCCCACGGGTCAGTCGCAATATCCAGATTGGAACGCATATGCGTATTGATTGTCTCACGTGACGTAAGTGTCTGGTCTAATTCCAAATCACCAATGATATTTCTAAGTGTAGTCGCCGTCAGATTTTCAATTGCCATAATCGGACTTTCCACCCCGTACGTGAAAAGCTTCGGATCCGTAATCTGGAAAAATACAACGGTGTCAATCTGCATCGTTACATTATCCTTTGTAATTACCGGCTGTGGCGGGAAATCCATCACCTGCTCTTTTAACAGAACTTTTCTTGCCACCTTGTCAATAATCGGAACCTTAAAATGCAGTCCAACCGACCATGTACACTGATAGCCGCCCAGTCTTTCAACAATAAACGCATGTGCCTGTGGCACAATTTTAATACAAGATGCCAGTACACAAAGAATAATTACTACAATCGCAATAATAATAATTGGTACCAGGCTAATCTCCATTTCATTTCCCATAACATGCCTCCATTCCGCGCTTTTGCGCTGTTTTTATCACTCTTTTACCAGTAACTTGACACCGGAAACCGATTGAATCGTTACCACCTTTCCCTCTTCAATCACCGTGTCATCTACACTGCGTGCCATCCATTCGACACCACGAAGACGTACCGTGCCACTTCCCTTTGCATTATCAATTGTTTCGATGACTTCCGCTTTCTGCCCCGGCAGTTCATCAATATTGGTCTTGACACGACTTTTATCAAGCACTTTTACAGCAAACGGACGAACTAAAACCATAACCACAACCGACACGCCGGCAAACAAAACAATCTGTAACCACAAAGGGCTGTTAAGTCCTGCTGCAATTGCCGCTGCCACACCACCAAGACTAAACCAAATTGTCGTAAGACCCAGTGTAAAAATCTCAATTACCAACATAATGGCTACCAGTCCAAGCCAAAAAATCGTCAACATCGTCTCGAATCCTCCCTTTCATTTTATTCACTGTTTCTCCTTATCATACTAAAAAATTAGGTTTTTGTCAAAATTTTAACACATTTTGTTTGTGGCGTGGGGGTGTCAATTTTTTTATTTTCCGTAATTCAGTAGAAAGTTTTGCGTCTCGTGGGCGCTGCCATTTTTTAGTTTCCGTATTTTATTCGAAAAGTTTGCATGGCGTGGGCGCTCCCGCTAGACAAATACGCAGAAGTATCGACATGCAAACTACGCATGTCTCATACTTGCGCATTTGTACCCACGCCATACAAATCTTTTCGAATAAATTACTGGAATCCTAAATAAGTTGACAGTAAACTCCTAGCACAAATCTTTTCTTCATAAATCACCGGAATCCTAAATAAGTTGGCTGCTACCTCTTTACGCAAATCTTTTTCTTCATAAATCACCGGAATCCTAAATAAGTTGGTTGCTGCCTCTTTACACAAATCTTTTCCTCATAAATCACCGGAGTACCGAATAAGTCTTCCAAAATGCCTCTGCTACCAATAGTGTAAGCAACCGAAGGCGAAATAACTCTCGCTGTACTCTATCTAAATGTTGCCCCAAAACAAGTTGCTTACCAATTCAGAACGCTTTCGCGCCTAGCATTTACGGCTAGCTTTCTATAATTTCCAGTAATTTAGTACAAAAAGTTTTGGGGCTCATGGGTTTTGAGTGCGTCGGTATGTGGCACTGGTAGTTTCAGTGCCCATACCGCTACGTAACTCAACGAGCGAGAGTGGCCCATGAGGAACAAACTTTTTGTACTAAATTACAGAAACTATAGAAAGCTAGCTGTAATTGCTTGCCGCAAGCGGTCCCGAATGGGAATCTTGCGCTCTTTTTTTTTATTTACTCTAATTACAGCGAAATTTATTTCCATTTCAGTGCCCATACCACTACGCAACTCAACGAGCGAAAGCGGCCCATGAGGAACAAACTTTTTGTACTAAATTACGGAAACTATAGCTACTTATTTCGCTGCACCTCATACATTAACAACGCAGCCGACACTGCTGCATTTAACGACTCCAGTTCGCCCTCCATCGGAATGATTACTTTTTTATCGGCGAGGGCGGTGACTTCATCACTCAGTCCATTTGCCTCGTTGCCGATTAAGATGCCGATGCGTCCATCATACGTTTCCTCGCGGAAGTTTTTCTTTCCCTGTAAATGAGCGGCATAAAAAAGAAATGACTGTTCTTGCAGTTGTTTCATCTCCTCGCTCATTGACTCGCAGATATAAAATGGGACACGAAACATTGCTCCCATCGTCGAGCGCACAACTTTTGGATTAAACAAATCTACACAGCCGGACGACAAAACAACACCCGACATACCGGCCCCTTCTGCTGTCCGAAACATTGTTCCCAGATTACCGGGATCTTGTATGTTTTCGAGGCAGAGAAGTTTACATTCACTTGAGGAAATCATTTGCTCCCTGTCATAGGATGGCATTGTGACAACCGCCATAATACCCTGTGGATTTACGGTGTCTGACATCTGCTTAAATAACGTCGTCTTAAGCACCTCAATCGCCGGACGTTTTTGCAGTTTTGCCAGTTCTTTGGCTAATGCTTGTTCTTCTTTTTCATCACAGTACAATTCCTGCACCAAATTTCTCTGCAAAGCCTCACGCACCATTTTCCAGCCTTCTACGACAAAGACACCTTCTTTTTTTCTTGCCCTTGCCTGCTTCATCAGTTTCTGGATGCGCTTAAATTTTGCATTTGCCGCTGACTCAATCATTCTTTCACGTATAATCCAATTATCCTCTTTTGAGGGTAATGGATTATTCTCCTTTCTCCCAATCTCTTGGGTTTTATTGAATACTCCATTATAATACTTAAAGCACTGTGGATCTGTATCTATTCTATTACAGCTTTGACTGTTCGGAGATGACTCAGACCACAGCTTTTCGTCTATTACTGGTAATTAGTTTGTTAACGCTTGACGTTTCTATTTACGTGATTACACAGCCGAATTCTCTGTGAAAGACAGCAGTGCTAAATATTATTTCAGGAGGTATATTTCTATGTCCATGTACTTTGTTGGAATTGACATTTCCAAGTACAAACATGATTGCTGCATCATTTCTGCAGCCGACCAGCAGATTGTTTCCAAATTTACTGTCAAAAACGATAAAGATGGGTTTGAACATCTGCTTACTACTCTCAACTCTCTCTCCAATCCTGAGGATATAAAAATAGGGTTTGAATCAACTGCTCATTATGCCCTCAATCTTGAACTTTTCCTTGAAAACGCTCACCACAGCTTCATGGAAGTTAATCCAGTTCTTATCAAGGAATATAAAAAGTCTACAACTTTAAGGCGAACCAAAACCGATTCTGTTGACTGCGAATCAATAGCTCGGTGGTTAATGACGGTTGAATACAAACCCCATTCAAAAGGATTTTACCACTCTTATTCCTTAAAGTCACTAACTCGTTTACGAGACAGGCTGATTCGTCAGCGTTCTTTTTATCTTGTAAAAATTACAAATGTTTTAGACCATACCTTTCCGGAATTCAAACCTTTTTTCAATGAGCGGCTTTCAAAAACTGCCATCTATCTCCTTGAAAACTATGGTTCAGCCGAAAAAATGGCTCATATGAATTCAGCTTCTTACGACAAACTCCGTTGTGCTTCAAGAGGTAAGTTTTCTATACAACAGTTCCTTCGTTTGAAAGAACTGGCTGCCAATACAGTCGGTGTCAATAATTCTATTTTCGACATCGAATTAAACAGTTTACTTACCTTGTACAACTCTCTCTGCAAGGAAATCAAAACCCTTGAAGCCGAGATTACCAAACTTATTGAAGAAGTACATCCACACTATATGTCCATTCCCGGTATCGGTCCCATTTCAGCAGCTGTTATTTATGCTGAATATGGTGATATATCAAACTTTTCAAATCCCGGACAGATGCTTGCATTTGCAGGAATCGAACCCGGTATTAACGATTCTGGAACAGAATCCCATGGTGGCAGAATGGTAAAACATGGTTCTTCACAACTTCGTTACGTTCTTCTTAACGCCTGCCTTCCTTTAATCCGTTTTGACATAACCTTTGCAACTTACTATGCAAAGAAACGTGCAGAAGGCAAAAAACACAGGGTAGCTATTACTCATGTAGCAAAGAAACTGATCAGAGTCATCTATGCATTGGAGAGGCAGGATGTAGACTTTAACGTTCAGAAGCTTCGCTAATATCTGCTCTACATACATTTATCTGTCCCATCTGAAATACGATGTATTCAAATGGTCTGTTAAAGTTACCCTTTTTACAAGTATAATTTTTTTCAAAAACCTCTTGACTATTTATAGTTTGTCATCTCCCGTAACTTCTGTATCTCTGTATTATGTCCCAAAACAATTAAAACATCCTGTGGGTGCAGTGCATACGATGCGGGTGGATTTACATTGGTCTCTTCCAATCCGCGGATACCGATAATACTGATGCCATAGCGCGAGCGGATATTTAACTGCTCCAATGTTTTTCCTGCCCAGTTTGACGGCACTGCCATATCCACAATACTATATTCATCCGAGAGTTCAATTGCCTCAAAATAATTACCATTCATAATATCATTGCCAACACGGATTCCCATTGCACGGTCAGGAAAAATTACTTTGTCTGCCCCGATACGGCTCAAAATTCTTCCTTCCATATCAGTGGATGCCTTTGCCATGATAAATGGCACATTCAATTCTTTTAACTGCATCGTAATCAGGGCACTGGTCTCCAAACTCCGTCCGACGCCGATAATCGCACCGTCATAATTTCCAATTCCTAACTGTTTGACCGCTTCCGGGTTCGTGGCATCCGCACAAATTGTATGCGTCACTTCCGAAGCAATCTGCTCTAACCGCTCCTCATCTTTATCCACTACCATCACGGTAGCACCGGAATTGGCAAGGGTTTTCGCAACATACATACCAAAATCACCAACACCAAACACAACAAATTCTTTTCGTTTCATCGTATTCCTCCTATCCAACAGAAACCCGCTCTTTCGGGTACGTTTTTACATTCACAAAGCGCTTGGAGTTAAAAAACAAGGCAAGCGAAATCGGACCGATTCGTCCAATATACATTGTTACTATAATAATTAACCGCGACACCGTAGTCAAATGCGGGGTAAAATCTCTGCTTAATCCAACCGTCGCAATGGCAGAAACAATTTCATACAGACAATCAATAAAATTGCCCGGCTGAACTGCCGCTAAAATGACTGTAGCTCCTAACATTACACTGAAACTCACAGCAAAAATCGACAGCGCACGGCGCACCGCCATATCACTGACTCTCCGTCCAAACATTTCCGTATCACGACGCCCCTTAATAATAGAAACAACCGTTAATACAAGTACCGCCATCGTCGTTGTTTTGATTCCTCCTGCTGTACCGGACGGTGACCCGCCAATAAACATTAAAAGACAGCACACAAGGGCAGTCGACTTATTTAACCCTGACTGTGAAATGGTACAAAATCCTGCCGTTCTTGTCGTTACTGACTGAAAAAAAGCTGCCTGAATTTTATCAAAAAAAGACAAAGGACCAAGTGTTGCCGGATTTTGATATTCAAGAATTAATATCAAAATAGCACCAACCACAATCAAAAAAGCTGTCATAAAAAGTACAAGTTTTGCATTTAACGATAAATAATGTAAAGATTCCCTTCCGGTTCGGCGTTTTCGTTTTCTCTGTTTCATAACATCCAATACATTCCACCAGACCGGGAAACCTAGTCCTCCTAAAATAATCAGCCCCATTGTTGTAATATTCACAACCGGATTTCCGACATAACGGCTCAAACTATCCGGTCCGATTACATCCATCCCGGCATTGCAAAATGCGGACACAGCATTAAAAACAGAATACCAGACTCCCGCCAAACCATAATCCGGAATAAACACTGTCATATAAAGAAGGGCACCTACTGTCTCTACGACAAGGGTCCCCTTTAAAATTTTTTTCACCAAAACAACAAGCCCCTGAATCGTATCAAGGTTATACGCATCCTGAATCAAAAGTCTTTCTTTCATGCCAATCCGTCGGCGCAGAATCAGCATAAACATCGTAGTAAACGTAATTACACCTAAACCGCCAACCTGAGCCAAAAGTGCAATCACAACCTGTCCAAACAAACTCCAGTGTGCGTATGTAGGCACCGTCACAAGGCCGGTCACACATACCGATGTAGTCGAAGTAAACAGTGCATCCACAATTCCCGTTACTTTTCCTGTTTTCGAAGAAAGCGGAAGCATTAAAAGAAATGTTCCAATTACAATAGCAACAAAAAATCCAACTGCTATAATTCTCGTCGTTGTAAATTCTTTTTTCCTGCCGAAACGCTTCATTAATGAATCACTTCCCTTTCCTTATGGACATAATGCAGTACATATTTACCTCTGCCACGTGTCTTTGCTTTATAAAGCGAGTCATCCGCCTGCGTATACATCTGCTCAAACGAAACCGGGACTTTTCCTGCCACTGCAGCTCCGATACTGCAAGTCATATTAATATTTCCATTCTCATTCGATATTGCTTTTATTTCGTGCTGAATACGGGAGCATTTTCCAGCCAGCCAGTCCTCACTCTTTAAGTTTCTGACATAAACCATAAACTCATCCCCGCCGACACGTCCAATGATATCCGAGCCACGGAAAATACTTGTCAAAAACTCCGCAACATTTTCCAAAAACATATCGCCGACAAGTTTACCAAGTTCATCATTCATGCGCTTCATATTATCAATATCAACAAGAAGAAGTGCACATTCATGTGTTTCATCCCTTGCATTTAAAGTGTCACGCAGAGAATTTTCAAATGAAAACTTATTCAAAATTCCCGTAACCGGGTCTACCATACAGCGTCTCTGATACTCACGCTTCGCATTATTATCACGGATTCGAAGCTGCACAATCGTAAGTGTCATCATATAACCGAGCACCAATCCAATAAATGCCGTAAAGACGTCAGATTGGGCAATACGCGGAACTTTATACCAAAGAGTAACAATTGAGTAAACCAAATCAACAATTGCCATTAATGGTATAATCAATCGAAAGCGAAGAATAAATACCGTTGGTGTTACAATCAGTAACAGCGGCACAAAACTAGCCGGGGCATTACGGTACGGAAAAATGTCAATCCATGCAGTTATTATAAACATCCCCAGTATAAATAATGTACAAATTGTATTTGCCGCACGATAATAAATCTTTGGTCTCGAAGCATAAAAAATTGAAATTCCTGCTGTCAAAACAACAAATCCAAACAATACATAATACGATAATGAAATAGTCCATCCACGAATCAAAAATGGCGTAAAGAAAAATGCAAACAAAATAAATGGCACCAATAAAATCGTAATTTTTCTTAACATTCTTAAATTCTGTCTGCCACTCTCTTCCCTGCAATCTAAAAAAAACTGTCTTCGTTCGCGGTTATATCTGTTAAAAAGTTCCGAATACAATTTCGTACGTGTCATAATCCCCTCTCCTTTTTACTTAATTCTGATTCATTTTTGCCAGTTTTGCTGCCTGATCCGCAGCAATCAAACTATCAATAACTTCATTCAAATCCCCATTGATAATCGAATCCAGCTTGTGAAGCGTAAGTTTAATTCGGTGATCCGTTACCCTTCCCTGTGGATAATTGTAGGTACGGATTTTCTCCGAGCGGTCTCCGGTACCAATCTGGCTTCTTCTCTCCTCCGCTTCCGCATCGTGTGCTTTGGCGCGCTCCAGTTCATACAGTCTCGCACGAAGCACCTTCAGCGCCTTATCCTTATTTTTCAACTGTGATTTTTCATCCTGACATGAAATAACGATGCCGGTCGGAATATGAGTTAAGCGCACCGCTGAATCTGTCGTATTGACACACTGTCCACCGTTTCCGGAGGCACGGAACACGTCAAATTTACAATCATTCATGTCCACTTCCACTTCCACTTCCTCCACTTCCGGCATAATTGCCACAGTAGCTGTCGAAGTATGGATTCGTCCGCCGGACTCTGTTGCCGGAATTCGCTGCACACGGTGTACGCCACTTTCATATTTTAATTTTGAATATGCACCGGTTCCATTAATCATAAAAACAATTTCCTTAAATCCACCGATGCCATTTTCATTTGAATTCATTGTATCCACTTTCCAATGGTTTGCCTCCGCAAACTTACAGTACATACGGTACAAGTCAGCAGCGAACAACGCCGCTTCATCACCACCGGCACCGGCACGAATCTCCACGATTACGTTTTTATCATCATTCGGGTCCTTTGGCAGAAGTAAAATGCGAAGTTCATTCTCAATGTCGTCAATTTTTCCTTTGCACTCATTGAGTTCCTCTTTTGCGAGTTCTCTCATTTCCTCGTCAGTTTCCTCTTCGAGCATCGCCAAACTATCTTCAATCCCCGCTTTTGTCTCTTTATATTCGCGGTATTTTTCCACAATCGGCTCCAAATCTGACTGTTCTTTCATCAGTTTCTGATATCTCGATGCGTCATTTAACACCTCCGGCTCACTTAATTCTTTGAGCACTTCATCATAACGAAACAAAATATCTTCTAATTTGTCAAACATATGCTTCCTCCTAACGAACCATTTCCGTCTGTAAACCAAACACAATCCGGTTTCGTCCACAGTAATCTTTTTTTATTGTAATTTCTTTGAACCCTGCCGCTTCCATCAGTCCGCTTACTGCGTCTGCCTGTTCACAGCCAATTTCAAAAAACAAATAACCGTTTTTCTTTAAATATTTCGGTGCTTCTTTTATAATGCGCCGGTAAAAGAAAAGACCATCCACACTGCCATCTAAGGCAAGTCTCGGCTCATAATCCCTTACCTCCGGCATCAGCGTCAAAATCTCATCACTTTCAATATAAGGCGGATTCGATACAATTACATCAAATGTACCCTCGATATCCGCAAATAAATCACTCTGAACACAAGTGACATCCACCTGATTTCTCCCCGCATTCTCCTTCGCTGTAAAAAGTGCTCCCTCCGATATATCCGAAAGCGTTACACTCTTACAGTTGCCAAGTTTCCCCAGACTAATTCCAATGCATCCGGAACCCGTACACAAATCAAGCACATCTGCTTCCTCGCATTTTTTCAGCACTTCCTCTACCAGACACTCAGTATCCTGCCTCGGTATCAGGACATTTTCATTGACCAAAAACGGAAGTCCCATAAACTCCGTTTCGCCTAACAGATATTCGAGCGGAATCCGCTCGCACCGTTTCGCAATCAGTGCAAGAAAACGTTCGGTTTTCTCACTTTCAGTCTCCAACTCCTGATTTAAAAAGAAACCGCTCTTTGACGTTTCAAAACAATCCGAAAATAAATACCATGCATTTAATTTTGCCTCCGGTACACCTTTTTTCGATAATCGTTTTTCGCCTTCGTTTAAAAGTTCCTGCCACGTCATGTGTCTGATTCCTTCTTTTCTTCGTCCGATGGTTCCGGTGCTTCAAAATAACGGTCAAGAGCATTCAAAATTTCATCTTCCTCTCCATCATCCTCATCATCAATGCTGAGAATCTCGATTTCGTCCTCAACCTTTTCCTTAACCTCTTCTACCGGTTCCTCTTCGTTTTCTGTTTTTTCTTCCTCAAGAAAGGCTTTCCAGTCAAATACTGCTTCCACCGCCGCAATTGCCACCGCAATCATTGAGTCATCCGGCTCTTTCGTTGTAAGACTCTGCAGCATAAGTCCCGGTTTACTTAACACATTAATAACTTTATTATCATGCTCACCCGCATAACGGATGAATTCATAAGACAAGCCTGCAATAACCGGAATCAATAAAATACGCAGCACCATACGGAGCCACACATTTCCTACTACAATAAACATGAAAAACAAAATACTGACAAACATAACAATCAAAAGGAAACTTGTTCCACAGCGTTTGTGAACCGTCGTCTGCATACGAACATTTTCCACCGTTAATTCTTTGCCATTTTCCACGCAGTTAATCGATTTATGCTCTGCCCCGTGATACATAAACACACGCTTAATATCTTCCATACAAGAAATCAGTTTCACATAAATAACAAAAAGAGCTACACGAATGACACCCTCAATCAATCCACGCAATTGAGGCGAAGGCACCGGGCGTTTCAATGCTTCGGAAATGAGAAATGGAACAATCACAAAGATTCCAACCGCCAGCACAATAGCAAGCAGCATAACAAGCCCCATAACGAGGCTTTCTTTTTTCTCATTTTTTTCTTTCGCCTCTTTTTCCTCCTCTTCTTCAAAAAAAGAAGCCGAATAATTTAATGTTTTCATTCCCGTTGACAAAGACTCAGCAAATATCACCATTCCACGGATAATCGGCAGAGACGCTATTTTGTACTTGTCCCGAATACTCGATGTCGCTTTTTTCGTCACTTCAATTCCACCATCCGGCTTACGGACGGCAACCGAATATTCTTTTTCATGCTTCATCATCACTCCTTCGATGACTGCCTGACCGCCAAGCTTTGAATACCTCATGAATACTCTCCTTTCATTAAATATGGAAAAAAGGGCAGAGTCACGCCGACTCTGCCCACATTCTCAATCCACTATTTCAAGCCATACTTACGATTGAACTTATCGATTGCACCACGAGCTGCTACCGACTTCTGCTGTCCGGTATAGAATGGATGGCACTTAGAACAAACTTCAACGTGAATCTCTTCTTTTGTTGAGCCTGTCTCAAACGTATTACCACAGTTGCAAATCACTTTTGCCTGGTAATATTCCGGATGAATTCCCTCTCTCATGTTCATTTCACCTCACTACTTGTATTTTCCTTATATATAAAAGGATAATTGTCTTGCTCAAAAACTGCTCGCTCATTATATCATGTTCCACCTTTGATTGCAAGCACTTTTTACTTATAAATGCATTTTTTTAACAGTTTCAATGAATTCCTTATTGTCCTTGGTTCGTTTAAACAAGTTCAGAATCTGCTCTAAGGCAGGTTCTGCTTTCATGCCGCCAAGTGCTTTTCGGATTTTGACTACTGCTTCCTGTTCTTCACTGTCTAACAGTAAATCTTCACGACGTGTACTTGATTTCTGAATATCAATGGCAGGGAAAATACGTTTTTCCGATAAACTGCGGTCTAATACAAGTTCCATATTACCGGTTCCCTTAAATTCTTCAAATACAACATCATCCATACGACTTCCGGTATCTACAAGTGCCGTAGCAAGAATCGTCAGACTGCCGCCTTCACGCATATTTCGTGCAGCACCAAAGAAACGTTTTGGCATATGCAGCGCCGCCGGGTCAAGACCACCGGAAAGGGTACGTCCGCTCGGTGTTACAGTCAGGTTGTAAGCTCTTGCTAGACGTGTAATACTGTCTAACAGAATCATTACGTCCTCGCCGCTTTCCACAAGGCGTTTTGCATGCTCAATTACCATTTCCGATACACGTTTGTGATTTTCCGGCAATTCATCAAATGTAGAATAAATGACTTCTACCTGTTCGCCCTCAATCGACTCTTTAATATCCGTAACTTCCTCCGGTCTCTCATCAATCAGAAGAACAATCAGTTTCATTTTCGGATAGTTTGTCGTAACTGCTTTCGCAACCTGTTTTAACAAGGTTGTCTTTCCGGTTTTTGGCTGGGAAACAATCATACCACGCTGCCCCTTACCAATCGGTGCAATCAAATCGAGCATACGCATCGATACTCCTGCTCCCGGTGTTTCCAAATGAATCCGGTTATTTGGAAAAATCGGTGTCAAATCCTCAAACTTTTTACGATTATACAAATAGGTCGGTGAATATCCATTTACTTTTGTCATATACAACAGTGCACTGAACTTTTCACTCTGGTTTCTCGTTTTTAAATTTCCCTCAATAATGTCACCGGTACGCAGTCCAAAACGACGAATAAACTGTGGTGCTACATATACATCATCTTCACCCGGGAGGAAATTATCACAGCGGATAAATCCATAATTTTCCGGCATAATCTCCAAAATACCATTTTTCGTAATACCACTGTCTAATTCTTTCAATTCAGACGGATGTACTTCCGTAATTTGACGATCCTTAACAATCGAAATCAGCCCATCGCTTCCATCATGATACTTCTGTGGACGATTATTGTAATAGTAGTTCGACTGTGACACACGTTCATGCTGCTGCGGTCTCTCGGAGTGATAAGTTCTTTCATGCGAATTATATGTTCTCTCACCGTGTGAATCATTTCTTCTATCATTTCTATCACTGTATGAGTCATTTCTTCTATCGCTATAGGAATCATTTTTTCGTTCGTAGCCACTATTATAGCTATTATTGTTATAACCGCTGTTATAGTTACTGTTACTGCCATAATTATTATTGCTGCTATAGTTATTATTGCTGTAATTATTGTTATTGCTGTAATTGTTATTGCTGTAGTTATTATTGCTGTAGTTATTGTTGCTGTAATTATTGTTCCGCTCATAACTATTGCTGCCATAGTTATTGTTATAACTGTTATAACCGTTGTTGTTATAGCCGCCGTTATAATTATTGCTGTAACCGCCGTTGCCGTAACCATTTTCATTGCGACGCATCGGACGACGTTCGTATCTGTCCTGACGGTCATTCCGTTCCATGCGGTCTTGTCTTACCGGTCTTGTCTGACGTTCCATCGGTGCTCTCTGGGAAACCGGCTTTCTCTCCATCGTTCTCTCCGGCATAACCTCCGGCTCTCTTTTCGTTTCCTCGGAAACTTCCATCAACCGCTGAATCAACTCCGGCTTACGCAATGCCGTGATTCCTTTCAAACCTTTTTCTTTTGCAATCTCGCGCAATTCAACTAATGTTTTTTTTGAAAAATCCATACATTACTTCCTTTCTAATGCTGATACATCTCTCAACCACTCTTAACTAATCCAATCTCATAATTAGGAAATCAAACTCAAACGCCCGAATTTCAGATAATCGAATTTCAAATGATTCTTTACGATAATTCTGAAACCTTATTATAACGAATAAGAAAAGGTTCGTCAAGTAGTGTTTGGGCTAAATTGCACGCTTTTTAAAATTCAATTTTATTTTTTTTCATCAAATCTCTCGCCGTATCCAAAGAATCAACACCGGTTCTGTTTTTAATCGGTGCAAATTCGCGTTCTCTCTCAACCTCAAAAGATAAACAATTGTCCATCATTCGAATCATATCCAGAACAAGAAGTTCAAATTTGTAACCGTTTGGCTCCTCCGGTTTCATCATCTGCCCATCTTCTGCCATATATGGAATCTTTTTCTCCACTACATGAGTCGGCATATATTCATTCATAATTTTTGTCAGCGTTTTTACATTAAACAGATAGTTCAAAATAACACCATAGTTGTATAACAGCCGTCCATTTTCATCTTTGGAATGAATCATTTCATCAGTCATTTCATAATACTCTACAATCGATGGTTTTCCATCCTCTAAACAGAGAACTCCTACTTTTTCATTTGGGTCTGCCTTTGCCACTACCTTTGATCCGCACACACAGCCTGCCTCAATCGTTGCACCAACGAATACCGGGTCAGCCATCTTCTGAAGTACATTATCCACAGAAAATACGTTCAGCCATTCCACGCCAAGTTCATCGATTTTATCCAAAAGACCTGCTTTTGCCAAGGACGAGAACCAACCGCCATTTCCATTTGGTGAAGTTGAAAGTTTTGCTTTACCTTCCATATAAATCTTTCCGTCATAGCTTACTGACGGTGCCATTTCCTGAACAAAAAAGAATACATAATCTTTGTTATAGCCAAAATAATCGTGTTCTTTGAAAAACTGTGTCGTATCGTCATTGTTCTTTTCACTTGTCATGATAAATAACGGAATCCATGCATTCGCTTTTTCTTTCACCTGCATCAAATTATGTATTAACTGTTCAAACAGATATAATTCTTTTGTCACGCCAACATTTAACATTCCTTTTGGCTTATCCAGACCAAGTCTTGTTCCCTGTCCGCCTGCCAAAAGAACCGCACCCACTTTGCAGTCATAAATTGCCTGAAGTCCGATTTCTTCATAATGCTCTCTCTTTGCCGCAATCTCCTCTAATGTCACAGCACCAAGCGGCTCCAATTTTCCTTTTGGTATCTCTTTTACACCGCCCTCAATCAAATTAAGAAGTGACAAATCCAAATCTTCAATCTGTTTCAACAGCGACTTTTTCTCCTCTTCTCCCAATTCCTCAAAATATTGTAATAAATGTTCCTGACCAACAGGCATTAATTTCTGCTTTGCTTCTTCGTAAGTCATCCTTTTTTCTCCTTTCCTTAGCGCCATGGCGCCATCCTATCCTCATTGTACCATTTTCCATAAAAAGTACAAGAGAAACTTATTGTGTTTGCCCTTGAAAAATGATATGATTATTGTTATATGTTTATTGGATTTGTACAAGATAGAATGGAGGATATTATGACACAGAGCGAAAAAGCGTTAAAGCTGCATGAAGAATGGAATGGAAAAATTACAACCACACCAAAGTGTGAGGTAAAATCAAGAGAAGATCTTGCCATTGCCTACACACCGGGTGTTGCAGAACCATGTAAAGTAATTGCAGAGAACAAGGAAGAAGCTTACCGCTATACCATCAAGTCAAATACGGTTGCCGTTGTTTCCGACGGAAGTGCCGTTTTGGGCCTCGGTAACATCGGCGCAGAAGCCGCTATGCCGGTTATGGAAGGAAAAGCTGTTTTATTCAAAGAATTTGGCGGGGTCAATGCTTTCCCAATCTGTTTAGATACACAGGATACCGAAGAAATTATCAAAACCGTAGTCAATATTGCCCCTGCTTTTGGCGGCATTAACTTGGAAGATATTTCCGCACCACGTTGTTTTGAAATCGAAACGCGCTTAAAAGAATTACTTGACATCCCGGTTTTCCACGACGACCAGCACGGAACAGCCATCGTAGTTCTCTCGGGAATCATCAATGCATTAAAAGTAGTGAACAAAGAAAAAGAAGACTGTAAAGTCATTGTAAACGGTGCCGGTTCTGCAGGAATCGCTATCACAAAACTTTTACTCCGCTATGGATTTAAGGATGTAACACTCTGCGATAAATCCGGTATTTTAAGTAAAAACAGTAAGGACTTAAACTGGATGCAGAAAGAAATGATGGAAGTTACCAATTTATCCGGCAAAGAGGGAAGTCTTGCCGATGCCTTTGTCGGCGCTGACATTTTCGTAGGCGTTTCCGCTCCGGGAATCGTAACAGAGGAAATGGTTGCCTCAATGAACCGCGACGGTATTTTGTTTGCCATGGCAAATCCGGTACCGGAAATCATGCCTGACCTTGCAAAAAAGGCCGGTGCAAAAGTGGTTGGAACCGGACGTTCCGATTTCCCAAATCAGGTCAACAATGTAGTAGCTTTCCCTGGTATTTTCAAAGGTGCCCTAGAGGGACGTGCCACACAGATTACCGAAGAAATGAAATTAGCAGCCGCTCTTGCTATCGCATCTTTAGTACCGGAAGATGAGTTAAATGAAGATAACATTATGCCGGAAGCTTTTGATCCACGCGTTGCAGATGTTGTAAGTGCTGCCGTAAAAGCACATATTGCTGATTAATCATGGAAAAATGGGGCGATAAACCGTACCACTCTCTGGATTACGAGAACAAAAAACGTTTTGGGGAAAAAGTATATAAAATTTCTCTGGCTGGTGGAACCACCTGCCCAAACCGCGATGGCACACTTGGTACAAGAGGCTGTTGTTTTTGCAGTGGCAGCGGTTCCGGTGATTTTGCCGCCACCAAAGGAAGCATTACCGAACAGATCGAAGAAGCCATTGCCCGTGTTTCCCGTTACAAAAACGCAGGGCATCATTTTACCGCTTACTTCCAATCTTTCACCGCTACATACGCACCGGTTGAAACTTTGCGGGCGGCTTGGGAAGAAGCAATGACACATGAATCCGTTGTCACACTTGCAATTGCAACGAGACCGGACTGTTTAGGAGACGATGTTCTCTCGCTGTTAGTCGACTGCTGTAGAAAAATGCCGGTGACCGTTGAACTCGGTTTACAAACCATTCATCCGGACACCATCCGCTACATCCGGCGGGGTTATCCAAACTCCGTATACGAAACAGCAGTAAAAAACCTGCAAAATATCGGTGTGAATGTTGTAACTCACGTGATTGCCGGTCTGCCCGGTGAAACAAAAGAAAACTTTCTCGATACGGTAAGATATGTTGCTGATATAGGAAGTGACGGTATTAAACTCCAGCTTTTGCATGTACTGAAAGGAACCGACTTAGCGTTGGATTATGAAAGTAAAATGTTCCGGACACTGACTCCGGATGAGTATTTAGACTACATTGCCGAAGCACTTTCGATTCTTCCACCGGATATGGTGATACACCGTGTGACCGGTGACGGACCAAAGGACTTATTAATTGCTCCTCTGTGGAGTGCCAACAAGCGAATGGTTCTAAACTCCCTTCAAAAAAAAATGAAGCAGGAACATATTTTTCAGGGAAAATTCTATCACGGGAAATAAGGAGGGATTTGCTATGCCAAATGGCTCAATTACCATTTATAAACTAATTATTTTATATACACTAAGTAAAGTAGATTCTCCACTGCCGCCCGGCGTGATTTCCGATTACATCACAGACCGCGGCTACACAAATTATTTTAATTTACAAAATGCCTTTGGGGAATTGTTAGAAGCGGATTTAATCAAAGAGGACAGCACCTATCATTTAACGTACTACACGCTGACCGAAGCGGGTGCCGAAACATTAGAGTTGTTTGGCGCTCCTTTATCAAGAGAAATCCGGGATGAAATCAATCATTACTTAGAAGAACACAAATTTGAAATCATCGACGATACATCTTTAGTGAGTGACTACCATGTGACAAACGATGGCACCTATCTCGCCACCTGTACACTGCGCGACGGCAATCATGTTCTCATGCAGCTGTCTTTGGACGTTGCCACGGAAACAGATGCTATCAAAGTATGCGAAAACTGGCAGTCGAAAAGTGATATCCTCTATCAGACTGCCATGCAAAATCTTCTTTCTTAAACTTGTATGAGGGAGTGCCGCATCAACCGACGCCGGTGCTCCCCATTTCCAAATATTTCAAATAAGCACCATATGTCATTGTAACCGCATTATCGCCGGTTCCAACTGCCACCGTAACTTTTTCAAAATCTGAAGCCGTCGCTTTTACTGCAGTCGTATCAGTCGATTGTGACGTTGTTTTCTTCTCTTCTACACCAGTAGAAGCACCACTTCCCTCATATGCATCGGAAGTAGTCGAAACCTTGCGGTTCGGAACAGTAACGCCTTCCTGCATAAATTTCTTTATCTTTTTCACGTAATTTGTCGTCTCTTTATACGGTGGCACACCGCCGTACTTTTTCACCGCACCGCTGCCGGCGTTATATGCCGCTGCCGCCAATGTGTAATCACCGTTAAATTTCTTCAAATGCGCTTTCAGAAGTTTTGCCGCTCCCATAATATTCTGCTCGGCATCAAACGGATCTTTGATTCCTAACCCCTTCTGTTCTTCCGGCATCACCTGCATAATTCCCTGTGCTCCGGCAGAGGAAACACACTTTGTGTTAAAATCTGATTCTGCCTTTGCCACGGCAACTAAAAAATCATAGGAAATATCATATTTTTCTGCCGCCCGCTCAAAGATACCTTTTAACGTCGTGCTTCCTGTACTCTCGGAAGTATCATTCGACGTTTTGTTTGTCTTTGATGCTGACGATGTTTTTTCTGTCGTCTTTGCTGTCGTCTTTTTCAGCGACACACTTTTTGTGTTTTCCTCAGAAGCCGCAGCATACAATGCATTTTCCTTTTCTAACACTTTCTGAAACGGAGTAATGGATGTCTTTGTATGCGAAGCGGACAGCGATATACTTGCTGCCTGATTGGTTCGATTTGTAATATCCTCAACATACATCGCCGACATCTTATTTCTCCTTTCACAAAATCTCCAAACTTAATTTCATTATACCGAAAACTGTTTTAAAAAGCAAGACAATCCTAGCGGTATTTTTCCAAAAATTCATCCATCTTCTTCATAGATTCTGTAAGAACGGACACCTCCGGCAGATAGACAATACGGAAATGATCCGGATTTGCCCAGTTAAATCCGCCGCCATGTACCAAAAGCACATGTTTTTCACGCAGAAAGTCTAACACAAACTGCTCATCATTTTGAATTCCAAAACGCTTTGCATCAATGCGTGGGAAGATATAAAAGGCCGCTTCCGGATGAACAACAGACAAACCATCCACACCATCAATCGCCTCACAGATGCATTTTCGCTGCTCATACAATCTGCCGCCCGGTAATAAAAGCGGGTCAACATCCGGTCTGTTTTTCAGTGCCGGTGCCACCACGTGCTGTGCTAACACGTTGGCACACAAACGCATGGACGAAAGCATGTTAATTCCTTCTATGTAGCCTTTGCCCTTTGACAAGTCTCCGCTAAGCACCATCCAGCCGCTGCGAAATCCCGCTATGCGGTCTGATTTGGAAAGTCCGTTAAACGTTACTACAAACAAATCCGGTGCCAAAGATGCAATCGATGTATGCGTTTTGCCATCAAAAACAAGTCTGTCATAAATCTCATCCGCAAATAAAATCAATTCATGGCGTCTTGCCAGCTCTACAATCTGCTCTAACACTTCTTTTGGATACAAAGCACCTGTCGGGTTATTCGGGTTAATAATGACAATTCCCTTTGTTCTGGAATTGATTTTTTTCTCCATATCCGCAATATCCGGATACCAGTTGGATTTCTCATCACAGATATAATGAACCGGCGTTCCTCCCGCCAATTTTGCCGCAGCTGTCCACAATGGGTAATCCGGTGCCGGAATCAAAATTTCATCACCATCATTTAACAAGCCCTGCATCGCAAGGGAAATCATTTCACTGACCCCATTTCCGATGTAAATGTGGTTCATCTCCAAATTCGGCAGCCCCTTTGACCGGTGATAATCTAAAATCGCCTCACGTGCCTCAACAATACCATTGGACTCGCTATAGCCCTGACTCATTGGGTCATCCAGTGCATCACGGATAGCGTCCAAAATCCACGAAGGTGCCTGAAAACCAAATGGTGCCGGGTTTCCTATATTTAATTGGAGAATCTCCGTGCCCTGGCGTTTCATCTCATTTGCCGCATCCAGAACAGGGCCTCTCACATCGTAACATACTCCATGTAATTTATCTGATTTTGCAAAGGTTCTCATCCTTCCACATCTCCATTCCTTTTTCTAATTTCATCATATCGGTTCGGCAGCCGGCGCAGCGAATAAATGCTTGCCGCCACAACCACAATGCAAAGTACATAAAAAATCACATACCAGATAGAAGCAATCCGGATTTGCCGATAGGCTAACCACTGACCGATTCCACTGATTAGATAAGAACTTAAATTAAATGCCATATGCATAAGGGTGCTTCCCCAGATACTCTGTGTTTTTTCAAAGATGTACGCCAAAATAATACCAAAGGCAGCCGCGTACAATCCCTGAACAATATTTTTATGGTATATACCAAAAATCAGTGCCGAAACAAGTGCTGACACATCAACCGGAAAACAAGTTCTAAGTCCACCGTAAATCACGCCGCGAAACAGTAGTTCCTCCGCAATCGGTCCCACGACAACAACAAGAAGCAGCACAGCAAACGGAGAACCGTTTTTCAGGCTTAAAATCTCACTCACATTGTCATAGGAAGCAAATATGTTTGGCAGAAGATACCGCAAAAATCCAACGGTGATGCCAATCGCATACTGCCCAAACAGCCCAATCGCCGTCAAACCGGCGATACGTTTTACCGTAAATAATGGGCGGTAATCCGGTCTGTAATGCCATTTATTTTCCCGCACGGCATACCAGAAACCAAACACAAATAATACAACCAATTTCAAAATAAAATTTGCCATAATCTGCACTCGGATTTGTTCCTGCTTTGTCATCCCTTTATGTAACGCAAGTCCAAACAAGGCACGAAACAACACTTCCAAGCCGTAACAGACAAGGAGGGCAAGCAGCGTCCAGCCAATTGTCTTTATTATTTTTTTCAATCTGCCATATCCCCCTTAAACTAATTTACCGTTTCGTTTCTATTTCCAACGGCATTGATATTCATTTTACCACGCCGCCTCCAATCGGTCAATTTTCTATTGCTAATTTTCTTTGTAAATGATAGTATGTTTATGATGCTGTGGGAGGACATCTGTTGGATGTAACATTAAATAACCGCCTGCTTATCAGGCTTAAGAATGGAGGATACTTATGAAACTCTGGGGAGGACGATTCACCAAAGAGACCAATCAGTTAGTACACAATTTTAACGCTTCCATTTCCTATGACCAGAAATTTTACAAACAGGATATTTTAGGAAGTATTGCACATGTAACAATGTTAGAAAAACAGGGGATTTTAACTACTTCTGAAAAAGATGCCATTGTCGATGGCCTGCAGGGAATCCTGAATGATTTAGAGAGCGGTGCTTTAGAAATCACTGCGGAACACGAGGACATTCACAGTTTCGTAGAGGCAAACCTGATTGAACGCATCGGAGATCCCGGCAAAAAACTTCACACCGGACGCAGCCGAAACGACCAGGTTGCTCTGGATATGAAATTATACACAAGAGATGAAATCGTTGAAATCAATGATTTGCTCAAAGAATTGATGGTGGTAATTCACCGGATCATGTCAGAAAATATTGATACTTTTATGCCGGGCTTTACCCATTTGCAGAAAGCTCAGCCGGTGACACTTGCTCACCATTTCGGGGCTTATTTTGAAATGTTCCGCCGCGATCGAAGCCGCCTGCGCGACATCTACGACCGGATGAATTACTGTCCGCTCGGTGCCGGCGCTCTCGCCGGAACAACCTATCCTTTGGACCGCGAGTACACCGCTTCGCTTTTGAAGTTTGACGGTCCTACCTTTAACAGTATGGATTCGGTTTCCGACCGTGATTACCTCATCGAACTGCTCAGTGCCCTCTCGACCATTATGATGCATATGAGCCGTTTCTGTGAAGAAATCATTCTGTGGAATTCAAACGAATACCGTTTTGTTGAAATTGATGATTCTTATTCCACCGGTTCAAGTATCATGCCACAGAAAAAGAACCCGGACATCGCCGAACTTGTCCGAGGAAAAACCGGTCGTGTATACGGTGCTTTGATTTCAATGCTGACAACAATGAAGGGAATTCCGCTTGCTTACAACAAAGATATGCAGGAAGACAAGGAATTTACCTTTGATGCCATTGACACTGTAAAAGGATGTCTGGCACTGTTTACCGGCATGATTGACACAATGAAGTTTAATAAGGAAATTATGGAAGACAGCGCAAAACATGGTTTCACAAATGCGACCGATGCCGCTGACTACTTAGTCAACCACGGCGTTCCTTTCCGTGATGCACACGGCATCATCGGACAGTTAGTGCTGCTTTGTATCGAGAAGAAAATTCCACTCGACGACCTTCCATTGGAAGAGTATAAAAAGATTTCTCCTGTTTTTGAAGGGGATATCTACGAAGCAATTTCGATGAAAACATGCGTAGAAAAACGTAACACCATCGGTGCTCCGGGCGAGGAAGCCATGAAAAAAGTAATTGCTGCAAACGCTCTTTATTTGCAGGAAAGTTAATTGTTAATGATTCAAAAAAATCCCTGTCATTTCAGGTGAAAATCTCACCCGAAATTGACAGGGTTTTTTCATATGCGTACTGTTTACCGCATGATAAACCATTTCATTGTTTCATTACTTTTTATCGCCGTATTTTTTCTCATAGTTGGCAATACATTTTTCAATAACCGCAATTGCTTCTGACGGACCACCAAAGTCCTTGACGTCTGTTTCCTTATTCTCTAAATCTTTGTATACCGAGAAGAAGTGCTGAATCTCTTCAAAGATGTGCTCCGGCAGCTGCTCAATGTCGGTGTAGTAATTGTATGTTGGGTCGTTGTACGGAATCGCAATAATTTTCTCATCCATATCCCCATTGTCACGCATGTACATAACGCCAATCGGGTAACAGCGAACCAGCGACATCGGCTCAATTTCCTCCGAGCAAATCACAAGTACGTCAAGCGGGTCCTTGTCATCGCCGAGCGTTCTCGGGATAAATCCATAGTTCGCCGGATAATGGGTCGAAGTGTAAAGAATACGGTCCAAAATAATCAATCCCGTTTCTTTGTCTAATTCGTATTTTTTCTTGCTTCCTTTCGATATCTCAATTGTCGCAATGAAATCGGTCGAAGAAATCCGCTCCTTGCTGATATCATGCCAAATATTCATGTGTGGCCCTCCTAATTTTTTCTTGTGTAACCCCACGCATTATTAGCGAATATAGTTTGTACGGATTACCGGTTCTCTCTCCGGGAATGTAATGCCCTTCTCTTTTCCTGCTTCAATGCATGAAAGAAGCCATGCCATATTGTTTCCGAGCGTCCGCATCGTCTGCATTCCCTCTTCGTCCTGCTTCACTTCTTCTGCCTTGCCCCCATGCACCTGATTCCAATACTGGGAACCAACAACCGGCATACAGTTAATGGTAAAATACTTATTAATCTGGTCGAATGCCGCCGATGCTCCTCCACGACGACAGCTTACTACAGCCGCTGCCGGTTTTCCGGTCATTTTACTGCCACCGCTGTAAAACGCACGATCCATAAATGATGTCAATGCTCCACTTGCCGCAGCATAATGTACCGGCGAACCAAATATATATCCGTCCGCCTCTCCGGCCTTCGCAACAAATTCATTTACAACGTCCTTGCGGAAACATCCTTCTCCCGTCTTCGCACAGGCTCCGCATCCGATACAACCGGCAATTTCTCCGTTTCCAACCCAGAAAATTTCCGATTCAATGCCATATTTCTCTAACGCACCTGCCACTTCTTTCAGCGCCGTATACGTGCAGCCTTCTTTATGAGGACTTCCATTTACCATCAGTACTTTCATGTCATCCTTCCTTTCCAATGAATCAATCACTGCTCTTTTTGATACATTTTATTATCTTATCTTGTCTAGTATAACAGACCATTCTCCAAAAGGAAAGTAAGAAATGCTTCGCATCCCTCTAAAACATCATCATACGTCTCGTCAAAATTGCCGGTATACCACGGGTCTGCGATATCTCTTCCATCTCCGCTCCACGCTAAAAGTTTGCTGACTTTCCCCTCCTGGTCACCGCCTAAAATCCGGTTTATATTCTTCATATTCCAGGTATCCATGCCAATAATGTAGTCAAATTTGTCGTAATCGCTGCGGCTTAACTGGCTCGCTCTATGCTTCAGAACCGGCACTCCTACCTGACTTAGTTTGCACACGGTTCCGCGGTGCGGCGGGTTGCCTAACTCCTCCGTACTCGTCGCTTTGGAATCAATTGTAAATTGGTCGGAAAGACCACGCTTGTTTACCATGTCCTGAAAAACAAATTGCGCCATGGTGCTGCGGCAGATATTGCCGTGGCAGATGAATAATACTCGAATCATAACTTTCTATATCCTTTCGATACCTTTCAACACCTCAAAATTCTAAGCACATCGGTGTTTTCTGTATCCATATTCTTTTTTTCATTTTTTATCAAAATACACCTTATTTTCTCATATTTTCACACTCAAAAGGTGTAAAAAAAGGTGTAAATTTGAACGTTTTGCACCTTGCCTTTTCGACAGGCTAACTAGAAGTTGAACATCTCCATTTCTTCTTCACTTGCTAACTGCTCCACAATTTCTTCCTGGTGCATCAATTCATTTTCTTTTTGCATCATTACATACATTTCTTCTTTCACATCATCTACCTGCAGATGTGTGTATGTATCAAAAGTAATTTCCATAGAACTATGTCCCATAATATACTTTAGCTTGGCAGGATTCATACCTGCTTTTGCCATCTTGGTACAAAAAGTATGTCTGCACACATGAGGAGTTATCGTTGGCAATGGTTCCTTATACAGCTTATTGTACTTCTCTCTGATAAATTGAAAATACTTTTCCCAATGCAATGCCACCATCGGCATGTCATTCTGGTCTAAGTAAAGGAAACCACTATACCCATCGACCACAGGTTCCTTCTTTACTTTTCTACGATTTTTAATAATCGTCCGAAAGCACTCCGCCACTTGCTCTGTCATGGGAACTTTTCGCACACCGGCTGTTGTTTTTGTCTTCTGAATAATATATGCTTTCTTTTCGTTATACACCCGAACCAATTGATGATCTACATTTATCACCATATTGTCAAAATCTATATCCGAAATTGTAAGCCCAACAAATTCAGAGATTCGCAATCCCGTGTTAAACAGTATATATACACCCTCATACACTCTATTATAGTGTACATCGGAGCGAATAAAGTCAAGAAATAACCTTTCCTGCTTTCTGGTAATTGCCTGTCTCATAACACTATCATTAACAATCACACTAGCCAATTCAAAGTCAAAAGGATTCTTTCTTATAAAGTCATCCTCATAAGCCAATTGAAATGCCGGTCGTAACACGCCTCGAATGGAATGTATGGAACTATATCCTCTTCCATTTTTCTGCAAATTGATTAACCATGCTCGTGCATCTGATGTTCGTACCGACGATATTTTTCGCTTGCCAAAATCATCTTTTTTCAAGAAATTGACCACCGTTTTGTATCCCAGCCGTGTACTTGGTTTAACACCGATTTTTTGCGAAATATATAATTCCACCAAAGCTAATACTGTCATATCTCCACGACTTATTGCCAGTCTATCCTGCTTATCCTTCATGATTCGCGCAATTTTCTCACGCAACGATTCATCTTTTTTTCCATTTACTGCAGGGTCATTTGGCACTAATCGAGTAGAATACACATATCTGGATTTACCTAACTCATCCACATATTTATAACGGTATCTGCCATCCGCCAACTGTATCTCTCCATTGTGAAGTTTTCTGTTCTTTTTGTCTCTTCTATTTGTTTTCATATATGCTTTCCTTTCTTTTCATTAAAGAAAGTCAAGCCCTAATATGATATAAACATGATAACACATTTCTTTACTTCTGCAAAAGTTTTATTTTTCTACATTTATATACTACTTTAACTAAACCGCATTTGCAGAATCCAAATATTCTTCAAATAATTTTCGCTTTATCTGAACACGATTCCCAACCATCAATATATACGGTGCATATGGATCTTCTGATACAAGCGCCCGAAGCCTCGCGCGTCCAATATGAAAATATGCTGCCGCCTCATCAATAGTCATGGTATATCTTTGCCAAATAGGAACATCCAATTTTTCTACTTTTGATGACATGGTTTCACCTCCACCATTAATCAGGCACTTCACACAAGAGTCCATTTACCAGTCCTTCCACTTCTAAACGATATATCATTAATCGAAGAAGATAATTAGCCATATGTCGTGCACCACGCTCCCAATCTTCTATTGTTCGACAAGGAATCCCAAAATATTCGGAAAATTCTTTCTGCGTCATGCCTGCTTGTTTTCTTGCTTTCTTTAATAATTCCATTGTTTCCATTTACGCCCCCTTTTTACAATGTGTGTTTCTATAACTACAGATTACCACGCATTGCGTTGTTTGTCAAGGCTAATTGAAACAAAATCTCCAGTTGAAATCATCAGTGGTTATGGTTAGTAACCCACTCGGGACTTGCACCCTCTTCTCTTGGACCCTTACGGGGAGTATCATTATCACAGAACAGTCGCAACCACGGAATCACCACAATTCCTATTTTGCATGGATGTTATCGCTCCCGGCATCTCACATCAGGTGGACGTTCAAGGATGAAAACACATTCTCATCCCATCAATCCTATCCTTACCGTTCCTGGCGCATCTGCGGCACGGCGCAATGCGTAACTGTTCCTCATGTCCGATGAAATCATCATATTTAGTTGTGTGTGTCTGACAGGAAATTCCTTTTCTGTGGACACATCTAAATTATAAAATCGGGTTTTGAAAAATGGTAGACTAAATGTTCCGTGGTACTTGTATCGGTTTATCGGAATATCTTGTGCAAATTCCTCAAAAAAAAGAGGCAGCAAAACAATTGTTTATATGCTACCTCATACATTATGTATTTTTTATTTTCATCATTTGCTTCTTTCTGCAATCCGCTTCAAGCTATGCAAATATTCAAGCATTATTTCCCGGTACTCTTCCGGGAGTGATCTTGCTTCAAGAATTGCTTGAATCTCCTCATCTTTTTCCAATACAAGGATTTCCTCGCTTGTTTGAAACAGGTCAAACGGCTCTATCTGCATTCCATGGCATATCTTAATGATATTACTTTCACGGATATCATAATCTTCTTTTCTTATGATGTCATAAATTGTACTAAGCGATATTCCACTTCTTTGTGCAAATTTATATTTCGACATCTTTGTTTCTTCTAAATATTCCAAAAGTTTTTTTCGGACTATGCTTTGTTCCATTCGGAAAGCACTCACATCCTTTCTGTGACCACATTTGCATTATACAATGACAATTCTATTTTCAACAGACTAATTGTTCCGTGATACTTATTACGGTTCTCCGTGATAATCACGCACTTTTCTATAATCTATGGGTCCGGACGTCGTATGTGTTCCTCATCGGCATGCTTCCATAATATTCTAAGCAACATCAATAGAAGCATTTTTTTGGTACTGGTTCTCCCCATCTGTGTTCTTCTCCCTCCTATCCTTCATCCCACAGAACACAGACCCTCTATACAAAAGAAAAAGAGGATTCATGTTCCTGACATGTTCCTCTTTACTCTTTTACTGCTTATTCATATTCATTTGCTCGCCGGACTCGGCGGTATGTACTCTGTCAATTCTCCTAAATCCACATTCAAATACAAGCACAATTTACATAGAAATTTCAAATCCCATCGGGTTTGCTTGTCTTGGCAATACCTATTGAAGTTTGTGCGTGGTATATCCATATCTTTACATAGTTTATTTTTACTAATTCCACGCTCATCCAATATTTCTTCAATCCGCAAATGAAGATGACCTAAATCAGTAACATACTCATTCGTATTTTGCATGCGAAACATCTCCTATAAAAGTATATTTTAATTTTATAGGATTAGTCACATTTTTATAATTCACAGTTATACGACTGACAGATATGTTACCCTCTTACTCCATTTTTATCCATCTCAGTCTGCTCCTTTACAATACAAAATCAACAAGTTTCATTTTGTACTTGAAAAGGAAAATGCCCGCATAAAGGAATTATTAGAAAAAGCAAATAATCACTAACCATTAACCACCAACCACCGCAAGGTATTCACAAGCCACAGAATACACTATGCGGTGGTTTTTTCTCAGTCGGTGAAACCCGTCCACCTATTCCAAATACAGATAAAAGTAGTGGCTGTCAGCGGGATTGAACTGCTTCCCGTCAAGTAGACAATTGAAAAAATATAAATTTTTCCTGCCAGT
>OFSD01000185.1_pt1 | contig 57805 bp, 50 predicted proteins | sample 1543191 | NCBI WGS metagenome assembly OFSD01 (sample SAMN04209221, study PRJEB22552) | human gut metagenome | biome: gut; material: feces | host: Homo sapiens | place: USA: Oklahoma
TGCTTATGTGTATTTGGAATTTCTCATTTTGGCTTGTACTATTTATATTCTAGCACCAGAGTAAGGTGTGTCTGCACAGTGGGGGTAGCCCCTGCGATGAAGAATATACTTGAGCGAATGGGTCAAGTGAGAAAGCAAAATAGGGAATTATTCAATTTGGTTAAGTTAGAAATTATTGTCAGATGCTATAGCGTTTGCTATAATGAAATGCAGGAGGGATTGTTATGTCTTTCAGCATGTTTATTAGAAAAATTAGGAATCAATTTGGGATGAGCCAGGAACAATTGGCTAGAGCGTTGAATGTTTCTTTTTCTACTGTGAACAGATGGGAAAAAGGGAAAGCAAAACCTAGTCCGATGGCAAGGAAAGCTTTAAATGATCTTTATAGAAAATATGGAATTGACGTAGATATGGAAAGGAGGCAGGAAAGTGATTAGTGCAGTAAATGTATCAACAGATAAAATTAATATTGATGATGAATGGAATTTTGGAGATGAAGAATTTTTGATGCATACATTACATGCTTATCCTGCCAAATTTCCTGCTTTTATCGCATCGAAAGCATTTGATTATGCAGAAAAAGAGGGTGTGAATGTAGAAAGTGTTTCAGATATTTTTTGTGGATGTGGAACGGTAGCTCTTGAAGCTATGATTCAGGGAAAAGACTTTTGGGGATGTGATATTAATCCAGTAGCCACACTAATTGCGAAAGCAAAGAGCACAAAGTATGATTTGAAAAAAGTAGAAGAATATTATAAGCTAATATGCAACAGAGTAGAAAATATTAGTGTATCGGATTCGTTATATGATAATGCTAATGAAAGACTGAAATATTGGTTTACGAAAAAAAACTATATTGAATTATATAAAATAAAAGATGCTATAAATATATGTGTCCCAAATGGAAAATATAAAACAGCCTTTTTATGCTTGTTTTCAGCTATATTAAAAGCAGCATCAAAGTGGCTAACAAAATCCATAAAACCTCAAGTAGATCCAAATAAAAAGAATATGGATGTGCAAAAATTATTTTTTTATCAATACAATAAGTTTTTACGTGCTATAAGAGAAATGGAGAATATACCAAATATATCTAAAATTGAAATAAAAAATAGCAATTTTTTGATGATAAAAAAATTTCCTAAAGTAGATTTGTTAATTACAAGCCCACCATATGTAACTTCTTATGAATATGCGGATTTACATCAGTTATCGTCCCTATGGCTGGGGTATGCAGATGATTACAGAGATTTAAGAAAAGGTTCAATTGGAAGTGTATATAATGTTGAAGATTATCAGATAAAGGTTGATGATTTAAACGAAGTTGGTAAGTCAATCGTAAACCAATTACTTAATAATGAGGGGACTTATTCAAAAGCTCGTTCTGTTGCAAGATATTATCTTGACATGCAGAAAGTAGTGGTTCGCTGTAAGAAAATGCTTAATGAAGGTGGTATGGTATTTTTTGTTGTTGGAGATACTGAATATAAAGGTGTTAAAATTATGAATTCAGAGCATCTTGTTCAAAGTCTTCAAGAGAGCGGATTTTTTGATATTAAAATAGGGAAAAGAAGAATTTCTAAAAAAATGTTGACACCATATAGAGATGAAACCGGTAAATTTTCATCAGATAAAACGCAAAGAACTATATATCATGAAGAACTGATTATTAGTGGAAGGGTGTGACCAGTATGAAAGAAGAATTAACAATTAGACCATATGCGCGTTTGATTACAATGTTAGGAGATCAGTTAATAAAAAACGAGATAATTGCATTAGTAGAACTTGTAAAAAATTCGTATGATGCCGATGCTTCTTGGGTTAAAGTGAGCTTTGTAGACTTTAATGCAGATTTTTCTGTTAAATCAACTTCAAAGATAATTATAGAAGATGATGGATGTGGTATGGATGAAGAAATTTTAAAGAAACATTGGCTGAACCCTGCTACACCAGACAAGTTAAAGCGAAAAAGGGAAAAAGAAACAACAGATAAGGGGAGAATAATGCAAGGTGAAAAAGGAATTGGACGCTTTGCAATATTTAAATTAGGAAGGAACATAAAAATTACAACTAGGCGTCAATGTGTAGATGAAGAAGGAAAATTTATTGATTCAAGCGAGGTTGACGAAAATGTTTTATCTTATAATTTTTCTGAATATGATGATAATTTTCTTTCGGAGAATGGAAAAGAAAAAGAACTATATTTAGATAACTTAAGAGTTGTTTTTGAAAAAGAAGCCCCACAAGTGATTGTTAAAAAGAAAATTATGTTAGGTACGACAGAGATTGAGCGTAAGCCATATGGTACTAAGATAGAAATATCTAATCTTAAGTCAAGTTGGTCAGAGACAAGGATTGATAAGGTACAGAAAGAAATTGGGAAAATGCAACCCATTTTTTCTAAAGATGACTTCTCTGATTTTCATGTTTGGATTTATCAAGATAAAGAGGTTCATATTGCTCAAGATGTTTATAAGGAAAAATTAACAACTTGTCTTGAAAACAAATCTGTGTTTAAAGTCAAAAACGGCAAGTATATTTCCGCAACGAATAAGATAGATTTTATTCTTAATGGGAAACCAGTACATTTAGGATTCGATGATGCAGATATAAAAGGTTTATCGTTATTTTCAAAGTACTTTAAAAATGAGTCATACAAGACAGAGTGTGGAGATTTTGAATTTGAATTTTATATTTTTGACTTAAATATAGATTCTGATAGTCCATCTAAATATATGTTAGATAAGGATGAAAAGGCAATTATTAAAGAGCATAGAATATATCTTTACCGAGATGGCATTAGAGTAATGCCGTATGGTGATCCAGAAGATGACTGGTTAAGAATTGATATGGCAAGAGGAACAATAAGTGCAGGTGCTTTTTTGAGTAATGATCAAGTCGTCGGTTGTGTTTACATAACACAAAATGGAAATCCAAAGCTAAGAGATAAGACAAATCGGGAGGGATTAATTGAAGAAGGAAAGGCATTGGAGGATTTTATTAATGTTCTGCAGTTAATTCTAAAATATTTACGAAAGAAAACTTTTGCGCAGTATTTAATTGAGAAGAAACGTAAGGCGGACATTGATCGTGTGAAAAAGGGAAAGCCGTTAGAACTTATTGAAAATGCAAAAAAACAATATGCAAATGATGAAAATGCTTTAAAGTTTATTTCTAATTTTGAAACTAGCTATAAACAGGAACAGAAGGTTTTACATGAGCGAATAGATAAGACAGAAAGTTTGGCGGCAGTAGGTCTTTCTATTGAAACAGCATCGCATGATATTATGTTGTTTATAAAGAAAACGATTGAAAATGAAGATGCCTTAATAAAAGATATTATGATTGGAGGAGATATAAACCGAGATGAGCTATTAGCAAAATTAACGCTCGTAAGAGGAAATTTGTCGATGATTGAAACGCAAATGAAAGATATTCAATTATTGTTTCCATCGACGAAAACTCGAACCAAAAATATTGATGTAAAAGAAATAGTAGAAAAAGTGCATCGGTTATATATGCGTGCATTTGCAGAGAATAATATTAGCTTTCAGATGGAAACGATAAATTCACCTTTAATCGTTAAGACAACAGACGCGGTCTTATTGCAGGTCATGATTAATCTATTTGACAATGCTTTGTATTGGCTAAAAACAATTTCAAATAAACGAGAAATTTTAGTTTTGGTTGATGGGAATCGGCAAAGAATGATCTTTTCTGATAGTGGACCAGGAATCAAAGAAGATGATATTCCATATGTGTTCGAAGCATTTTATTCAGGTAAAGGAGAAGAAGGGAGAGGTCTAGGATTATATATAGCGAAGCAATTACTTGATAAATATGATTACACTATTGATATGGCAGAATTTTCAAAAGATAAACTGTTAACGGGTGCTAATTTTGTTTTAGAGTTTATCAGGGAGGTACAGTAAAAATGGAAGTGGAGAGTTTATTCAAAGGTATTGCAGTAATTATTGATGATGAAATTAATAAGTCAGGAACTTCTATTTATGGAATAAAGAAATTGATTGAAGAAAAGAATATACCTGTACTTGCATATTCATATATTCCTCAGATAGGGATAGTAGAAGCATTAACAAATATTTCATTTATTATTTTGGATTGGGAATATTTAGAAAATCCTATACAACAAAATGTCGAAGAACGTATTTTGCTTCCAGATACCTTGCATGATGATACAGAAGGAAAACTTATAGAATTCATAAGGAGTATTTTGACTCAGGTTTTTGTTCCAACTTTTATTTTTACAGGCAGGGATCCAGATAAAATAAAAGAAAGACTTAAAGAAAATGCTTTATGGAGTGATAGTCATCCCAATAGAATTTTTATTAAACAGAAATCGGATTTGGATTCAGAACAAAAACTTTTTTCTGCAATAGAAAATTGGGTAAAAGAAATGCCGTCTGTTTATGTACTCAAGGAGTGGGAAAAAGTTATTAATCAGACCAAGAATAATATGTTTTTGGAATTATATGGATATTCTCCAAATTGGAGTAAAATAATATGGGAAGTTTTAAAAGAAGATAGTATAGACAATCAGTATGAATTTGGAGAATTTGTAACAAGAAGTTTTGTGAATCGTATTAATGAATACAATTTTGATGAGAATTGTTTGAATACTAATAAAGAGATTTCACAAAGCGAATTAGCTATTATTATTCAAGGAGAACGATACATAGAATATAGCAAACAGCCAGTACAAGCGTATACAGGTGACATATTTAAAGATGGAAAACACTATTATTTAAATATTAGAGCACAATGTGATTTATCTAGACCAGCCCAATCGGGTGAATACAACCCTATACTTTATTGTATCAAGGGAAGTAAATTGAAAGACAAAGATATTGTAACGGAAGATATAGCAGTTATGCCTGAAGGAAAACTTGTTTTTAATGCAGATAAAGCATACACATTAGAAGAATTGATGGAGATATGTAAAGATCCATGTAAGTTATCTGTTTTGAACAATAAATTTAGAAATCATAGAAATGGGATATTTTTCAATAAGGGTGAACTCTTGGAAAAAAGACCAAATGTCATTGTTGCTTGTGTTGCAGGAGAAAAGGCAATAAAATTTGATCTTGTGGATATTATACCAATGTCATACAATGAATATAAGGAGAAACGTATTGGGAGGCTTTTGCCCCCTTATATTACTAGAGTTCAGCAAAAATGTTCACAGTATATTGTGAGAGAAGGAGTAATGCCAATTCCGCCGAGTTTATTTGCTAATTTTAATGAAAATGAGTAAGCAAAGATTTTCTTATAGAAAAGTGGACTTGATTATAATATATAAAAAATTACGAATACGGTTTTCCGCTTTTATAGCAGAAAACCGTATTTCTGCATATATAATAGTTGATAACTATGGCAAACAAAACGATGTATATTATAAAAAATCTAATAATCTTACAGCATCCGTCCGCAGATGAAGCAATAATGTAACAGCAGCCTATGGAAAACGTGACAACAATATAACACCATCCCACGAAGTTTCAAGGAAAAATGAGGATAAAAAAATTTGTAGCAACTACTTGACAGCAACGGGCATTACAGATGGTAACGATGCCTATCTATATGGAGAAAAAATGAAGGCATACCTGATCCGCGGTGCACGCAGGCTGCCGGGTTTTACAGCTTATCCGAATCCGGTGTTAGGCTGGGGAGCACTGTGTACGGCAAACAGTATACCATGAAAATACCGTAGGATCGCTGCCGGAACGGAGTCTGTGTAAACAGCAGCCCGTAAAGCGTTAAAAAAACAGAAAAAAATAAAAAATATTAACAGATGTATAACGTTTTGTGATATACTTTGCTATATGTAGTGGAGATTATGGTATCAGGGTACTTATCGTTGGACAGAAAAGGATCAGAAGTACCTGATAATTACAGGCGTGGGATAATTACAGGAGTATGAGGGACAGAAGATGACTAATTTTGGGGAACATTATAATGAGGAATTAGCGCAGCAGGAGAGCGAGATCAATAAGAGAACCCTGTGGGAGATGGTCGGAGCGTTTATTGTTTTGACGGCGGTCTGGGGACTGGCGTTTGGACGTTTTCCGACAGTAAACGCAATTGTGTTCAGTGTGACGTATGCAATTTCCACAGGTTTTTTTATTGCGTCTGTGATCTTATTTTTTAAAGCAGATCCATCGGATGAGCGCATGAAAAATTTTTTTGTGGCCGGCATCTGCATAATTTCAGCAGCAATGAACCTTATGTTCAGTTACCATATGGTTCTGGTGTATGTATTCCCACTCATCGTGGCAGTTCAGTATAAAGAGAAATCCGTGTTATGGCTGTCATATGCACTGGAAGTTTTTCTGCTTCCGGTCAGCATGATCGTGGGATTTTATTATGGGATCTGTGATCTGAACCTGCTGCTGCAGGGAAATCATACAAGAACATGGTACATGGCGGAACTGGCAGATGGATTTGCGAAGCTCCCTTTTTCAAAGATGCCGGTTGTGGTCATTATAGTTTACGGGATATTACCGCAGCTTTTGATCCTATTTGTGTTCGTGATGATCATCCAGCATACCATTGGCAGCATGCGGGAGGATGCTTACAGGATTGCGGAACTTACCTACCGCAAGGAGGTCGATTCTGCAACAAGGCTTTATAATAAGAATAAATATGAAGATATGCTTGCCAATTACTATACGATGGTGGAACGTGTCGCCGTGGTTTTGTGGGATATCAATAATCTGAAAGAGATCAACGACCGCATGGGACATGGCATGGGAGATAAACTGATCGAGACAATGTCCGGTGCGATCTATGCGCAGACAGATAGCCGGAAAAAGGCATATCGTATCGGTGGTGATGAGTTTGTCATGCTCATCGAGAATCCGGAGAAACAGGAGGCAGAGCAGATCATCCAGAATGTCAGGGACAAACTTGCAAGACACAGGGAAGAAGGCGGTCTCAGGGTTTCGAGTGCAACCGGTACAGCGGAGGGAAACGGAATCGATATCTTAAAAATAGTACATGACGCGGATGAACGGATGTATGAGGATAAGAAGAGAGGAAAGGAGAGCCACGAATATGCTATGTTTTATAGTGAATGAGCATTCCAGAAGCGGTAAAGGCGCAAAGATCTGGAAAGAAGCGGAAGCAGTTTTAAAAAAGAAAAACATTGCTTACGAATCATACGTCACCCAATATGAGGGGCATGCCTTTTCGCTGGCACATGACATCTGTGAATGTGGGGCGGATGACATTCAACTTGTAGTGGTAGGTGGTGATGGGACCGCAAATGAAGTCATCAACGGAATGACGCATTTTGAGAAGGTACGATTTGGTGTGATCCCGACCGGTTCCGGCAATGACCTTGCAAGGGGACTTGGGATCATGGGAACGCCTACAGAGGTGATCGAGCATATTTTAAGCTGCAGAGAAGATTATGTGATGGATCTGGGGCAGGTGAGCTGGAACGGCTGTGAGAAGCCGAGGTTATTTGCGATCAGTGCCGGTGTAGGACTGGATGCATTAGTCTGCAAGAAGGCTTTGAAGTCCAAGGTAAAAGACGCTTTGAATAAACTGCATCTCGGAAAGCTTACCTACCTGTTTTTGACGGTACAGTCACTATTTACCATGCAGACAACAGATGCCGCAGCGGTTTTTGATGGAAAAGGACAGCAGAACCGCAAAAAAATGATTTTTGCCGCAGCAATGAATTTCCGGGCAGAGGGCGGCGGTGTGCCGATGGCACCGGGGGCAGATGCGCAGGATGGAAAGCTTTCGGTGTGTATGGCGTGGGGAATCCCGAAATGGCGCACTTTTTTATGCCTGCCATTGCTTGTGACAGCCAATCATCTGCGGATCAGAGGGTTTGAGGTGACAAACTGTAAGGAATATGACCTGAAGCTGAAAACACCTATGGTACTTCATGCAGACGGAGAGTACTGTGGGGATGTCACAGAGATGCACTTTCAATGTCTGCCAAAAAAACTGCATGTGATGTGGTGATCGAATAAATACGAATAAAACAAAAATTCCCTTCATACAATGTGATAACATATGGAGGGAATTTTTTATGGACAATTATAGCGGAAATAAAGAGTATAACATTTACAGGGATATCAGAAACCGTACCAACGGGGAGATTTACCTCGGGATCGTAGGCCCGGTGCGCACCGGAAAATCCACCTTCATCAAACGTTTTATGGAGTTGATGGTACTTCCCTTTATGGATGGGGAAGCGGAGAAAGAGAGAGCCATGGATGAACTTCCGCAGGCGGCAGCCGGAAAAACCATTATGACGACAGAACCAAAATTTATTCCGCAGCAGGCGGCAGAGATCCGGCTTTCTGCTTTCAAGATGGAAGAAGAACCGTTAAAGCTGCGTGTAAGACTGGTCGACTGTGTCGGTTTTCTGGCAGATGGGGCAGTAGGACATATGGAAGGAAATGGGAGCAGAATGGTAAAAACCCCATGGTCAGACCAGGAGATCCCATTTGCGGAGGCAGCATCAATCGGAACGGAGAAAGTCATCAAAGACCATGCGACGATCGGCATTGTAGTGACGACCGATGGAACGATCGGGGAACTGGAGCGGGAGAATTACATAAATGCAGAAGAGAGAACCATCCGGGAACTGAAAAATATCGGAAAGCCATTTGTGATTCTGTTAAACTCGACAAAACCTTATGCGCAGGAGACGGTAAAACTGGCGTCGGAGATGGAGGAAAACTATCAGACAACGGTTGTGCCAGTCAATTGTGAGCAGCTGCGCAGAGAGGATGTCTTAAAAATTTTAGAGAGTGTGCTGTATGAATTTCCGATTGAACGGGTGGAATTTTTTATCCCGAAATGGACGGAAATGCTCTCTACTGATCATCCGGTAAAAAGTGAGATCATTACACAGGCATCGGATATTTTAAACCAGATGGAGCGCACGAAGGATGTTTACAGACAGCAGTCAGAACCGGGAGACTGCATCACAAAGATTAAAATAGAGGAGATGGATCCCGCCTGCGGCTGTGTGAAGATCCGGATGGAGGTTGCGGAGCCGTATTATTACGAAAATATGAGTGAACTGGCAGGAGTGCCGATCCACGGCGAGTATGAACTGATCTCAATGATCCGCGAGATGGCAGCGAGAAAAGAATCTTATGAGAAAGTCGCAGGGGCTTTTGAGGAAGTGCAGATGAAAGGATACGGTGTCGTGAATCCGGTGTTAAAGGATATCGAGCTTGCGGAGCCGGAACTGATCCATCATGGAAACAAGTTTGGGGTAAAAATCAAGGCAGTCTCCCCATCCATTCATATGATCCGTGCCAATATTGAGACGGAGATCGCACCGATCGTGGGAAGTGAAGATCAGGCAAATGACCTGATCCGTTACATTAAAGAGGGACAGCAGAGCGAGGAGGGCGTCTGGAAAACCAATATTTTCGGCAAATCCATCGGGGAGCTTATGGAGGACGGAATCCGGAATAAAATCGCCATGATGGATGATGAATGCCAGCTTAAACTGCAGGATACCATGCAGAAAATCGTAAATGATAATAACGGTGGAATGGTTTGCATTATCCTGTGAAATTTGGTAAGATTTAAGAATCAAAAACAGTGTATCCCGTCGGGAAAATCATAGATTTTTCCGGCGCACACTGCAATTTATGACGATCGGATGCCCACAGTGCGGGCATTCTGCTGCAGGATACAGGCAGTGATAAAAGTGGGGGATCGGTATGAATATTCGTTTTTATCATGCAAAAATATTATTGACGAAAGCAGATCACACCTTCGAGGTGGCGGAGGGGGAACTCTGGGTAAGAGGAGACCATATCTGTTATATCGGGGATGGCACAGATACTTCAGCTGTCTGCAAAGAAGATGATATTATTATCTGGGACCGGGAGATCGATGCAAAAGGAAATCTTTTAATGCCGGGATTTAAGAATGCACATACGCATACACCGATGACATTTTTACGTTCTTTTGCAGATGATCTTCCGCTGCAGGAATGGCTGCAGCAGAAAGTGTTCCCAAACGAGGCAAGGCTGAAAGGGGAGGATACTTACTGGCTTGCGATCCTCGGAATTATGGAGTATCTGACGAGTGGTATCACCTCAAATTTTGATATGTACATTATGCAGGACTATCATATCAATGCCTATGTGGATACGGGTTTCCGGACTGTTTTTACAAGTGGATTGAACAACTTTACCGACAGTCTGGAAGTGCTTGAGGAAAATTATTTAAGGATCAATGAACTGAGTGACCTCACTTCCTATGTGCCTGGCTTTCATGCAGAATACACCACATCACGCCCACTGCTTGAGGGGGTTGCCAAGATTGCGGACAAGTATCACGCACCGGTCTGGACGCACAATTCTGAGACAGAGCGCGAGGTGGCAGAGTGTAAGGCACGCTGGGGAATGACACCAATGCAGTTTACGGAAAGTCTGGGGCTGTATGAACATGGTGGCGGCGGTTATCACTGTGTCTGGCTGGAGGAGAAAGATATTGAGATATTGAAAAAACACCACATGTCGGTAGTGACGAACCCCGGTTCGAACACAAAGCTTGCTTCCGGTATCTGCCCGGTCAAAAGACTGCTGGATGAGGGAATCAATCTTGCGATCGGTACGGATGGACCGGCGAGCAACAACTGTCTGGACATGTTCCGGGAGATGTTTCTTGTGACAGGACTGGCAAAACTCAGGGAACGGGACGCTTCCTGCATGCCGGCGGAGGAGGTGCTTTATATGGCGACCGCCGGAGGCGCGTATGCGATGGGACTGCCCGATTGTGACTGTCTTGCAGCCGGGAAAAAGGCAGACCTTGTCATGATCGATCTGCAGCAGCCGAATATGCAGCCGGAGAACAACCTTGTGAAAAATCTGGTTTACAGCGGCAGCAAGCAGAATGTGAAACTGACGATGGTAAACGGAAAAGTACTTTACGAGGATGGAACATTTCTCATCGGAACTGATCCGGCAGAAATATATACAAAAGCAAATGAGATAATTGGAAGGATGAAGGAATGCAGGTAATATTTATACATCACAGCTGCTTTTTAGTGGAAGTGGATGAGAAGGTTTTGATTTTTGACTGGTTTGCGGGAGACCGGGTGAACGGCTATACGTTCCGTGGACAGATCCCGGAGTATGAGCCGGATACCCCGGTTTATGTGTTTGCAAGCCACAAACACAGAGATCATTTTGACATGGATGTGCTCCACTGGGCAGAGCGTTACAGCAACATACATTATATTTTTTCAAAAGACTGCAGGATGTCACCTCATTTTCTGGAAAAACACGGGTTTGACCTGTCTGTCAGGGAACTGATCACATATGTCAGTCCGTGCGAGAAATATCAGGTGGATGATCTGGAGATCGAGACGCTTCGCTCCACGGATGCAGGCGTTGCCTTTTATGTGAAAACAAACGGAGCAAGTTTTTATCATGCCGGGGATCTCAATAACTGGAAATGGGATGGAGCAGGGGAACTTGTCAATGGCATTATGGAGTCCAATTATAAGAACCAGATCAAAAAGCTGGCAAAGAAGGACATCAATCTGGCATTTGTGCCGTTTGATCCAAAACTTGGAATGTATCAGTCACTTGGCATGGAATATTTTCTGGAACACACAAATGCAGAGTATGTGTTCCCAATGCATATGTGGCAGGATTATTCCGGGATACAGCCTTTTATCAGGAGACTGAGCAATCAGGCGATGGCGGACCGGGTCGTGCCAATCGTCCATGAGAATCAGGTGTTTGAGATCCGGGAAGAATAAACCAGGACAGTTTTTTCGGGAAAAGACGGCGGCTTTTCAAAGAAAAGACGCTTGATACCTTGACGATAAACAAATAAGTGAGCTATAATATTTAAATTGTGAGCCGGCTTTCATTTTTGCAGTGCATAAGTGTCAGCCATAGCAGAAAGGCAGGTAGAAGAAATGGCATTTTTAGGATCATTTTTACAGTATGCAATTATTATGGTGATTTTGGCAGCGATCGCTCTGGCGGGATTTTTTGCAGGCAAAAAGCTGCGGGAAAACAAAGATGCAAAAGCAGCGGCGGAAGCTGATACGGCAGCAGAACACGAGGTTAAATAATTTGTAACTATATAGATAGTTTCTTAGAAGGAAACAGCTGGTAATTACAATTTTATTAAATAAAAAATGTACGGCAGAGAAGTGCCTGTACAAAAGATTTTGGAGGAACTTAGTCGTGAAGAAGTTTTACGGTGAAAACGAATTACGAAGAATGTACCTTGAATTTTTCGAGAGCAAGGGACATCTTAAAATGAACAGCTTTTCATTGGTACCACACAATGATAACAGCTTATTACTGATCAATGCAGGTATGGCACCATTAAAGCCATATTTTACAGGACAGGAGATTCCACCTCGCAGAAGAGTGACAACCTGCCAGAAATGTATCCGTACCGGTGATATCGAGAACGTTGGTAAGACAGCAAGACATCTTACATTCTTTGAGATGCTTGGTAACTTCTCTTTCGGAGATTATTTTAAGCATGAAGCGATCGCATGGTCCTGGGAGTTTTTGACAAAGGTTCTCGGATTAGAAGAGGACAGACTGTATCCATCCATTTATGGTGAGGATGATGAAGCATTCGATATCTGGACAAAAGAAGTCGGAGTTCCGGCAGAGAGAATCACAAGATTTTACCGCGATCCGGAAACCGGAGAGTGTGATAACTTCTGGGAGCATGGTGCCGGTCCTTGCGGTCCATGTTCTGAGATTTACTATGACCGCGGAGAAAAATACGGCTGTGGCAAACCGGACTGTAAAGTAGGATGTGACTGTGACCGTTTCATGGAAGTATGGAACAACGTATTTACCCAGTTTGAGGGAGATGGAAAGGGTGGTTACACCGAACTTTCCCAGAAGAACATTGATACAGGTATGGGACTTGAGCGTCTTGCAGTTGTCATGCAGGATGTAGATTCCGTATTCGACATTGATACAATGAAAGCAATCCGTGACAGAGTATGTGAGCTGTCCGGCAAGAAATATGAAGTGGATGCAATGGATGATGTTTCGATCCGTCTGATCACAGACCATATCCGTTCCTCAACATTCATGATCTCCGATGGTATTATGCCATCTAACGAAGGACGTGGTTATGTACTCCGCCGTATCATCCGCCGTGCTGCACGTCATGGAAGAATGCTTGGAATCGACGGCATTTTCATGGCAGAGCTTGCAAAGACTGTGATCAACGAGAGCAAAGACGGTTATCCGGAATTAGAAGAAAAGAAAGATTTTATCTTAAAAGTACTTGCACAGGAAGAAGAGAAGTTTGCAAAGACGATCGATCAGGGTCTTGCAATCTTAGAAGAAATGGAAAAAGAGATGATCGCATCCGGTTCCAAAGTATTATCCGGAGACAATGCGTTCAAGCTTTATGATACTTATGGATTCCCAATGGATCTGACTTCCGAGATCTTAGAGGAAAAAGGCTTCACGATTGATGAAGACGGCTTCAAAAAGGCGATGGAAGTACAGCGTACAACAGCAAGAAAGAATCGTAAGACTACAAACTATATGGGAGCAGATGCGACTGTTTATGATGAGATCGATCCTTCCGTCACAACAGAGTTTGTCGGATATGATAAATTAGAGACAGCATCTACGGTGACAGTACTTACTTCTGAGACTGAGATCGTGGAAGCATTATCCGATGGTGAAATCGGAACGATCATCGTAGAGGAGACACCATTCTATGCTACCATGGGTGGACAGCAGGGAGATAAAGGTGTGATCTACACTGCTGATGGTACATTCAAAGTGGAAGATACCATCAAGTTATTAGGTGGAAAAGTGGGACATGTCGGCAAAATGACAAGCGGCATGATCAAGTCCGGTGATAAAGTTACGTTATCTGTTGACGCAGATCTTCGTGGCAAGACTTGTAAGAATCATTCTGCAACACACTTATTACAGAAAGCACTCCGTGAAGTATTAGGTACTCACGTAGAGCAGGCTGGTTCTTATCAGGATGCAGAGAGAACACGTTTTGACTTCAGCCATTTCCAGGCTATGACAGCAGAGGAGATCGCAAAAGTTGAGAAGATCGTAAATGATGAGATCGCTGCAGACCTTGAGGTGCGTACGGATGTCATGACCGTAGAAGAAGCGAAAAAGACAGGCGCTATGGCGTTATTCGGTGAGAAATATGGTGAGAAAGTACGTGTCGTATCCATGGGAGAATTTTCCAAGGAGTTCTGTGGTGGTACACATGTAAAACACACAGGCGAGATTGCTGCATTCAAGATCATTTCTGAGAGCGGTGTTGCTGCCGGTGTACGTCGTATTGAGGCGTTGACAGGTGATAATGTATTCGCATATTATAAGAATATCGAAGCTGAATTAGAGAGAGCTGCAAAAGCTGCAAAGACAACTCCGGCTGCTTTGGTTGAGAAGATCGAGCATATGATGGCTGAGATCAAGGCGTTAAATGCAGAGAATGAGTCCTTAAAGAGCAAAGCTGCCAAAGAGGCACTTGGCGATGTTATGGATCAGGTTGTAGAAGTAAAAGGTGTAAAACTTCTTGCAACAAGTGTTGCAGGGGTTGACATGAACGGCTTGAGAGACCTTGGTGACCAGCTCAAAGGAAAACTCGGAGAGGGCGTTGTAGTGCTTGCTTCTGAGGCAGACGGCAAAGTAAATCTTGTCGCTATGGCAACAGAGGAGGCAATGAAGAAAGGCGCTCATGCAGGAAATCTCATCAAAGCGATCGCAGGAAAAGTTGGCGGTGGCGGCGGCGGACGTCCAAACATGGCACAGGCCGGCGGTAAGAATCCGGCTGGAATCCCGGATGCGGTAGCCGAGGCTAAGACAGCGCTGGAAACTCAGATTAAATAATAATTTGATGAAAAAAATAGAATTGTCTGAATTTTTCTAAATATAAGAAAAACTATTGACGTGAACATTTTTTATGCTATAATAACTTATAGTGCAATGAAATTTACCCAAACAGTTGAATATGCACAATACGCAACTGGAGGGAGGTTAGGTGTGAGACTATGTCAAATGTAATCGTAAAAGAGAACGAGACTTTAGATAGCGCTTTACGCAGATTTAAGAGAAACTGTGCGAAAGCTGGTATCCAGCAGGAGATTCGTAAGAGAGAGCATTACGAGAAGCCAAGCGTAAAGCGTAAGAAGAAATCTGAAGCTGCTAGAAAAAGAAAATACAACTAATGTATTTAACCCCGCGGGATAACTCGCGGGGTGCTTTTTTGCAAAAATGATCAGGATGAGGTGAACCATGAATCAAAATCTGAAAAAAATGATAAGCTATTACAAACCCTACCGGGCAGTTTTTGCGGCAGACATGTTATTTGCGACACTTTCTGCGGCAGTGGCACTGACCATTCCACTGGTTGTGCGGTATGTGACATCGACTCTGATTTATCAGCAGCCCCAGATGATGTTGCGGAAACTTTTTTTGATTGGCATCGGATTGTTTGTGCTTCTGGCATTGGACTGTTACAGCCGGTTTTTTATCGGAAATTATGGACATGTGATGGGGGCAAAAATGGAATATGACATGCGGGCCGAATTGTTTGGGCATCTGCAGAAGCTGTCTTTTTCCTTTTATGATGATGCAAAAGTCGGACAGCTGATGAGCCGTGTGACGGCAGATTTATTTGATATTACAGAACTGCTGCACCATGGCCCGGAGAATATTATCCTGTCGGTATTAAAGATAGTGGGAGCGTTTGTGATCCTGCTCAACATTAATGGATGGCTTGCGCTTGCCGCGTTTGCAGTGCTTCCGGTTATGTTTGTATTTGCATTTGCGTTAAATAAGCGGATGCGCCGGGCTTTTCAGCAGAACCGTATTAAAATTGCCGAGATTAATGAACAGATCGAGGATAATCTGTCAGGCATCCGTGTGGTGAAATCGTTTGCCAATGAGGCGATTGAAAACGAAAAATTTCGTCATGGAAATGACGGATTTCTTGCGGCAAAGAAGAACAGTTATCATTACATGGGCAGTTTTCAGGCCGGGGTTGGCGTTTTTACAACACTGATTCAGGTAAATGTCATCCTTGCCGGAGGGGTTCTCATTGCAAAGGGAATGGTCACGGTCAATGATCTGGTTACGTTTTTACTGTATATTGGGGTATTTACTGATCCAATCCGGACACTGGTGGACTTTACCGAGCAGTTTCAGAATGGCTATACGGGATTTGAACGGTTTCAGGAAATTATGAATATTGAACCGGAAATCCAGGATGCAAACGATGCTGTAGCACTGACTGATGTGAAAGGAACCATTGATTTTGAAAATGTTTCTTTTCAGTACAAAGACAATCAGGAGAAGGTGCTTAACCGGATCAATCTGCATGTGCCTGCAGGGGCATATATGGCACTGGTGGGATCATCCGGTGCCGGAAAGACAACGCTTTGTTCCCTGATTCCGAGATTCTATGATGTAACCGGAGGATGTATCCGTGTGGATGGGAAAGATGTCCGTAAGGTGACGTTAAAGAGCCTGCGTGACCATATCGGAATGGTGCAGCAGGATGTATACCTGTTTGCGGGAACGATTTTTGAAAATATACGGTATGGAAAGCCGGATGCGACAAGGGAAGAAGTGATTGCTGCTGCAAAAAATGCCAATGCCCACGAATTTATCATGGCATTTCCCGATGGATATGATACAGATATCGGACAGCGTGGAATCAAGCTCTCCGGAGGGCAGAAGCAGCGGCTTTCCATAGCCCGTGTTTTTTTGAAAAATCCACCGGTTCTGATCTTTGATGAGGCAACTTCCGCACTGGATAACGAGAGCGAGAGGGTCGTACAGGAATCATTGGAGAAACTGGCAAAGAACCGTACGACATTTGTGATCGCCCACCGTCTGACAACGATCCAGAATGCACAAAAAATTCTGGTTCTGACAGAAGATGGGATTGCGGAATCCGGTTCCCATGAAGAACTGCTGGCACGGGGCGGTGTGTATGAAAAACTTTATCATATGCATTATTAGACCGGCTGTGTCACAACTTGCATTATTATAAAAAAACGAGTAAAATAGAATAGATTTTGAAAAAACAAAAAGGAGTGGATTATCATGACCAAAATAGATATTATCTCCGGATTCTTAGGAGCCGGAAAAACAACTTTTATCAAAAAGATGATTGATGAGGCATTTACCGGGGAAAAGATTGTCCTTATCGAGAATGAATTTGGCGAGGTCGGCATTGACGGTGGTTTTTTAAAGGATGCTGGAATCCAGATTACAGAGATGAATTCCGGATGCATCTGCTGTTCTTTAGTTGGTGATTTCGGAAAGAACTTAAATGAAGTCATCACCAAGTATCATCCGGATCGTATTTTGATTGAGCCATCCGGAGTCGGTAAGCTTTCCGATGTTATGAAGTCCGTGATTGATATTGAAAAAGAGCAGGATGTAAAATTAAACGCACTGGTAACGGTTGTAAACGCGCTTAAGGCGAGCAAGCAGATGAAGGCGTTCGGTGAGTTTTTCAACAACCAGATCGAGTATGCGACAACTGTCATTTTAAGCCGCAGCCAGAATGCAACACCGGAACAGCTGGAGTTTTGTGTCAATAAAATTCAGGAACTGAATCCAAAGGCTGCCATTATTACAACAGACTGGGCAAAATTATCCGGAGAACAGATTCTTAAGGTAATGGAAGGACAGGATAATCTGGAGATGAAGGCTCTTGCCGAGGCACATCATGCAAAGGAAGAGGCAGAACATGAGCATGAGCACCATCATCATGACCATGACCACGAAGAACATGAGCATCATCATGACCATGACCATGACCACGAAGAACATGAGCATCATCACGATCATGACCATGACCATGAGCATGATGAAAACTGTACCTGTGGCTGCCATGACCATGAGCACCATCACCATCATCATGCAGATGATGTATTTACCAGCTGGGGCAAGGAGACACCGCACAAATTCGAGCGTGCAAAACTTGAGGAAGTACTTAAGAAGTTTGTCGATTCTGACAATATCCTCCGCTCCAAAGGTATGGTGGAGAGTACCGATGGTACCTGGCTGTACTTTGATATGGTTCCGGGCGAGTATGAGATCCGTGAGGGTGAGCCGGATTACACCGGACGTATCGTGGTAATCGGAACGGAGATTCATGAGGATGAATTACTGAAGACATTTGGTCTTTAAAATGCTGTAAACCCCAATAAAAATGTAAGGAGAGCAATTATGGCACAGGATATTCCGGTATATTTATTTACAGGATTTATGGACAGCGGAAAAACAACTCTCGTAGAAGAAACGCTGTTTGAGAATAACTTCGGTGATGGTTCGAAAGGAATTATCATCATGTGCGAAGACGGCGAGAAAGAATATGACGAAGCAAAACTGGCAACCATCAACTTCAAGCTGGTAACGGTCGAAGAGGAAGAGGATTTTACGCCTGCAAAACTGCAGGAAATCCAGGACACCTATCAGCCGGAACAAATTTTTATCGAGTACAACGGCACCTGGGGGATGGACAAGCTGCTTGAGGCAAAAATGCCGGAGGGCTGGGTGATTGTACAGTCACTGGCAACCGTAGATTCCACGACGTATGATCTGTATATGAATAATATGCGTGCAATGATGCAGGAACAGGTTTTTTCCAGTGATGTGGTTATTTTTAACCGTACAGATGATGATACTGACCGCGGACATCTGCGCCGTACCATTAAGAACATCAACCGGAAAGCACAGATCGTCTATGAGCGCAAGGACGGAACGATTGATGAGCGCCCGGAGGAATTACCGTTTGATATCAATCAGGATGTGATTGAGCTGACCGATGCGGATTATGCTATCTGGTACATGGATGCCATGGAAAATTATAAGAAATACGATCGCAAGAAAGTAAAATTCCTGGCTCTGGTATATAATCCGGATAAACTCAAGAAAGGCGTGTTTGTTCCGGGACGGTTTGCGATGACCTGCTGCATTGAGGATGTGACATTTATCGGTTTCAAATGTAAATATGACAGGGAAGAGGAACTTCCGCACAAGTCATGGATTACAATTACGGCAGAGATCCGTGTCGAATTTGCACGGGAATATAAGGGAAAAGGACCGGTTCTTTACCCGGTTTCCATCGAAAAAGCCCAGAAACCGGAAGATGAGCTTGTATATTTTTCGTAAAAAGTCGTTGCGAAAAGTGAAGAAGTCATATACAATAAAGAGGTGTGTTATGCACCTCTTTTTGTATTCAGCAGAAAAAGAGAACAGGGATTAGATTAAATTTATTACATACAGGAGGCAGTTTATGTACCCGATTGTTCGAAAAGAAACATTGGCAGATAACATTATCCTGATGGACATCAAGGCACCGCGTGTGGCCAATGAGTGTCTGCCGGGACAGTTTATCATTGCAAAGACAGATGAAGTAGGAGAGCGTATTCCGCTTACGATCTGTGACTATGACAGAGAGAAGGAGACTGTCACCATCGTGGTACAGACGATTGGCGCAGGAACCGAGCGTATGATGGCCTTAAATGAGGGCGATGCTCTCGAAGATTTCGTTGGACCTTTGGGATGTCCGTCCGAACTCTGTGAGGAGGAGAACCTTGAGGAGACCAGAAAAAAGAAAATTGTATTTATCGCAGGAGGTCTGGGAACCGCACCGGTATACCCCCAGGTAAAATGGCTGCATGAGCACGGAATTGATGCAGACGTGATCATGGGTTCCCGTACCAAGGATCTGCTTTTTTATATGGATGAGATGAAGGCAGTAGCGGGAAATGTATATGTATGTACGGATGACGGTACTTATGGATTTCACGGAAATGGCTGCCAGCAGTTACAGGCATTGATCGATGAGGGAAAACATTATGATGTATGTGTCGCAATCGGACCGATGATCATGATGAAATTCGTTACAATCCTTACCAAGAAGCTTGAGATTCCTACCGTTGTATCCATGAACCCGATCATGGTAGACGGAACCGGTATGTGTGGAGCATGCCGTCTGATGGTTGGCGGAGAAGTAAAATTCGCATGTGTTGACGGACCGGAGTTCGACGGACATCTCGTTGACTTTGATCAGGCAATGAAGCGTCAGCAGCAGTATAAGACAGAAGAAGGCAGAGCAAAGCTCGCATATGAAGAGGGCGCTACCCATCACGGTGGATGCGGCCATTGCGGAGGTGACAAGTAATGGAAGGATTAGTCAGAGTACCGGTTCGTGAGCAGGAACCAAAGGTTCGTGCTACGAATTTTGAGGAAGTATGTTATGGATACAACGAGGAAGAGGCAGTTGCAGAGGCTTCCCGTTGCTTAAATTGTAAAAACGCACAGTGTATGAAGGGATGTCCGGTTTCTATCAATATTCCGGCATTTATCGCACAGGTCAAGGAGCGCAATTTTGAGGAGGCTTATCATATTATCTCCGAGTCTTCCGCACTTCCGGCTGTCTGTGGACGTGTCTGCCCACAGGAGAGCCAGTGTGAAGGTAAATGTATCCGCGGTTTCAAGGGTGATCCGGTTGCCATCGGTAAATTAGAGCGTTTCGTTGCAGACTGGGCACGCGAGCACGGTATCAAGCCAAAGAAAGCAGAGAAGTTAAACGGACACAAAGTAGCTGTGATCGGTTCCGGCCCTGCAGGTCTGACCTGTGCCGGAGATCTGGCAAAGCTTGGCTACGATGTGACCATTTTTGAAGCACTGCATCGTGCCGGTGGTGTGTTAAGCTATGGTATTCCGGAGTTCCGTCTTCCAAAGGACAAGGTTGTAGCAGCCGAGGTAGAAAACGTAAAAGCACTCGGTGTGGATATCGAGACCAACGTTGTCATCGGTAAATCCGTAAAGATCGATGAGCTGATGGAAAAGGAAGGCTTTGAGGCTGTATTTATCGGTTCCGGAGCAGGACTTCCACGTTTCATGGGAATCCCTGGCGAGCAGGCAAACGGAGTATTCTCTGCAAACGAATTCCTGACAAGAAACAACCTCATGAAAGCATTTGAGGAAGAATATGAAACCCCGATTTCCCATGGAAAGAAAGTTGTCGTTGTCGGTGGTGGTAATGTAGCCATGGATGCTGCAAGAACCGCACTCCGTCTCGGCGCAGAGGTACATATTGTATACCGTCGTGGTGAGGAAGAACTTCCAGCACGTAAGGAAGAAGTACATCACGCAAAAGAAGAGGGAATCATTTTTGATCTGTTGCAGAATCCGACGGAAATTCTTGTCGATGAGAATGGCTGGGTAAAGGGTGTGCGCATCATCAAGATGGAACTCGGTGAGCCGGATGCGTCCGGAAGAAGAAGTCCGGTGGAGATTCCTGGTTCTGAGTATGAGATGGATTGTGATACCGTGATCATGTCACTTGGTACCTCTCCAAACCCACTCATTTCTTCTACCACCAAGGGGCTTGAGACAAACCGCCGCAAGTGTATCGTTGCAACCGAAGATACCGGTGCAACAAGCAAAGACGGTGTTTATGCAGGTGGAGATGCCGTAACAGGTGCCGCTACCGTTATCCTTGCAATGGGAGCAGGTAAGGCAGCTGCAAAGGGTATTGATGAGTACCTTTCCGGAAAGAACAATTAGACAATAACGGATAGAACTGATAAAAGTGGAGACGGCTGCCGCGTAATGTGGCAGCCGTTTTTGTATGAAGAAAAATGTCAGATACGAAGAAGCGTTTGACTTTTTCTTCTATGATGTATACAATAATCTGTAGTAAAAAAAGAGGAGAACCCTAGGATGAAGACATTAATAGATCTGATCACCGAGCAGGTGACAAATGCATTTACCGGTCAGGGATATGATGCAAAATACGGGAAAGTTACACTTTCCAATCGTCCGGACCTGTGTGAATACCAGTGTAACGGAGCAATGGCTGCAGCAAAAGAGTACAAGTGTGCACCATTCATGATTTCGGATAAGATTGCGCAGGCGCTGGCAGAAAACGAATTGTTTGAGAGCGTAGAGTCTGTAAAACCGGGATTTATCAATATGAAAGTAAGTCCTGCCTATCTGGCGAAATATGTCAGCGATATGAAAGCAGATGAGGGAAGATTTGGCTGTGACAAAGCGGCACATCCGAAGACCATTATTGTAGATTACGGCGGGGCCAATGTTGCCAAGCCATTGCATGTCGGACATCTGCGCTCTGCTGTCATTGGAGAGAGTATCAAGCGGATCGGCAAATTTATGGGACATCACATGATCGGTGATGTGCATCTGGGAGACTGGGGTCTGCAGATGGGACTGATCATTGTAGAATTAAAAGAGCGTAAGCCGGATCTGGTATACTATGATGAAAGCTATACCGGAGAATATCCGAAAGAGGCGCCGTTTACCATTTCCGAACTGGAGGATATCTATCCGACTGCCAGCAAAAAGAGTAAGGAAGACGAAGCGTTCCGTGAGGCTGCCATGGAGGCAACCAGCCAGCTGCAGGCCGGCAGACGGGGATACCGTGCACTTCTTGCACACATTCTGGATGTTTCCGTGACAGATTTAAAGAAGAACTATGATAATCTGAATGTCTCTTTTGAGCTCTGGAAGGGAGAGTCGGATGCACAGCCGTATATTCCGGATATGGTACAGATGATGAAGGACAAGGGCTTTGCCTACATGAGCGAAGGGGCTCTGGTTGTGGATGTCAAAGAGGATACGGATACAAAAGAGATTCCGCCATGTATCATTTTAAAGTCAGACGGAGCTTCCTTATACAGTACGACAGATCTTGCTACGATTGTGATGCGTATGCAGGATTACAACCCGGATGCCATTATTTACCTGACGGATCAGCGTCAGAGCATGCATTTCGTACAGGTATTTCGCTGTGCAAGAAAGACCGGACTCGTCGGACCGGATGTGGAACTGACCCATATCGGATTCGGTACCATGAACGGAAAAGACGGCAAACCGTTTAAGACAAGAGATGGCGGCGTTATGCGTCTGGAATATCTGCTTGATGAGATCAATGAGGAGATGCTCAAAAAGATTACAGAGAACCAGAAAGAAAAGGAAAACCTCGATATTTCCGAGGAAGAGGCAAAGCAGACTGCAAAAACAGTTGCTCTGGCGGCAGTCAAATACGGAGATCTGTCCAATCAGGCAAGCAAGGACTACTGTTTTGATATTGAGCGTTTTACTTCTTTTGAAGGGAATACAGGACCGTATATTTTATATACGATTGTGCGTATCAAATCCATTTTAAAGAAATACACTGCAAAAAATTCGCTGCCGGATGCACCGATTCTTGGGGCACATTCTGCAAGTGAGAAGAACCTGATGCTTGTATTGTCACGTTTCAATGCCATGATGGAAAATGCATATGAGGAGAAAGCACCGCACAAGATCTGTGCATATATTTATGAACTGGCCAATGCATTCAACGGATTTTATCATGAGACAAAGATTCTTTCCGAGGAAGATTTTAAGGTACAGGCTTCTTATATCGGTCTTTTGGTACTGACCAAAAATATTCTTGAGACCTGTATCAATGTGCTTGGTTTTTCCGCACCGGACCGTATGTAAATCGGATGTTCTAAAATCACATATAAAACATATAAATGAGTCATAGGGATTTGTCCTTATGGCTCATTTTTTATGGAAAGAAACATGGAGGAAGTGACAGAATGGAGATTACAGAATATCTTCCGGTAGATTTTCGAACGCAGATGGAAGCAGAAACGTTGTGCGGGGCAGAAGAAATCCGGCTTCGGGTCGGACAACCGCTGGAAATTTTATATGCGGATGAGAAAGAAAAAGAGATTGGGCTGCTCACGGAAGCACATATGCGGGAGGTACTGAATTATCTGAGTGGATATTCCGTGTATGCACTGGAAGAAGAACTGCGACAGGGGTATTTTACGCTGGAAGGCGGGCACAGGATCGGGGTTTCCGGTCGGGCAAGCTATGAGAAACACGGAACCTCAAGCTGTATGAAGCTGTTAAGCTGTATCAGCGGTTTAAATATCCGTCTGGCTCACGAAAAAAAGGGGTGTGCATCGGTACTGATTCCATGGCTGTATTGCGGAGAGAACGTATATCATACGTTTTTCTTTGCACCGCCGGGGGTCGGAAAAACAACCTATTTAAGGGATTGTATCCGGCTGCTTTCGAAAGGAAATCACCTGCGTGCCGGGAAAAAGGTCGGGGTAGTCGATGAACGGTCGGAAATTGCCGCGTGTTACCGGGGAATTCCGCAAAACGATCTGGGCCCCCGCACGGATGTGCTGGACAATTGTCCGAAAGAACATGGAATCCATATGCTGCTTCGTTCCATGTCCCCGCAGATCATTGCAGTGGACGAACTGGGACTTCCGGAGGACTTTGCTGCGGTGGCAGACTGTGCCCGGTGCGGGGTATCGATCCTTGGAACCATACATGCCGGCAGTGTCTTAGAGGTTTTGCACCGCCTGCAGATGGGTGGACTGGATCTGATCCGCTCACAGATGCGGCTCATTGGTCTGCAGAGAAAACCGGACGGGCGCCGGATTCTCACCGTATATGAGGGAGGAGGAAATCCATTGTGGCAAGGATTTTCGGAACCGTCCTGATACTGGCAGGGTGTGCCGGATTTTTGTACAAATGGGCAGAGGGGGAAAAAGCCAGACAGCGGATGGCGGGGGAATGGATACGCCTGTTTGTGCGCTGGGAATATGCACTGGAACAGGAACACGTGCGGTTGTACGATTTTTTGTCTTTTTATGAAACGGCAGATGCATCCATGCAGGCATTTCTGGATGAGGTCTGTGTATGTATGCGCAGCCATCAGAATCCAAGCGGGCAGAAAATATGGCAGGATTGTCTGCAGAAGCACAAAAGAGAACTGCAGATCGGGCAGGAGGGCTGGGAAATCCTTACGTCTGCCGCGGGAGCATTTTATGGCGAAAGCAGTGCAGAGAATCTGCGATGCAATGAAATCTGCAGAAAACGGATGGAAAAATTTCTGGCAGAGTCACGATTGGAATTTTTTAAAAAACAGCGGGTGTATCTGCCTGTTGGAATGCTGACCGGCGTGGTTATGATCATTCTTCTGGTGTAAAGGCGTAGGAAGGGAACCTTGAGTGTATGAGTGTAACAATTATTTTTAAAATTGCAGCGCTTGGAATTGTTGTGGCAGTACTCAGCCAGATTCTCAAGCATAGTGGAAGGGAGGAACAGGCATTTCTGCTGAGCCTGGCAGGTCTGATAATAGTGTTGTTCTGGATCGTGCCTTGTATCAGTGAACTGTTTACAACGATGGAAACCCTGTTTCGTATGTGATGTCTATGATAAAGATAGGAATGATCGGAATTGCTGCGGTTTTTCTGGCTCTTTTGCTGAAAAAAGAAAAGGGAGAGCTGGCGTTGCTTGTGGGAATTGCAGCATCGGTTTTGATTTTCGGATACACACTGTCAAGAATTTCGTTTATCCTGGATTTTTTACGGGAACTGATGGACACGCTTCCGGTAGATCCGGCACTTTTGAAAGCACTGTTAAAGATGCTTGGAATTACATATGCTGCCGATTTTTCCGCATCGGTCTGCCGGGAAGCGGGATATGGATCTGTCGCAGGACAGATTGAACTGTTTGCAAAATTATCGATCGTTGCTTTGTCCATTCCGGAATTGTGGGTTTTGTTGCGGCTGATCGAACAGATGACCGGGGGGTAGAAATGAAAAAAATTGCTAAAATTTTGTTCTGGTCTGTTTTGTTCGTATGGATGATTTTTTTACAGCCGCAAAATGTGATGGCGGCCGAGGCGGATGAGATCATAAAAGAACTTGATTTTACGGATATCAATGCACAGACGCAGGATCTGCCGGAAAAGATGGATTTTGAAAAAATGGTGAATAAACTGGTGACGGAAGGAACCGACGGACTGGATGCGGGAATGATCTGTGAATATATTGCAGATTTATTTTTTTATGAAATCACGGCTGCAAAGCCAATGTTTTTGCAGATGTTTGCCATAGGACTTTTATTTGCGCTGTACGGAAAAGTGATGATGACGCGACAGGGGTATGTTTCGCAGATGAGCTTTTTTATTGTTTATCTTGGGGTGGTTCTGTTGTTGCTGCAATCATTTGCCCTGATCTCAGAGGTGGTAGATCAGGGGATTGACCGTCTGGTGGCATTTATGACCGCATTTGTGCCTTTGTATGCGGCAACGCTGTTTTGCTCCGGCAATGCGGCATCTGCGGGTTCCTTTTATCAGCTGGCATTCGGACTGATGTATCTGCTGGAACTGGGAATGAAATTTATTTTTCTGCCGGGGGTTCATGTGTTTGTGCTGCTTCTTCTGATGGATAACCTGTTTGAGGAAACAAAACTTGGAAAGATGGCGCAGCTGTTCGAAGACGGAATACGACTGGTCTTAAAAGGTGGGCTGACTGCCGTTATGGGAATCGGTGTTGTACAGTCTCTGATTGTACCTGCAAGAGACAGGCTTTCCACAAACAGTATTTTTAACAGTATATCCGCGGTTCCCGGAGTAGGAAATACCTTCGGTTCCGCAGCAGAGATCCTGCTCGGAAGCGGAATCCTCATAAAAAACAGCATTGGCGCGGCTTCCCTTATCCTTCTTCTTGTAATCGGGATGACACCGCTGCTGAAATCTTTCTGTTTTTCTGTGATGTACCGCCTGACCGCTGCATTTTTGGCACCGGTCGCAGACAGCCGGATTGCGCAGTGTGTGCAGGCCGCTGCCAGGGGATGCGCGCTTTTTTGTACCATACAGCTGGATGCGCTGCTTTTATTTTTTATTACCATATCCATGATCAGTGTTTCCACCAGTTTCATCTATTGAGAAGGGAGGAGAACATGGAAGTTGTACTTACATTTGTGAAAAATTATTTCGTGCTGATGCTGATTTTTTATCTGTTGTCATATCTGACACCAAAGGAAACCTATCAGAAATATTTTCATTTTTTTGTCAGCGTGCTCGTGATCACCGTGCTGGCACAGCCGCTTTTGGTCTATGTGGGAGGAATGAAAAAAGAAGAGGCAAGGCAGCAGCTGCATGAGATTGTCGAGCAGATGGAAAGCATAGAATATCAGGAGAAGGGAGAGAATATTTTTGAACAGTATCTTGGGAAAGTGGATCAAAAAGAGGAATAAATCGGATTTCGTTGTACTGATTCTGCTTGGGGTGATGGTAATGATCGTTGCGATGCCGACGGGGGCAAAACAAAGCCAGAAAGAAACACAGACGCAGGAACAAAAGGAGCAGCAGCTGCAGACGGAAGATTCCTATAAAGAGCAGCTGCAGCAGCAGCTGAAGGAGCTGCTTGAACACATGGACGGGGTGGGAAAAACCCGTGTAATGCTGACATTTTCCGATGAGGGAACCGACCAGCTGGATAAAAATGTGACAAAAGATGGAAACAAAAAGGAAGAGACAACGGTGGTGTACGATACCGGTGATACCAGACAGCCCTATGTGATCTGCAGGCAGATGCCGAAAATTGAAGGGGTTGTGGTTGTGGCACAGGGTGGAGGAAATGCAAAGACCGTTACAGAAATTTCCAACGCGGTAATGTCATTATTTCCGGTGGAAGCGCATAAGGTAGTAGTAGTTAAAATGTCGGTACAGGAGGAATAGACGTGAAAAAAAGAGTGCATAAAAATCAGATTGTTATTACAACGCTGGCGGTGCTGATTGCGGTGGCCGGTTATGTTACTTATGACAAAAAGGGCGCTGATATCAAAGATGCCGAGACGGTAGCTAATATGAATCAGGGTGCCGTAAGTGACCAGGCGGATAAAGATTATGAAACCGGGGAGGATCTGGATATCACAAGCAGCAAGGAAGATCTGGCGAATGCATCGACGGAAGATGTGGAAAATCCGGGAGAGACGGTACTTACCTCTGTGACAAGCGGGGATTCCGACTATGCGGCAAAAGTGAAACTTAACCGGGAACAGGTGCGTTCCAAAAATAAAGAAACCCTGCAGGCAATCATTGACAATGATTCTTTGGATGAGTCCAAAAAGAAAGATGCGGTCAATGAAATGATTACACTGACGGATATTGCGGAGAAAGAGTCCAATGCAGAAATGATGCTGGAGGCAAAAGGGTTTACGGATGTGGTTGTCAGTATGAATGATGACGGCTGTGATGTGGTTCTTAATATGGGGGAGGCAACCGATGCCAAGCGGGCGCAGGTCGAAGATATTGTAAAGCGTAAGACCGGAGTATCCGCAGATAAGATCGTGATCACTCCCATCCAGTAGCACTTGCAAATACATAGTTTTTAGTATAAAATGAGGTACAGTGTGCAATTGGTTTGGAGGATATACTGTGAGTGACTTAAGAAAAGAAATAGAAAAACGGCGTACATTCGCTATCATTTCCCATCCGGATGCAGGTAAGACGACTCTGACGGAGAAGTTCCTGCTTTACGGAGGAGCCATCAATCTTGCCGGTTCCGTAAAAGGAAAGGCAACAGCAAGACATGCGGTGTCTGACTGGATGGAGATCGAGAAGCAGAGAGGTATTTCGGTCACCTCGTCGGTGCTGCAGTTTAACTATGACGGATACTGTATCAATATTCTGGATACCCCGGGACATCAGGATTTCTCGGAGGATACTTACCGTACACTTATGGCGGCGGATTCCGCAGTCATGGTGATTGATGCAAGCAAAGGAGTAGAGGCGCAGACACGTAAGCTGTTTAAGGTATGCGTAATGCGCCATATTCCGATTTTTACATTTATCAATAAGATGGACCGCGATGCAAATGATACGTTTGAGCTTCTTGATGATATTGAAAATGAACTGGGAATCGCAACGTATCCGGTCAACTGGCCGATCGGTTCCGGAAAAGAATTCAAAGGTGTATATGACCGTCATACCAGAAAAGTTATGACATTTGCCGATACATTAAAGGGAACAAAAGAAGGTTCCGAAAAGATTATTGATATCGATGATCCGGCACTGATCGACGAGATTGGTGAGGAGAAAAAATCAATTTTGGATGACGAAATCGAACTTCTTGACGGTGCCAGTGCGGAATTTGATATGGAACTTGTGACAAAGGGAGAACTTTCCCCGGTATTTTTCGGTTCTGCCCTGACCAATTTTGGTGTGGAAACTTTTCTGCAGCATTTCCTGAAGATGACTTATGCGCCAATGGCCCGGAAATCAGACATCGGAATGATTGATCCGTTTCAGGAAGATTTTTCTGCGTTTGTCTTTAAGATTCAGGCAAATATGAATAAAAATCACCGGGACCGTATTGCGTTTATGCGTATCTGTTCCGGTAAGTTTACGGCGGGCATGGAAGTATTCCATGTGCAGGGAAATAAACAGATCAAGCTTTCCCAGCCGCAGCAGATGATGGCAGACGAGCGTAAAATGGTAGAAGAAGCATATGCGGGAGATATTATTGGTATTTTTGATCCCGGCATTTTCTCTATCGGGGACACCCTCACGACGGCAAAGGACAAGTTTCAGTTTGAGGGAATCCCGACATTTGCGCCGGAACATTTTGCACGTGTACGTCTGATCGACTCCATGAAGCGCAAGCAGTTTGTAAAAGGAGTAACACAGATTGCACAGGAAGGTGCCATCCAGATTTTCCAGGAATACAAAGGCGGTATGGAGGAAATCATAGTAGGAGTAGTTGGTGTGCTGCAGTTTGATGTACTCCGGTTCCGTCTGGAAAACGAGTATAATGTGGAGATCCGTCTGGAGAATCTTCCATATGAACATATCCGCTGGATCGAGAACAAGGATGAAGTGGATGTGGACGCGCTGACTGGTACTTCAGATATGAAGAAAGTTATTGATATGAAGGGAAATCCGCTTCTTTTATTTGTCAATGCATGGAGTGTCGGCATGACACTTGACCGAAACGAAGGACTCGTATTATCCGAGTTCAGTAAGAATTAATCAAAGGAGGACAAGTCATGGGAGTTGTAACAATTACAAAAGAAAACTTTGAAGCAGAAGTAGTCGGTGCAAAGGTGCCGGTCGTGATTGATTTCTGGGCATCCTGGTGTGGCCCTTGTCAGATGCAGTCACCGGTTGTGGATGCAGTTGCAGAATCGATGGGAGATCAGGTGAAAGTATGCAAAGTAAATGTGGACGAGCAGCCACAGCTTGCATTAAATTACCAGATTGTGAGTATTCCTACGCTGGTATTCATGAAAGATGGAATGTTTCAGAAGAAGATGGTAGGGTTACAGACGCAGGATGCGATTGAGGATTACCTGAAAACACTTCTTGACGCGTAGCAGGATACAACGTATAATAAAAGGCAGTTGCAGGGCGACTGTCTTTTTTTATTTCCCCATTTAAAATTTTGCATTGACAATACAAACAAAATATACTACTATTAGAACATAGATACGAACATAAGTTCGATAAGAAGGAGAATATTATGGCAAAGGACGATAAATTAAAAGCACTGGATGCGGCAATCGCACAGATCGAGAGACAGTATGGCAAAGGATCTGTGATGAAGCTGGGGGACAATTCCGCAAATATGAACGTGGAAACGGTTCCTACAGGATCCCTCAGTCTGGATATTGCATTGGGACTCGGAGGACTTCCGAAAGGACGTATCATTGAGATTTACGGACCGGAGTCCAGTGGTAAGACTACCGTTGCACTGCACTGTGTGGCAGAGGTGCAGAAGCAGGGCGGAATTGCCGGATTCATTGACGCAGAGCATGCGCTTGATCCTGTCTATGCAAAGAATATCGGTGTTGATATTGACAATCTCTATATTTCCCAGCCGGACTGCGGAGAGCAGGCACTTGAGATCACCGAGACCATGGTGCGTTCCGGAGCCGTCGATATTGTAATTGTCGATTCGGTAGCAGCTCTTGTGCCAAAGGCGGAAATTGACGGAGATATGGGAGATTCCCATGTGGGCCTGCAGGCACGTCTGATGAGTCAGGCGCTTCGTAAGCTGACCGGTGTGATCAGCAAGTCAAACTGTATTGTAATCTTTATCAACCAGCTCCGTGAAAAAGTTGGTGTTATGTTTGGAAATCCGGAGACGACGACCGGTGGCCGTGCACTTAAGTTTTATTCTTCTGTCCGTCTGGACGTGCGCCGTGTAGAACAGCTGAAGCAGGCAGGAGAAGTCATTGGTAACCATACCCGTGTCAAAGTCGTAAAAAATAAAGTAGCACCGCCATTCCGTGAAGCAGAGTTTGATATCATGTTTGGAAAGGGCATTTCCAAAGAGGGAGATATTCTGGATCTGGCAGCAAATGTCGGAATTATCAGCAAATCCGGTGCATGGTATGCTTATGAAGGAGACAAGATCGGACAGGGACGTGAAAATGCAAAAACGTATCTGCGTGAAAATCCGGAATTCTGTAAGATGATCGAGGAAATGGTGCGTGAACATTATTTTGCACAGGAGGATGAGACCCCGGAAGGCGAAGAAGAGACTCCGGTATCTGCAGATGCGGAAAGCAAGAATGAATAAGATATGGTTACAGTGACAGAGTGTACGACTCTGGGAAAGGGCAGGCTTCGTTTCCATCTGGATAATGGAACGGAGCTTGTTCTTTACCGGGGAGAGGCAAAACAGTTTCGAATGCGGGAAGGAAGCACACTTTCGGATGAAGAGGAGCATCAGCTGATTTATGAAGTGGTGGGAAAGCGTGCAAAAAGAAGAACCATGCATCTGCTGGAACAGATGGACCGTACAGAGCAGCAGCTGCGGGAGAAACTGAAACAGGGCGGATATCCGCAGGCGTGTATTGATCTTGCACTTGAATATGTGAAATCTTTTCATTATGTCGATGATTACCGCTATGCATGTACCTATATCAATTATCGTCAGGATCGTATGAGCCGCTATCAGCTGAAAGTAAAACTGTATGGAAAGGGAGTTCCTGGAGAAGTGATTGATCGTGCCCTTGAGGAATGTTATGAGGGGGACGAACAGGAGCAGATTATCCGGCTGCTGGAAAAGAAAAAGTTTGACGCACAAAATTCCGACCCAAAAGAATTTACACGTGTTTACCAGTATCTGATGCGCAGGGGCTTTCGGAGCAATGATGTGCTGCGTGCTATGAAAAGTAAACAATGAAAGCACGTATTGCTTGACATATTTAAGCAAAAAGGATAAAATTATAATGTTGTAGAAGTATGACATGGAAGACTAATATTTCTTTTTGTTATATGTACAATGAAAACTTAATAAAGGAGGTGCTCCTGTGCCACAAGTAATTATTGCTGTTGTTATCACACTTATAATTACTGCGGTTGCTGTATGGTTTATCTCGACTGAATATCACAAGAAGGTAGCAAATACCAAGATTGGAAATGCAGAAGAGCAGGCCAGAGGCATCATCGACGAGGCCGTGAAAAATGCCGAAGACAAGAAGCGCGAAGCTATGCTTGAGATCAAAGAAGAAACCATTCGTTCCAAGAATGAGATCGACAAGGAGATCAAAGAGCGTAGAAATGAAATTCAGCGTAACGAGCGTCGTATTGTGCAGAAGGAAGAAAATCTGGACAAGAAACTCGAAGCGATTGAAAAGCGTGAGGCAAGTTTCCGTGCCAAAGAAGAAGATTTAAAGAAGCAGAAAGTTGAGATAGCAAAGCTCAACGAACAGCGCGTACAGGAACTGGAAAGAATTTCAGGATTAACCTCTGAACAGGCAAAAGAATACCTCTTAAAGACCGTGGAAGAAGATGTGAAGATTGACACTGCGAAGATGATCAAGGAAATGGAAGCGCAGGCGAAGGAAGAAGTCAACAAGAAGGCAAAGGACTATGTAGTTACTGCAATTCAGAAATGTGCTGCGGATCACGTTGCTGAAACCACAATCTCTGTTGTACAGCTTCCGAATGATGAGATGAAAGGTCGTATCATCGGTAGGGAAGGACGAAATATTCGTACACTTGAAACGATGACAGGAGTAGATCTGATCATTGATGATACGCCGGAAGCAGTTATCCTTTCCAGCTTTGATCCGATTCGAAGAGAAGTTGCAAGAATTGCACTTGAAAAGTTGATCGTGGATGGACGGATTCATCCGGCTCGTATCGAGGAAATGGTTGAAAAAGCGCAAAAAGAAGTAGAGACAATGATTCGTGAAGAAGGCGAGGCTGCTGTACTAGAAGTCGGCATCCACGGCATTCATCCGGAGCTTGTCCGGCTTTTAGGCAAAATGAAGTATCGTACCAGTTATGGACAGAATGCATTGAAACATTCGATTGAGGTCGCACAGCTGACAGGTTTGCTTGCCGCAGAAATCGGTGAGGATGTCCGTATGGCAAAACGTGCGGGATTATTACATGATATTGGTAAGGCTGTAGATCATGATATGGAAGGTTCCCATATCCAGCTGGGTGTGGAACTGTGTAGAAAGTACAAGGAATCACCTCTTGTCATCAATGCAGTGGAAGCACATCACGGTGATGTGGAGCCGGAGAGTCTGATTGCATGTCTGGTGCAGGCAGCCGATACCATCAGCGCTGCACGTCCGGGTGCGAGAAAAGAAACTTTGGAAACATACTCAAACCGCTTACAGCAGCTTGAGGATATTACAAATAGCTATAAGGGTGTAGAAAAATCTTTTGCAGTTCAGGCAGGTAGAGAGGTTCGTATCTTAGTTGTTCCTGAGCAGATCAGCGATGCGGATATGGTTCTTTTAGCCAGAGATATTTCAAAACAGATTGAGACTGAGTTGGAATATCCGGGTCAGATCAAGGTAAATGTGATCAGGGAATCGCGTGTTGTTGACTACGCTAAGTAATTGTGAAAATGAACTTAAAAAGGCTTAAGACCGCGGAAAGCGGGATTAAGCCTTTTTTTATATTATAATGTGCTGTAAAATAAATACATTGGGATTTCACGGAACGTATAGAATAAAAAGGAGGGACCAGTACAGCACGGCTGCACTGGCCAGATTATGAAAAAAATGATCGAAAGGTTTTGGTTCCTTTTGATGATTTCACTATACCGGAAAAGTGTGAAATGGATATGTTACAAATTTGAAGAAACTGTGAACGATGAAAAATATCCGGGGATGATGTCCGGACAGGAAAGAGAGGTTTGAAATATGGTAGAGCATGTAAAACGATTGAAGAGAGAACTGGTATACAAGGGAGCAATTCTGGATATCTACAAAGATACGATGGAACTTCCGGATGGAAACAAAGCAGAGTGGGATTTTGTATCCCATCGTATGGGCGCAGCCGCCATTCTTCCGGTTATGAAGGATGGAAGAATTGTGATGGTGCGTCAGTACCGCAATGCGCTGGAGAGAGAAACACTTGAAATTCCGGCCGGCTGTCGGGACAGTAAGACGGAAGATACGGCGTATTGTGCGGCACGGGAGATGGAAGAGGAAACGGGATACCGCAGCACGAATGTGAAACATTTATTATCCCTGCGTACGACGGTGGCATTTTGTGATGAGGCGGTTGATATTTTTGTAGCTACCGATCTGGAAGTGGGAACCCGGCATCTGGATGAAGCGGAATCCATTGATGTGGAAATTTACACACTGGAAGAGTTGTGCGATATGATCTATGAAGGGAAAATTCAGGATGGAAAAACCATTGCTGCAATTATGGCATATGCGGCAGCAAAAAAAGGTGGAATGGGAAAACATCTGGATTTATAAAAATGGAATAAAGAAAACGGACAGGGCATAGGCTGAAAAGAAAAGAGTTTTAGGAATTTTTATGAAAAAGGAACTGGCGATTGGAATCTGTTTTGGTCTTGCGGGAATTTTATGTACCTGTCTGTTTGGATATGAATATTTTACGACTTATGGATTTTTAAATGCGTATCATATGAAAGCATTTGCGGCATCGGATACCGGGTATTTGCCGCTTTTGGCAAATATTTTATGGGAAAGGGGAAAAGTGTTTGTGATTATTACAATCCTTTCCCTTACTGCTTTAAAAGCAATTCTGCCATTATTATTGCGCTGCCTGATTTATTTTACCGGCGGGGTATTTTTTGCTGCCTGTGTGATGAATATGGGGATTCTTGGAATTGTTTTTTTTCTGGTATCGTGGCTGCCGCATGGAATTTTGTATCTTGCAGCGCTTGCGCTTTTACTGCTGGTAGAACCGCACAGGTTTTATAACCGGAAAAATCCATGGCTGCTGCGGCTGGCATGGGGGATGGGAGTTGCGGTACTGGTACTTGTTGGATGTGTATTGGAGGCGTCTGTTGGAATCCGGCTGTTACGTTTTGTTGTAGAAAAATTATAAAAAAATGGAGTGCAAAAGGAACACTTTTTACACTCCATTTTTGTTTTCAGACAAAAACTGTTTACTTTGCGTTCATCTCCGCAATGTCATAGATCAGCTGTTTGGAATCTTCCCATCCGAGACAAGGATCGGTAATGGATTTTCCGTAAATATGATCTCCGATAGACTGATTTCCCTCTTCAATGTAACTTTCAATCATCAGACCTTTTACCAGAGAACGGATATCGGAAGAAAGCTGGCGGTTATGCATCACTTCTTTTGCGATACGGATCTGTTCCTTAAACTTCTTTCCGGAGTTGGAATGGTTGGTATCAATGATGGCTGCCGGATGGATGACATCCATTTTTTCGTACATCTCATGAAGACGGATCAGATCTTCATAGTGATAATTCTGGGTGGTATTGCCGTGCTTGCTGACTGCACCGCGAAGAACCACGTGAGTCAGAGGATTTCCGGTTGTCTCCACCTCGTATCCGCGATAAACGAAATGATGCGGATGCTGTGCCGCGTATACAGAATTGAGCATAACAGAAAAATCACCACTGGTAGGATTTTTCATTCCGGAAGCGACATCAAAACCACTGACCGTCAGACGATGCTGCTGATCTTCTACCGAACGTGCTCCGATGGCAACGTAGGAGAGAAGATCCTCGACATATCCCCAGTTTTCCGGGTAAAGCATTTCATCGGCACAGGTAAGACCGCTTTCTTCGATTGCACGGATGTGCATTTTACGCATGGCGATCAGACCCTCGATCATATCTGGAGCTTTTTCCGGATCTGGCTGGGAAGCAATCCCTTTGTAGCCTTCGCCGGTTGTACGTGGTTTGTTGGTGTAAATACGCGGAACTAAGATGACCTGATCCTTGACATCTTCCTGGATTTTGGTCAGACGGCTCACATAATCACATACAGAATCTTCGTTATCTGCAGAACACGGTCCGATGATTACGAGGACACGTGAATCTTTACCTGTAATTACATCAGAGATCATGAGGTCTCTGTGTTTTTTTAATTCACGAAGCTCCGGGGAAAGCGGATAATCGCGCTTAATGTCTGCCGGAGTCGGTAATTGGTTTAAAAATTCAAAACTCATTTTTTTCTCCTATCTCTTAAGTTCGGATATCACATACCGTGACTATCTTAATGGAAAACGGGAAAAATGTCAAATAACAGGAACCGGTTGTTTCTTTCGGGCTTTTAGAATATAATAACAGAGAATTACAACACAGCAGGAGGTGCAGAGATGGAAAATCTGCTTTGTATAAAAGGAAAGATTATAGGAAAAGGGAAACCGCTCGTGTGTGTGCCGGTCATGGAGTCTTCGAAAGAAGAAATTTTAAGAGAAACCAGAAGGCTGGAAGAAGCACACACGGAAATGATTGAGTGGCGTGTGGATGCGTTTGAAAACGTGGAAAGTCCGAATGCGATCCGCGAAATATTAAACGAAATGAAACATATCATAAAGGAAAGTATTCTGGTGTATACCTTCCGTTCTAAAAATCAGGGAGGGTGCAAAGCACTTTCCGCGGCGGATATTTATGATATTCATCAGGTGGCGGCAGAATCAGATGTCGTGGATTTTATTGATGTGGAATATTTTGAAGCAAAAAATCCGCAGAAAGAAATAGCGAGGTTGCAGGAGATGGGAGTATATGTGATTGCTTCCCATCATGATTTTGAACAGACGCCGGACCCGGAGGTGATCCGCATGCTGTTAGAACAGATCCGTGAGAGTGGCGCAGATGTCGTGAAACTGGCAGTTATGCCGCAGAATATGTGGGATGTATTGCATTTACTGGAGGAGACCAACCGCTTTCATGAAAACCATCCGGATCATCCGCTGATTACCATGTCCATGGGTGCAAAAGGGGGGATTTCCCGCGTGGCCGGAGAGTTTTTCGGATCGTGTGTGACATTTGGCGCAGGCGGGCAGGCGAGCGCACCGGGGCAGCTTCCGGTAAAGCAGCTGGAAGAAATACTTCATATTTTACATCAAAGTGTGGATTGACTCTAAATTTGAAGTGTGATATAGTAAAAAGGCACTTGTGAAATAAGAGTGCTATGCAGCCGTAGTATAATGGATAGAACGCAGGACTCCGACTCCTGAGATGCGGGTTCGATTCCCGCCGGGTGCAGTTTATGCTATGTGGCAAGGAAACAACTTACCCATGGAACGACAGGAAAAGCGGTGCGTCATGCACCGCTTTTTTACTGGACGAATAGTATGAGGTGTGGTATCATAAATGGAAAGATGCATTTTTATGGAGGGTTCATATGCAGAATGAAAAATTAAAAAAGTTTACAGACTTTTTTGTGAAATATAGACGATATTTTTGCGCAGCTGTTTTATTTGTGATTCTTGTTGTGATTCTGGTAAAGTGTACCGGTCCGCAGAAAGATCAGAAAGAGACACAAAACGGTACACAGGGAGTGACACAGACTACAGAATATCAGGAAATCGGTAAGCTACAAAAAGATGCAGATGCGGAACTTGTGACACTGATGGAAAATTATTATGCGGCATATGCTGGTGGAGATACGGATTCGCTGGAGATGATTGCACAGCCGCTCAGTGACAATGAAAAGAGTTATATCACGACGTTTTCTGAGTATTATGAGGATTATCAGAACATCACCTGTTATTCCACAAAGGGGGCAACCGATGATTCTTATCTGGTATCTGTATGCTATGATCTGAAATTCAAAGGTGTGGATACTCCGGCACCGGGAATGGATTTCTTCTATGTGGAGAGAGACGGAAAGGGAAATCTGATCATCAATAACATATACTCTGCATACAATTTCAATTTCCTGGATCAGGATCTGGATGCAAATCTGTATTCCCTGATTCTGGCATATGAGAAGAGTGATGAAGTGGTTGCTCTGCAGAAAGAGGTGCAGACAAGCTATAATGAAGCTGTAAAGAGTGATGAAAAACTTGCCAATATGGTGGGTGGAACACTTCGAAATGCCATGGCAAAATGGAGAGAAACGATTGTAAGCAATACCGAAACCCAGACGACAGAGACGGAAAGCCAGACGCAGGAAACCCAGACCACAGAGACAAAGAAACAGGAAGAAACTCAAAAGACCGAGGAAACCCAGACAACGGAGTCTACGGAAAAGAAGGAAGATACCCAAAAGAGCGATTCCAAGAAATCTACCGGTACGGTCAAGACAAAAGATATCTGTAATGTCAGAAAGAGCCCGAGTACGGATGGTGAGCTCCTCGGAAAAGTGGATATTGGTGTGGAACTGAAGAAACTTGGAACGGAAGGTGACTGGACCAAGGTAAAATTCCAGGGAGAAACCGGATATGTAAAGAGCGAATTTGTAAAGGAAGTGTCTTCCAAGTCAGGTTCCGGCAAGGGAACCGTAAAAACGAAGGATATCTGCAATGTGCGTAAAACCGCCAGTACAGATGGAGAACTTCTTGGAAAAGTGGATGCGGGCGTAAAATTAAAGAAACTTGGCACCAAGGGAGAATGGACGAAGGTGAAGTTCCAGGGAAAAACCGGATACATCAAGAGCGATTTATTAAAAACGGTAAAATAATAAAGACATCATAAAGAAGCGGAGGCTGTGAGGTCTCCGCGATTTTTGTCAGACAGGGAAGAAACGTGGAAGTCAGAATTAATAAATTTTTAAGTGAAGCAGGGGTATGCTCCAGAAGAGAAGCAGATCGCCAGATTGAAGCAGGAAATGTAACCATCGGCGGAAAAACCGCGCGGATGGGGGATCAGGTATCGGATGGACAGGAGGTCTGTTTCTGTGGAAGACCGGTACAAAAAGAAAAAGAAATGATACTGATCGCGCTTAATAAGCCGGCGGGTATTGTCTGCACGGCGGAAAAAAGGGAAAAAAATAATGTGATTGATTTCCTGCATTATCCGAAACGGATCTATCCGGTCGGGCGTCTGGATAAAGAGTCGGAAGGACTGTTGCTGTTGACGAATAACGGTGAGATTGTCAACAAAATTATGCGGTCGGGAAATATGCATGAAAAAGAATATCTTGTTACCGTGAACCGTCCGGTGACGGATGCATTTCTGCATGGTATGGCAAACGGTGTTCCGCTTGTGGAACTTGGCACGACAACGCGCAAATGCAGGGTAGAACGGACAGGAAAAAAACAGTTCCGGATCATTCTGACACAGGGATTAAACCGACAGATCCGACGCATGTGTGAATATTTTGGGTACCGTGTACAGAAACTGGTACGTGTACGGATCATGAATATTGAACTGGGGGATCTCGAATCAGGAAAGTACCGGGATGTTACACCGGAGGAATTTAAAAAGTTAAAACAGTTGATCGCACATTCGAGCAATCAGCCCGTGCGACCAATGGAAAAACCACAAAAATCAAAACGAAAACCACGCAATTCTGCCATACATGGCACGTATACGGTGGTAAATCATCATATAGATAGAGAGAACAAAAATGGAAACAGAAAAGCAACGGATTGAAGAACTGGTAAAACAGTTGAATGCAGCATCAGCTGCGTATTATAACGGACAGGATGAAATCATGCCAAATTATGAGTGGGATGCTTTGTTTGATGAGCTTACCACGCTGGAAGAAAAAACCGGATATATTATAAAGGACAGTCCGACGCAGAATGCCGGATATGAAGAATCCGGAAGCGGACAAAAAGAACCGCATGAGTATCCGGCACTTTCTCTGGCGAAGACCAAACAGGTGGAAGAACTGCAGCAATGGGCGGGAGCTTATCCGATCTGGCTGTCATGGAAACTAGACGGACTTACGCTGGTTCTGACGTATGATAACGGAAATCTTGTAAAAATTCTTACCAGAGGAAATGGAAACCTGGGTACCAACATTACATTTTTAAAGGGTGCGATCGGAGGATTCCCGCAAAAGATTTCGTATCAGGGGCATCTGGTTGTGCGAGGAGAAGCTGCCATATCCTATACAGATTTTGCACAGATCAACGACATGATTGAGGATGACGATGAAAAATATGCAAATCCGCGAAATCTGGCATCCGGAACGCTGAATCTGGAAGATCCGGCAGAAGTGAAGGCACGCCATGTCAGGTTTCATGCATTTACACTGGTGCATCTGGATGAGCCGATGGTATCGTGGGGAGAGCGGATGCACTTTCTGGAAGAATTGGGATTTGATGTGGTAGACAGGGAAGCGACAACCGCCCAAAAACTTCCGGAAGCCATTGACCGATGGACGAAACTTGTAGAGAGCGGAAAAATGGATATTCCGGTAGATGGTCTGGTGATCTGTTATGATGATACGGATTATGCGGCATCGGGAAGCGTGACCGGGCATCATGCGACACGCGCCGGTTTTGCGTTTAAATGGCAGGATGAAGCCGTGGATACAAAACTAAAATATATCGAATGGTCGTGTGCGGTGTCTACGATTTCCCCGGTTGCCGTGTTTGAACCGGTGCAGATTGAGGGAACAACGGTATCGAGAGCATCTCTATGCAATATCAGCGAGATCGAGCGTCTGGGAATCGGAAAAGAGTGTACACTTTCCGTGATCAAAGCCAATAAGATCATTCCGAAATGTATTGCGGTAAAAGATGCTGTAGGTGCTCCGGAGATTCCATCCCAGTGTCCGGTGTGTCATGCACCGACAAAGGTTCATGTGAGTGAAAACAGTGGCACAAAGACCCTGCATTGTACCAATCCAGACTGTACAGCCAAAAATGTCAAGAAATTTACCCGTTTTGTCAGCAAGTGGGGGATGGATATCGACGGACTTTCCATTCAGACGATGCTCCGTTTTATGAATGCGGGATTTATTCATGAATTTGCGGATATTTTCCGTTTGAAAGAGCATTTCGGGGAGATCAGCCAGATGGAGGGCTTTGGTGAAAAATCTGTGGCAAATATGGAACAGTCCATTGAAAAAAGCCGGCAGGTACATCCGGTGAACTTTATATTTGCCCTGTGCATACCGCTGATCGGTGTGGATGCCGGGAAAAAAATTGTTGCCGCCATTGGTTTTGAAGGCTTTTTGCAACGTCTGCATCAGGGGGACGGGTTTGAGGATATTGAGGGGATCGGAGCGGAACGTTCCCGATCAATTGTAACCTGGTATCAGAATGAAAAAAACCACAGTGGGTTTGAGGATCTGCTTCATGAACTTTCGATAGAACATGTAGAAGTGCAGGATACTTCTTCCGGAAGCTGTGCGGGACTGAGCTTTGTGATCACCGGAGATGTGCATCACTATAAAAACAGGGATGAATTTAAGGCCTATGTAGAAAGCCAGGGCGGAAAAGTGACAGGAAGTGTCTCAAAAAAGACGGCATATCTTGTCAACAATGACGTGGAATCCGCATCATCTAAGAATCGTAAGGCAAAAGAACTGGGAATTCCGATTATTTCCGAAGATACATTTATAGAACAATTTGGTGGGAGGTAGAAAAAGTTATGCCAATCAGAACACAAAGTGATCTGCCTGCAAAGGAGATCCTCGAACAGGAAAATATTTTCGTAATGGATGAGTCCCGTGCGATGCATCAGGATATTCGTCCGATCAATATCGTGATTCTGAACCTGATGCCACTGAAAGAAGAGACGGAATTGCAGATTTTCCGGTCATTGTCAAACACCCCGTTACAGGTAGACGTATCGCTGCTTGCACCGGCATCCCATGCATCCACCCATACTTCAAAGAGCCACCTGAACAAGTTTTATCAGACGTTTCAGGAAATTAAGAACCAGTATTTTGACGGGCTGATCATTACCGGTGCACCGGTGGAACAGATGAAATATGAAGAAGTCGATTACTGGGATGAAGTGTGTGAGATTATGGAGTGGTCCAAAAAGCATGTGACATCCACCCTGCATTTGTGCTGGGGGGCGCAGGCTGCACTTTATTATCATTACGGAATCCAAAAATATGATCTAAAGCAGAAAATGTTCGGGGTATTCCGACACCATGTAATGAATCGCAAGATTCCGATGGTACGCGGATTTGATGATTATTTTTACGCTCCACATTCCCGGCATACCGAGATCCGGGAGGAAGATATTTTAAAGCATGAAGAACTGACCATTCTGGCAAAATCAAAAGAGGCGGGGGTTTTTCTGGTAATCAATCAGGATGGCAGCCAGATTTTTGTGATGGGACACCCGGAATATGACCGGATGACATTAGACAGTGAATATAAGCGTGACAGGGAGAAGGGACTTGCGATCACGCTTCCGTGTAATTATTATCCGGATGATGATCCAACGCAGCGGCCGATGCTGCAGTGGCGGTCACATGGAAATATCCTTTATGCAAACTGGCTGAATTATTACGTTTACCAGCAGACACCGTATGAGTTTATCAATACCGATGAAATCATTGGGAAATAGGGCAGCCGTTATGGGTTGCAGTTTTTACAAGGGGAATATCCGTCTTTGATCAATTTCTTGCGGAGCCCCTTGTATTTTTTTCGGTTTTTACTGCTCATCTGCTTTACCGAATGACAGTCCGGTTTGTGGAATTTTTTGGTGTTGGTATTTAAAATATAGACCGCGGATGCGTGTTCCTTTGCAGAACTTTTATGGGAAGTCTGGTTATTTTTTCCACTCAGATGACTGTCACCGGTGGCATAATCTATGGCAACACCTGGCTGTACATTGTAGCAGTAGGTACAAAAACAAATGCCCTTTCCCTGATCCTCCACAGAATAAGCTTCCATCAGGACACCGGAAGCGACCAGGTTACTGCCCTCAAAAACCGGTGTCACGCGGTATAAGACATGGTTATTGGTTTTGTCTATATATCGTGCGGTTTTTTCCTCAAAAGGAAGCATACCTTCATTGTTCATGTAGCGGGTGCCGGTGATCAGGTTCTTTTTATTGGCATTTTCCGCAGTAAGGCAGTAGGCGATGAGGTGGCAGCGGTTATACAGATAGTTGCCGTCCACGACACCGGTGTATTTGACTGTGTGCCAGCCGGATGGCCGGATCTGACCGATTTCCCCGCGCGCTTCGGTTGGCATGGTGTCTTTGCTCACATTGGCATAGGCCACACCGCATCGTCCGAGCTTGTCGAGTTTGTGGTAGGATTCAAAAGTATTGGTGTTTTTCTTTTCCCGGCTGGTGAAATATGGTTTATTTCCATGTACAGCCACAGAAGATTTTCCATTGTATTTTGGAACTTCTTTGATGGAAAAACGGTCTTTTGTGTTCTTTTGGGCAGCCTGTGCAGTCGTGATAAGCGCAGCAGAATCGGAACTTGTATCAGAAATGGGTGGTACAGGTACGAAAGCTACGGAAAAGGCAAGTAAAACAGCAAGCAAAGAAGTCCTGCATTTTGTGAAGTGTAATCGTTTCATGGGATTTCCTCCTTATTCCGTTATGATTTGTTTTCTATAGTATAACATAAAGTAAAGAATTTTTGGAAAAAAAGGAAAAAATCCAATAGATTGGAAACGTCAGTTTCGTATATTCTGATGTTGTAAGCGGAACTGTTTCGGTGTCATCTGATAGCGTTTTTTAAAGGTACGGATCAGATGGCTGCAATCGGCAAAGCCTGTTTCTCCCGCAATATAACTTAAATCATGCCCGGTAAATAAAAGGAGATTTTCCACTTTGCTCAGCCGCACAAATTCGATATACTGCTTGCAGCTTTGTCCATAGTATTTACGGAACTGCCGGGCAAAGTAAGAATAACTCATATGATACGTGCGTGCCAGAGATTCAATGTTGATATTTTCCTGGGAATGATCATCGATATACATCAAAACATTCTGCATCGCTTCTTCCTCCACTTCCGGGATCTGATCCGTATCAAAAGAAATTCCCTGTTCCAGCCAGAAACGTAGCAGCTGTACGATCAGCCGGGCGAACTGGGCATAAACACAGGCATCATATCCGTAGCGTTTTTCCTGAACCTCTTTTAAGATATCCGTGAAAAACAGTTCAGCAGGAAAATCGGGCAGGTTGTCCGAATCAAAAACCAGCGGAGGGTTTGGGCTGTTTAAAATCTGGTGAAAGGCAAAGTTTAAATTTGGAAGATAATTCTCGGAAAGTTTTATGCGGTTGAGATTGAATTTACAGCAGATGTAAACATAGGGCTTATCATCGGTATGATAGATGGAGTGCATTGCCTGCGGAGGAAATACAATAAAGGCTCCTTTTTTCAGGAGACAGGTATTGTCATTACAGCTGACCGTTACAGATCCTTCCTGCACATAGACAAGTTCCAGAAAATAGTGCCAGTGGGAGGAAACGGGACCTTCCCAGTATCCGGTGCCACAGCAAAAAGCCTCAATAGGAGAGCGCAGCATATCACTGTATTCAAATAAATTTTCGTTCATATGACCTCCTGGTATTAAAACAAAAATCATAAAAATAGAATAGATTTGTTCTATTTTTATGTGATTGTATTATATCATAATTCAAAAATAATTGATACAATAACGGAAATTTGACAAGAAAGACAGTGGAGGCTTGTGATGAAAGTGAAAAAAGAAACATTGTTTCCAAAGACAAAAATACAGTGGCTGTGGGAAAATATGAAAGGCAGACGTGTATTATATGTGATCGGCATGCTGGGAACCGTTGTCTATAATATATTGCAACTGACGGTTCCGTATTATTCCGGAAGAATTGTGGATCTGTTTTTAAGTGGGGCAGATGCGTGGAAAAATATGAGAACGAATAGCGGTTTGTTCTATCATCTGCTCATCCTGATGATTGTATTTACCGTACTTCGCGGTGTGATTGTCTATGGAGACTGCATGATTTACGAGCATGTGTCACAGACGGTACTGTACCGTGTGCGCAATTTTTTGTATGACAAAATCCAGAGGCAGGATATGACCTTTTACAGCACATATCGTACCGGCGATCTGATGACGCGTGTTACGGGCGATCTGGATGCGGTGCGCCACATGGTTGCATGGGTGATCCGCATGGTGATCGAATCATTTTCCCTGTTTGGTGTGGTGGCAATATACTTCTTTTATATGAACTGGAAAATTGCTCTGAGCCTGTTAATTATTTCGCCGTTTGTGTTTTTTATCATTTATCTGTTCAAAAACAAGGTGGCACCGATGCATGCGAAACTGCGTGAAAAACTGGCACAGATGAACACCTATGCGCAGGAAAATATTTCCGGAAACCGTGTGGTAAAAGCGTTTGCCAGGGAAGCATATGAAATTGAAAAATTTGACCGGGCAAACAAAGATTATGCAGAGACGAACAAAGAAACCAGCATGGTATGGCTGAAATTTTTCCCATATGTGGAAAGCATTGCAAACCTTATGCCGGTAGTGATGCTGGCCGTGGGCGGTGTCTTTTTGATCCGGGGCGAACTGACGATGGGAGATTATGTGGCATTTTCCGGACTGATCTGGGCAATTGCCAACCCAATGCGCCAGATGGGAAATATCATGAATGAATTTCAGCGGTTCTCGGCCGCATCCCAAAAGGTGATGGAGATCTATTATTCCGAACCAAAGATCAAAGATGCTTTGGATGCAGCTGCGCACACGGATCACTTTAAAGGAAAAATCGAATTCCGGGAGGTATCCTTTCAGTATGAAGATGGGGATCTTCCGGTGCTGCATGATATCTCTTTTACTGTAAAACCGGGGGAGACCATTGCAATCATGGGAGAAACCGGCTGCGGAAAGACTTCCCTGATCAACCTGATACCGCGGTTTTATGAGCCGACGAAAGGGGAAGTGCGGATCGATGATATACCGGTGCAGAATTTCAGACTGTCCGACCTGCGCAAACAGATCGGACTTGCCACACAGGATGTGCTGTTGTATTCCGATACGATCGAGGGAAACATTGCCTACGGAGACAGCAGCATTGATCTCGAAGAAGTGGAAAAATTTGCAAAATATTCTGCGGCATCTGATTTTATCTCAAAGATGCCGGAAGGATATGATACGGTGGTCGGAGAGCGTGGCGTAGGCCTTTCCGGCGGACAGAAACAGCGAATTTCCCTGGCAAGAGCACTGGCGGTGCGGCCTTCGATTCTGATTCTGGACGATACGACCTCTGCGGTGGATATGGAAACGGAAAAACAGATTCAGGAAGCACTGCGGCATCTGGATTTTTCGTGTACGAAGGTAATTATCGCGCAGCGGATTTCCACTACGATGATGGCGGATCAGATTCTGGTGATGCAGCATGGACGGATCACGGAGATGGGAAATCATGAGGAACTTATGGCAAAAAAAGGATATTATTACGAACTGGTACAGCTGCAGACCGGCGAAGACCTGGTATAGGGGGGTGAGACAATGGCAAAGAATACATATAAGCAGGATGAAATCCTGGAAGAACCGTTTGATATCCGGCATCTGCTCCGGGCGTCATCCTATATCAAAAAATATCGCAGGGGTATGATCCTTGCGATCGTCCTCAGCGGAATCGGAGGAGCGTTCGGGTACGTGGCACCGATGATTATTCAGCGGGCACTTGATATTGCGGTGCCTGATAAAAATATGAGACTGTTATTTTCCCTGGTGGCGGCGCTGATTGCCATCTATGTGGTCAGCGTGATTTTTACCACGATCCGCAGCCGCATCATGGTGGATGTCAGTCAGAATATTATTTATGACATCCGCAAGGACTTGTTTGAACATCTGCAGGAACTTCCGTTTCAGTATTACGACGACAGACCGCATGGAAAGATTCTGATCCGGGTGGTCAATTATGTCAATTCGGTATCGGATATGTTGTCAAACGGACTGATCAATATCGTGCTGGAAGCATTTAATCTGCTGTTTATTATTATTTTTATGTTTATGGTAGATGTGCAGATGGCACTGGTTGTGTTGTGTGGAGTTCCCGTGCTTGCCGTCTTTATGTTCTGGATCAAAAATAAGCAGAGAAAGGCGTGGCAGGCCGTATCCAACAAGAACTCAAACTTAAATGCGTATCTGCAGGAAAATATTGTAGGTGCCCGGATTACACAGATTTTTGCACGTGAGGATGAAAATGCAAAAATCTTTAACGGACTTTCCAAAGAATGCAGACGGACCTGGAATACCGCTGTGCGCTACTCAAACCTTGTATGGCCGGGCATTGATACCATTTCGGTGTTTGTCCGTGCTGCCATCTTTTTGTTTGGCCTTGTCATTTTTGGGCAGGGAAATAAGTCGCTGGGAACGATCGTGGCGATTTCCAGTTATGCTTCGTATTTCTGGCAGCCGATCATGAACCTTGGAAATATATTCAACAATTTTATCAATAATATCGCTTATCTGGAACGGATCTTTGAAACCATCGATGAGCCGGTTACCGTAAAAGATGCAGAGCATGCGATCAAGATGCCAAAGATCCGGGGGAAAGTTACGTTTGACCATGTGACCTTTGCATATGATGAGACAAAAACGATATTAAAAGACGTATCCTTTACGGTAAATCCCGGGGAGAGTGTTGCACTTGTAGGACCGACCGGGGCCGGAAAGAGTACCATCGTCAATCTGATTTCACGGTTTTATAATGTCAATGACGGAAAGGTACTGATCGATGATCAGGATATCGCAGATGTGACCATTCATTCTCTCCGTGCGCAGATGGGGATTATGATGCAGGACAGTTTTATTTTTTCGGGAACAATTGCAGATAATATCCGGTACGGAAAATTGGATGCCACACAGGAGGAAATTGAAAAAGCGGGAAAAATTGTCTGTGCCGATCCGTTTATCCGGGAAATGCCGAAAGGATATGAAACACAGGTGCGGGAGCGTGGGTCCATGCTTTCCCAGGGACAGAAACAGCTGATTTCTTTTGCGAGAACACTGCTTTGTGACCCGGCAATTCTGATTTTGGATGAGGCAACTTCCAGCATTGATGTGCAGACGGAAAAAGCATTACAGACCGGATTAAACCGTATGCTTAAGGGCAGGACGTCCTTTATTATTGCGCACCGGCTCTCCACGATCCGTGGCTGTGACAAGATCATGTATATTGATGACGGTGGAATCGCAGAGGCGGGAACGCATGAAGAACTGATGAAAAAGAAAGGCAGATATTACAAACTGTATACGGCACAGAAATCTTTGCACTAAAATAAACGAAAAGAGCCAAAAGTACTAGGAATTATCCCCCTTTTATGTTACCATAATAAGTGCAATTATTATGAACAGAAGGGGGATACTTATATGGCAAAAGAACTAGTTGCGATGTTGCTTGCCGGAGGCCAGGGGTCCAGATTATATGCACTGACACAGAAGCTTGCAAAGCCTGCAGTTCCGTTTGGGGGAAAGTACCGTATCATTGATTTTCCACTGTCGAACTGCGTAAATTCAGGAATTGATACGGTGGGTATTCTGACCCAGTATCAGCCGTTTGTATTAAACGAGTATATTGGAAATGGCCAGCCGTGGGATCTGGATCGTCTTTACGGAGGCGTGCATGTACTTCCACCGTACCAGAAAGCATCGGGGTCTGACTGGTACAAGGGTACGGCAAATGCCATTTATCAGAATATTGCTTTTATTGAGCGCTATGATCCGCAGTATGTGATTATTCTTTCCGGAGATCAGATCTGCAAACAGGATTACAGCGATTTCCTTGAGTTCCACAAGCAGAAAGGGGCAGAATTTTCTGTCGCAGTCATGGAAGTGCCGTGGGAGGATGCTTCCCGTTTCGGCCTGATGGTAGCAGACGAGGATGACAAGATTACCGAGTTCCAGGAGAAGCCAAAGGAACCGAAGTCCAATCTTGCATCCATGGGAATTTACATATTTAACTGGGATATTTTAAAGAAATATCTGATCGAGGATGAGGCTGACCCGACTTCCGAGAATGATTTTGGAAACAATATCATTCCAAATCTTCTGCGTGACGGAAGAAAGATGTATGCCTATCATTTCAACGGATACTGGAAGGATGTAGGAACGATTCCGTCTCTGTGGGAAGCAAACATGGAAGTGCTTGATCCGGAACATAGCGGCATCAACCTGTTTGATGAAAACTGGAAAATTTACAGCAGAAACAGTGGTATGACCGGTCACCGGATCGGAGAGAATGCCGTGCTGGATAACTGTCTGATTACCGATGGATGTAATATCAAGGGAACGGTCAGACATTCGATTCTGTTTTCGGGTGTTACCGTGGAGGAAGGTGCCATTGTAGAAGATGCCGTTGTCATGGGACACTCCACGATCAAGGCAGGTGCGGTTGTCAGACACTGTATCATTGCAGAAAATGCGACCATCGAAGAAGATGCGGTTGTGGGAGCAAAACCAAAAGGGGAAGGAATTGGAGAAGTTGCCACAATTGCAGCGGATGTAACGATCGGAAAAGGAGCAAAAATTGGTCCGAGCGCTATGATTTATGAAGATGTGAAGGAGGGTGAGGAGCAATGTTAAATTCAAAGACAGAGGCATTGGGAATTATTTTCCCGAACAGCTATGATGCAATGGTGCCGGATCTGGTTTCGGAGCGCCTCATGGCATCCATTCCATTTGCCAGCAGATACCGCATGTGCGATTTTATTCTTTCCAGCATGGTACATAGCGGAATTGACAATATTTCCATTATCGTAAGAAAAAATTACCATTCCCTGCTGGATCATCTCGGCGCCGGCCGTGAGTGGGATCTGGTCCGCAAAAACGGAGGCCTGAATATTGTTCCTCCGTTCGCACAGAAACAGGTAAAGGTATTCGAGGGACGCATCGAGGCACTTGAGAGTCTGCGCGGATATCTGTTAAAGCAGCCACAGAAATATGTCATTATGACCGATGCAAATATTGCCATCAATTTTGATTTTAATGAACTTTTAGATGCGCATATCAAGAGTGGTGCGGATGTGACCATGATGTACCGCAAGCAGGAAATTCCGAAGGCATTTATCCGTCAGAGCAGGGACCGCATGGATCTGTACTATGCACTCGGCATGAATGGAGACCGCGTCAGCAAGATTTACATCAACCCGACCGAAGAGGGGGAGATGAATTTCAGCATGAATATTTATGTGGTAGAACGCGAGTTTTTGATCAATATGATAGATGATGCGTATGTACATGGGCATACTTACTTTGTACGTGACCTTTTGGACAAGCAGATTGACCGGCTGGATATCCGCGGGTTCTGCTACGATGGCTATGTGGTCAATATCCATGATACCCAGAGTTATTTTGAAGAAAATATGCGTCTGTTACAGGAAGAAAACTTAAATGCACTGTTTTCTCCAAATCAGATTTACACCAAGATCCGTGACGATAACCCGACCCGTTATATCAACGGTTCCAAAGCAAAGAATGTTATGGTTGCCGATGGCTGTGTGATCGAGGGAGAAGTCGAAAACAGCGTCCTGTTTCGAGGCGTTCACGTCGGAAAAGGCGCAAAAGTGAAAAACTGTGTGCTGATGCAGGATACCGTAGTGGAAGATAATGCAAGCGTGGAATACGTGATTACCGACAAGAATGTACGTGTCACAGAGGGCAAGTCACTGACCGGAAATGAGTCGTATCAGGTATATGTATCCAAGGGGCAGGTTGTATAATTTTATGCTTTCCAAATAATACAGAGTCTGTTATAATAAGCAAAGATAAAATACTGAGGAGGCAATTGTATTATGGCTGATAGCAGAAAAACAGTTCAGATAAAATCAGATCCTGTCGGGGATGTCCGTATCGCAGATGAAGTCGTTGCGATCATTGCAGGACTTGCAGCAACAGAAGTAGATGGTGTCAGTTCCATGGCGGGAAACATCACAAACGAAATTGTCAGCAAGCTTGGCATGAAGAACCTTTCTAAGGGAATCATGATTGAAATTATGGACAACGAAGTAAAGGTTGATGTTGCCATCAACATTGCATATGGTTACAGCATTCCGGAAGTCTCTGCCAAGGTACAGGATAAAGTAAAGGCTGCCATTGAGAATATGACAGGCCTGACAGTCGCTGTTGTCAATGTCCGTATTGCAAGTGTTGATATGGGAACTGACAATTAAATCTTTGTATTCGAAACAGAATATGGTATAATAAAGGATGTCTAAATGAAAGACATCCTTTATTTTTGAGCGAGGAGAGAAGATGACAAGAAGAGAGTTAAGAGAAAATGTATTCAAGATGCTTTTCCGCGTAGAATTTTTTGATGCGGGAGAACTGCCAGAACAGCTGGAATTGTTTGGTGAAGAAGTGGATCATGTAACCGATCAGGACTTTAAGTATATCGCTGAGCGTTATCGCGACATTTACAATCATCTGCCGGAAATCGACGGGGCAATCAACGAAGTCGCAAAAGGCTGGAAGACAACCCGTATGGGCAAAGTAGATCTGGCACTGATCCGTCTGGCGGTATATGAGATCCGCTACGATGATGAGATTCCGTTTAAGGTTGCGGTCAATGAGGCTGTGGAACTGGCAAAACAATACGGAACCAATGATTCACCGGCATTTGTCAATGGAATTCTTGCAAAGTTTGCAGAATGATGAAACATGTATATTCGGTAGGGCAGGTAAATAAATACATTAAAAATATGTTCGCTCAGGACTTTATGCTGCACCATATCAGCATCAAGGGAGAGGTATCTAACTGTAAGTATCACTCCAGCGGGCATATTTATTTTACAATGAAAGATGCAGACGGAACGATAAACGCGATCATGTTTGCAGGAAGCCGCAGGGAAGGATTAAAATTCCCGATGAAAGAGGGCGACCGCGTGGTTGTGACCGGATCCGTGGAAGTGTATGAAAGAGATGGCAGATACCAGATCTATGCACGGACGATTGAACGGGACGGAGAGGGAAATCTGTATCTGAAATTTGAAGCGTTAAAGCGGGAGCTTGAAGAGATGGGAATGTTTGCGGAGGAATACAAACAGCCCATTCCCACCTATGCAAAAACCGTGGGGGTTGTTACGGCAGAGACCGGGGCAGCGATTCAGGATATCCGCAATATTGCAGGGCGCAGGAACCCGTATGTGCAGCTGATTCTCTGCCCGGCCCTGGTGCAGGGAGAGGGTGCGGCAGCATCAATTGTCCATGGAATTCATGCACTTGAACAGATCGGCGTGGATGTAATCATTGTCGGACGGGGCGGTGGATCCATAGAGGATCTGTGGGCATTTAACGAAGAAATGGTGGCACGGGCCATTTTTGACTGCCGGATTCCGGTGATCTCCGCTGTCGGTCATCAGACGGACTTTACGATTGCAGATTATGTCGCAGACCTGCGGGCACCGACTCCGTCTGCAGCAGCGGAGCTGGCGGTGTTTGATTACCGGCAGGCAATGCAGGAACTGCTTGGCATGCGGCAGCAGATGGACAAAGAACTCCAAAGGAAAGTAACCGTGGCAAGAAACCACCTGGAGCACCAGAGGATGCGCCTGCACTATCTCAGCCCTCAGCAGCGGATGAATGAAAACCGGCGAAGAGTGGCAGAGTATGAAGAGAAACTGACCGGACGCATGGAGGAACTGCTGCGTGAGCGCAGACACCGCCTGGCACTTCTGGCAGGCACGCTGGAGAGCTATTCCCCGGTAAAGAAACTCAGTGGAGGGTATGCATTCGTGGAGGATGGGAACCATCAGGCACTGCGGAGCATCCACCAGATCAGGAAAAAAGATACCGTGCAGATCCATTTGCTGGATGGCACACTGACGGCAGCAGTGACAGAAATTCAGGCAGCCGAAGGAGTAAAAAATGAGTGATGAATTAGAAAAAAAAGAACCGGGACTGGAGGAACGGTTTGCAAAGATCGATGCCATACTTGATGCGATGGAAGACGAAAACGTAACGTTAGACCGTTCGTTTGCCCTATACAAAGAGGGACTGGAACAGATCAAAGCAGCCGGCCAGTCTTTGGATACGATAGAAAAGGCAATGCTTGTACTGAACCAGGATGGAAAATTGGAGGAATTCTGATGGAGATCAGACAGGAAATAAAACGCAGGGCGGCAGACATTGAAGCACGGATCGCACCGTTTCTGCCACAGGAAAAGGGGTTTCAGCAGACCGTGCTCGATGCCATGGAATACAGTGTTTTTGCAGGCGGAAAGCGTCTGCGGCCGATGCTGATGGAAGCATCTTACCAGATGTTTGACGGAACGAATCCGGCAATTGATGATTTTATGGCGGCGATTGAGATGATCCACACCTATTCACTGATCCATGATGATCTTCCGGCTATGGATAACGACGAATACCGGCGTGGGAAAAAGACAACCCACGCGGTATACGGGGAAGCAATGGCAATTCTTGCGGGGGATGCCCTTTTAAATTATGCGTTTGAGACCGTGGCAGCAGCGCTGACCAGAAACGAAGGAGACTGGAGAATTGTCAGGGCTTTTTCCGTGCTGGCACAAAAAGCGGGTATATACGGAATGATCGGCGGCCAGGTGGTGGATGTGGAGAGTGAGAAAACCGGACAGACCATCGACCGTAACCGGCTGGACTTTATCTACCGGTTAAAAACCGGAGCGCTGATTGAAGCATCGCTTATGATCGGAGCCATTTTGGCAGGCGCGGATGAAGTGTCGGTTGCGCGTATGCAGGAAGCCGGAGCAAAGCTGGGACTTGCCTTTCAGATTCAGGATGATATTCTCGATGTCACGGGATCTTTTGAAAAACTCGGTAAGCCAATCGGCAGTGATGCGGAAAATGAGAAAGCAACCTATGTGACATTTGAGGGGCTGGAGCAGGCAAAAAAGGATGTAGAGCGGCTTTCCGGGGAAGCAATAAAGATACTGGATGAATTTGAAGGAGAGCATACGTTTCTGCATGACCTGTTTTTCTATTTGATCAACAGGGATCATTAATTTTTCGAGGGCAACATGGTTTTAGATCGGATAAAAAAAGTAAATGATATCAAACAACTAAACGAGGAAGAACTGGCGGAGCTACAGGAAGAAATCCGTGATTTTCTGGTGGAAAATATTGCAAAAACCGGAGGACATCTGGCATCGAATCTGGGTGTGATTGAACTGACGATGGCGCTTCATCTGTCATTTGACCTGACGAGAGACCGGATTATCTGGGATGTCGGACATCAGTCCTACACGCACAAGATTTTAACCGGGCGTAAGTTGGGGTTTGCCACTTTACGGCAGTATGGCGGGATGAGCGGCTTTCCAAAGACACAGGAAGATCCGGCGGATGCATTCAATACCGGGCACAGCTCCACTTCCATTTCCGCAGGACTTGGCATGGCGCAGGCAAGGGAACTGACCGGTGACAATTATTATGTGGTCTCTGTGATCGGAGACGGGGCACTGACCGGCGGTATGGCATACGAAGCAATGAACAATGCCTCCCGCATGAAAACCAATTTTATTATTGTGTTAAATGATAACCAGATGTCGATCTCCGAAAATGTGGGAGGAATGAACCAGTATCTGAATTCCTTCCGCACCTCGGATGCCTATCTGGATTTAAAAGACGGTGTGACCAATTCCCTAAACCGGATTCCGGTTGTGGGGGAACGGATGGTCAAACGGATCCGGAACGCCAAAAGCGGTATCAAACAGCTGTTTGTTCCGGGAATGTTTTTTGAAAATATGGGAATCACCTATTTAGGCCCGGTGGATGGCACCAACATAAAAGAAATCCGAAAAGTGCTTGCGGAAGCAAAGCGTGTGCGCGGTCCGGTGCTGGTTCATGTACGCACGATCAAGGGAGAGGGATATCTTCCTGCCGAGCGTCATCCGGCGCGCTTCCATGGAACGGGACCGTTTGACATTGACACCGGTGTTCCGCTGTATCATCAGGAAAAAGCGCATTACACGGATGTGTTTTCCACCGTCATGCGCAAAATGGGGGAGCGGGAGCCGAAGGTGGTTGCGATTACCGCAGCGATGGCAGACGGAACCGGTTTAAAGAGATTTAAAAATCTTTTCCCGGAACGTTTTTTTGATGTGGGAATTGCCGAGGAGCATGCAGTGACGTTTGCAGCCGGCATGGCAAAGGCGGGACTCAAACCGGTATTTGCGGTGTATTCTTCCTTTTTACAGCGTGCCTATGACCAGGTATTACATGATGTGTGTGCACAAAACCTTGCGGTTGTGTTTGCCGTAGACCGTGCAGGATTAGTCGGAAAGGATGGCGCCACGCATCAGGGAATTTTTGACCTGTCGTATCTGTCAAGTATTCCGAACCTGACGGTTATGGCTCCGAAAAACAAATGGGAGCTTTCCGATATGCTCAAGTATGCGATTGCTGCAGAGGAACCGGTGGCGATCCGTTATCCGCGCGGAGAAGCCTGCGATCTCTGGAAAGATCAGCGGGCACCGATTCAAAAAGGCTGTGCGGAAGTACTCGCCGAGGGTACAGAGGTTGCACTTTTTGCGATCGGTTCGATGGTGGAAACCGCCTGGCAGGTAAGAAAAAAACTGGCAGAAAAAGGAATCCCGACAACGGTGGTAAATGCAAGATTTGCCATGCCACTGGATAAAAACTGCCTGCGGAAACTGGCAGAATCCCATCCGCTTCTTGTGACGATGGAAGAGAACGTGGCAAGCGGGGGATTTGGAGAGCATGTGGCTGCATTTCTGGAGGAGGAAGCACTGCATACAAAGGCCCTCAGGATTGCAATTCCTGACTGCTTTGTGGAACATGGAAGTGTTGGCGAATTAAAAAAAGCACTGGGACTGGATGCAGATTCCGTGACGGAAAAAATATTAGCAGAATTACCGGAGGAATTATGAAAGAACGATTGGATGTACTTCTTGTAAAACGTGGTCTGGCACCATCGCGGGAAAAGGCAAAGACCATGATTATGGAAGGCAATGTATTTGTCAACAATAACCGGGAGGATAAGGCGGGAAGCACTTTTGCAGAGGATGCTCCGATTGAGATCCACGGAAATACATTGAAATATGTCAGCCGCGGCGGTCTGAAACTGGAAAAAGCGATGACACATTTTTCCATTTCCTTAGATGGCATGGTGTGCATGGACATCGGTGCTTCGACGGGCGGGTTTACGGACTGCATGCTGCAGAACGGGGCAAAGAAAGTGTATTCCGTCGATGTGGGATATGGCCAGTTTGCATGGAAACTGCGCCAGGACCCAAGGGTTGTCTGTATGGAAAAAACAAACATCCGCTATGTCACACCGGAAGATATCGATGATGTGCTCGATTTTGCTTCGGTGGATGTCTCCTTTATTTCCCTGACCAAAGTGCTCCCGGCGGCATATGCACTGTTAAAGGACGGCGGACAGATGGTATGTCTGATCAAACCACAGTTTGAAGCCGGACGGGAAAAAGTGGGAAAGAAAGGCGTGGTACGTGATAAGGCCGTTCACGAGGAAGTGATCGAGAGGATCATTACCTTTGCACTGGAAAACGGATTTTCGGTACACCATCTGGAATACTCACCGATCAAGGGACCGGAGGGAAACATCGAGTATCTCGTGCATATTGAAAAATCGGACGAAGCAATAAAGGAGGAATCCGTGGATATTCACGCAGTTGTGGAAGCAGCGCACGGAGAATTGGATAAGTAGATGCGTAAATTTATGCTGATCACGAACCGGTACAAAGATCGTGATCTGACACTCTCAAACGAAATTGTCTCGTACATACAACAAAAGGGCGGCAGTGCTGCAATCTGTGTCAGCAATGTGGAGGATGATAACCAGAAAGATTTTGCACTTTCCGAGATTCCGGCAGACACGGAATGTATCCTTGTTCTCGGCGGAGACGGCACGTTAATCCGCGCAGCAACCAAGGTGGAGGCGCTGCAGATTCCGCTGATCGGTGTCAACCTTGGGACACTGGGGTATCTGTGTGAGCTTGAGGAAGCTACCGTATTTCATGCCATCGACTGTCTGATGCAGGATGCTTGCATCATGGAAGAGCGGATTGTTCTGACCGGCGAAAAAATTGGCGGAAACGGCGCACATATGGCATTGAATGATGTCGTGATCCACTGGTCCGGGGATCTGTCCATGCTGCTTTTAAATGTGTATGTCAATGGGGAATATCTGACAACTTACCACGCAGATGGCGTGATTGTTGCGACACCGACCGGTTCCACAGGGTATAATCTTTCCACCGGAGGTCCGATCGTGGACCCGAAAGCAAGGGTACTTCTTCTGACACCGATCAATGCACATGACTTAAACTCCAAAAGCATTGTGTTTGGAGCGGAGGATGTTGTGGAGATTAAGATGGGAAGCAGACGGTTTCAAAAGGACGAGACGGCATGTGTCAGCTTTGACGGGGACACACCGGAGCATCTGCACGTGGGAGACCGTGTGCGGATTGCACAGGCACAAAGTACCATCTGGATCTGCAAAATCAGTAACCAGAGTTTCCTGGAAATACTGAGGAAAAAGATGAGACCGTAGGACGCAAAGGAGGACATATGAAAACAACACGACAGGCAAAGATACTCGAATTGATTCAGAAAAAAGATGTGGAAACACAGGAAGAATTGTCCGCATATCTTGAAAAAGAAGGGTTTCAGGTTACCCAGGCAACCGTATCCCGTGATATCCGTGAACTGAAGCTGACAAAGATTTCGACCGACAACGGCAGACAAAAATATGCGGTGATTACGGACGCGGATTCCAATATGATGGAAAAATATGCAAGGGTTCTCAGGGAAGGATTTTTGTCCGTGGATGCTGCGGAAAATATTGTTGTGATCAAAACTGTGTCCGGTATGGCGGGAGCCGTTGCGGCTGCAGTAGATGCCATGCGTATGCACGAGATTGTCGGCTCA
>OFSD01000251.1_pt1 | contig 49218 bp, 28 predicted proteins | sample 1543191 | NCBI WGS metagenome assembly OFSD01 (sample SAMN04209221, study PRJEB22552) | human gut metagenome | biome: gut; material: feces | host: Homo sapiens | place: USA: Oklahoma
AAATACACACCGGAACGCCGCGACTGGCGCCGGTATGCAGAAACCGCCAGCCGGCCGCTCTCCGCGGCAAGCCTCCGCAGCATGATGAGGCAATGCAACCGGGACGCCTGGGACAAGACACACCGCGCCCAGGTTACGTCCGACTGCTGGGAGGATGAATACGAAGACTTCTCTTTCATGGACCTGCCCCGGAAAACCCGGTTCGTCAGGCACGCGGTGGCCACCTTCCTGCTCCTGCCGCTGGCCCTCATCACGGCCATGTCCCTGTGCGACCAGCTCGCCCACGCGTCGGGCAGCCTCAACATTCTTTTCTCCATTCCGGTCTGGTACGCCCTGATGGGCGCGGCCGTCTGGATCGTGCTGGGCTGCAGCAGGCTGTTCACCACTTCCCTGCTCTACCTGTACGTGCTGGGCCATGAACTGACGCACGTGCTGGCGGTCTATTGCAGCCGGGGTTCCGTCAGCAAATTCAACGCCTCCCTGGACGGCGGCTACATTCAAACGGACAAAAACAATCTGTTTATCTCCCTTTCCCCCTATTTCCTGCCCCTTTGGGGCATGTTGTGGGGCTTGGTCTGGGGAATCGTTCATATCTTCTGGCCCACCATCACCTGCGAGGCCCTACTCTACTCCGGCCTGGGGTTCTGGTGGTGCTTCCATCTGTTCTGGACGGCATGGATCATTCCCAAGGACCAGCCGGACCTGGCCGGCAACGGGACCTTCTTCTCCCTGATCCTCGTTTACTTTGCCAACCTGCTTCTATTCCTGGGCCTCCTGCGCCTGTTCAATGCGGTAAGCATCAACAGATTCCTGGCCGACTGCCTTCATAATGCGGAACGGCTGTGGGACACGGCCAGGGACCTGGCCCTGTTTACGGCGGGACTGTTCCTGTAAAAAACACCTCTTCCCGTGCGGGGAATGATGAACGGCGGAAGCCGGAAAGGAATCCAATAATTCAGAACAAAGGAGTTCCCATGCACACCACACACTTGATTGCCCTGTCCCTGGCCACCGCCGCCCTGGTGGCCTGCAACCCCAAAGAAACCGTGAAGGCCCTGACCTCCGACCAGAACGTCACCCAGGAAATGGCCGTAAGATTTGCGGAAAACATGGTCGGCCTTCCGCGGGCGCTCGTTGTCTCGGACGCCAGAAAAGCCGCCCCCGGTGAAAAAGTCACCGTGAAAGGGGCTGTTCTGGGTGAAGAACCCGTCTTTGCGGAAAACATCGCCTCATTCACCATTGGAGACCCTGCCCAACTTCTGGCCAACATGCAGGAACACGGAACATGGACTGCCGACAGCGTCCCCGTGGAAATCAGGAGGGACAACACGATGACCGTCCAATTCGTGGACGAGCAGGGCAACCCGATCAAGCAATCCGCCAAGGGCATCAACGGACTGAAGGAACGTGACGCGGTCATCATCACCGGAACCATTGACCCCCATTCCACCTCGGAACGCCCCGTGCTCAACATTGAAAGCATCGTGATTGAAAAATAAACTTTCCGTGCCAAACCCTGATTCATGTCAACGGTTCAGGCGTGTTGCGCCTGGACCGTTTTCCGCATCAGCATCCGGGCATGGGATTTGATCCGATATCTTTAGGAATGATAGCCATGGCAGCCACCTCCGTTGCGGCGGGAACCGCTTCCGCCGCCGCACAGAAAAAAAGCGCGGAAGCGACTAAAAAAGCGGCAGACGCGAATGCCGCCACGCTGAGGAACGAGGCGCAGCTCCAAAAACAGACGGGTCTGGAAAACGTCAGGCGCATGCAGAAAGACGCCGCACGGCAAATGGGGGAAGCCCGGCTGGACGCCGCACAATCCTCCCTGCTCAGGGAAGGGTCCGTGCCGGTACGGGAACAGGCCCTGGCTACGCGGCTCCAGACCCAGATTCAGGATGAGGCGGCGCAAGCCATGAGAAACGCGCAAGCCCTGTACAACCGGGCGGACATGGAACAATACATGGGCCGCTCCAATGCCAGGGCCCAGAAAACGGCGGCAGCGGGCACCCTGCTCTCCGGCTTCGCGCAAGGAGGCAACTCCCTGCTTAAATGGTAAGCTGCCGCCCCTTGAGGACAAAAAACCTCAGCGGGCAATCCTTCCCGCTTCCGCAACGTCCGCCGGAGCGGGAGGGAAATCCGGCATGACGCCGCCTATACCCACCCGCAAATCCGCCGGAATCGTCATCCAGCGAACCGTCCCCTGGTACAGGACTTCCACATTCACAAACTTGACGGAAGAATCAAACAGGTAGGACCTGCCTATACCTCCATGGTCCATGTGCTGGAACGTAGGCCTGGGCGTTATCCTTTTCCCATCCAAATCGTGAAACAAAAAACCCCTCGGGTGGAAAATGCTGTTGGAATACACCATGAACCTCCAGTTCGTGCCCGGAACCTTGTCCAGATGCGGAACTTTATCTTCCTTATTCCTGGTCACCTTCATGAGCACCTTGCCCAGCTTGGAAACATCCACGACATCCAGAATGCCCATACCCTCCCTTACGGAAACGGGATCAGTCATGGAAACAGTACTCCCGGACTCTTTCAATTCAACTGTTCCGAAATCCAGAATCTCCAGTTTCTCGCTGATGGGAAAAATAAAATTCCCCTTCAGCTCAAACCAGCGGGGCGTATCGGAGGCGGGCAGAACGACCTCCAGCATCACCTCCACGCCCACCAGCGGCCTGTCCTTGACAGAAAACCCGGAAAGCTCCGTTCTCGTAATCTCCAGTTCCGTTCCGTCGGAACCGGTCACCGTTAAATCCTGATCCGCCCGTTCCATCCCAAGCATCCCGGACCCAGGAAATACGCAGCGCAGCAGCATCTGGCACACCCGGTAATCATCGCCGTGCCTGTTGTTGCGTTTCTGGAATCTCAGGGAAGCCAGCTCCACGTAAATCTTTTCGCCTTCATCTTCCCCGGCGGGGGCAATCTGCGGCAGGGCATCGGAAGCCGCCAGGAGCGCGGAACTCCAGCAGACGGCCAGTAATATTCCCGGTAATTTCATTTCAGCATCAACACGGGTCACGGAGCCATCATGCCTCCCGCTCCGATTCTTAAATCCAGGGGAACCTGCCGCAAGGCAACCTTGTTCCAATAGGACACCGTCACCTTCAGGGAACGGATCTTCTCCGGTACGAGGTACCCTGTCTCCCAAAATCTGCTTTTTCCACTTTCCTGCCCGGAACCGGGAAAAAAGCTGCTTCCCTGTCTCCACGCATACTCCGGAAGGACCATCCCCTCCTCGTCCCTGACAAGGAACGAACTAAAATGGAAATCCATATCCCCTTCCACCTTCAATCCCCAGGCCTCCGGATATTTCTTCAGGGAAAGAGTCACCTCTTTTCCAGAAGAATCCGGAAGCGGAACCCGTACCCTCGCCTCCTCTTTCTCCAGGAAAAACGTCACCGGGTCCAGCTCCGCGGTCTCTTCTCCAAAGGCGCAGAGCAGGCTTCCCCGCAGGCGCACCCACTCGGCAGAAGAATCCGGAGCCGGAGAACGCATGCAAATCCTGACGGGATCTCCATGAAAAGGCCGCTGGCTCTTTTCCGACTCCGAACAAACATGGGAAATCTTCAGCACGTTTCCGCTGGAATCCGTACAGGTGATGTCTTCCGTATTCTGTTCGTAATAAACGGGAGCCCCAAGCTGGTCTTCATAACGGCACAGCAGCCTCAGCATCATCACGGGTGGGCGCAGGGAAAAACGCAAGGCAGGGCGCACATCCATGCCGCACAACTCCAGGCGCGGATGGCCCAGCAGCGCCGCTGTGGGAGCAGGACAGCCGGCTTCCACCGCCATGCAGGAAAAAATACATGCACACAGCGCCTTCATGGGAGAGAACGAGGCGCAATCTAACAAACAGCCAAAAACAGGCAAGAAAAAAGATCAACCCTTTCCAACATGCAAAGGCGTCCCCGGCAGCCATGACATCCTATAAAACTTCCAGAATCTTTTCCTGTTCGTTCTGTAAATTGCATGCTTCATTAAAACTTCATCATCTTCGTAAATGAACTTTTCTTCCGTATCGCACTGGATGGCCATTCCTTCTCGTTTCTTATTTCAATCATAAAGGTGTTCATATCCTGTAAACTGGACAAGGCGGAGTCAGTATTTGCACTATCTATGGCTGCATGCCATCACACCGGCTTATCCCAGCCAAGTCATTTGTCCGCATCTCAACTTCCACAGATATTGCCTGTGGTAACAATACCTTGGGCGTCAGACGGCGTTGGCTTTATGTTCAGAGTGCAGGAGGCGGCGACGTTAGGGCTCTCATCAGTCTTTTTTCATGACGGGAGATGCAGCCCTTTCCAAGAATTTCTCCAACTCCAAATATAATGCTGCTGATTCAAATATCCTAATTTCCGGCTGTTCCATATTATTGTCATTTCCATCTACTTCTTGTATCCAAAATAACTTTTTGTGATACTCCTGCCGCCCAACTTCTTTTTCTGCAAAAATATGATTTGTATTATTTATCATACACAACAAATAGGGCTTTTTATCTATCGTAACGTAGAATATAGCCAATGTACCTATAAAAGGAAAAGTGCTTTCCGTTTTTCCTTCCACAAACAAATTATATTTACTCAAAATATCCCTCAGCTCATTACTTTGCTTTAGAGATAACTCTGTAACTTGAAATTTTTTCCCATCTTTATAAAATGACGACTCTGTATACAGGTCAAATTCTCTATACTCCTTATTTGGCATTTTACCATTTGTAATGCTGCCAAAAAAAACAACTAAAAATAAAATAAAAAATGACTTCATAATGGAACAATAATATTAAAATTTCACGGCTTATTCAGAGCAAATCGTTCTGCCCGCCTGGTTTTGCACGTTCTGAACTGAGGCTCACCATAGTCTATAATAACTGTATAAGAGGTTGTTACAAGAATAAATTCCACTTTCTACATCCTTTGCCAACCTTATCTCCTGAATCAGGAACGACAATGATAATTTTAGAACTAGAATTCCCACGATCGCGGTTATCCATATAATTCTATTATTCACAGAGTCATACGAATTCCATTCACTCAGTTCGTAGATAGCCCCCTTGTTGATCCGTCTGCCGTCTACAGGACTAGAGTATCGATAATGTAATAAACGGGGGCCAGTTCTTCATTGCTCATCGCTCTGGCCCCCTGCACCGACTGAGCAAGCTCTCCCGTGCCGGTCACGGCCCCATAAGGTGAGTAGTCATAAGCTGCTATGATCGTTCCATGAGCGTCAAAGACTTCGTCCCGTTCTTGTTGAAATCCATGCCGTAGCAGTACAGGGCATTGTCCTACTTCAAGGCCGGGGGGAGAGTGGCTACCGGTTCCAAGGAATCCCACAAAAGTATCCGAAGCACGTTTCAGCTATTGAGCATATCCAATGCCGTCATTTACGAATAGCCGCGGTACAGATAGTGTTCATGGCTGGTGACTGTCCCATTGATGGTAACTTTCTCATATGCCTTCGTCCCTGGTAGCCGTAGCCGCATTATTCCACCACCATGCTTCCGTCCCGGTTGTGAAGCTAATCAATCATCCAGTTGCTCTCGCTTTAGTTTGGAATCTTATCAAATACACTTTCTTGGATTCCACTCGAATAGAAATTATTTTTCTTTTAATAGTTAATTTAATGGCGGTAAAATAGATTTCCAATCGAAGGTTTCTAAATTTTTATCTTTTAAAAAATCCCTTAAAGTAATAATCTCTTGTATATTAACTGATAATCTATTATCTAAATTACATTTTATAAATATTGACAAAGATTTTACTATTTTATCATGTTGAGAATTTTCTACAGTATTCATATATTTTCCCATTTTATTGGAAACTCCCTTATCTTTAATAGAATCTATACACAATAAACTTAAAATTATTATCATTGTATTCATCTTGTCACTCCTCCTTTTTTTCTTTACAATAATATGTTCTCCATTGTCCTGACATTTTTCCATCTTGGAAGTATATTTTATCCATCCCTGGTTTAATAATATACTTGATCATATGGTTTTGGACGTTGGTTGGTTATACCTGTGACACGATTTCCATCTACTCCTAATTTAGATTCAAAAGGAGGTATTTTTTTGAAATTACTAATGGAATTGTACGTCCTACGCAATGAACTTCCATACCAATTTGCTCTGCTTCGTGAGAAAAGTATGCTAAGCAAATGATTTCTCTTTCACATTCCTGGCATTGAGTTTCATTTTGTGTACTGTTTTTCTCCATTCGAGTACAATCTCCCATAAGAACTTCTCGAATGACATCAAGAAATGTGTTTAAATCTACATTTTTAGGTATCTTTTCTGGATCGGGAGACAATGGTTTTGTCGTTCCACATGCAATTCCAATACAATTACCTTCTGTTTCTGTGTCGGAATGACTGTGCCGCTACTATCATCGGATAATAACCCGAGGTTATCAACATTTAAATTGTTTCTCACGAACCCGTACAAATCCCATCCCCCTCTTCAGCATGGGCTCCCTGTTGATCCACCTGCCGTCTGTAGGATTATAATAGCGGTCGTCGTTCATCTCGCTGGGCCACTGCACCGGTTGGGTTGCCTTTGGGAGAATTAATGGGAGTATTCATAAGACATTAAAGAGTTAAAATTGATGAATGAAACGAAAAGTAGGTATCTTCCATGATCGTTTTCCCAATATCATTATTTCAAATTCCGCACCAACAAAATTTATTTGAAAATTTCTGTTTATTTACAAAACATAGTGAATTTTTTCTATATTAAAATAAGAATATAATTTTTACACTAAGCATCTTACCACTATCGATATAAATATTATCTATTTTTTGGTGGAAATTTACAATAAATGCAAAATTCTTGTTTGTACTAGTCAGGTTCCCGTAAAAAGTCCATTCGATGGAAAAAGAATGTTTGATGACTCAGTAGTTTGTTTCACCCAATTTTCTTTAAACATTAAAATTGTGCGATTTATAGACCTAATTTCGGTTTTTGGAGCCTTAAGCCCATCCTCTCATCTGCAATTCCGACGACTTCTTCCGATGAATCGCGAGTATAAAAAACTTTGCCACTGCCGGGTGTGTTATACCTTTCACATACCCTCTGCATAGGTGTGTTGTACGACCTAATGATCTACGAAGTCTACAAGAATTACGAGAAGTCTTCATACTTTCCAGCTCTTCTGCCAGCTATTCGTAATTCTGGTAATGACCCTTTTCTCCTGCGGTTTCCGCCACTGCAACAAACATGGTGGTGTTAAAGTAGGGCCGTTTTCCTCCCGCTCTAGCATGCTTTCCCAGGCTTTTAACGCCTTTCAAACAAGGCTGCAAAACAAAAAAATCTATATAATACCTTAACTTATAAGCTTTATAAGTGGCGTCCCCGGTAGGAATCGAACCTACATCTAGTCTTTAGGAGAGACCCGTTCTATCCATTGAACTACGGGGACCGGACATTGTCCGTGCAGGACAATAAACGGGAAAATTCCGGGGCTCAAGCAAAAAGCGGCACGATTGCGCCATGAACCTTGATTTTGAACGGTTATTTTTCTAGTTTGGTTTTCATGAGGTTTCTCTCCGCTGCCTGTTTTCTGTCTCTTCTGTACTCTTTCACGGGATGCTGTGCCTGTGGCTATGCCACTTTCCCCGATGCGCGCGCCGCCATACGCGCCACCTACCATCCTCCCTTCACCCCTGACCAGACGGGAGCAAAACTGGAAAATTTCAAATACTATCCCTACCACCTCTATTGGGAAAGCAAACGCATCCCCCTTCCCTTTTTGCACACGCTTTTGCCAGAAGCCGCTTCAGATTATGAGCTGGCCGCCACCTATTCCGTCTTCCAGGAGCCGGAATCCTCCATTGCGCTCCGGGGAAATGAACTCTACTGGGCTGTGACGGCTCAAGGAACCAACATTCCATATTATGTCAACAGCGCTCCCTTGTGGAAAGGCAGGTGGATCACTATCCTCAGAGACCATCTTCCGGCCTGTTTCCCCAGTGAAACTTTCCCATCCTGGCTTCATCCATATCTCGATCTGGTGGAAGCCAGGATGTATGATGATATCGCACGTCGGCTCCAGCAGGAATACAGCAGGAATTACGTCCTCCGCGGCGTTGCCGTCCTGCCGCCCGCTCTGGCGCAGGAACTTAAAACGACCTGGAAGGAATGCCTGGAAACTGCCGTCCTTGACCTGCCTGTGGAAGCTTTTGAAAGCTGCGACCAGGGATGGTGCTATTATTCTGCAACTCCAGGACTGGTGGCCACGGAATTGCAGTTTTCCCGCCGCACGCTCCCTCTGAAACGCCAGATGTTCCACATTTTCCGCATTCTTTTTGATGCGGCAAGCATGGATGACTTCACGCCCGGTACGCAGCGCATGCTGATGAAGCTGTGTGCTGATGCCCGCAGCACTGCTGCTGAAATGAAAAAAGCACCGCCGCATGGAATATCCATTTCGGAGTTGATGACCAATTTTTTCCCTCCCTTCCCGGACGATGGATACGAGTTATGGGAAGGGAAAAATCCCCCTTTGCGCCATGGCAAGAGCCTGAAGGAAGATACCATTAAAGAATGCATGGCTCTTCCCCTCTCAAGGAATCCGGTGTGGAAAGACCTGTTTCCCAATACTCCGGAGGACGCCGCGGCCTGGATGCACGTTTATCCGGAAGGACCATGCTGCGGCGCATTTATCCACCAGAGCTTTTTGCATGTAGCCACCACAGAGCTCGGACTGCCCTTTTACCGTATGCACGATTTCAGCAGGATGGACAATCCCCCATCCATGTCGCCTTATGAGTTGTGGTGGGACGGGACGGGAATGAGGGTCCAGCGTTTCTTTTTGAAGCTGGAACCTGCCGCGGAAAAGGAGTTGAAAACCTATCTCCGCCTGCTTGCCCGGTCCAGGAGCGGGAAAAAACTCCAGGAGACCTTCCCGGACATGCTTTTCCGTACGGATCTAGGGGAGGAGGGGCTGATTCAGGAAAACCCGGAGGAAGGCCCCGGACAAGGACCGGATGATGATCCTGATTCCCTTGCACCCGGAATATCAGGCATTCTGACGGATATTTACCGGTTCCGGAGGTGGGTAAGAACGGACTATTTTCAGGAAGGTTCCGAAGAACTGGAACAGCTCCGGAAGGACAGAAGGGAACTGGAACGGTATTTGGGAAAACATTTTCCGGCAAAGAAGGCGGACGCCCCGCCCGCAACGCAACGGGGCGCACAAAAGCCTTGAGCCGGGAATGGAAGAGACGTAGCGTTGTTTCATCATCCCCCCTGTTCCGCCATGCTCAATTTCATTTACGACAACAAGACGACGCTCATTTTCGGAAAAGGAACCCAGCATGAGGCAGGCAGGCTCCTGAAACCGTTCGGCAAAAAAATCCTGCTCCATTATGGAGGCGGCAGCATCAGGCGCTCCGGCCTGTATGACTCCATTACAGCATCCCTGAAAGCCGCAGGCGTGGAATATGAGGAACTTGGCGGCGTTCAGCCCAACCCCACGCTGCCCCTGGTGTACGAAGGCATCCGCCTGTGCCGGGAACACGGCCTGGGCATGGTGCTGGCCGTGGGAGGAGGCAGCGTGATTGATTCCGCCAAGGCAATCGCCTTGGGCGTTCCTTACGGCGGAGACGTCTGGGACCTGTACCTTTCCAAAAAACAGCCGGATTTTGAACCGCTGCCCGTCGCCACGGTGCTGACCATCCCCGCCGCCGGCAGCGAAAGCAGCCCCAACACGGTCATCACGAATGAAGAAACCAGGAGAAAGCTGGGCTACGGGGCTCCCGCCCTGCGGCCCGTGTTCAGCATCATCAATCCGGAGCTGTTCTTCACCCTTCCCCACCGCCAGATGGCCAACGGCGTAAGCGACATGATGAGCCACATTTTCGAGCGCTATTTCACCCGGACCCTCCATACGGACCTTTCCGACGGCCTGTGCGAGGCTACCCTGCGCACCATCATGAGAAACGCCCGCATCCTGAACGGAAACCTGCATGATTACGATGCCTGGGCGGAAATAGCCTTCTCCGGCAACATCGCCCATAACAACCTGCTGGGCGTGGGCCGGGAGCAGGACTGGGCCTGCCATGCCATGGAACACGAACTCAGCGCCCTGTACCATGTGGACCACGGAGCGGGCCTGGCCGTCGTCACGCCCGCATGGATGAAGTACGTTTCCCCCCGGCACCGGGACATGTTCCTTCAATTTTCCCTCAACGTGATGTGCGTGGAAGGCTCCTGCCGGGAGACGGAAACCATCATCCGGGAAGGCATCGCCAGACTGGAAAGATTTTACAGGGAACTGGGGCTGCCCACATCCATGGAGGAACTGGGAATCCGGCCTGAAGATTTTCCGCTGATGGCGGAACAGGCCATCAGCGTACGCGGCCCCGTCGGAGGACTGGAAAGGCTGGATGCGGAAGACGTCCGGAACATCTACCGGCTGGCCTGCCGCAATGGCGGGAACTGATTGCCGGCCGCCCGAAAAGAACGGTACAGGGAAGCGGCTCTGGCCCTGCTCCGCCGGAAAGCCTGCGGCCCCATCCGCCACAGCGCACCTCACGCCGGCAGTGCGGAAACCGAAGCATGACCGGAAAAAGGAAAGACAGGGAAGATACCGTCCGGAGCATGCAATCACCCATCAATCATCTGGAATGAAACAGGGCTGCATGTTGACAGTCAGCCTTTCATGAATATGTGTCCTCCCTCCGTCCCGCGTCATCTTTCCCCATTTTGTAACCTACTTGTAACTTGCCAAACTCTTTTTGTCAGGTAATGTGGTGGAATGAACAAAATCTTTTCCGCTCTTCTTTTGGCGGCGGCTTTTCTGGTTTCCGGAGTGCCGTGTACGGCAGCCGTTCCTGCCTCCGCTCCGGAGCAACGGGAGCAGTCCATCAAGGACATGGACAAACTTCTGGATAAAAGGCTCTTCAAGCAGGCCGCGGAACAGGCCCTGAAACAGCTTAACGAATACGATGACCAATACAGCGGGAAGGATCTGGCCCTTTACTACCGAGCCCTCCAAAATTTGAACGCCCTGAACGATTCCACGAATCTGGACACCATTCTTCAGGAACAAATGAAACGCCATGGAGAAAACCCGTGGTTCCTGATGGCCGCCGCCGAATTGTATCAGACGGCCAGCCACACGTTCAAGCTGGCGGACGGCAAGTACATCCGAGTCAACCGGTCCTGGGAGGGCGAATATTCCGGACAAAAGAGGGACAAGGTGGAAGCCCTGCGCTGCCTTTTGAAGGCAATGAACATCGCGGAACGGAACAAGGACATGAAACTGCTCGGCCTCGCACGGTTCATGATGGCGAAGGCATTCCTGAAAAACTATGATGATTACCGTTCTTCCCCTTCATTCCAGACTTATGCGGCCCTGGCCAATCTGACCGGACTTGATAAACTCCCGGGCTACGTTTCCAACCAGGAAGCCTCCGAACTACGCAACATTTCCACGCTGCCCGTTGCCGTGGATCCGGCTACGGGAAAACCGGAAATCGTTTTCTACCACGCCTCCTCATCCTGGGATACGGCGGGGAACGACGGCGAACGCGTACGCTGGCTGCTGGACGCCGCCGTCCGGGCGAACCCGGAATTGGCAAACGAGGTCAATCTGTTTACAGCATCCTGGTGCCGTAACCTGCTTTCCTACGCGAATACGGAGCCGTACCAGGAATTCGTGTACGGTCCGGGCAATGCAGGCTCGGTGGAGGGCATCAACCCCGCGGATTTGAAAACGGACCAGACCGTCGTCAGAACGGACCGGACGGACAAGGGCAAATTCATGCTCATCACGCTGCCTCCGGATTACGACTTCATCCGGATTGCATCCCGGGTGATCCCTTCCCCCTACCCTGCAGAACCCTACCTGGAGGCCACAAAGCTCATCAGTGGAGAATTTCTGGCGCGCAACCAGCGGCCGGCAGCCGCCGATGTTCTGAAAAAGACCCTGCAAATCTACAAGGACATGCTTCAGGCGCATCACAAACGCGGCAACGCCAAACCGGCGGAGGAAAATGCGGAGACTACAGTGACATATACGGATGACGCTACCGATTTTCTTCAGGAGGAACTTTCCTCCATTACGGAACCCAACGGAGCATTTGAGGAGGACGCAAGAACGCTGCTTTCCGGAGAGTCCGTCTCCATGGCGTTCATTTACCGGAACGCCGCCAGCGCCTCCATCACGGCACGTCCCGTCAATGTCAGGCTGTGGCAGGAGGAGCGCATGAACACCCTTCTTGCCTCAAAAAAACTGGGGAAAAAATATGAAAAAAAATATTCCAATTTCAATACCCTTCTTTCCAATCTTCTGAGGGACAAGTCAGCCGCCCGTTACCTGGGAAAGGAAATCAAGGGGAAAAGCATCATTCTGGAGCCCGGAAACCAGCACCTGAACCGAATCGCCCAGCTACCCATCCCCGCCACCCAGCCGGGCTGGTACCTCCTGACCGTCACGCTGAACAATGGCTATCAGTTCCACCGCCTCCTCTCCCTGTCCGATCTGGTGCTGATTCGCCGTTCCATTCCGGAAGGCAATCTCTGGTTCCTGGCGGAAGCCAAAACAGGAGCTCCCGTGGAAGGCGGCAAAATCAGCCTGCTGCGCTACAGGGAGGACAAAACACTTCAAACAAAACAAGTGAAGGGCACCACGGACAAAAACGGTGTTCTGATAGAAACACTGCCTCCGAACGACAGCAATTCTTCCACCTACTATAATTTTCTGGGCATCGCCACACATGGAGACAGCTACACAGTAACAGGAGAAAGGAATGTTTGGTACTCCGGTGAATCCCGAATGTCCCTGAACAACAAGGCCTCCAACTCCTATGGCTGTTTCTTCCTGGAAAGCCAGCCCGTTTACCGGCCGGGCCAGACGGCCCGGTTCAGAGGGGTCCTGTTCCGTCCGGACTTCGCCAATCCCGGTACAAAAGACTGTGCCGGAAAAAAATTGACGCTGACGATCCTCGGTCCCACCGGGGACAAGGGAATTTTCCCGAAACAAACAGTCACCACGGACGCCACGGGCGGCTTTGACCTGGAACTGCTCATTCCCAACGGAGCGCCTCTGGGCCAATACAGGGTAACACTGGATTTCAGAGAGTCGGACCGTACCCTGTACGCCCCCCTGTTCCGGATGGAAGAATACAAGAAGCCGGAATTCACCGTCAAAATGGACGCCCCGGACAAGCCCCTCAGGCTGGGACAGCCCATCCCCGTTTCCGTCCAGGCGGACTATTATGCGGGAGGCCCGGTGAACGAAGGAAAAGCCACCATCACCATCACCCGTACCCTGGGAGCGGATGTCTGGACCCCCTACTGGAAATGGAGCTGGCTGTATTCCAGGGAGTCCAGCCCCTATTATATCTATTTCACGCCCGATCCTCCCCTCACGGTTCTGGAAAAAACCATTCCCCTGGACAAGGAGGGCAAGGCCTCCGTGGAACTGTCCACAGAGCAGGATGCCAGGGACTTCGCCTCCCAGGACATAACCTACCGTGTTTCCGTCAGCGTCACGGACGCCTCCCTGAGGGAAGTTTCCGCTTCCGGCCAGGTGATCGCCACTTGCCGCCCGTTCAACATCTTTACCGCCCTGAACCGGGGATACGCCCCCGCGGGGGTTCCGGTCCGGGCCACCATCACGGCAGCCACGGCGGACGGTGTCAAGATAGGGAAAGCGAAGGGAAAGTCGGTATTGTACCGTATCCATGAGGATTCCAGCCGCCAGCCCCTGGCGGAATGGAACGTGGCGACCAATGAAGAAGGCACGGCTTCCCTTACTTTCCAGACAGAAGATTCCGGCTTATACCTCCTGCAAACAACGCTGGAGGACAGCCAGGGCAGCAAGGTGGAAGGCTCCCACCAATTTCTCTCCTACGGCAAGGGTGAACGGCATCCTTTTAAAATCAATCCCCTGTCCATCACTCCGGACAAAAACGAGTATGCCCCCGGAGAAACAGCCAGCCTCCTCATTGCGTCCGACTATCCGAACGCCCATGTCTGGACCTTCCTGCGCAACTCATGGAAAAACGAATCCCGCCGCCTGGTCGCGCTGGACAGGCAGACGGCCCTGGTGGAATGCCCCCTGACCAGGGAAGACATGCCCAACATGGGCGTCAACGCCTTCACCGTACGGAACGGGGAACTGCACCAGGCATCCGCGGAATTGCTCCTGCCGCCGGCCAGCCAGATGCTGGAGCCTGCCGTCTCTCCGTCCAAACCCCGGTACCAGCCGGGCGAAAAGGGCCGTGTGACCGTACAGGTCAAGGGGCCGGATGAAACCCCCGTGAAAAACGGCATTGTCACGCTGGCAGTCTATGACAAGGCGCTGGAATACATTGCCCGGCCCAACGTCTCCGACATCGCCAAAACCACGTGGGGAAGGTTGAATGAAACCAGTTTCGTCAATCTCAGCGCCATGCAAAACAGAAGGGCGGCAACGCAGAAAGGTCCGAACCAGCCCTACTTCCAATTTCTCCTCAGACCGGATCTGCCCACACCATTTAGAGGCCGTGTCACCGGCTTCGTTACCGGAGGAAACAGATCGGGAGATTTTGCCATAAGCAAACGATCGGTAATGCTGGCAGAGTCCGCATCATCTCCTCTTGCAGCGCCAGCCATGGCGGCAATGGGTGAAGCAGGAATGGCGGATGCCTTTGGAGGAGAGGAGGCGGCAGCCGGACAGCAGGATTCCTCCCCCGCGATTCAACTGCGCACCAACTTTGCGGACAGCATCAAGTGGTGCGGCACGCTCGCAACGGACGAAGAAGGAATGGTCGCCGTTCCGGTGGACATGCCGGACAACCTGACCACGTGGAAGGCGGCTGCCTGGGTGGTCACCTCCGCCCTGCAGGTAGGGCAGGCTTCCGCGGAATTCCTGACGACGAAGGACTTCATGGTCAGCATGCAGGCGCCCCGCTTCTTCGTGGAAAAGGACATCGTCATGCTCAGTGCCATCGTCCGCAACCGGACGGACAAGGACGTGCAGGCCCGCATTTCCATCACCCTGAAAAACGACTGCCTGAGCCTGATGCCCGGCAATTCCCCCGCCCTGAACGGATTGGCTGCCGGAACGGACAACGCCGCCATAAGGGAAGTAACCGTTCCCGCCCAGGGGCAGGTGACCGTGAACTGGTGGACCACGGCCCGCAGGGAGGGAACCGCAACCGTTGCCATGGAAGCGGCCGCAAGCTCCCTGGGGGACGCCATGCAGATGGATTTCCCCGTGCTGGTGCATGGCATGAAGCAACTGCACGCGGACAGTACTGTCCTGCTGCCCGAGGATCGGGAACGGCAGCTCACCATCAACCTTCCGCAGCAAAGGCGCAGGGAGGAAAGCAGGCTCGTCGTGAAGGTCTCCCCCAGCATCGCCCTGAGCATGGTGGAAGCGCTGCCCTATCTGGCGGAATACCCCTACGGCTGTGTGGAGCAGACACTCAACCGCTTCCTGCCCGCCGTCATCGTGGCGGACACGCTCAAGCAGCTGGGCCTGGACCCCGGCCAGGCGCTGGAAAGCCACCGCAACCTGGATCCGCAGACCATCAGGGACAAGGCGTTCTACGACAAAGTCATGAAACGTCTGGAACGCAATCCCGTATACAGCGAACGCAAACTGAAGGCCATGGCGGAAAAGGGCATCCGTGACCTCCGGGAAAAACAGCTTTCCAACGGTTCCTGGGGATGGTTCGGCGGAGCGGACCAGGGAGACCCGGTGATGACCGCCCACGTCGTCCACGGCCTCAAGATTGCCGGAAGCACGGCCAAGATACCGGGAAACATGCTGCTCCGCGCCGTGTCATGGCTGACCGGCCACCAGAACAGGCAGCTGGCTCTGCTCGTCAAGGGGGACGCCTACCGGAAACTGGAAAAACAGCCTGACGGCCCGGCAAAACAAAAGGCCATCCGCAAACTTGGAGACTACCGCCTGACGGCCTCCGCGTCAGACGTGCTGATTTATTCCGTGCTTGCGGAAAACGGCGTCCGGGACCTCCAAATGGAACGCTACCTGTTCCGCGACAGGCTGGAACTCCCGGTCATCAGCCAGATCCAGCTTGCGGAAATCCTGCTGGACGCCCACCGCATGGACGACTTCAAGGAAGTCATGCCCGTCATCTCCCAGTTCCTTCAGCAGGACGACTCCCTGCAAACCGCATGGCTCCGCCTCCCCAACCAGGGCTACTGGTGGCGCTGGTACGGCAGCAATGTAGCCACCCAGGCGGCTTACCTGAAACTGATGGCCAAGAGCGATCCCAAAAACCCAGTCACGTCCCGCCTTGCCAAATGGCTGCTCAACAACCGCGCCAACGGCTCCTACTGGGATTCCACGAAGGATACGGCAGACTGCCTGGAAGCCCTGTCGGCCTATCTCTTCCAGACCCGGGAAGGCATGGAAGACATGGAGGCGGAAATCCTCTATGACGGCGTTCCGGTGAAAACCATTTCCAGTACCAAGGAAACCCTCTTCACCTTCGACAACGAATGGAGCATGAGCGGCAAGGACCTGACGGACGGCCAGCACCGCATCACCATCCGCAGGAAAAAGGGGAACGGCAACATCTATGCCGGCTCCACGCTCAGCTATTTCTCCCTGGAAGACCCCATCCCCGCCGCAGGAAACGCCGTCACTGTGGAACGTTCCTACTACCGCATTGAAAAAGAAACGGTAAAGGAAGACTCCGTAAAGGATACGCAGACGGACGCCGGAGAACTCGTCTCCCGCGGGCGCGACCAGACCCGCCGCACGCTGCTGAAAGACGGAGACATCATTGCCAGCGGAGACATCATTGAAGTGGTGATGAGCGTAAAAACGAAAAACGACGTGGAATACCTGATGCTGAGTGACCCGAAGCCGGCTGGCTGCGAATCCCAGGATATCGTCAGCGGATACGCCTGGATGGGCACCGTCTCCGGCTACAAGGAAATAGGCGACGAGGAAATACGCGTCTTCCTCTCCTCCCTGCCGATGGGCGAATACCAGATCAGCCACCGCCTCCGCGCCGAACGCCCGGGCAGGTTCAGCGCCCTCCCCGCCGTTCTGGAAGCCATGTACGCTCCGGAACTCCGCGGCAACAGCCGGGAACACAAGATCAGCATTTCCATGCCGAAGCCGTAACTCCGGGAACAAGGGAACGCCGCATCCCGCTGCGGCGTTCTCCGCACTGCATGAAGGGCACAAGTGCACCACAGGGAATACGGTAAAAACTCTTGCATTCCTTCCCCGGAGGCGGACAATACCGCCCCCGCAAACGCGGGACGCCAAGATGGAACCCGGAACCTTGAAGGGACACGCCGCCATGGGAGCGGCGGCCGTCATCTGGGGGCTCATGTCCCCGGTCAGCAAGCTGGTCATGCAGGGAGGAGAAGTAAGCTCCGCCTCCCTGGCTACGTTCCGGCTGCTGGGCGCCGCCGTGCTGTTCTGGCTGGCTTCCTGCTTCGTGCCCCGGGAAAAAATCGACCCGCGCGACCGTCTGAACCTGTTTTACGCCTCCCTGTTCGGAATCATCTTCAACCAGATGGCCTTTACCGTAGGCGTGGGTTTCACCTCCCCGGCGGATGCCGCCATCATCACGACCATCACCCCCATCCTGACCATGATTCTGGCGGCCTTCGTACTCCGGGAAATGATCACGGGCCGGAAGGCGGCGGGCGTATGCGCCAGCGCCGTCGGGGCCGTCCTGCTGATTACCGGGGGCAGCCACACTCCGGCCGCACCAGGAGACAACAACCTGCTGGGGGACATCCTCTGCCTGGCATCCCAGTGCAGCGTGGCCGTTTATTTCGTGTTCTTCAAAAGACTGATCGGCAAATACTCCCCCGTCACGCTGATGAAATGGATGTTCACATACGCCGTATGCGCGTGCCTGCCCTTCACTTTCCGGGAAGTCTCCTCCGTTCCCTACTCCAGCCTGCCCCTCCAAACGTGGACGGGCATCGCCTATGTGGTCGTGCTGGCCACCTTCGTCAGCTATATCTGCCTCTCCTTCGCACAGCAGCGTCTCAAGCCCACCGCAGTGAGCATGTACAACTACTGCCAGCCGGTCATCGCTTCCTCCGTGGCCGTCCTGTGGGGCATGGACCAATTCGGCTGGCTGAAAACGCTCTCCGTCCTGCTGGTCTTCACGGGCGTCTTCCTGGTAACGCGCGGCAAGGCGCCGGCAGCCATGCAGGAACAATAGGAACAATCCGCCCCGCCCGGAAAACCGACAGCAAACGCGCCGGAAACATGCGGATAAGAGGGCGCACGCCCCCCCTACGCACGCGTTATTTACGCGTTATTGGAGGCACAAATTTCCAGACCTGGAATGGGGGTGCTCATTCCCAGAACTTCTTCAATTCGGGAATGCCGCCGATAATGTCGCTCCCTTTCTGGCTGCATGAAACGAGCATGGGTTCCGCGGAAAGAATGAACGCCCCATTCCGGACCAGGCGCCCCCAAATGCGGTCCGCCTCACCTCCCCAATGCCGCAGGGCCTGAGACATGACCGGAGCGAACGAAGGGCGCAAGGCAAAGGCAGTCATGCTGCGGACGTCTCCCGTGACGCGCATCCACCCATCCCTCTCCTCCATCCCTCTTTTCCCGTGATGGAGCATTATGCACGCGGCCCCATCAGGAATCCGGCGGAACAATTCCTTCAGTTTCAAATCCAGGGAATCCACCGGCTCCGCATCATCCTGCAGAATGAGCACCCAGTCCTCCGTGCAAGCGGAGGCCCGCTCAATGGCGCGGCGCATGGCCCGCTTGCACCCGGTCACCCGGCAGACGTACTCCGGAGCCTGCTTGAGACGGGCCACGCCGTAGGCTTCCAAATCATTCCGTTCCTCCGGAGGAATGTCTTCCATGGTGGCGATGCACACGCCATCCACCCATTCCCAGGCAAGCTCCTGCGAAGAGAGACGCTGTGCCATGGTTTTGCGTTTTGGAGAACCTGGAAGACTGACTACGAGTATCTTGTACATTCCCCGGAAATATGGTCCGGAACATGGAAAGTCAACAAATCGTAAAGGGAATGAGGAAGATACCCCATGTTCTTTCCAGGCTTGAAATCCATGACTGTTTGATTACCAGCATGATTAGGAAAAACATACGGATAAACATTTAATCCCCATGCAAAGACATGCCCCGGTCGGTAGGAAACGCCACAGAACAAAACAACGCCGGCAGCGGTAAAAAAGAATGGAAAAGGACGCTTTTTCAGTTAACATTTCCGTACCGTTTCCCTGCCCTGCCCGCCCTCTCCGGAAACGGTATCCATTCTCCCTCCCATGCACCGTTTTTTTCTATCCTGGGACAAACCAGCCTGCTGCGCCGTGGCGGAACGCCTGCTTGCCGTGGAAATGGACTTCTACAAGCACGCGGTACTGGTCCCCACCCGCGAATCGGGCAGGCAGCTCAGGGAATTCCTGACGGCCTCCTGCCCGGAAAAAGCCGTGTTTCCCCCGCACGTGCTGCCGGCGGACCAATTCATCCAGCCGGAAGAGGAGGAAGACGAAGCCACCCGCCTGGAAGAACTGGCCGCCTGGATGCAATCCCTTGGAGACGCTCCCCACCGGCTCTACCCGCGCCTGTTCCCGAAGCGCATGCCGGATGACTTCTCCAGCCTTCTGGACATGGCGGCGGCCCTCCAGACCCTCAGCCATTCCATGCTGAACCACGGCGTCACCTGCGGACAGGCTGCGGACGCCTGCTCCGGCATGGACGAACGCTGGCCGGACCTGTCCCGCCTCTTTTCCCGGTGCAGCGGACATCTGGACGGATGGCAGCTCCGGAACCGGACGGAATCCCTGCTTCACGCAGCCGCCCTTCCCCACCTGGCGTCCACCCTGCTGGAAACGGGCGGTCAAATCATCGTTGCCTGCGTGCCCGATATCCCCCGACCATTGAAACATGCCCTCCGCCATGCGGAAGAACAGGGCATTCCCGTGCAAATCTGGGTGCACGCCCCGGAAGAGGAACGGGACACCTTTGACGACTGGGGCTGCCCCAGACCGGAAATCTGGGCTGAACGCGCCATCCCCGTCCACGAGGAACAAATCCGCGTAACGCCCGGCCCCGGCAGACTGGCCGCGGAAACGTGCCGCATCATCGCGCAAACGGCGGAATCCGGAAAAACGGACGTCGCCCTGGGCGTGTGCGACCCGGATATGAATGTGGCTCTGGACGCACGGCTCAGGTCATACGGCTGGGGCCTGTACAACCCGGAAGGCAGGCCTTTTGCCGGAACGGGCATCATGGACCTGCTGCGCCACCTCCTGCTGGCCGTGGAGGAAAACGGAAAGGCGCGCCCCGTATTCAACCTCATGCGCTCCTCCCTGCTCTGCGCCTCCCTGTCCATCCGGGACCAGCAATACTGCTGCGCCTCCCTGGACAGGGTGCGTCAGAAATTCCTGCCGGAAACGGAGGAATACCTCCTCAAGCGGCTCCGTACCGACCATCCGGGGGCCATCCCGTCCGTGTGCAAAATTCTGGAATGGAGGGACCGCATGAAAGAGCCGCGGCAGTTGGGGGAACGCCTGCTCGCGTGGTATCCGGCGCTGGCTGCCGCCTATGGAGCGGACACGGAAGCGGCGGAAACCTTCCATTCCTGCATCTCCGGCCTGGCCCGCCTCCAGAAAAAAAGCGGCCTCTTTTCCGCTCCGGCTATGGCCCTTCAACTGCTGATGCGGTGCCTCCACGCCGCCCGCGTCAAGAACGGCAGAAAGGAACATGCGGTGCTGGATGCCCTGGGATGGATGGAACTCCATTTCCGCCCGGAAAAAAACCTCATCGTGACCGGACTAAACGAGGGTATCGTCCCGGAAGGGGGCATGGCGGACCAATTCATGCCGGAACCGCTCCGGGAATCCCTGGGCATGGACTCCTTTTCCCGGAAAAAGGCGCGGGACAGCTTCCTGCTCACGGCGCTGATCCACTCCCGGGAACGGGAGGGAAGCCTGTTCTTCGTCCTGTCCCGGACGAGCAGCAGAAACGATCCCCTGACGCCTTCCTCCCTGCTGATGCGCTGTGCGGATGAAGAACTGCCGCGCCGCGTGGAACTGCTCTTCCGGGAATGTTCCGCGCCGGAACCGCCCCTGCCCTACCGCCGCGGAGGCTGGCACATCCAGCCCGCGGAAGGCTGGAAGACGGCCACGGACATCACCGCCATGGCGCCCGGCTACCGGAACCCGTGGAAAGAGAGGGAAAAAGCCTTTTCCCCCACCACGCTGAAAAACTTCCTGGCCTGCCCCATGCGCTTCTGGGTGAGGGAGGCCCTGCACCTGAATGAGGACGAATTCCAGCCGGACAAGGAAGACATGGCCGCCAACGAACTGGGAACCATGCTTCACGACGTGCTGGAACAATTCTGCCGCCTTCACCCCTCCCTGGAGGACGGAATGACTACGGCTTCCCTGCAAAGGGAAATCGGGGAAATACTGGATGAAACATTCACGCGCCAGTACGGCAGCCGCCCGCTCATGCCCCTGCTTCTGCAGAAGCGCTCCATGGAACAGCGGCTGAACGTGTACGCGGAACAGCATTTGGAGGACCTCCGGAACGGATGGACATGCATCGCCTTTGAACAATCGGTGGAAAACTGGCGGCTGGGAGACTTCAGCCTGAGGTTCCGCATTGACCGCATTGACCGCCATGCGGACGGCTCCCTGCGGGTCATCGACTACAAGACGGGCAAGACGGACTCCTGTGAAAAAAAGCATCTGGGGACCATGAAGCGCCCGGATGCCCTGCCCCTGCTCTCCCCGGCCCTGCACCCTTACACCAGACGGCAGAAAAACGGAAAGGCGGTCCACTTCCGCTGGAAGGACCTGCAACTGCCCCTCTATGTCCTCTGGGCCATGGAGGAATACTGCGGCCGGCCCACCGCCGCCTATTACGCACTCCCCGCCAATCCGCTGGACATCGGCATCTCCGCATGGGACACGCTGCATGACCCCCAGCCCGGATGCGACATATGCGCCCTGGAAAGCGCCCGGTCCTGGATTCTGGAACTCATGCGCCTCATCCGTGAAGGGCGCGGCCTCATCACGGCGGAAGAACTGGGCTGGGACACCCCTTCCTATGACGTCTTCAAGGACCTCGTCTCCTCCAGCCATGAAACCCTTCAGGACCTGCTGGGACTGAACATCACACCCCACCTGCCGTTCTGACATGTCCGCCCTGACCAACATCCTCATCTCCGCCTCGGCCGGCACGGGAAAAACCTACCAGCTCTCCCTGCGCTTCCTGGCTCTGCTGGCACTGAACCGCGGAAGCCACCCGGAACGGCTCATCGCCGTTACCTTCACCCGGAAAGCCGCCGGGGAATTCAAGGACCGCATTCTGACGGACCTGGCGGCCGGCGCCACGGACTCCGCCGGGGCCGCCCGCCTCAGGGATCGGCTCTGGGCCGTCATCAAGGGAACGCCGGAAGAACCGGGGCTCTGGCCGCAAGCTGCGGAATCCTGGAAGAAAGAACACCTTTGCCAGGAACGTTTCCGGCACATGCTCCGGCTGCTCGTCCAGCAGCTCTCCCGCCTCAACCTCTGCACCATTGACAGCCTGTTCGCGCAAATTGCCGCGACCAGCACCTTTGAACTGGGAGTCAGCGGCTTCAGCATGATAGACACCACCGCGGAAAAGCTTGCCCGCCGGGAAGCCCTGCTCACCCTGTACCGGGAATGTTCCCTGAACCCGGAACAGGAGCAAAGCTTTGAAGACGCCTTCCTCTCCGGAGCGGACTCCGACGCTGAAGCCGCGGATGCGGAAGACTCCATGGCCCGCAGGCTCAACACCTACCACGAACTCTTCCTGGATGAGCCGGATGCCGGAAAATGGGGCAATCCAGCCACACTGGGCTTCACGCCGGAAGAACTGCTCCCTCCCGTTCCGCTGGAACGGTTCAACGCCGCGCTGCACGTCCTGATGGACCGGGCGCGGGACATGCCTGCGCCGGAAGGCAGGAACGGAGCAAAAAACAAAGAAATGTTCCTGCGCTTTCTGAACGGATTCTCGACATACGTCAAGCTGGGACGGTTGAAATTCCATGATACGGAAAAAAAACTCACCATGGAAGAGGCGCGGGAGAAATTCCGGGACTTCTGGTCTCCCCCCCTGGATGAACTCATTCAAAGCTGGCTGCGGATGGAAACCCTCCAGGCGCTGCACCGTACCCGCTCCACGCACGGCCTGATGCGCATCTTTGAGGACAAATACTCCGCCCTGATCCGCAACAAGGGCAGATTCCTGTTCCACGACGTCACGCGCATGCTGGGGAACGGAGCCGTCACTCCGGAACTGAAAAGAGACCTGCAGTACCGCATGTACTGCCGCTACGACCACTGGATGCTGGACGAATTCCAGGACACCTCCCAGTCCCAGTGGCGCGTGATCAAGCCGTTCCTGGACGACCTGACAGACACCCGGGAGGAGCAGGAAGGCAGCATCTTCGTGGTGGGGGACCTCAAGCAAAGCGTTTACCAATGGCGCGGGGGAGATCCGGCGCTTTTCCGCTCCGTCGCCGGACAGCTCCATCTGGAGGAGCGCGGCATGGCCACCTCCTACCGCTCCGTGCAGCCCGTGCTGGACATGGTCAACGACATCTGCGACTACGCCCGGACGGCAGCGGACTGCGGACAGGCGGCGCTGGAACAATGGGGAGACTACCCGCCCCACGTCTGCGCGCCCTCCCTGGCCTCCCGCACGGGATGCGCCCGGATCTGGCAGACGCCCAGGGCGGAGGAAACCTCCGCCAATGACCTGGTGTGCCAGACCATGGCCGACATTCTGGAACAGTCAAACGCCCTGCGGCGCGACATGGGCGTCGCCGTTCTGGTCAGCACGAGAAACCAAGCCCTGATCGTCCGGGAATGGCTGACTTCCCACGGCTGGCCGGCGGAAGTATGCGACGACGTGCCCGTGGGGCAGGACTCCCCGCTGGGGAAAACCCTGCTGTCCTTCTTCCGGTGGCTTCTTTCGCCGGGGGACGCCTTTATCTCCGGACTGCTCTCCCATTCCCCCCTCCATCCCCTCATCAGTCCGGACCGCAGGCCGGGCATGGACTGGAACGGCTGGCACATGGTGCTGGAGCGCGAGGGATACGCCGCCGTCATGACGGAACTGGAAAAAAGAATGGCCCTGGCTGGGGTGGAGCTGACTGACTTCCACCGGGACCGCCTCTCCGTCTGGATGAATGAAGCGGAACAGGTGGACGAACGCGGCGCATCCCTGGACGAATGGATACGCCGCATGGAAGACCTGACGCGCCGGGAGGATCCCTCCGGAGGAATTGTCCGCATCATGACCATCCATAAATCCAAAGGGCTCGGATTCGACATGGTCATCCTGCCCCAGATAGGCAAGGACGCCCCCTTTGCGGACAGCCGCCACCTGACCCACTTTGTGAAAAGGGACGGGAACGGCCTCGTTGAGGGTATCGTCATGGCCCCTTCCAAGCAGGTATATACCGCCGTCCCCCAATTCCACGCGCTGTACGAATCATGGAAGGCGACACAGCAATTCGACGGATTCTGCAAACTCTACGTAGCGCTCACCCGCGCCAGGCGCGCCTGCCATATCATTCTGCCCGGCAGGGAAGGCAAGGGAGAACTCAGGACGGAATCCATGTGGAAAATCATCCGTTCCGCCGCTTTGACCGCTTCATGCGGTACGGAAGACACGCTTCCGGAATCTGGAGCGGAATGCCTCTACTCGCGGGGGGAACCGGAATGGTATGCGGAACTTCCCGAAAAGGACACCCGGACCGAACCGGAAAACGCTCCCGAATGGCCCGTTCACAAGCCGCTTCTCAGGCAGCGCGTCTCCCCCTCCGGACTGGACGGGGAAAACGGCCTTTTCCGCAGCATGCACGATGCCGCCCTGAGGGAATCGGCCGCATTCGGGTCCGCCGTCCATGCCGTTTTTGAACGGATCACCCGCTGGAATGGGGAGGACAAACCGCACTGGGTCCTTCACCCCGCCACGGAGGCGGAACGCACCGTGGCAGCATGCATGGATGTACCCGCCATCAGGGAACTCTTCATGCCGGCGGAAACGGCAATCGTCATGAAGGAACAGCGCATTGAAGCCATTGATGGAAATGTCTGGATTTCCGGTGTGATTGACAGACTGGTCATTGACGGAGATTCCGCCTGCATCGTGGACTTCAAGACGGACCATGCGGACACGGCGGAACAACTCCGGGAACGCCACGAAGCCCAGCTCCAGGCCTATGCCCGCATCGTCTCCAAAATCACCCGCATCCCCTGTGACCGCATCAGGCTTATGATCATTTCAACGCACTTGAAAACAGTTATCCAGGTATAGGTACGTCAGACGGAAGAAGAGAACGCCGGCAGCAGGAAGCTTCAGCCTTTCCCACCATCATCTTCACGGCCTCTCCGTTCCCTCCCAGAACAGGTGCCCGTACTCTTCCTTCAAGTTGAAATCCTCGCTCCACACATCCCTCAGCATGTCCCTGTGTCCGGCACTCATGTCTCCGACAGTCAGCTCACTGAGGGAATCCACATTGCAGAAAAACGGCTCCACCTTCATGACCTGCCGCATGTAATCGTTCAGCCTTTCAATGGGTATGACCACGTCAATGCGCGGAGCATGGTGGTAATACCAGGCCTGCCCTTCAAGATGCTGCTCAAAAACTCCGGGATGATTGCTCCGGTTCATGGAAATGAGCAGGAGCAGCGTATCAATCAGGGCGCTCTTCGTGCTGCACTCCCGGGTATAGGGATGAAAAAGGCCACGGTCGATGCACCAGGCGTAATTCGCCAGGTTGATGAAACGGTCCAGGGGATCCCGGTAAACCGCCACGTGCTTATAGTCCCCGTGCACCGTCTCATCATAATCCTGGTGGTACACCAGGTGGCGCCGGGCCACATCGTCCCACACCTTGGACGGGCTGCTCTGGTTGGGATGGAATCCCAGCTCGTGCAGGATGGTTCCCATCTGAGTGCTATTGGCATTCTTGGGAATCAGGTAGAACAGGGTCCGGCTAGCCTCATGCAGGGTGAAATGCGGCCCCGTAACGCTCTCGGAAAAGCACGTCGTCCTGAAGCAGCCTTCCCGGCTGACCACGAAACAGGAATCCGTTGCCGGATTGTAAACGAGGCGTTCCACGGAATGGTAACGGGGCCAGAACAGCAGGGAAGGCATGCCGCCTTCCCATTCAAGAATAATGGCGGAATCCTGTCCGCGGGACCGGAACAGGCGGTTCTTCTCAATGCGGCAGGTATCCTGCCAGGAGAAATGTATCAATTTGATCATGTTGCTAAGGACGATAGTTGATGAACTCATTCCTGTGCCGGATTCCGGCAGGAAGAAGCCCCCTGAGCGCACAGCGATTGTTTTGCGGACAAATGGAAATGCGGCAGGAAAGCCACCTCATCCAACAAATTTATGGCCGCCGCGTCAACACGCCTGCCACGTTTAACGCAAAACCGCATGCGCCGGACGCGTCACGTAGCCATTTCCCCGGGCCTCAATCCCGCTCCCCGGAACCTTTAAAACAATGCCGGGACTGGGGAGCCCGGTCGCCGCATACATCCACACGGATGCTCTCAATCCCCAGGTAACGCGCTACCGAGCTGTTGATGAACTCATCCGGATCTCCGCTGCACATCCGCCACATGACGGAAACGTAAGGCGCCAAAGGCACCGGTTCATACGGAGGAACCACAATGTTTCTTTTTCCCTGTGCCAACTCATGGCGGATGAAGGCTCTCCTCTCCTCGCACTGGCGGTGGATGCGCGGAAAGGCGTCCAGATACCCGGCACATACCCACAGGGCCAGCCCTCCGGCCGCCGCCAGGATGCAGGCGGGAACCCAGGGCCTGGGCACCCGGTCCATCCACACGCCGTACAATCCGAGCACGCCCGTCATCATCAGGACAGTGGCGGAAAACATGGCATGCCATGCCGGAACAACGCGCACGAAAAAGCTGACGGCCATGGCATGGGCCACTAGAATGAACAGCAGGCTGGCGGAAACACGGCGCCCCTCCGTCCCACTCCATACACGCCGCCCCTGCCGCCACGCGAGCAAGACCAGGGCCAGTGCGGCGACGGCAAGCAGAACCTTCGGCAACCGCATGAACTCATAAAAGGCATTCAACAATTCAGGAATGGAACCGAAGCGTTCTCCCCAGGACTGAAGAACGGCCGCCCCGCCGGCAGTCTCCGAATGCAGGCGGGCCGTATTGCCGGGCGCTAGCAGAAGGCAGGCTCCCCCTATCGCATGGGCGGCCCATCCCGCAAAAAACCACCGGGGCAGGCTGCGCCCCTTCCAGCGAGCATACAGCCAGAACAAAAACAGCATGCCCAGGGAAGCCGGGACCTGGTTCTCATTGGTCATTCCGGCGGCAAACCCTGCCGCGCCAATCCAGAACCAAGAAAAAGGCCTGTCCTGAATCCGGGAACTCCCCGCCCACAAGCCGCGGTACAGGCACAGAAATCCCAACCATACGGCGGCCGCCCACGCGTAATTCGTCCCTCCGGACAGCCAGAACATCGTGATGCCCGGCCTGGAAGAAGAAGTCAGAAGCAGCAGCCCCCCCACAGTAAACAGCAGCACGTCCCGCCAGTCTCCAGGACATACCCGCCTCCCCCGCGCCAGATAAAACATCATCAGCGCCAGGGAAAGAACCACAAACGGATTAACCAGGCAAAACAGCCATTTCCCGGCCGTCGCGGTAAAAATAGCCAGAAACTCCCCCAGCCTGGGATTCCAGTTCAGGTAGGACCACCAGCAGCGTTCCAGCACCGGCCAGAAGGAAAGGCGGTGCTGCGCCCCAAAGACGGAATGCATGAAACTGTCCCCGGTAAACGGAGTCCACCAGGTCAGAAGCATGGCATAAACCAGGAAGGCCAGCACCACGCACCGGAACAGGACACGCACAGCAAAGGAACCCTTCATACCAGAAAGCCGGGAACCGCAGCCCCCGGCCGGAAGGAAATTAATCCGTCACGGCCCTGAACACCGGATCAGGCAGTTTGGAAGGCTTCTTGCCGAAAAACTCTCCCACATCCTTAAACGTCACGAACAGGAAAAAGCCCATCAGCAGGAAGACGAAGCCGAACTGGACGAACTCCAGCACCTTCACATTCAGGGGACGCCGGAAAATCAGCTCAATCGTATTCATCACCACGTGGCCTCCGTCCACCACGGGAAGGGGCAGGATATTCAGAATGGCCAGGTTCACGTTCAGCACCACGGAAAACCACAGCGCCAGCTTCCACCCTTCATCCAGGGAAAACATCCTGTAAAACTGGTTGGCGATTCCTACGGGACCGGAAAGATGCTCCACGCCCACGTTGCTGCCGGGCGCAACAACTTTCGCCAAGGTATCCCCCATCCATTTCAGGCTCTGCCTGATCTGGGCCCACGGCGTAGGATGCACGGTCACATCGCGGCCCACGGCGCTTAAATCCCAGACCACCCCCAGAATGGGCTGGGCGCCCTTCAGCAGGGAGCCGTCCTGGCTGTTATGCCAATTCTCAGGCAGCCTTCCCTGCACGGTCACCTGGCGCACGGCTCCATCTTTGCCCGTCACATCCAGCATCAGGGGCTCTCCCTTCTTCAACGGGACATCCAGCGCGGACGGATTCCAGACATGCACGCCGTTGACGGCGGTGATGGAATCCCCCACCTTCAAGCCGGCCTGGGCCGCAGGGGAATTGGGCAGAACTTCCCCCACCACGCAGGGAATGGCCTGCATCAGCCCCACCTGGCGCATGCCGGAACGCTGCCACCACTCCGTTTCCGGAATCCTGAACCCGCAGGCAATATCCAGCTCGCCCGGCGTTCCGGGCCTTTGAATCGTGAACGTCACCTTGTCCTTTTCTCCCAGCATGATCAGCTCGCGCACGCCTTCCATGTTGCCAGCCCACTTGGTCACGGGGCGGCCGTCCACCTTCACGATCTTGTCGCCGGGCAGAATGCCGGCCTGGGCGGCGGGACTGTCCGGAGCCACAAATCCGACGGTGGTTACGCCCATCTCAAAATCCGGCTTGCCCACCAGCCAGACAGCTACGGCAAAAAGCACGGCCAGCAGGAAGGAGGCGACGGGGCCGGCAGCGGCCACAATAATCTTGTCCAGCGGCTTGACGGGCTTCAAATCCTTGGGAAGTTCCACGGACCCTTCAATGGCCTCCATGGGAGCCATCTGCGGCAGGGACACGAAGCCCCCCGCCGGAATCCATCCCAGCCCCCACTGAACGCCGTTGATGGTCTTCTTCCAAATGGGACGGCCGAACCAGATCTGGAACCTGTCCACATAAAGGCCGCGCCAGCGCGCGGCAAAAAAATGCCCCAGTTCATGAACGAAAATCATGAAATTGAACAACATCACCACGCCAAAAATAATGGCGGCGGTCGTAAGAATAGAAAGAACGCTATCCATGATAGTAAGTACAAATAATAATATACCCGGCTGCCATTTTGCTCAAGCGGCAACCATGCCATACGGAAAAACGCGGAAGGCCGGCAGCCATGACGCCTCACGGCATTTTCCTGCCGGTCTTCTGCGGAACCGGACCTCCCAGTCCGATCATGTCATCCACCGGCACGTCCACCATCTTCACGCCTGTCCTGTACTTCATCCGTATCCGCAGGCTTTTCACATCCTCCGCGTTCCTGATCTCAAAGTTCTGGTACCAGCTCTGTTTCTTTTCCTGAGACCCCCATGTGATCAAATTCGCTCTCTTTTCAGGTCCGGCGTTTTCCCAAATCCTCCCTTTGCCATCCACCAGTTCAAACCTCTCCAGGTCAAACGGAGCCCCTTCCACTTCCAGGAAAACGGAGACCGCTATGACCCCTTTTTTCAACTCCTTCACATCTTGCAGCTTCAAACGGCAGAAAGGAGCCTCCCCCGCGTCTGCTACATCCCGCTCCCCTTCTCCGGTATTCTCCGCTCCCGGTACCGGAAACTGCAATTCCGCTCTTTCCATCAAGGGTAATTCATAAACAGGACTTTCCTGCATGGCGGCTACGGGCAAGCGCAGCGTTCCCCTCACACGCAGCCATTCCGCTCCGGGTGAAGCCAGGCTTAAACACTTGCCGTCCACTCCAATCACCCCGTTTCCCCCTCTGCCCCTCCAATGACTTAGGTGGTACAGGTCAAACACGGCCGGAGCCAGCGTACGCCCGGTGGAATCCGTCACTTCCAGACTCTGCTCTTTCAAATCACACCTTCTGCCGAAAACCGCAGGAGCCTTCGTCTTCGCTTCAATAAAAAATACCATTTGTCTCTGATCAGCGGCATCGGCAAATATTTCATCACTACCCAGCAGGAAACCTGCCAGTTCCGCCGTTGCAGGCCTTTCTCCCTTTGCCGCCCGAATACAGGCGGCATTCGTCACCGGAGGCTTTTCCGGTCTCTCTTCAACGGGATCCTTTCCATTCCCCTCCCTAACAAGGCCCGCCAGAGACATCCTGCTGTCCATCAGTGCTTTGCACCTCCACAAATTCTGTGAATGCCTGACCAGCACCCGCAATTCCCCTTCCTCCACAGGATTGATATCCCAGCTTCCTCCCAACCTTCCACATTCCCAATCCTCTGATACTGCAAGCGGTATTCCGTCCGTTGTCTGCAGCTCCATGCCGCGAATGCTCAGCGGAACATCCGCTTCCACTTCCAGCCTCAACAACTTTTTACCTCTTCTCAATTCCGCTTCGGCAGGCAGGGCATCCCGGTACTCGCTCACCACAATCCTTGCCTCCACGTCCTCTGCGCTGCCGTCCTTCCCCAAACCACCTCCCTTCAATACAAGCGGAGAGGAAGCCCCCTCCACCAGTTTTACCGTTACCGGGTCGGCCTCGGCCTCCACCCGGGAGACGGCAAACGAAACTTCTCCGTTCATCCTCACCCATTGCGCTCCGGCAGACGGCATCCAGCCCAGGGCCTCCACAATCAAAACGCTTTTGTCGTCAGAAGTCAAAAAATGGCACTTCATATCCGGAACCTTCATATCCGGAGCCGTCTTCCCTTTGGAATCCTCCATCCTCACTCGTACTGACTTGTCCTCACACCAGTCTATTTTCCAGCCGGGAGCATGGGATACGGCCCAACACGGAATCATATTCCAATTTTTCTTCGTATCTTTATCCCAAATATTCTTTGCCACACTCAAAGTCTCCAATGTCAATTGCAAAGACGGCGGAGAAACATCTTCATCAGCCGGAGGGGAACACAAACCGGAAAAACCGGTCACGACAAACAGCAATAACAGCAGAGTGGAATTTTTCATCACAGGATAGGTTGAGTATAAAAATTAAAAAATCGTAACACAAATAGCAACAATATACTTCATCAAGAAGGATACCATGTTTTTTCAGAATCTCAGGCAGTCCGGGACATCGAAACGAAGGACTCTGCAATCATTCAATCTTCCTCCATTACGGTTGCCTTACGGCAGAAGACCTCCAAGTCCCATCTTGCAATCCACGGGCACATCCACCGTTTCCATGTTGGCCTTGTACTTCAGGCGCACCCGGAGTTTTTCCCTGCCGTCAATACTCCCGATTTTAAAATCCTGGTTCCAGGAACTCTTTTGATCTTTGGGACTGAATGAACGTCCGGTTCCGACAGACTCAATGTTTTTCAGGGGAACATCGTTGCCGTCCACCAATTCAAAACACTCCAGGTCAAACGGCACGCCTTCCACTTCCACAGCAACCGTTACCCTCACCCCTCCATGTTCCTGCTCTTTCACATTTTCCAAACTCAACTGGCAGGAGGGGGCATCTTCCGCTACCAGCACGTCAACGCCGTCTCCGCCTGCTGAAGTCGCTCCCGGTATGGGAATTTGCCGTTTCGCTTCGTTCAGCAACGGCAATTCATAGACGGGGCTTTCCTGCATGGTCGCCACAGGCACGTGCAGCGTTCCTTGGATACGCAGCCATTCCGCTCCGGGTGAAGCAAATTCAGCCACCTTCCCCCGACACCGAAGAATCGTCAATCCCTCCTTCCAGTATTCTGACGTCAGAGACGTCAAATTAAACATGGCCGGAGACAACGTCCTTCCGGTGGAATCTGTCACTGGCAGGCTCTGTTTCTTCATATCGGCACTGCTTCCAAAAACAGCAGTCCTATTTACCGACAATTCAACATCAAACAACATTTGTGGGGAATCAGTCTCCTCTTTCTCCCTGCTTTCGTTTTCAATGCTCAAGCCGATCAACTCCGCCCCGACGCACAGGCCGGTTTTCTCATCCGCTTTCATACGAACGGGTAAGGGCGCACCGTCTGCCTTACGGCCGCCATGAGCGCCCCAGCCGTTCTTTCCCATGGAAAAACCAGCCAGTGAGGCCTTACCGTCAATCACGGCCCTGCACTTCCTTAACCCCTGGGAATACCTGACGGACACCTGAAGTTTCCCCTCCTCCACCTTCTCCATTCCCCAGGACCTACTCAGTCTTCCCCAAGTCCACTCGCTGTGCTTCACCGGCATCCCGTCCGTCGTTTTTAATTCAATATTACGGAGACTCACGGGAAACTCCGTCCGCATTGCAAGTTCCAGCACCTTCTTATACTCTCCTCCAGCAGGCCCAACATCTTTATACTTTGTCACCACGAGAGTAGCATTCACGTCCACCGGGGAACCGTCCTTGCCCATGGCCGCTTCCTTCAATACAAGAGGAACGGAAGCGCCCTCGGCAAGCTTCACGACAACGGGAGGAGTCACGGCTTCCCGGCAGGAAACGACAAAGGGAACTTCCCCTTTTACCGCCACCCATTGAGACCTGGCGGAAGGCATCCACTCGGGGAGAAACACTCTTACACGGTTTTCCTGCCGGACAAACACCCAGGATACAAACTGTACTTTCGGAGCCTTCCGTCCCGTAGAATCCGACACCGTCATACAAGCCTCCTCCTCCTCACACCAGTCAATATTCCAGCCAGGAACGCGAATCCCCATCCCTTTCACACATATATTCCATTCTCCCCCTTCATCCGGATTGTCTTTTTGCAATTCCAGTCCCTTCACTTCCAAAAGAATTTCCGGCGGAGAAACATCTTCATCAGCCGGAGGGGAACACAAACCGGAAAAACCGGTCACGACAAACAGCAATAACAGCAGAGTGGAATTTTTCATCACAGGATAGGTTGAGTATAAAAATTAAAAAATCGTAACACAAATAGCAACAATATACTTCATCAAGAAGGATACCATGTTTTTTCAGAATCTCAGGCAGTCCGGGACATCGAAACGAAGGACTCTGCAATCATTCAATCTTCCTCCATTACGGTTGCCTTACGGCAGAAGACCTCCAAGTCCCATCTTGCAATCCACGGGCACATCCACCGTTTCCATGTTGGCCTTGTACTTCAGGCGCACCCGGAGTTTTTCCCTGCCGTCAATACTCCCGATTTTAAAATCCTGGTTCCAGGAACTCTTTTGATCTTTGGGACTGAATGAACGTCCGGTTCCGACAGACTCAATGTTTTTCAGGGGAACATCGTTGCCGTCCACCAATTCAAAACACTCCAGGTCAAACGGCACGCCTTCCACTTCCAGAGCAACCGTTACCTGCACGCCTCCATGTTCCTTCTCCTCCACGTTTGCCAGGCTCAACAGGCAATTAGCGGTATCCCCCACAGCCGCCACATCATGGACATTCTCACCGTCATCAGCCCTCCCCGGCACGGGAATCTGCAATTCCGCCTCTTTCTGCAGCGGCAATTCATACACGGGACCATCCCGCACGACGGCTACAGGCACGCGCAAGGTTCCTTGGACACGCAGCCATTCCGCTCCTGGAGAAGCCAGTCCTGAACATTCGCCGGAAAGTCTGCTCCATGTCATCCCTTCCTCTCCGGCCCCGGAAGACAGCCATGTCAGGTCAAACACGGCCTGGCCCACTACATGCCCCAGGGAATCAGACACCTCCAAACTTTGTTTCTCCACATCGGCACGGTCTCCGAAAACAGCAGGCTGTTTTACTGCCAGATCAAGATCCATCCATATGGAATCGGCCCCGGACGCCGACACATCCCGGCTTCCAACACTTAAAAGGGACAGCCAGGCCGAAACCTTTTCTCCCTCCGTTTTAACAACGCCGGAAAAAGGCTTGGCGGCATCATCCGAAGCTGGCGGCCTTTTAGAGGAAGACTCGCATTTGCCGTCGAACTCCTTGATCTCCTTCCCCTCAAACAATCCGGACAGAGATGCCTTGTGGTCAATCAAAATCCTGTGTCTCCTCAAGCCCTGCGAATGCCTGACTGACACTTGTAATTCACCCTCCTCCACAGGATCAATATCCCATGCCCGGACCGTTGTTTTGGAACGCCAGCCCATCGGTTCCGGCTGTTCCGGAAATGTTTCGTCGCGGTCAACATCAAAGTCCAGCAAAAAATCAATAATTCCTCCAAGCCCCAGCACTTTTATCATATTTAGGTCACTCTCTCCCGTCATTACCGGCATTCCTTCTACTGTCTGCAACTCAATATCGCAAATGCCTACCGGCGCCTCCGATACTACTTTCAGAATCAACTTCTTTTTTTTCCTCTCCTTTCCGGAATGCTCCCCACCATAGTAATCCACCACCACCATGTCCGCCTTTACATCCTCTGCCCGGCCATCCTTCCCCATTCCCGCATCTTCCAGCACCAGAGGCACGGAAGCCCCCTTCGCCAGCTTTACCCTGACGGGCTCCGTCACGGCCTCCCGGCAGGAAATGACAACCGGAAGCTCCCCCTTCGCTTCCACCCACTGCGCCCCAGCGGACGGCAGCCATTCAGGAACATCCATACGTCCGAAAATCCTGTCCTCAAGATTTAAGAACATGCTCTTCACATCCGGAGCCTTCCGGCCCACGGAATCCTTCAGGGTCACACGGACCGGTTCATCATGGCAGCAATAAATCTCCCAACCTGGTGCCTGCGGCACCAGCCATCCCAGCAGTATGTTCCAACCTTTCTCACGATCCGCCGGGCGGCGTTTTCCCTTCAAAACCATCTGCTTCAACTCCAGGCGCAATGGAGGCGGTGAAATTTCCTCCCCGGGAGAAAGGGAACCCAAACCGGAAAAACCGGTCGCAACAGACAGCAGGAGAGCAGGTATCTTCATGATGGTAAAAGCGTACGATAGTTTATTGTAAAAAATTATAAGCCGATAAAAATAAGATATTTTCTATAATAACGGACCTCCCGGGCCGATGGTGCAATCCACGGGCACGGCCACCGTTTCCGCATCCGCCCTGTACTTCAGCCGCACATGCAGCCTTTCCGTGTCCGCGCCTCCCTTAAACTTGAACCTTTGGTGCCAGAACCGCTCCTGTCCCAAAGGCCCCATGGAGGCGCCGCCACTGGCAGATACGGCGTTTTTCAAAGGAAATCCCTTGTCATCCACCACTTCAAAACACTCCAGGTCAAACGGCACGCCTTCCACTTGCAGAGAAACCTGCGCATGCAAATCCCCGTTTCCCTGTTCTTTCACGCCTTCCAGTTTCAACCGACAGACGGGCACGTCTCCAGACGCTGCTACATCATGCCCTCCCCCTCCGGAGCCGGACATTCCCGGCACGGGAATCTGCAGTTCCGCTCCCTTCTGGAGTGGCAATTCGTAGACGGGACTTTCCCGTTTGACGCCCACAGGCACGTGCAGCGTTCCCCTGATGCGTATCCATTCCGCTCCGGGTGAAGCCGGCTCCGGACTTGTGCCGCAAAGGGATATCATCGCCTGCCCCTTCTCCAGGTTCCGAGACTTCAACCATGTCAGGTCAAACATGGCCGGGGATAACACGCGCCCTGTAGAATCGGTCACTTCCAAGCTCTGTTCCCACATATCGGCTCCTCCCCCGAAAACCGCCGCAGTCTTTGATGTCAGTTCAATCTCAAAAACCATCTGCATGACATCCTCGCCGGCCTCCTCTGCATCCACTCTCTCCACAATCAATCGAGTCACTTCCGCCGCAACAGATGGGCGGCTCTCGTCGACCGGAAATCCGCCTTCAGAAGAAGAAATCCCGCCGGATTTCATGGCTGAATGCCCCGTTTCAGAAAACCCGCTGCCAGGACCGCGCCCCTTTCCGGTCTTCCCTTCGCGGAAACCGGCCAGTGACGCCCTGCCATCAATCAGAGCCTTGCACCGCTGCAGGTGTTGCGAATACCGGACGGCCACTTGAAGCTTCCCTTCCATCACAGGATCAATCTTCCATTCTCTGCCCAGCGTGCTCCATCCACACATCTCTGCCGCCACCGGCGTTCCATCCACTGCCTGCAATACAAAATCACGGATGCCCAGCGGTTCATCAGCGTCCACTTCCACCTCCAGCATTTTCTTATTCTCCCCTTCCCATTCCCGGCCCAGCGCGGCATCCCCGTATTTCCGTATGACCAGCTTTACCCTCACATCCCGCGCCTTTCCGTCCTTCCCGATGCCTGCACCTTTCAAGACCAAAGGCACGGAAGCGCCTTTCTCAAGTTTTAACGCCACAGGCTCCGACACGGCCTCCCGGCAGGAAATGACAAGCGGAAGCTCCCCCTTCACTTCCACCCACTGCGTCCCGGCGGACGGCAGCCAATCCTGGGGTTCCACAAGCAAATGAGCAGTCTTGCGGTCAAAACTACTGGAATAACATTTAGCCCTGGAAGCCTTCCGGCCTGTGGAATCCTCCACTGCCACGCCCATCAGCTCATCCTCCACCCAGTCGATCTCCCAGCCGGACGGAACAGCAACAATACCCCCCAGCCCTATCCTCCAATTCCGTTCCGGATCATCCTCCGGATGCTCCCGGCCTACCTCCAGCTTCTTCCACGCTACCTGCAGGGATGGAACCAAATCATCTTCACCTGGCGGCAAGGAACACAAGCCGGAAAAACCGGAGGCAAGAAACAACGGCAATAACAAGAAGGGAATTCTCATTAGAGGAAAAACAGCATGACAATTTATCAAAAATATTTAATTAACAATATAATAAAGCATATGTCATTTCTAGCGCGGCACATCACTCTTTCATTATCTGAAGCGTCCCGGACCCTAACAGGCAACAATCCTCATGCTGGACCAGGGTTTCTTTACGGGAGCCTCCGCAGGCAGAGGGCCTCCCAGGCCCACCATGAAATCCACGGGCACGTTCACCTGTTCCTTATTAGCCTTGTACTTCAGGAGAACCCGGAGTTTTTCCGCTCCCGAGGCATTCCTGATCTCAAACTTCTGATTCCACCACCACTTGTTTTTTTTCGATTGAAGCAAGAGGCGGGTCTGGAAAGATTCAACATCCTTCCAAGGCATGCCGTTTCCATCCACCAATTCAAAACAATTCAGATCAACCGGCATGCCTTTCATTTCCAGGGAAGTCATCACATGGATATCTCCGTTTTCCTGTTCTTCCACATCTTTCACACTCAACAGGCAGACAGGCAATGCTCCGGGAGCCGCCACATTATGGCCGTTCTCATCGGCATCAGGCATTCCCGGCACGGGAATCTGCAATTCAGCCTTTTTCCGCAACGGCAACTCATAGACGGGGCTATCCTGAACGACAGCTACAGGCACGCGCAAAGTACCCTTGATACGCAGCCATTCTGCTCCGGAAAAGGCCGATTCCGAACCCTTTCCTCTAATGAAAACCAAATCCGTTCCTTTCTCTGTGGACCGGGAACTCATCCGTGCCAAATCAAACACGGCCGGTTCCAGAACATGCCTCGTGGAATCCGTCACTTCCAGGCTCTGTTGCCTCATATCCGCACTCTCCCCGAAAACAGCAGGTCTTTTTACTTCCAGCTTCGCCTTAAACCTGATCCGTGCAGGGCCGGGGCCGTCCCGCGGCGTAGCGCCGCTTTCGATACTCATGCCGGCCAGTTCCGCCATGACGGACTCCCCTCCCTTTATTGCCGGGACAATGCCTCCGGGAGAAAGTCCCCCCGGAATAGCTCGGGCAGAATGCTCCGCTTCACGGGGCTTCACTCCGTCATGGGAATCATACCCGTCCCCGCCGCTGAAAAAACCGGCCAGTGACACCTTGTCGTCAATCACAGCACTATACCGCTGCAAATTCCGCGAATACCTGACTGAAACCTGAAGTTTTTCATCTTTTACAGGATTTATCACACATATCCTGTCCATCATTCCCATATCATACTCATTCGTCACACCTATGGGCATGCCGTCCACGGTCTGCAGCTCAACACCGCGAATACCTGCAGGCGCGGTCGCCACCACCCTGAAACCCAGCATCTTTTTACTCTGTACCCCGCTTTTCCAGCTCGATCCGAGGTCCGTCACTTCCTCCACCGTCACAGTTGCCTTCACGTCCTCTGCCCCACCGTCCTTCCCGATACCAGCGCTTTTCAATACCACAGGAACGGAAGCACCCTTCTCAAACTTCACCGTCACGGGGTTCGTCACAGCCTCCTGACAGGATATGACAAACGGAATCTCTCCTTTCACTCTTATCCACTGCGTGCTAGGCGCCGGAAGCCCCCCCCCGGGACTCGCCAGCAAGACCTTCTTCCGCACGTTAGACCGGAAATGGGAACACGCGTCCCAAACCTTGCCTCCCGCAGAATCCTCCATGACCACCCGGGATGATCCATCTTCACACCAGTCAATCCTCCAGCCCGGTGTTTCAAACACCTCCCACCTCAGCATCATCTCCCACTTTCTCCCCAATCCTTCATCTTGGGGAAAAAACACCCACTTATTGCGGGAACCCTTCACTGCCAGCCCTATATGCGGATTCTCTTTCATTTCCAGCGCTCTTATCGCCAGCCGTAAAGGAGACAAAGAAGGATCTTCTCCCATCACGGAAGAACATAAGCCGAATCCACCGGCCACGGCAGCCAATGACAGCAGAGAGAGAAACTTCATCATAGAATATGTTGGAGTGTTAACACAAATACTTTGAAGCACAAGAAGAAATAACATTTTTCATAAAGAGGGGTACCGTGCATACAAGAAAAAAATGCACGCAAATCTTCCGCCCTCAGCACCCCAATAAATAAAAAAGCTCACGGAGGGCAATCATGAAATTAAACGTCCTCATGACATGGAACACCATCAAAACGGCTGCAAATGGAAAATATATGAAAAACAATCATAAAATATTATATATGAAACATTTATAACATTGAATAATGTTTTTGTTCAATCAACTTTGATCGAAAAACTATTGATGATGATTCCGGACAATAACAAAAGAGGCAATAACAGCCCGGAACGGTTTGTCCCATGCTCTCCGTTTCAGCCATTCCGATGGCCGGATTCAAATCTTGTACTCTCTTCCGGTCTGAATTCAGGAAAACTGGAAAATGCGCCTGCTGAAAGAAACGCAGGAAAAACAGAGGAAGGAAGAGGATTGCGAAAAGAGGAAGGAAAGCGGAACAGAAGCAGACGGCAAATGAAAAACATGACCGTTCATTCTCCATCATCCGCCAGCCGGGAAGGATACCCTGTGCCTCTGCCTCTAAAACAGGGAATGCACCGGAAAAAACACAGGCTGCAAGGATGCGGAAATGTCCACGGGCGCCATGAAGTATAGCACGGACCAAGCCGGAAATGGCCAATCTCCGTTAAACAGACTGCCCTTTTCCCTGGTCGTCAGACTGCACAAGGCATCCAACAGGGGCCCTGGCCCACAAGACATCCGAACTCCTGCCCTTTCCCGGTACAGGCAAACACCAACGGACACAATACTTCTCCCGGCAGGTGAAAAGCTGAAGAAAAAGATGAATGTACCGGACACCGCCGGACAAATATCCGGAACCACGGCCCGGTTCCACCATGAACAGCCGCAGCCATCTCCGTTATATAAACAAAAACAGCCCCGGAGATAAACTCCGGGGCTGGTCTGCTAATGTTCGTTGAACCGCGGGCTCTGCTGCGTCTTAAGCGCGGAGAGCGGCGCCGTCCTTGGCTTCAATGGCCTTCTTGGCTTGCGCGAAGATGGCGTCGAAAGCCTTTTCGTCGGAGACGGCCAAATCGGCAAGAACCTTGCGGTCCAAGTCGATGTCGGCGGCTTTCAGGCCTTCCATAAAGCGGGAATAGGTCAGACCGCGGTCACGCACGGCAGCGGAAATACGGGCGATCCAGAGACGGCGGAACTGCCCCTTCCTTCTCTTGCGGTCACGGTATTCATACTGCCAAGCTTTATAAACAGCATCCTTGGCGTAGCGGAAGAGTTTGCTGCGGAAACCGCGGAAACCCTTGGCACGCAAAAGAATGCGCTTACGGCGCTTGCGGGAGGCCGGTCCATTAGTGGCACGTGGCATAGCTTATTTCTATTTCTATCTTGAACAGACTGTTCTTCCTCACCTCCCTGCAGTCTCGCCTGTTCTTTATCTTCCTCTTCGGAAGAAGGCTGCATGAAGGCCCCCCGTTCAGCGGGAGGAAAGCTCGGCGTTGGTCGAGCGTTTTCGCGGTTCAGGCGAAAGGCAGGTTCTGCTTGACTGCCCAGACTTGCGTTTCGTCCACCAGAGCCACCTTGCCAAGCTGACGCTTGCGCTTGCTGGACTTCTTCTGGAGGATGTGGCGCTTGCCCTGTTTGCGGCGCAGTACCTTGCCCGTGCCGGTAACCTTGAAACGCTTGGCGACTGCCTTGCGGGTTTTGTTGATACCACCTTTGCGGGTCATGGTGGAAGGAGTATAGGCGCCAATCCGTCCTTGGCAAGTGGAAAATGCCACTGACTCTTTTTTCCGGGCAAATGCCCTCCCTCCTCTACCAACTCCCGGTCATGCGGAAGGCAGGGAAATAACGCTTTCCCCTTCCGGTACAGAATAAGAAACATCATTGACATAAAGCGTATAAGGGACATTGCTCCGCACCGTAATGCTCTTCTTCCCGTCAAAAACAATATCCGTTGTCACAGGACCGAAAGTCAGGCGGCGAATGCCATGCCTTCCCTTCTCCGGGCGCAGCCGCCAACGCACCTGCCGCTGTTCGGCACTGATTTCATGAAAGCCGAGCACGTTCTCAATAAACAGGGAAATGGGTCCCAGGGCGGACCAGCCGCAGAAATCCTGCCTGACGCGCCGTCCATGTTCCACGGAAGGCCGGTTGGCGGAAGGACTGTAGCACTCCCAGATCGTATGAGGAACGACCTCATGATAAGTCCTCAGCTGCTGCATCAGAACCTTTTCCGCCAGCTCATCCGCCAGGTCGGCATACCCGTAGTCTTCCAGGGCCTTGGTCGCCATATAGGCCGTAGGCAGCCAGACGGCCCCGCGCCAGTAATTGCCGGTCTCTTCATCAAAATCCCTGTCGCTCCGGGCCAAAGAGGGCCATGGGAACTCTCCTCCGAACCCGTTGGCCTTCCTCACATGCTCCACCATGCGGGCGGCCTGTTCCGGGGAGGCGGCTCCGGCAAACAGGGGCCAGAAGGAAGCGATCGTCTTCACGCGGCACGGCTTCTTCGTAACGACGTCCACATCATAATAAAACCCGTCCTCCTCATCCCAGTACAACTCGTTAATCTTCCGGACCAGGGCCTTATACTCCCCTTCCCATTCCCGGGCTTCCTCCTTCTTCCCCAGCGAGGAATACAAACTGCTGATACAGCGGGCGGCCAGCGCTTGCTGGGAAATGGCGTCCACCCAGAGAATCCTGTCGTAGCCGCCGGAATCCCGCCCGCGCGGCGTATTATCCATTCCGCTGGCTCTTCCCGTCCAGGTAAACCCGTCCTTCCCAGCCGCTCCGAGGTAAACGGGATTGCTGCTGTAAGGCGCCCGTTCCCCCTTGGGCGCCGTATTGAACCAGCGGAAATGCCGCTGGAGAAACTGCTCCCGGAGAAGAACTCCTTCCACCCTGGCCTTGTCTCCTGAAAACCGGTAATTCTCCCATTCCAGCCATGCAAAAAGGGGAGGATTGTCCCTCATGTGAATGCGCAGAGGCGTAGAAACGCCCCGGTACATGGGAAAATAAAAATTATCCAGGCTCTCCTTGCCGGGGAAGGACTTGGGCGCATACTTGGAAAACAGGGCCATGAAACAGGTGTCCCAAATCCAGACATCCGTTTCGTAGCAATTCTCGTCCAGATAGGGGGAGGCAGGCAGCCCCTCCGGGCCCTTTCTGACCCTCTCTGCGGCTATCTCCCACGTTTTTTTATACAAATCAACCAATTCGGCATCCGGATAAACGGGAAGAGGAATCTCCTCCCTCCACGCCGTCGCGACCGTATCCGCATGGGGAGCTGCCGTGGAAAAGGGAGCCGTAGCTATCGTCCCCGCCGCCACAAACGCGAGCAGGCAGGAAAAATTGACGTAAACAAGGAAGACACGCATATAAGACTGTACGTCCTCTGGACAGGAATTCATTCATCCGTTTTCCCTTCATCCGCGCTCAACGGAAGAGAAAACCGTCCGGAATGCGTCCTGAAAATCACTTTCCTCAGCGGCCTTCCCTCAACTGCCGTATTTCATCCCGGATCAGGGCCGCGCGTTCGAACTCCAGATGGGAGGCGGCCTCTTTCATCTCCGCCTCCAACTTGGCAACACGGTCTTCCAGGCCATAAGGAGCCTCGTTTTCCGCCACGCGGAAAGACTCTTCATCCTCTTCCGAATACAGCTTCAACTGGCCCTGTTCCGACCGGCTCACGGTCTGGGGAACAATACCGTGTTCGCGATTGTACTCTTCCTGAATTCCCCGGCGGTAATCGGTCAGTTCAATCAGGCGCTTGATGGAATCCGTCATCACGTCCGCAAACAGCACGCATTCCCCATGCACATGGCGCGCCGCGCGGCCCGCCGTCTGCACCAGGGACGTTTCATTGCGCAGGAACCCTTCCTTGTCTGCATCCAGAATGCAGACGAGAGACACTTCCGGCAGGTCCAGGCCTTCCCGGAGCAGGTTGATGCCCACCAGTACGTCTATCTTCTGGGCACGCAGGGCGCGCAGGATTTCCACACGCTCAATGGCGTCCACATCCGCATGAATATAGGAAACCTTCAGGCCCACGCCCCTCAGGTAATCCGTCAAATCCTCCGCCGTCTTCTTGGTCAGCGTCGTCACCAGAACGCGCTCATGCTTGGAAACGCGTTCGTTGCACAGGGCGATCGTCTCGTCAATCTGCCCCTTCAGCGGGCGTATGGTAATCTTCGGCTCCACCAGCCCCGTGGGACGGATAATCTGCTCCACAATAAGCGGCGTGGAGCGCTTGGTGGGATCAAACTGCTCCACGGGCTGGGAGGAAGGGCTGGGACTGACTCGTATCTCCTTGGGGGAGGAAAACAAAATCCCCTTGAAGCCTTCCGGAGCCTTCTCCCCGGAGCGGGCGGCGCGCTTGACGGGAATGTAAGTCTTGTTATCCGCACGGCAGTTGATCAACTCAAACGGTCCTGGCGTGGCGGAAGCATACACGATCTGGTTCTGCCTCTCCATGAACTCATGGAACTTCAACGGCCTGTTGTCCAGGGCGCTGGGCAGGCGGAAACCGTGATCCACCAGAATATTCTTGCGGCTGCGGTCTCCCTCGTACATGCCGCCTATCTGGGGCACGGCCGCGTGGCTCTCGTCAATCAGGGTCAGGGAATCCTTGGGAAAGAAATCAAGCAGCGTGGAAGGAGCGCTGCCCGGCAGGCGTCCGGACAAATGGCGGGAATAATTCTCAATCCCCTTGCAGAACCCCAGCTCCTCGATCAATTCCAAATCGTAATCCGTGCGCAGCTTCAGCCGCTGCGCCTCCAGCAGGCGCCCCTCCTTCTCAAACCAGGTAACGCGGTCGGCCAGCTCCTGGCGGATGGCCTTCAACGCCGCGGCCCGCTTCTCCGGAGCGGCCACATACTGCTTGGCCGGGAAAAACGTATAGCTCCCCAGCCGTTCACGCACGCGGCCGGACACGGAATCTATCAGGGAAACCCGTTCCACCTCGTCGCCGAAAAACTCCACGCGGATAGCCTCCCCCTCGGAATAGGCGGGAAAAACCTCCACCACCTCGCCGCGCACACGGAACGTGCCGCGGAGGAAATCAAAATCCTGCCGTTCGAACAGGCGTTCCACCAACTGGCGCAGGAACACGTCCCGGTCCATGATATCCCCCTCCCGGATGCGCAGGGTCAGGTTTCGGTAATCCTCCGGAGTGGACAAGCCGTAAATGCAGGAGACGGACGCCACCACGATCACGTCCCTGCGGGTCATCAGGGAATTCATCGCGTTCAGACTCAGGCGGTCCAGCTCGTCGTTAATGGCGGAATCCTTCTCAATATAAGTATCCGTGCTGGCGATATACGCCTCCGGCTGGTAATAATCGAAGTAGGAGACGTAATAATCCACCGCGTTATTCGGGAAAAAACTCTTCAATTCCGAATGAAGCTGGGCCGCGAGCGTCTTATTGTGGGAAATCACCAGCGTGGGCCTGTTCATCCGGGCGATCAGATTCGCCATCGTAAACGTCTTGCCGCTCCCCGTCACACCCAGCAGGGCCTGATGCTTGTTGCCGGCCTCCAGAGACTTGAGAAGCTTGCCGATAGCCTGCTCCTGGTCCCCGGACGGCTTGAAGGAGGAATTCAATTCAAAAGACGACATACGTGATGCCTCCAGTATAATGCACCCCCTGCTCCGGGCTAGGACAATGTTTGACAATTCCCCCCGGCTGACCCAGTATATGCGGCATGTACATCCCCACGCAGGAAGAACGGTACGCGAAAAAAGGACTCCTGTCCCTCATCCTGTGCGTCGTGGTCCCCTCCTGCCTGTATCTCTCCCTCCTCTCCGAACAACTGAACATGGTGCGCGGCCACGAATGGGAGGCCATCATGAAAATCTTCCTGGCGTTCTCCTATCCTCTGGCTGCCCTCTTCGCCATGATGGGCGTCTCCTTCTTCTGGTGGGCCGTAGGCATCTCCGCGGCCGTTCATGGCGGCATCATCGCCTGGCTGAAAATGACGCCGCGCCTGGCGCCCAAGCAGGCGATCTGCGCGGCGCTCTGCCTGGGCATGCTGGACTTCCTCCTGGTGAAGCTCTTCCCGTTCCCGGCGGGAATCATCAACTGACATCCGGTCGCCGGAAAAACGGACTCCGGACTTATCCCTGCTTTTTGGACAGAGCGGTAATCTGCCTTTTAATCTCGCGGCCCGTTTTCTTGGAATCGGCCTTGTACGCCTCATAAGTAAAGCACTGCGCCCGGCCTCCGTCCGCATCGGTCAGCACCAGCTTGGGATAATACTTCCCCTGCTTCAGGGCCGTCTTCACGGCATCGCTTACGCCGGACTTTTTTCCATCCTTCACCGGCAGGTAAACCAGCACGCAGCGGCGGCCCACGGCCTCAAGAAACCCCTCGGACGCGCCTGAAGCCAGAGGGCAGGTGGTAGCCGTATTCGTATAAAGATACGCCATAGGCTTCTTCTGCTCACGGGCAGTCTTCAGCGCTTCCTCCAGCCGGTCTGTGGTAAAGGAGCCTTTCGGTAATTTTACGTCCGCCCACGCCTGGGACAGGACAAACAGGGAGCAGACGGTCAACAGGGTAATTAACTTTTTCATGGGCTTTCACTATAAGAAGCTTCCAATCAATGTCAAAGAAAAAGCCGCCTGTTTAGCCTTGAACGCCGGAACGGGACATGGCAGAGTACGCCCACGCATTCGTCGCGCCTGTGGCGAAATTGGTAGACGCGCCAGACTTAGGATCTGGTGCCGCAAGGCGTACAGGTTCGAGTCCTGCCAGGCGCACCATTAATAACTCTCTTTAAGTAAACAACTTGAAGATGGTTTCTTTTTTGCTGGAATAGCGCAAATTCCATAAAAAACCCGATCTGGGTATAAGGTATATACGCTTTAAGGCCATTTTTAGCCTTATTTTACAAGGTATTTCTATTAACCGGCCCATTTGGCTGCTTTGTAAAACGGAAATTTCTGAATTTATATATAATTGATACTATATAAATACATTGCGCTAATTTACAATTCCTTATGCTCTCCGTCATCAGGTGAGGAGGTTGGAAAAACGCTCTGTATTTGGAGGGAAGATTCCTTTAATGTGTTGCTGTAAGAATAAAAATCATGAAGTCTGCCGTCATATGATTTCTCTGTTTCTGTTTTTGCAGCTGTTCACAAAATAGAAAAATGCCAGTATTCTCAATTCATCATCATAAGGAATCAAACAAATTTTTAATCACAAGTGCTACTGCTGATGATAAACATGTATATGAATTGAATGAAATAAAATCGTTAATACCAAAGAAAAATTCATTGATATTTAGCGGAAAATTTACAAATGAGGAGCACCAAACAATTGAACGTTTATTTTCTGAATACAAAATTGAAATTATCGGAAACGGGCTCCCTGTAAAAAATGGAGGCTATAATGTTGAATTCCAGACATTGGATAATTTATTCAAGAAACTTCCTGAGAACTGAACGACGAAACTGTTCCAAGCCCCTGAATAGCTTGCTCATTACACGCAACAGTATCCCGATGAAACCATGCGGCGGCGTTACGGAAACGGGAAACAGGATATGGGAAAGGCAACGGTGCCTTTGAGTCTATGGATAAAGATGAAGGATTTGATCCAGCATTAAATCTTACCGGGTCTCTGCCAGAAGAATTTTCAAAAAGAGGGTGTAGGAAAGTTGAAGGAGCCGCCGATTGTAAAAATAAATTCTAAAAGAAAAACATGTTCTATATGTTTCCAACACCTCCACGAAAGAGATGGAAGGGGGACATCCTGAAAAAACCTCATCGACGCTTTCCTTCTTATCACGTAGTGCAAATGACGGCAACAATCCAGGAACATATAAAACGCAATTGGGAAGAAGTAAAAACAGAGTAACGATATTACAGTCCCTGTTGTCTTAATCGTTAAATATTTCAATACTATCTATAAAGGAGCGGAAGCGTCTTTGGAAGTAATTCACATGTGTTGTCCATGTAAGAAAAAAGAAACTAAATCATCAATTACGGCATTTCTATAATTCATGACAATAATTAGAATAATAAAATCCATATTAACGATAGAATTAGCCATGATAAATTCGTGTTCTCCTAATTTAAATTATGGAGAGGAAATAGACTTGTCGCCATATAAGGAATCAATCAAACATGTCGATTTAAACTCCCTTCCAATTGAGATAACGGAATCTAGAATTGTTCCTGCATTATATATTGGCAAGAGACCAAATCATATAAACAAGCATTCCAAAATAATTGATGTAACGCCACTGTCGGAAGGATTTCTTTTTGAATATCAAAAAAAGAAAATCGTTTGTTTTGATAACTTCTTGAAAAAAAATTATCCTGAAACTAAATTTGCCGTTTCGGTTAAGAAAGCATCAACTCAATCCGAATTGGAAGGTATAATTGATGAATTGAAAAAACATCACATTAATATCGAATATATTACGATTCCGGGAATTAAAAATTAGGTACCGGATAATCTCTTTACCAAGAGAAATAAATGCATGGAATCCCTCATCCCTTGAATTATATGGAGAAATGAACTATGCAGGAACTCCCTTTGTGACTTGTCTCTCCTCACTCCGGCGGCCAAATTGCTTATGACAGGTTGATTACCCTCTTATCGGTTCAAACTTCACTGATAAAAAGTCATCAGACAAACGCAGACGAAAACATCAAATGTCCGGAGACATTTGGTTTCTCCCACAACATCTTCCATCCATCCCTTGCATGACATAAGCACTCCCCTGACACCGAAATCTCCCCCATATGCGGACATGACCTTGAAGTACGATCCGTCACGGTTCCAGTTTGCACAATTCCTCCTCGTAGACAAGAAGGGGAAGGCCGCGGAGGCCACCCCCGCCCGGTTCTCCTTTGATTTCAACAATCAGGGGCATCAGGAATATATCTTTAACCGGAAATACTACTCAAAACAGGATTGGAACCTTCTCCAGGTAAAACTTTTCTACATCGACCCGGAGGAGATGCGGCGCGGCGCGGTTCCGGTGGATATGGAAATGGACCTTGCGCGCAAAGTCCCCGCTGTCCGCCATTCTCACCAAGAACTCACCGTATTGTCAGCCCTGCCCCCTGCTCCTTTCGCCCATGAACGGCATCTGCCGGAGGAAAAAGTACATTTTGAGCTGCATTACTTCCATCAATGCCAAAACCCCGTGTCCAACGGACTTTCCCTTATCAACGACGGACCTTCGACCAGAATCGTTTTCCGGCCCGAGACGCCGGAAAACGGACCGGTGGCAATCAGTATATCGCCTGAAAATCCACTGACCCTGAAGGGAAATGAAACGTCACCCCCGGTTTCCGTCGTCGCTTCCAGCCATATGCACTCCTCTCCCTGGAAAAAAGAAGACCCTGTCCCCATCCTGAACCTGAACATCCCGGATCTGCTGCCGGAAACTTCTTCCTGCTGGACTCTCTCTGGAACGGCAAACATGATCATGGCCAGCCACGCCTGCCGCATATCCTTCCCGCTTCATACCATCAGGGGAAGCACCGTTACTCTTCCCCTTCAGGATATTCCCGGAGTCAAACTGCCGGAGAATGCAAAGGCGACGCTTACCGTCGCCGACATGCAATCGGAATCCTCCCACGGCTCCCTGCTCCTGCACATCCGCAGCACCCTGTCTTCCGCCAGTTTTGGTTCCCTGACTCTCATTGACGCCGACAACCGCCACTATTCCCCGGCGGAACCGGTCGTTCATGACCATCCCCCCAGGGAGTAACACGCACTTACCAGCCTTATTGGGAACCTGCGGACCGGAAAATTACGGCGGAGCTGATCATTTACATCAATCCCCGCACGGTACGGGTACCGCTGAATCTGAAATTCGGAGCCGGAGGAATTGTCCCGGCTCCGCCATCTGAATAAGGACTCAAGGACACGCCGCCCCAAAATTTTCCGCCTTCCCCAAACGACGAGGGCAATTCCCCCTCAATCAGATCATACGGCTGCAGCGGCAAAAAAACATTTCACAGGCAACGGCCACCTCCCCTTGCCGGGAAATCTCGCCCGGCAAACCTCCGGAAAAGCGGGGATGAACGAAATCTTCCGGCATGCCGTACCCCCGGAAAAGCGGGCATTCCCTCCGTCATCTGAACTTCTTCAGGAACGGGGCGATCAACGCCGTTCCCAGACCGACCAGGGCAATGAGGGAGAACGACCATCTGAGAGAAGACGCATGGGCAATATGCCCGATGACCGGAGGTCCCAGCAGAAAGCCCAGAAAGCCGATCGTGGAAACGGAGGCCAGAGCCACGCTGGGAATCATCTTTTTGGACTTTCCGGCCATGCTGTAGCAGAGAGGGACAATGGAAGAGGTGCCCAGCCCCACCAGAAGGAAGCCCAGCGTGGCGGACCACAGCACCGGGAACAGAACGGCAACCAGAAGCCCGGC
>OFSD01000257.1_pt1 | contig 48811 bp, 76 predicted proteins | sample 1543191 | NCBI WGS metagenome assembly OFSD01 (sample SAMN04209221, study PRJEB22552) | human gut metagenome | biome: gut; material: feces | host: Homo sapiens | place: USA: Oklahoma
AAATACGGATTAGCCATCACACCCAGCAAAGCTCCTTTAAGGCTTTCCGAATCAATATGTGTGATTAACTTTGTATTGGCATAATTTTTTGCAACCAAAGTTTCAGCAATATTGCCTGCAGTTCCAGAGGCAACATCTTCATCAGAAGTCTGGGCAATGAATAAACGACCGCTCACCTCTGCTTTTGCAGCAACAGCAACAATATCTGCTTTCAAAGAAGAAGAGATATACAGCTGAGAGAAGTTTGCATTCAAATTCATCAAAGCTGTAAAGGCTGATGCAATATCATCTTCATCAGTTTTTTGGAAAACAACCACTTGATTGATTCTGCTCTGATTCGGCTTTGCATTGTTTTTCTGCATCAGAAGAACTGACAAATCATTATAATATTTAGTGCCAGGCACGAATATTGAATCCAGTTCATCAATGTTAGAAATGACAACAACTTTATTTGCAGGCATATTGTATCCAGAAACAAGGTCTGAAGAGGTAAAATCCCCAACATACCCTGCATTAGACAAATATGCTGAAATGTCGGTCGCTTGTGGCAGTGTAAAGCCAATTTCAACCAATTTATCAATACTTATCATCTTTAATTACCTCTCGCAATATTAACAACAACATCTTTACCAACTTGTTTCTGAATCTGAACTACATCATCGAAGCCAAATGTAACATCAAATTCATATCTGTAAACATAACCGCCTGCTGTCAATTCGGTTAAGTCTCGGAGCTCTGATATATCATTAACTGACATATCATTAGCCAGAAATTCATAAGCAGCATCAAGTGGCTCAAAACTGTTTTTCAATTTTCTGGCATTACTTTCTGCAAAATAATTTTTCTCATCAAGATTACCATCTTCAGCAACACCATCATTGTAGATGGCAAAAGTAACAACCATATTTTTATACATTGTCACTTCTTGAATATTGCCTGCAAGCTCTCTTTCAGAAGTCCTGCTGTCAGTCTGCTCTGGAACAATAGCTCTAAGCAGGCAAAACGGCTTTCTTGGCTCATCTTTGCGTTCATTTGCCCAATAAATTTTGTTTTCAAAATCAGCTGGCAGAATTTCTTTGACAAAATCTAGGATTATTTGTTTTCTCATTGATTGTCAACCCTCACCAGATAAGCCTTAAAATGTTCCAGAAATGTCTTTCTGCCATTATGCTCAACATTCCTGATTTCATACAATATATTATCCCTTAAAATTCTCTGACCTTCAACAACTTTTTCACTTGTATACATGTTATATACAGATAAAATTTTGTCACCAGCTTCAGAGGCAGATAAAGAATCACCATATTTATTGTTTGCTTGAATGTTGCATAGAATTTCTTTGATGGGCTTCCAAACAATTGCTTCAGAGCCATTAGGCTTTATTTCAGAAGTCTTTTCAAGAACCTGCACTTTTTCATTTTCTCGAATGCCGAGCAGAACAGAATTAAACATCAGTGCACCTCATAATCAATTGATTTTACAAGCTGTCCTGTGTCAACCAAGGTTATGCCTGTAACATTATTTGATTTTGGGCGAACTGTATCATCCAGAATTCTTTCTTTGATTCGCTCTTTCTGGTAACCACCTATGTCAGTCAAAACACCATTAGCATTTTTGTTTTCATTAAAGGCAGTTGCAACAATTGAGCTCAGCTCCCTTTTATATTTGGTGACAAATTTGAAAATTCTCAGCCACATTCTTGGTGGCAATTTAGATGTGCCAAATTCTTGATAACTTCCAACTTCTGCAGTTGTAACATTGCTATCTGGATATCTTTTATTGTCTTTGCTGTGGATGCCAGTTGTAACAGAATGTCTTTGCAATTGCTTTAACATTCCATTAAAACGATTGCAATGACTTTTGTTTAAATCTGCTGCACTTCTTATTAGCAATATCCAACCTCCACACCAAATTCAAAATAAGGATATAGCAAATTGTATGTGTTATCAGATTTGAACTGATTATCTTTATTGCCATCTCCAAATTCAACCGCTGTATCTTGAACTCTCATGGATTTTACACCAGAAATATCAGAGCCGAATGCAGAATTGAACCTGTAAATTGCCAAGGCTTCTTCACAGCACGCTTCAAGCAGAACATTATCATCTGTTTGCTGACAATAAATAATCCTTGGAAATTTCAGTTTCTGCTCCTCATCAACTTTTTCACCAGCGAATTGCATTCTGTCGATGCTTCTTGTAGCTGACACCAGCAATTTAGCCTTATCTTCATCAGAAATTGCATCCCAGCCAGAATTGAAGAAAGCAGCAAAATACTCATCAGCTTCTTCAGCTGTCGCATAAACAGGATATTCTTTTCCATTTATGTTGATGTATTTTGCCATGTGCTTTCCTATTCTACATCATCACCATTGGCATTTTCTTCAGCTTCTTCGGCTTTTTCAGCCAGCTTTTCAATCTGCTCAATCATTTCTGACTTGTTTCCTGATAAAACAACACCAAACTCGGATTCAGCAAAAGCAGCCAACTCAACTTTGGTCATCTCCTGAAGAGTTTTCTTTCCTTCACCAGAATTTGAGCCAGAAGAAATTTCCTCAGCATACTTGTGAGCAATCATCTCTTCGGCAATTTCTTTGTGCTTAACTTTATCCATGCTGAACTCTTCGTCTTTGCAGAATTCAACTTTGTTAAAATCAATGCACCAAGCAAAATCTTTCAATGCTTTAAACATCTTCAAACCTTTCTTAAAATAAAGGGGCTCAAGGCAATTCCCAAAGCCCCTTTTTAGTTTACCAATTAAGCAACTGCTTTGTGGCGAGCATTGCCAAGGATAACCACAGCACCAACAGTTGCAGAAATTGCAGAATCTTTCGCAATTTTCACTTTAATAAACTGTTTGTGGCCACGATATCCAACCTTGCTAACCGCACCAGCAGCAGCCATGCTTTCCGGAGCATTAATCAAATCACTTTCTGCAACTGCAGTAAAACTACCATCAGAAGTATCACATTCAGAAATGGAAATTTTTCCTGCACCAGAAGTGAAAGCAGACATCAGTGCAATAACAGTCACAGATTCAAAACCTGCAGTATCAATCGCTGCAGATTCAGATGAATCATCAGTTAAAGCAGCAGAATTAACTGCATTAACAACTTTGATATTGTTCACCAAATCATTTGCACTCATTTATGCCTCCTTATGCTTTAATTTTCAGCAACTTGATAGCTTCTGCCATCGTTACCTGACCAGTGTTCCAACGGTGCCATGTCATTTCGATAATGGCTTTTTTCTTGGAGGTGTATTCATCACGAATCATGCCCATCTGAGTAGAATCAAGAATGGTATAACCAGCAAACAAATCACCAAACATAACTGGCGTTGCGTTAACAGCTACATCCGGCATGTCATCAAAAATGACATATTTGTAGTCACCGATAACAGCAGGCATATTTTCACCGCCAACTCTCCACAAATACTGTCCATTTCCATCTTTGGCTGTGCGGAGAGCATACAATGTACGACGATTGAAGCCATAAACCGGATTTTTGTAACCAGATTTCAATTCAGCAGGCAAAGCCAAAACATCATCGAATACCAGTTTGCCAGAGGCTGAGCCTTCAATTCTTTCAATAGCAGAATTCTTCAGAATTCCTTCCGGCTGTTTGTGTCCAGAGCCTTTTAAGAATGCTCTGCCCTCACCAATGGCAAAAGCAGTAGCAACATCAGCAGCAAATTCAGATTCAACATTGTAGTTGCTGAACTGCAGCAAGTCCAAAGTGACAGGCAAAGTCACAGTCTGACGATAAGCCGTCAAGGTCTCGGAATCGAACTTGTCTTCACTCTCCGGAGATTCCTCAGTTTCACCAACATATTTGGCAACTGGAATATCAGTGCGAACAGGAATGGTCAAATCCTTTTTAGAGGTGCTGCGAACTCTTGCAAATGAGCGAATCGGCGAAGCATCATGCAACTGGCGCAGAATATCAGAAGCGAATTCCGGATGAACCAGATAACCGCCCTGAACATCAGTGTCTGTGCGCATCGTTTTGCTGCCCTCACCACGCAGGAAATATTCTTTGAAGGCAATGTGCTCTTCAGAATTCTTCCAAGCATCAGAAGCACCAGCCGGAGCTGCCGCATGCAAAGCAATTTCTTTTTCCAATTCTTTGATGCGTTCAGAATTGTCACCAGATGCTTTCGCCAATTTTTCAATTTCTTCCTGCTTAGCAGCAATTTCACGCTGTGCATTTTCCAGTTCAGCCTGCTTTTTAACCAATTCCTGATTTTTCTTTTCAGAAGCATCAAGAGCAGACTGCAGTTTGTTAATTTTTTCCTGGTCAGCTGACTTTTTCTCAACTTCATTGCGAAGCTCTTTCACAGCCGACATAACATCATCAATTTCAGCCATTTTAGACTTTCTCCTTAATTTCAGTTAACATTGTAATGATTTTTGAATAATCCTCCCGACTATCCTGCTTTTTGCCAACTTCCCGATGGCTGAACAGCTCTTTCATCTTGCTGATGAAATGCTTGCTTTTGTTTGATGACAAAAATTCACCAAGATATCTTTCGGCATCTCTTTCTGTTTTAATCTCATCAATTGATTTAACAGAATCAACAGTTGCCAAAGGATTCATCGGGAATGTCACCAAACTAACTTCCCACAGCGTCAGCTCTTTCAAATAAGTAACACCATTGACAATTTCATATTCATCAATGGAATAGCCAATTGACATTGACTTGATTGAGCCAGTTTTCAGCTGTGGATAAATTCTTCCAGACACAAATGTGTCATTTTTCGGCATCTTGCCTTCAAGATAAAGCCCTTTTGAGTCTTCGTGTATTTCTGCAAAGACACCCAATGGCTCACCTTTGTCATGCTGCCAGAGAAGAACTGGAGCTTGTTTCATCAAAGTCTGCTTAAAAGCTCCCTGAACAACTACATCTCCACCTCTGTCAACATTGCCGAATGTTGAACCATAGCCTTTGAAATAATAAAAGTCATCATCTTCAGAGACTTCTTTGACTTCAAAAGGAACTTCAAGACGCTTAACTTTCATTTCAGCATCTTTTTTCAGGAATTTTTTGTTTTCAAATGTGTTCATCAACACCTCACATTATATTTGCCTATATTATAGCACCAAAAAACAAAAAAGTAAAGCATTTTGTTTTATTTATTATACCTAACAGTACAATAACAATTAACCACATTGCCTGCAGTTGCTCCCATGCTTGTATCACCTGGATATTTGAGATATTCCCCACCAACATAGAACAATTCGCTTGGTGCAACCTTTTGACCATGGGCTGCAGCATGGGATGGTCTTGTTGTAGGCAATAAAGCAGACAGCCATTCTTTTTCATAGCCAATTGGAGCATCAGTCATATAAGAAGAAACAGCCAGACTTGCATCTTGCTCAACTGCCTGAACAAGAAAACTATTCTTGTTATTGGTCAAACAATCTGCCTCAATATTTTTAACAGTCTCTGCTACATATTGGGTTTCAGTCATGGCAATGGTTGTGGCTCTTGATTCAATCTTTCTGCCAAATATCTCCAAAGCCAAAGCAGCAACTGCATCATTGCTTATAGGCATAGATTCCTGCTGCATATACAATTCAGCCTTGCTTATGCTATCTGCCATTTGCTCTGTGCTTGTATCAATTATTTGACGGCTTGATGCTGATGCTCTCTGCTCCCTCATAATTTGCAAAGCCAGAATGAATAATGCCATCTTGTCTCTGCTCATTGGCACATCAAGCTCTTCAGATGCCACTCCAATAAACTCATCTTGGACATTTTTATAATGCCTTGCCAAAAGTCTTTGCCATTTTTCTGCATAGACATTGAAATCCAAATAAACACCCTTTTCAGCATACAATTTTTCAAAATCCCGAGCCATCTGTCTCAGCAGTCTTTCTGCTTTTTTCCGGGTTTTGCTGTCTAATTGTATCTTGGCATTCAGCTGTCTTGCTTGGTCTTTGTCCATAATTCATTCGCCTCATCATCAGTGCAGCCGAGTTTCTTCATTCTCAGCACGAAATTGTTTCTCTTTGTAGTCTCTGTGTCATACTCTGCAGCATCAACTGGTGCCATGCTTGTGGGTTTATAAATCACATCTCCACCACTCAAAGAATCATAGCCAAGCTCTGTGCGAATTTCATTGTCAGTCAAAACCCCAATCTCACTCAAATTCTTTGCCCATTCAGAGGTGCGTTGCTGCAAGGCAGGAATGTCATTGGCTGAATAGCTTATGCTGAAATTGCTCTCAAGCATGCCACGGCGTTTGAACAATTCCTCAAATTTGCCAAAAATATCACCAACCAGAGGCAGCACAGCATCATCATACAAACTGACTTTGGCAACTGAATAATTGTTGTATGTCTGTGAGCCTGTTTTATACAATGGCTGAGGAATATTGAACTTGCTGTAAATAATGTCTTCAGCGTCTGTCTTGAGCTCAAGAATCTGCATATCTTTGTTTGTGGCATTGATAGGCTTGAAATCTATGTTATCAGCATGGGCTGCAATATACTTGCCAGCATTGCTATTGCCAGAGAAATAAGTTGACACCTGCTGGCGAAATTCCTCAATTGCCTTTCTGTCACTTGTTGCTAGCTTAAAAATACCAGACAATGTTACACCGTTCTTCAGCAGAGAAGCATTATGTATAGACGAACCATTAGCAATTTCAATTTCTTTCAAAATGCTATTCATCAGAGGCAAAGCAAAAATTTCATCACCAGAATTTCGACAATAGCCTTTAAGGTGAATCAGCTCTCTGTAGTCTGTATTTATGAATGACTTGGTCTTGCTATTGAATGAATAAATGCCATTGAACACTCTCATTCTGTTGGATGCAGATATTTGATAAACAGGCTGTGAATTGGCATCTATGCCATTGACAATAACATAGCTTGATTTAATAGGATACAACTCCAAAATCTCACGATTGACATTGCCTGTGGCAATTAAGAACAGATTGCCTGTCACCAGCTTGTTCAAAGCACATTCAAAAATGAACTCACGCCAGCTTTGATTCCTGTTCGGTCTGGCAAGCAGCACATTCAAATTGTGCTCTTCTTTCAGCTCCCAATCCTCATCAAAAATACAGGGCTTAATACTCTTGATTTGATTGCAAATTGTGTCAACAGCATCTGACAAAGCAGCAGTTGTTTCATACAAATTGTATGCCATGCTCATTGAAGCATATTCCATGCCATTCTGATGTAGATAATCCCAAAATGAACTCAAACATGGATTGCAAGCAGAAGAAGCATTAGAGCAGCCACTTTTTTCTGCTTTTTTATCAAACATTTTCTTAAAAAATTTCATCCAAATTTTCTCCATTCATCAGCAGAAATAAATCTGTTCATCAGCTATTTTACTGCCAAACCACAAAAAAGTAAAGCCCCAAACCATTGCATCAATTCTATTCGGTGACCACTCACTCTCTGGTGTCCATGTCACCATCTCATCTTCCAATGCAGCCAACACACCAACATGGTGAATCAATCCTTGTTCATACAAAGCAACAATTGGGTCTGCACGCAATGCCTTTCCACGAGTTGCCCGAACTTGCTTGAATGGCACACCCTTGTCAACTGAATGAATGGTATTCTCAACCATATCTCCACCGAAGTTGACTTCGCCGACTATACAGTCAGCAGACCATCTCTCATACAGAGCAACTGCCTTTTTTGCCCACTCATTCGGCTTCATTTTGCCAGTGGCATCCTCAAGCACCCAACCATGTCCAGAATAATCCTGCCCAACCACGATTATGCCTGTGTCATCAGAACTGCTATTGCTTGTTCCTGCTGGGTCAATAGCCACAACAATCTTCTTGAACTCTGGCAAATCTGCCTTGCTCATCCGTGTGGCATCCAGCAATTCAGTTTTCCACAAAGCCTTTTCATCATCATCTGTCCAATCGCCATCTTTGAATCTTCTTCGGCTTTTTGCAGACATACTATCAAGAACAGTCAGATAAGACTTGGCAATATTTTGCTTGTTGTCATCCGGATTCATCCTCAACCAAACATAATCAGAAGCATCTGGCAAGGGCTGTTTATCAATCGGATTTTTACCAAGAACAAATACAATGTATGTCCAATGGCGTTTGCTTGGTGGATTGCAGTCAAAATACATCTTCAATGACAGTTCTTCTTCCTCACCATTGCTGTTCGTGAACATCACTTTTTGTGCCAAACGGCTCTTAACCATCTCAACAGATTCCCAGCCAATCTCGCTCACCTCATTGATGTAAATGGTGCAATATTCATTACCAAGGATTTTCTCAAGCCGTTCACCATTATCAAGCCCTGCCAACCAAATTTCCGAGCCATTGCTGAACTTTATGAACCAATCTGATTTGTTTTCAAAATAATCTTTGTCTTTGGTCAAATTCGGAAAGCAGATTTTAAGCACTTTCTGCAAAGTGTCATAATAAATTGACTGTTTCACATGGTTGAATCGTTTTCTGGCAATAAGATGACGGCTGTTTGGTGCTTTTAATGCCCGCACAATGATATCGCGCACATTGATGAATGTTTTACCAGAGCGTGAACCACCAGAAAGCAAAATGAATGTGGCTGGACTTGCATGCAGCCTTGTTGCTTCCTTCTGTTTTTCTGTTTTAATAAAGCCCTTTGCCATCACCCAACCAGACACAAACCAAATTTCATTTGTTAAAACAGCATCTCACAGCAAAAACTTGCCATTGCAACCCACCAGAATTTCATCATCTCAGACAGCATGCTACAACCCCTCATCATCTTTATCGATAACAACAAGAGCAACTCCTCCTTTGACTTCACCAGACAGATTGGTGTCTGTTTTGTTTTTCCACTTATCAGATTTGCGATTGTTCAGCCAATATTTGATTGCATTGATGTTTGGTTCATGGTAACGGCTTATTGTCTCAATGCCCATGCCTGGCACTGCCACCTCTTCTGTGTACTCAAAGCCTGTGGCAATCTTATGTAAAGCATCCACAACAAGCATATCGGCTTTTTCGCCACCCTCCTTGGCTGCTTCAGCAAAATCCGGATAATCTACCATCCATTGCAAGAATACCTCCTCAGGCACATTAAAAACATTACTAGCGATGTCCTTAAATTCCATGCCTAACATAACTGCCTGCTTCACCAGTGCTTTGTACTCTGCTCTATATTTATATGCACCTGACTTTTGAGCTGGCTTCTGCTGGTTGCTCTCACCTGGTGCTATCTTTAAGACCATGAAAATTCTCCACAAATTGTTTGTTAAAATTATAGTTAATTTTGTGGGAAAAGTAAAGCCAAAAGATTTTAGGCGGAGAATTTTGTGTGAAGTGTGCCGAGCACATTTTTTATAAGCATGCGAAAAATGAGTTTGCAGTTGCTGACTTTTAGCGAAAAAATTTTAATCATTTTCGCTAATTCCCTCGGACTTATGCGAAATTTAGCTTTACAGCCCTAAAATCTCAAAATTACATACATTATTTTGTCACTACATTTTTTCTCTAAGGTTTTTTAAACTCCGAGTAGAAATAGGAAAATATATATTAAGCAACCGTATTGTTAACTTTTAATCCAACTGGAAAAATAATGCTAAAACAAGCATTTATCCAATTTTCATTGACCAGATACAGTTGCTTACTCGGACTTTTAAAATGTCCGAGTGAAACACACAATTCGACCACATTTTTATTCAGTTATTTCAATGACTTAGCTCTACTCGGACTTTTTTCAAGTCCGAGTGAAGTCCGAGTAGAAATTTTTAACAATGTTATTTCAATAACTTAAACAACTATCTTAAATCGCGCCTTTAAGAAAAAATCACATTTTTCGCATATTTTACAGCTCACAAAAATAATAATCATTATCGTTTTTCACTCGGACTGGCACCCTTTCCACTCGGACTCCGAGTAAAACTCCGAGTGAGCCATTTTTACGCCTTAACACATTGTTTTATAACAACTTTCTGGCATCCAGCCAACTTCTTACCACTCGGACTGTTTTCCAACTCCGAGTGGGATTTTTAGCCGAAAATTTTTATTTTTTCGCTAAAATTGGCATCAGAAACTTTTTGTTTACTTTTAGAATACATTTTTATAAAATACATAATATAACAATTTGTTTTAACACATAAATTCAAAAAAGTTTAAATTTTTGTAAAATAATGCTTTACTTTTGTTTTAGAACAAGATATAATGTAAATATAAAATTGATAAATTGATTTATGTAAAGGAATAAACAAAATGAGATATGTTAGAAAAGATGATGTTAAAGAAACTACAAATTATGTATTTTTAACAGTTTTCTGTGCATATGGTCAAACTGAGATTTCATTCAGTAAAGATGAAATTCAAGAAAAAGGCATTCAATACATCTTCAATAAAGAAGAAATTGAAAGAAGAGCTGTGAATGCTGCTTTTCACGCAAACAAGGGTAGCATCCTTGGTGTTAAAGGTGTTAGAAATTTAAATTTTTAATCATGTAAAGGAATAAATAATGTTTACAATCAAATCTCTAAAATTGAAAGTCATAGGCTTTTGGGACAGATGCTTCTTTCGGCACAATAGCCAAGAATCAGGCGTCATCTGTTTAGATGAGGATGGCAATGAACATTTGTATCCATATTTTGAAATAAGAAAGATGCTTAGAAAGGCAGGTGCGTAATGTATAGATTTCAACTTAACCACAATGCATTAGAAACAAGACCATATCCAATTTTAGCAGATAAGAAAGGAAACATAATTGGCATCTGGCAAAATCATTTTAGAAAAGTCATAGGATTTTCTTGTTTGCCTCAAACTGGATGTGTTGATGTCACATTTGAGCAATTCAATGAAACAAAACAATCTCTTAAAGGTATGTATGCTGTTATGGAGTGTGCTGATGGTGTTTTCTGCACTCTTCAAAGAGAACTTGAGGGTGCTTATATAGAGGAATCAGAGCAATGCCAAAATTGACAAAACAAGACATTCAAGACATAGCCAATGGCTATACTGTCAAATATGTATCAAATTCATTCACCAAAGATGAACTGATAATTGAGTTGGCAAAACTTTGCCTGCAAGCAATTGACGAAAAGGAAGAAATTTTGTCACAGCCTGTTGAAATTGATGAGGAGGAATAGACCATGGCTGATAAAATTGAACAAAACATTCGTGAAATTGCCAGTAGATATAAGTGGACAATTAACGAAAAGAACTTGCCGAAGATTGCCAATGCAAAACACCGTTTCTTTGGCGAGGAAGATTGGAGCAAATGTCCTTGCTATCCACCGGAAGATAATACTCATGGCTGTGGCTCAGCTGCATGTTGTCAGGAAATAACAAAGAATGGCATATGCCATTGCAATCTGTTCATGAAAGATGGAGCAAATGATGTTTTTTAAAATTTATTTTAGCCGAAGAAAATTTGAGCAAGATGCTGCAGCTTTGGTACAGAAACAAAATGGCTGGGCAGCCGGAGCTTATTGTGGTGCAAGAATTCTTTCTGCTTTACCTGATGAGCAATATATAAGCCCTATGGAAGCAAAGAAACAAATTTGGCAAGTTAACAGCGATTTTGCCATAAACAATATTGGTGAAGTTTTGGGTGATTTGAAAACTGCTCGTGAAGAGTTATTCGCTCTTGACACTTGGGATAAGTACAGGAAATCTCGTATTGATAGCAATCTGAAAACAGTCAAAGACTTCTTGGAGAAATTGGTTTGGAAGCCCGTAAAAAGAAAGGAAGACAAATGAGTTTGGCAGATAAAATCGAGATTCTTGAAGAAGAAAACAGACAGATGTTTGAGCTTCTTGAAAAGGTGGCAAGAGGAATACATCTCGGGTGTGATACTGAAGATGTTATCAGAATTACATCAGATGTTAAGAAATTTTGTATAGCAAAACACCAGAAACAGGACCATCAGGAACTTTGGGATATCAAATTTGTCAAGGATGGTGGAACAACCGAAATTGTTGACACTTATGCTTCAGAAGAAGCTTGTCAGCAAGAGCTTGCATATTACAGAAGCAAGCCTGGAATTGGTGTTAGATATTTCATGGAGAAAAGCCAATGAGAGAGTTGTTATTTCGTGCTTATATTACCCGCACAATTTATGTGGAAGAAGATAGATATGTAGATGTAGAAAAGGAAGTCAGATTCCACCTTGATGGTGTGGCTATTTATACAGATGGTCATATTGGAATCAGCTGGGATGATTTTTACCACAATCTTCATTCACAAGGTTTCTCTGACGACGAAATTGAAAAGGCTTTTGATGCATATGATGACCAATGGGATGAGTGGGCATGGTTCGTGCCTGATGCAATTGCTCAATATACAGGCAAGGTTGATTCTTTTGGCAATAAAATATTTGATGGTGATTTGGTCAAGTACACAAGAACACATTGGTCAAGTTATTCTGAGCCTACACCGCATGATTTGGTTTTTGTAGGAACTATTGAATGGTCAGAGGAAGACTGCTCATATAAATTCAAGCATCCAACTGGTGAAATGAGCCTATCTTTTAAGGATTCAAGAGCCAAAGAAAACATCATTGAAAGAATTGGCAGTAAATATGTAAAGGAAAAAGAATGACCAATAAGAATTTCATCTGTATCAGCATAAAGCACACATATTATAGCAATTCTGGCTGGGTGCTTTTGTGCAAAAATAAATCAGGATACACAGGCGATGTCAATATGGCAGGTCTTTATTCTCCGGAAGATTTCACAGGTAAATATGAGGATGTGCCTGTGGTCAAAATGCATAAAGATTTGGTGAAGCATTATTGCAAGAAGTATGATTCTGTCTTGGTTGACAAAGATGAATTTGTTCAATTTATTTCAGATTTGAGAAATTGCACAAAACAAGAAAGCATTGATACAACCAAGACTGTTTTGCATGCGATTGAGTGCATATTGACTTCAGAAACAATCGAGCCAGAAATAAGAATTGAAAAGGCTTTGGCAAGAATCAGAGAGATAAGGAGAAGCAACTGATGAAAGTTGAATTTGCCAAAAATAAAGAGCAGAAAGTTTGGTTTTCTGAGTGGAATATTTATTTGGATGGAACTTACAGTGGTTTTATCTATAAAACATCAAGAAAAGACAGTTGGAACATAGCTTGTTCAAGATTTGGATTAGGAGCAGTCAATCCAATCGCTTGCCAAAAAACTTTTTCTGATGCAAAGAACATTGTAAGAAAATTTGTAGATGAATGGAATGAAAATGCAAATGAAATTTGGAATTCATATGCAATTCAATTCACAGGAATACACATGGGAAAATAAGCCTAAGGAGGATATTGCGAATGAATAACATAGTTCTTGATGTAGATGGACACAGATGTGTTGCAACTGTTTTATATCACAGAAATGGTGAATTTAAAATCAACTTGCCAAGAGAAAAATTGCGTGATTTTTGCATTCACTTGAGCAAAAGCATTGAAATATATTTTTATTTCAACATGAAATGGTCAGAAATTATTCTGAGCCACATTGCTAATGAGCTTAAAGCTGTTGGCTTCAGCAATGTAAAACTTGTTTGTCCATATTTGCCATTCGGGCGTGCTAATAAGCCAGAAAAAGAATATGGATGCAGAAAAGACATTTTGTCAACATTTTTTAAAATGCTTAAGGCTGCAGAAATTGATGAGGTCTGCACATCAGATTTTCATCTGAATATAAAAAGCAATATTTTCCATGGTATAAAGTTAAGAAACATAAAATTTTCAGAGCTTTGGCAGGAAGAAATCACCAAGATAAGCAGAATACACAACAATGACAAATTTCTTGTTTTTGCACCAGACTCAGGTGCAGTTGATAGGGCTTGGCAAACTTGGACTGTATTATCGCATAATTTGCCAAGCAATCCGTTGTATTGTAAGCATATACAATTTTGCAAGGAAAGAACAGAAAATGGCATTGAAATTTATTGTGTTGGAAACTATGCAAACAATGAACAATACCAAAATAGAATTTGCATCATTGTAGATGATATGATTGATTCTGGCAAGACCATGCTTGCTGCAATTGAAAAGGTGCGGGAATTTAAGCCGAAGAAAATATATGTTTTGGTGACACATCTGCTGAATGATGAGTTCAAAGCACCAGATGGTGTAGAATTTATGTGGAAATTTGACAGTGTGCAGGAAGCATAAAGCAATGGAAATTATTGATTATGTTAAAAAGAAAGATATCATGAAATTGAATGAGTTGTTTCAACCCCTCATTCAGAAATGGATTCGCCGGTATTATTGGAGCAGAATTGACAATGAAGATTTGCAGCAGGAAGCAATATTCGCCATTATGAATGCTGTCAAATATTTCAATGCTGAAAAGGGCGCGAGCTTTGGTGTTTATCTTGAATATTGGTTGCATTATCATCTTGGTCAATATGTTTTGCGAAATGTCAATCTTGTGAGACCTTGTACCAATTATCTTGTTTTTGAGAGTGCAGAATTATCTGAGGTGACAAAGAAAGCATTTGATGATTATCACAACTTCAGCTATGTTAACATTGATAATCCGGAATGCGAATATCAGTTTCCGGAAAAGCCTCAAGATTTTGACAGAGCCATTTGCGGGAAGCAGCTTAAAAAGCTGGCACAGAAAGAGTTGCCAGAAAGGACTTATGACATATTGTACGGAAGATGTGATGATAAGTCATTGAGCCAGCTTGGCAAAAAGTATTCTTTGAGCAAGGAGAGAATCAGACAGATAGAGCTGCTTGCAATTCAGAAATTGAGAAAAAAGTTAGGAATTAGCGAAAATGAAACAGGAAAACATATTTAAAATTTGGAAAAATGGCTTTGATTTTGGCAAGTTTAAGGCTATGGCTGAACGGCACAAGAAGTTGTTCAAAGGAGCCAACATAGAAAATCAGCTTCTGAAATTTACAGAGGAAATGGATGAGCATTTGGCATCTCCATTAGACGAATATGAAATGGCTGATTGTTACATTGCTGCAGCAGGCATATACAATTTCAATCCGTATGCTGCTGTGATGATTCTGAATTATTTGGGCAGCTATGGCGGAGCTCTGCCTCATAAGATAGAAAAGGCAGCTTCTGAAAAGATGCACAAAAACGAAACAGAAAGAGTCTGGATGGTTGTAAATGGTGTTATAAGACATGTCAAATTGCCGGCATATGCTGATGAGATGGGATTCATAGATTTGCCAGATGGAAAGTATATCGCAAAAAAGTATGCCTGTTATGGAGAGCCAGCTGAAGAAGTGGTTGGAGTTTTTGGCAAATATTTGCCAAGCCATTATGAATGTGTTTTGAGAAAGGCATAATAATGAGTGAAAAAGATAATCTGTTTTATTTGTTTGAAATTGAAAGGCTTAACAATGAAATCAAGGAGCTGAACAAAATTCAGGCTGAAATGATTGTTGATTTGAAAAGCAAAGAAAAAATCATCAAAGACCTCAAAGCAGAAGTAAGAAAGAAAAGCAAATGGCTGAGCAATATCAGGAAACATATTGGTGATGTTTATTATAGGAATTATAAACAATGACAAAATTCCCAACATTCCGTGGACCATTTAAAGATGGTGAGATGATAAGAGCCAGCATCATTGGGCGAGTGTATAAAATGACACCAAGGCATTGGGCAGCATATCTGATGTGTTTTCGCAAAGGCGGGATAATGAGTGGTGCTACACTCAATAACATCAATAAACAAGACCTTGAAAATCATCAGTTCATTTTTCCGTTAAGCCGTAAAGAAATCTTGGCTCAGCCATTTATGTTTCCGCAAGAATATTTGGCATTTGTCAAGAGCCACCCAATGACATTCAAATTCTATTTGATTTCAGATATGAGTTTTGCCAGAAAATTCTTGCTAAATGCTGAAAAAGAAAGCAAATTCACAGTCAGATGGAAAAAGAAGCTGGCAAATAATGCTAAAAAATCAGCAAAATCCAGAAGAGAAAAAGAAATTGCTCGTGCAAAAAACTTGAAGAAAAGAGATAAGATTTGGAAGAAAATTTTGAAGGAAAGAGAAAAAATGGCAAAAAAGTTTACATTTATGTAAAATAGTTGTTGACTTTTATTTTGCAATATGTTACAATGATAATATAAACAATTTATGGAAAGGAATGAACATTATGAATAAAATTTTTCTTCTTTTGGCTCTGATTGCAATTTTGGTTTGCAGCTGTACTGATGACGAGGCTATGAAACAATGCCAGCAGACACACTCATATGAAACTTGCCATTATCATCTCTATCGCTAGGGGCTGCAGCTATGAAGTATGTGATATTTGACAATTTTTTCCCTGTGATTTTCCCTGATACAATTGAGCACAAAGCAGTTGCTGATGGGATAAATAAAACACCAACATCTGCTGGCTTTATTGAGCATGGAAAATGCACCGGCTTTTCAGATAGCCTTGGCATAGGAGTTGGAGAAAAAGATGCGATGCATATTAAGATGATGCTGAAATTTATTGCTGATAGACAGTTCAATCCTGTGGAGGGAACAAAATGACTTTCATTGATGAAAAGAATGACGGGGCTTGTTTGCCTTGTGAAAAGCAAAAGAAAAGCCTGTTGGATGTTATTTCTGGCATTGATGAATTTAAGCCTATTTTGGCAAAATTCTTTGAGGAATTTGAAAGAACAAAAGATAATTTTGTTTCAGAAGACAAAGCAGTCATTTATGACAAGTATGATGACAGATATCACACTGTCAATGTTCCTCTCTCTGAGAGAGAGCAGATAGCTCGTGAAGACCTGTGTCGTGATGACAAAGGCTGGTTTGCTGAAATTATCACAGATTCTGGAATGACAGAAAAGCTGGTTGAATTCTTCCGGAATTTAGCCAAAGAAAAATTTATGTAAATTGTTTACTTTTGTCAAATAAACAGTTATAATTTAAGTAACTGATAAAATATGGAAAGGAATGAACAATGAAGAAATTTTTTACAATCTTGGTTCTTGTTTTCATTTTCATCATGCTTTTTGGCGGGCTTGCATTCTCTGCTGAGCCAAGATTCAAAGCAGAAAGTTCAGGAATTGCGGGTATAATTTTGCTGACTGACTCTGAAACTGGATGCAAATATTTGGCAACCAGAAAAGACACAGCATCACCAGCGTATGTTTACATTCAGCCTGTTTTGCTTCCTGATGGAAAGCCTGATTGCAGGAGATAGTGATGAAAGAAAAGGCTTTTTGGGAAAAATTTCGTCCGCTGTTTCAGCTACACACAAAATATTGCGAGCGTGTTGAGAACAGGGTCAACCAAGGGACACCAGATGTATTCTGTCTTGGCAAGAATGGTGAGGCAATTTGGGTTGAGCTGAAATCAGTCAAGAGTATATATGAAAAGCCGGTATTTCAGCCACAACAGCCTATTTGGCACAAGAAGTATGCAGCAAGCGGTGGCAAGAGCTATGTTGTTGTGTATTGTGGTGACAAAATATACGCTCATGCTGGCTCAGCCATCGGTGACTTTACACTGAAAGATTTTCATCCAGAATTTGCTGCTGACATAAAAAATAAAGATTCTGTAACATTATTTTTTAAGAGGTTATTTGGAGAGTGATATGAAGAATCCAGTCAAAATCAGAAAGCCTACAGAAGATGAGATTGATGAATTTTTAGATGATTCAATTCTTGATTTGGACAACTGCATTGTGGATGAGGATTTTGACGAGATTGATATAAATTCTCTTGTTGACAAGAACATTTTGAAAGATTGGAAAGATGCTGGATAAAAGCAAAATTATAGAGCAGGTTAAAAAGTTGCTTGAAGTTAACCAAAGCAATGGTGCAACCGAAGCCGAAGAGAAGATTGCTTTGGAAAAGGCAAACATGCTGATTGAGAAATATCAGATAGAAAAATATCAGCTTAAAAGCAAGAGCAGCAATACGCACGAATATTTTGTGCCGAAAAAGAAATATCCATTGTATTTGTTCAATGGTGTCATAAATCTGATTGCTGAATATTTTGGCTGCATAGCCTTTTCACAAGGGAAAAAGATGATTGTTTTTGGTGATGATGAATTTGTCAACTTGGCAATTGATATGGCAAAGCGATTTGAATTTGAGATGGAGATTGAAGTCCAGAAATTTAAGCGTTCAGCGAATTATCTTGCCAGCAAAAGACTTGGCGCCAATAGCTTGGTGATGACGAATTCATTCCGGAATGGATATTGCTCAAAAGTGATTGAGAGATTGTTCGGCTTCATAGAAGCTCGCCAGCAAAATTGCCAGAAGTCAACCGGCACAGACTTGGTTGTTCTGAACAGAGAGAATTTGAAAGAGGATTTCATGAAAGATTTTGGTGTTGAAAAAATCTACAAAGCAAAAAGGAATTTGTCAGACAACATAGACCCTGAGGCAACCAAGAGTGGTTTGGCAGCTGGCGAAAAGTTTAGAATTTCAGAAGAATTGGAGAGTGAAAATGACGCCCAAAAATTATCTTGAAAATGTTGTCCTGAAAACTTGGGACAGAAAAGGAACACAGGAACAGTGTTTTTATGGTTTTCTAGAGGAATTTGGAGAAATAACAGGGAAACTTAAGAAAGCTCATAGAGATGATGTTCCTGAGCAGGAAAAACAAGCAGGTTTAAAAAAAGAACTTGGCGATTGGGGATGGTACATAATTCATCTTGGCTATCTGCGGAAGTCGATTGATTTCAATCAGCAGCAGTTTAAGCCTGACAATCTTCAGACAAACAAGAAGCCTCAACAGGTTATCATGTCAATTTCTTCCAAGATTGGTATGATGGTCAATGGCATGGCTGAGGGAAACAAGCACAAGGAAAGAATTGCAATGAGAAGCATTCTGAATAGCTTTACAGATTTGAGCAATTCTCTTGGTTTTGAAACAGAAAATGTTTTGAAAACAAATGCTGCAAAATTATTTGACAGAATGGCAAGAAACAAGATGCATGGCTCTGGAGACGAAAGATAGATGGGCAAGGGTTGCAAAATTCTTTATCTTGACAGAGTTGAGATGGCAGATTTCTGTTTTTATGAGATTGGGTATTGCCCGAGCTGTGATAATTTGTTTTCGCCAGTTGACAGGGATGATATAATTGAATGCCCAGTTTGCCACAATAAGATATACGGAAGAGCCATTGCCATTAACAATGGATTTTTGGTTGAGAAAGAAGACATTTTGCAATAAGGAGTAACGAACATGGATAAAGAAAAGATGATAACATACGCCGTTTCAGGTGCCAAATTCAAAATCATTAGAGTAATGGCTGACGGCAAAGAAAGAACACCAACTGAGATTTGCAAGATTATTGGCTTGAAAAATTCAGCTCTGTCACATCTTCTTTCTCAGATGAAAAATGCAGGAATTTTGACTGCAAGGAAGCAAAATCGGTTTATTTACTATCAGATGAACAAAAAAATAATTGTTGAAATTCAAGCAATTAAGACAAATTTTGAAAAAATATTTGAAAAGTTGTAAAATAATTGTTGACTTTTGTTCATTTTAGATATACATTAAATAATGTAAGAACAAATTAACTTAATTTTATGGAAAGGAATAAACAATGACAAACAATGTAGCAAAAGAAATTGAACTGGTATTGGAAACAATGACTGGTGCAAAATTAGCCGAACTTTACAACACAACTGTTCCTGAGAACAAGAAGATTGTTAAATTCAGAGACCACAAAACAGCAGTTGAAAGAACTTTGGCTGCAGTTCTGGCTTTTCGTGACAGAACAACCCTTGGTTATGGTATTGGAGAATTGTTCAAAATGATTGATGAAAATAAAGGTGATAAAAAGGCTTCAAAGCCTCAGCACTCTGGCAAAAAATCTCAATTTGAGGGTGGCATTATTAAGTCAAATATGAATGTAAATCCTCGTCGTGAAGGAACATGGGGATACAAGTCATTTGAGCTTATCTTGGCTGCTGGTGATGAGGGAATTTCTTATGAAGACTTTTTGGCAAAAGGCGGAAGAAATAAAGATTTGGCTTGGGATTGGAATCACGGATTTGTATCTGTGGATGATGAATCTCTTGAATTGGTGTACAAAAGTAGAGATTTGCCGAAATACAAGAATGTTTTGACGGACAAATAAAAGCTCTTTTAATTTTGAATTGTTAAATATATTTTTATAATACATCACCAAAATTCAAGAGGAAATAATGTCATCAAATACTTATTTCAAGACTGATAGAAAATCGCTGGCAACTGAGATAAATGAAAATTTCTTGAACAACTTAACTTTGGATGCTCAAGAAATTGAAGAATTAACAAAGAGAGGTTTGAAACAGCAGTTTTTCACTCAGGCTGGATATAAGACTTGGCAGAATGGCAAGAATACACAATCAGCGAAAGCTGTGTCAAAAATCGATTCAAGTTATAATCTGACGGGGCATCCTGGTTTTTTCATCAATGCAAATGGATTAAGGGCTTTTAACGCCCAGACTGGGATGCTCATTCCTATCAGAGATATTGGTGGCAATATAAATTACATCTTGAATCGCCCCCGCAAGGCAATTAACAATCGCAAATATTTGCTTTGTTCCTCTGGCAATAAAACAGAGGGTGGAAAGGCATTCCCGACAACTCACTGCCCTGTGGTGAATGTTAAGGATGGCAAGCCGAAGAATTGTGGTTCAGTTATACGAATCACAGAAGGACCATTAAAGGCAGATATTGCAACAGCCCTTGGCAATTATTATACATTGGGACTGAATGGTGTAAATACCGCCCCGCAAGACTTGAAGAATGTGCTGCTTGAGCTTGAAGTGAGTACAGTCAAAATTGCTCTTGATAGCGAAGACAGTGCGGCAACTTATAAGATGATTGCTGAGCTTCACAAGCTTGTTAAGGATTTAGGGCTTGATGTTGAGATTGAAACTTGGGATGAGAATTACAAAGGGCTTGACGACATTCTGTTTGCAAAGGGTGAATCCTTTATCAGAAGAATGTCAGATGATGAAGTCAAAATGCTTCTCAAAAAGGCAGGATTTGGCTGGATTCATATCATATCAACAAAGGAATATACAGATGCAGGATTGAAGCAGAGATTGGACAAATCTCAGTTGGCAAAGAAGTTGAAGCTTCCGAAAGATAATATGGTTGATGATATGGTGACTGAATCTGTCATCGATATTGTTGACTGTCCGACATTTGCGCCTGGTCAAGAACTTCTGATTGAAGAGGACGGCTTGCGCAAGATTAACACTTGGGTGAATCCGTGTGTTGAGCCTATTGACGGAGATGCCAGCATTTTTGAAAATCACCTCAAATTCTTGGTGCCAGATGAACAAGAAAGACAAATTTTGATTGAGTGGCTGGCTTATCAAGTTCAGAATCCAGGCGTTAAAATAAGATGGTCTGTTGTACTATGTGGTAAACATCAGCAAACTGGTAAATCTACAATTGGACATTTCATGCGGAAAGTTCTTGGTGAGGATAATGTAAAATCACCAAGCAATGAAAGACTGCACGAAATTTACACAGATTGGCAAGAGCAGGCTCAACTTGTAATCGTGGAGGAAATTAAGCATTCCGACCGTATTGAGTTGATGAATAAGATGAAGCCTTTTATCACAGAGCCAACAACAATGGTTCGCTTGCCTGGTGGCAGAAGCTATACCATGCCGAATAGATACAACATCTTGATGACAACAAACCATGAAGATGCTTTGCTGGTTGACCAATACGATAAGCGGTATTGCATTATTCAAGTGCCAGTTGAAAGAAACACAGATGAGTATTATCAGAAACTTTATGAATTTTTAGATTCACCAGATTGCGCAGGGGTTCTTATGAATTACTTTAAGAAAATCAAACTTGACAAATTCAATCCAAAGGGGACAGCCCCAATGACAAAGCAAAAACTTGTTTCTATTGAGGCAAGCAGAAATGCATTGGAGCAATTCATTTTTGGCAGAGCAGAAGACAGAGCCCACCCATTTAACATGGATGTTGTTTCAATTCGGCACATAAAAGCTTCGAAATCAATTCCACAGAATCTTTTGAAGTTTTCTGATTTTAAGTGGGCAGAAGTTATGAAAGATGCTGGCTTTAAACAATACGAAAAGCCTGTATATTTGGATGATGGCTCAAGATGCAGAATGTGGATTGTTCCGGAAGCTGTCAGCAATTATGAAAATGCAACGCCTGATGAAATTAAACAGGCATTCAATAAATGGCTGCAGAATTCAGAGCCAGGTGGAAATCCTGTTGATGATGCATTGCCAATGTAATATGTAACACATAATGAAAAGGAATTAACAATATGTTAACAGAAAAACAAGCAGCAGCTTATGACTTAATTTGCAATGCCAAAGAGGGTGTCAGCAAGATTGAAGGATATGCCGGAACAGGCAAGTCCTTTGTGCTGTCCAAAGCTGCAGCGGAACTTGGCAAAAAATGCCTTGTTTTAACGCCTACAAATAAATCAGCACAGGTTTTGAGAGACAAGGGAATTTCTGCCAGCACACTTCACTCAATTTTGTATTCTCCCAGAAACACCCTAAAATTTAAGAAGAATGATGGCAAGATGGAATATCACAAAGATGCTGACGGCAATTTCATTCTTGATGACCATGGTGATAAAATCCCTGTGATTGAGAGTGAAGAGCTGGCATTTGATTTTGTGGCTAATCCAGAAGAGCTGAAAAACAAAATTGCTATCATTGATGAAGCATCTATGCTGAAAGAGCAGGAGCTGGCTGATATCACAAGTGTGTTTGATAAGGTTGTTTTGATTGGTGATGGAATGCAGCTTCCGCCTATAAAATCAAAAGATGTTTTTGCAGAAACAAAGACTGATATTTTCCTTGATGAAGTGCATCGTGTTGCCAAGGAAAATCCAATCATAAATTTGGCAACGCATATTCGCGAGGGCGGTAGAAATTTCAAACAATTTGAAGATGGTGAGCATTTGCTGGTTGTTAACAAGTTCAATGAGGAAGTTGTAAAAAATTCACACAAATATACTCACATTTGCTATAACAACAATCTGCGCAGAACAATCAATGCCAAAGTTCGCACCAAGCTTGGTTTTACCGAAAACAAAGTTTATGAGGGTGAGCCAATTATATCATTGAGCAATATCAGAGACAAGAGCAGTGGATCTGGTGGCAAAATATTGGCATTCAATGGTGAGATTTTTTCAGCCGTTAAAAATATTGACATTTCTCAAGACTTGGCTGGTCTCTCTATAATCTATGTTAAAAGGGCAACTGGCAATGTTCATTCTTTCAATTCATTCAAATTCTGGAATAAGGATTTTTGGAAATATCACGATTCTGAAAAATTTGAACAAGACTTTGTCAGGATTTGGAAATGCCTGCCATTAAAGGCTGACATTTATCCATTTGACTTTGCATATTGCTTGACTGCTCATAAGGCACAAGGCTCTGAATTTGATGCTACAATGGTTTGGGACCAAAGTTCAGCTGTTAGAGGTGGAATAATTGACCAAACTCGTTGGCTTTACACAGCTGCAACAAGGTCAAAAGAAAAGTTGATTATTGTAAAATAATGCTTTACTTTTACAAAAATATAAAATACAATGATAATGTAAAATGAAAAGGAATTAACAAAATGGTTGTATATATAGTTCAAGAGCCCAAGCCGAAGAATGGATGGACGCCGGACTTTTCCAAAGCTGCAGAATATGGCAGACTGGAAAGAGTTTTTACACCAGACCAAAGAATCTGCTCAATGCCGACAAGGTATATGAGGGAAGCAATGAACACTCTTAAAGAGTTTGATGCTGAAAATGATTTTATTCTTTGGCCAAATTTAGGCGACCCAACTGCTTTGCAATGCGTTTGCTTTGCTTTGGCTCAGCTCGGTTTTAATAAAGTCAGATTCTTGTATTGGAATCGAAAGAGAGATTCTGATGGGAATAAGACTGATGGATTCTATATGCCGCTTGAATTCAATTTGGAGAAATAACATGGACAGAAAAGATTTTGATGAATTGCTTCAATCTGATGCTGAAAATGCCGACAAAGATGTTAGCTTAAAAGACTTGCAAACAAAGGCTTCTGAAATGGTAAACTTGGCAAGCGAAATTGCTGAAATGGAAGCTGAGATTGAAGAAAAGAAAAAACAGTACAGAGAAATCGAAGCAGTTACTTTGCCAGATATGATGACAGGGCTTGGCATAAAGAAATTCACTCTTGGTGATGGTTCTGAAATTACCATCAAAGATGTTGTTCAGGCTTCTTTGCCATCACGTGGTGCAATCCTTAAAGCACAAGGTGATGAGAGAGATGCACTGATTGACCGCAATCACAGAGCATTAGATTGGATGCGAGCTAACGGTGGTGAAGCTATTATCAAGAACAACATTTCTGTTGATTTTGGCAAAGGACAAGATGAAATCGCAGAGAAATTTGTTGACTTTTGTAAAGAGATTGGTATGGAGTACGACAGAAGCACAACTGTTCACAATGCTTCTTTGACTTCATATATCAAGGAGAAACTCGCCAGTGGTGCGAATGTACCACTTGACCTGTTCAGTGTGTATACAGGTTTTAAGGCGGTTATTAAACAGCCAAGAAAGATTGGCTAACACACAATTGATAATGTTTAATATTTTGAAAGGAAAAATAAAATGACTGAGAAAAAAGAAGTTGCTTTGAAAAAAGAAACTCCAATTGCCAATGCAGAGCTTGATGCAATGCTGATGGAAGACGCCGGTGCTGGCACTGAATTTATGAACAAAGATGACTTTGCCATCCCTCGTATTTCCATTTTGCAGTCTGGCTCTGACCAAGTCAAAAAAAGTTCAGGCGGATATATTCAAGGTGCTGAAGAAGGTATGTTCTTTGACAACATCTCTAATGAAATCAAAGATGGTGGTGAAGGACTTATTTTCATTCCTGTTTCATACCGCAGAGCCCACATTGAATGGAAACCACGCACAGCTGGTGGTGGATTTGTAGCTGACCACGGAATCAGTGATGCTGAATACAAAGCATGCGAAGTTGATGACAAAGGCAATCACATTACCGCTGATGGCAATGAGATTGTTCCGACTGCTGAATATTATGGTTTGGTTGTGGATGAAGAAAAGAAGACCACAAAGCAGGTTGTAATTTCTTTGGCAAAATCTCAGCTCAAAAAAGCCCGCAGATGGAATACTCTTATCAACCAGTTGCAGATTCCGAAGCCGGATGGAAAAGGTACAATGAATCCTGCCATGTTCTATATGGCATACAAATTGACCACTGTTCCGGAAAGCAACGACAATGGTTCTTGGTTTGGCATTTCAGTCGCTGCTTATAAGCCGACGACTGAAATTGGTGGGGTTGAACTTTATATGGCAGCTCGTGAATTCCGCAAGGCTGTTATTGGTGGTGATGTTAAAGTTGCCAACCCTGTTGAAATGGCATCTGATGCTGAAAGTGATTCAGACCCGATGTAATGCCAAAAATGGAGGGCAACCCCTCTGCCCTCCAATCTTTTAATGCAAAGGAATTAACTAAATGAAAATTGAAGATATCAAAACAATTCTTGACAGTGGTGATGTACAAAGATATCATGCCATGACTTGTGTTAAGAATAAGCAAACAAATTCTCAGCACCAATGGCGGGCTTCTATGATTCTTGGCTTCATTTATAACAAACCAATATCTTATCAGATGCTTATGGCTTGCCTGCTGCATGACTTTTATGAGATATTCACAGGTGATATCCCGTCAACCGTAAAATGGGAGCATCCAGAGATTAAGAAGATTGTTGATGGCATTGAAGAAGATTTGGCAATGGCTCACGAAATGTATGTTCCTAACCAAGAAGAGAAAGACGCAATCAAAATTGCTGACTGTCTTGAGATGATAACATTTTTGGCTGAGAATGCTTCAATTGTTAATTCCACAAACGCCCGCAAAACTATGCTGAATCATATTGAGTGCATTCTTAACAAAGAACAGTATAAATTCAAGCAGATTTTCAATTCAGATAACATTTACAAAATTGTAGGAGAGTACAGTGCAAGATAGGTTGCAAATTTGGGGTGCTGGGATGGCAGGGCTTATTGCTGCCAATGTTCTAAGAAAGCATAACCCCATTGTTTATGAAGCAAAATCAGAGTTGCCTCATAATCACAAAGCTCTTTTGAGATTCAGAACAGACAAAGTGTCAATTGCTACTGGCATTCCATTTAAGAAAGTTAGCATCCGAAAGGCTATCTGGCATGATGGCAAACTTTACAACGAAAGCAATTTGAGATTTGACAATCTTTATTCCCAGAAAGTCACAGGAACAGTCGCCAAACGCAGCATTGAAAATTTCCATGGTGAGGTTCGCTATATAGCCCCGCATGATTTTGTTGAGAGATTGGCAGAGGGTGTTGAGATTGAATACAATCACAGAGTTGAAAAGCCAAGTGATGGTGTTGCAATTTCAACTTTGCCAATGCCGCTTAATATGAAAATTTCTGGGCTGGCTGACAGCACCAAGTATGAATGCAAAGAAATCTGTTCTGTGAATTTTTTCATTGAAGAGCCACTCGTGGATGTTTATCAGACCATTTATGATGTTGATGAGAACACGCCATTTTACCGACTGAGCATTTCTGGCAATGAAGGAATTTTTGAGGGCAGAAAAGAAGTGATTGATGCTTTGTCTGAAAAAGACCCTAATTTCAATTTAGTCAGACCAATTTTAAGGGAATATTTTGGCATAAAAGATGCTGAATTTACAATCCCTGCAAAGGTTGTTCAGCCACTTGGCAAAATTATTCCTGTGGATGATACAGCCCGCAGAAACAACATTCTTAATTTAAGCCGCGAAAGGCAAATTTATTCACTTGGCAGATTTGCCACTTGGCGACAAATAATGCTTGATGATGTGATTGGTGACATTGATGTCATTGAAAAAATCATGAAGCAAGATAATTACAACAAAACATTGTACATGTGCAACAGATGAAAGGAAACACCATGGCTTCACCAAGAAAAAAGAAGATGGCAAAGTATATGATTGATGATTTGCTAGCCATCGCAAAGAAACAGATTATCACACTCAATCCTTGTCTTGATTTGAAAGCTGTTTTGCAAAAAATGGCTCAGGAATATGCAGATGTCCAAAAAGAAATTTTGATAAAACATTTTCCTCAAGATGAAATGGAAATTTTGGCAAAATATAAAAAGGCTTATATTCAGCAGAGCTTTGATTTGCCTCATGCAGGATATACAGGGCAGCTCGGGATTCTTCTTCCTGAAAGTTGGCGATGGAATTTCAGTGATGCAATATATGAAGAAAACAAAAGCAAATATGGAAATATGGTTGATGAAGAAAAACAGAAGATGAACAAAGAGCTTGAGCTCCAGTTGAAGCCGTACAAGAATCTTCTCAATTCAGTTGGCTATCTTGAAGATGTCATCAAGCATTGGAACAACAAGGAGGTGGAAGAATACATCTCAAAAAAGTCTGAATGTATAGTTTGCACAGCCTTGGTGACTTTAACTGATGCTGATGTAAAAATCATCAAAATGAATGAAAAATTGTTGCAGGAGAAAGAAAATGGAAGTTCGGCTAATTAACTACACAAAAGATGCAGTTGACACGCTGCTGTATACGAAAAGTACACGTCTTGAGCTCGGAAAAGAAACCGAAAATAAAATCAAGGCTATGTCAGAAGAAGAGAAGATGGCTGAGCTTGATTATATGAGCAAGACTGTGCCAAGCTCTTGGGAATTTGTAGATTACATTTTTGAAATCAGAGGTGTGAGCCGTGCATTCACACACCAATTTGTCAGAACTCGTACAGGCTCATATGCTCAGCAGACAATGCGAATGCTTAACATGGAAAATTTTGAATATGTCAAGAACTATACTTTTGGTGGCAATGGTTTGGCAAGCCAAATTTATGACAAGACCATGGCTGATATCAATGAAGCATACAAGAAGATGATTGAGCTTGGCATTCCAGAAGAAGATGCAAGGGGCGTTTTGCCGACTAATATTTGCACAAATATCATTGCCAAATTTAATTTAAGAACTTTGGCTGAGTTGGCAAAATCCCGCACAGGCTATCGCACTCAAAATGAATATCGCCAAGTTTTTGATGAGATGATAAAGAGAGTTGTAGAAGTCCATCCGTGGGCTGAGAAATTCTTAATTTCACATAAAACAGAAGCAGCCATGGGAATGGATAAGTTTATCAATGGTGTTCTTGAAAAAGGTGCTGTCACCAAAGATGAAGCAGTTGCAGCTCGTAAACTTCTTGACATTTTAAGAAAGGAATAATCATGCAAGAGGTTGTTATTTTTGATATTGATGGGACTTTGGCGAAGACAAGTCCTGAACGGATTAAATTTTTGAAGCCAAAATTTGGAAGTTCTGTTGAATATAACGGCGGAAAATTTGTTTTTCTTGAGGAGTTGAAAACAAAGGAAAATATTGTTGCTCTTGAAAATGAGCATGGTGTTTTTTTAGCAGACAAGAGCAAGATTAAATTCAAACCAGACTATGATTCTTTTAATGATTCTTTGGAGTTGGATGCTCCAAATGCAAATCTTGTTAAAATTTGCCAAGCTCTTTCTGAAATATATCCCATCTACATTTGCACAGGAAGGAATGATAAATTCAGAGAAAGAACAGAGCAGTGGCTGTGCAACAATGATATACCGTATTGCGAGCTTATGATGCGTCCTTGTGGAAATGAAGAATCTGATGCTGTTGTCAAGAAAAGAATGCTTGATGCAATTCAAAGAACTTGCAATATAGTGGCTGTTTTTGATGACAAAGAGAAAGTTGTTAACATGTGGCGTGAGAATGGTATTCTATGCTGCCAAGTTGCCAAAGGAGAATATTGATGGCTGAAAAAATTACATTCAATGAAAAACTGCTGAAATTGTCAGGACTTTCTGATGAGATTTTACTTAAAGCAAAGAAAAATGCAGGATTTGTTTCAATACAAGATACATTGGCAAAAATACACGCCGGAAAGGGAGTGCTGTATGGGGACTATGTGAAAACAAGAAGCCAAGAGCCAGAGAATTTTGCTTTGCTATCTTTATTTTTTGATATAAAAAGAAAATATGTCAGATTTGAGAATATGGCAAAGATGATAGCTTCTGGGGAAAAACTTTCTCATGATGAAATCATTGACACATTGTCAGATTTGGCTGTGTATGGTGTTATGGGTTTAATGCTTATGGATTATTTGGAAGGAAACAGCAATGACTGAACATAAAAGAATTGCCATTGTATTTGATACAGAAACAACAGGTTTGCTGAAACCTGAATCAGCACCATTATCAGAGCAACCGCAGATTATTGAGTTTGCTGGCATCAAAGTTGATTTTGACACTCTTGAGGAAATTGACCGCCTTGAATTTTTTGTCAATCCAGGAATTAAGCTTCCTGACAAAATTACAGAGATAACTCACATCACCGATGCCATGCTGGCTGACCAGCCAAGGTTTGCCAAAAGATATCCGGAATTGTGCAGATTTTTCCTTGGCACAACTCACTTGATTGCCCACAACTTGGCTTATGACCGTGACATGCTCAAAAATGAATTGTTACGGCTTGGCAAAGGTTGCCAATTCCCTTGGCCAGCTGTTCATATTTGTACATGTGAGGGAACAAAGTCCATGCATGGATATCGTCTAAATTTAACCAAGTTGCACCAAGAAGCCTTTGGAGAAACCTTTGACAATGCCCACAGAGCCATGGGAGATGTGGAAGCTCTGCTGCGCTGTGTCAAATGGCTGAGAACGAAAGAAATGCTGTAATTTGGAGTTGAGAGAATGCTGAACAATATCAAGGTGCGGACAGAATATTCATTCAGAATAGCATATGGATTCATTGAACAAGTTGCCAAAACTATCCCTGGTGATGCCATTGGCATATGCGATAGACACGGGACTTGGGGACATGTTCAGTTCGCTAAGTATTGCAAAAAATATGGCAAGAAGCCTATTTTTGGAGTTGAGTTGGCGACTGTTGAAAATGCCAAAGAGAATCAGAAGCAAGAAACAACATACATTTCATTTTTGGCTCGCAATAATGCAGGACTGAAAGAATTGTATGAATTGGCAACAAAATCAACTGAGCAATTCTATTATACACCAAGAATTGACTACAATGATGTTTTGGGCGTCAGTGCCAATATTTTCATCATTCTCTCCAACTTTACAGACTACATGCGAGAAAATGAGGATTTTCGGAAGCTATACAGCAGAGAAAATGTTTATCTTGGTTTATCCCCCAACACGCCTATGAATGCCCACTCGTATGCCAAAAAAATGCGGATTAAGTGTGCAGCTGTTTCTGACAATTATATGTTAAAGCCAGAAGATTATCCTGCTTATCAGATTCTTGCCAGTGGTGCAGCTGAATCAAATATTAATCCAATCCATGTTTTGGATGAAGATGAATGGGAGCTGCTTGGCTGGAATGATGATGAGGCAATTGCCAATGCAAACTTTATAGCTGCAGAATGCAATGCTGAATTGCCAAAAGCAGAAATGGTGCATCCGCCCCGTCCTGACACTTTGTACAATATGTGTGTAAAGGGAGCCAAAGAAAGAGGTGTTGACTTAACAAACGAAGTTTACAAAGCAAGATTAAAGAAAGAGCTGACTCTTATTGAAAGAAAAGGATTTGAAGATTATTTCTATTTGATTGCTGACTTGTGCAAATTTAGCAAGAAACATATGCTTGTTGGTCCAGCCCGTGGCAGCTCATCAGGAAGTCTTGTTTGTTATCTTCTGTACATAACAGACATTGACCCAATTCCATATGATTTGATTTTTGAGCGTTTTATAGACATCAATCGTGGTGGGCACAGATTCAATAAAAAAGTTGTTGACTTTTTTGAAAATGTGGAATAGAGTTTGATTGATATAAGCAGATTGGATTATATATGCAAGAGAAAGAAAAACTTGAAGAACTTTTGAAAAAATACAACTCTCAGAAAAGAGTTGCAGAGATTTTACATGTCAGCCAAATGTCAATATCTCGCAAAAAGCGGAAATTTGGAATTATTCATGATGGCAAAATTTCTGCCAACAAGGAAATTTCCAAAAGAGTAAAGCATTCAGAGGTGATGAAGAGGAAATATCAGTCAGGAGAAATTTCTCCGTGCTGGCTTGGCAAAAAACAGCCCGAAGAAATGGTTGAAAAAAGAGCAGCAAAGATGAGAGGAAAAGCTGCATGGAATTCCGGAACAGCTGTTAAAGCTGATAGTATTTGCCAGCAATGTGGAAAAGTTTTTCAGCATTCTCCTTCAAGACAGAGAAAATTTTGTTCGACTGGTTGCAGAGACAAATATTTTTCAATTTTATATTCAGATGGCAGGCTTAAAAATGATAACAATCCAAACTTTGCCAATGGTGAGAAAATACATCTTGCTCATCTTAGAGGCTGTTATGCAAATAGAGTTCTTCCTGAATATACAAGAGGCAAGAAGATAAGACATAATGGCAAAACATTCAGAAGCTCTTGGGAATATGAATATGCGATTTGGCTTGAAGAAAATTCAATTGATTATTTTTATGAAAGCAGAAAATTCAAATTGTCAGATGGCAGAACATATACACCAGATTTCTATATACCAAGCAAAAATGAATTTGTAGAAATAAAGGGATACTGGTATGAGAATGCAAAAGAGAAATTTTGCAAATTCAAAGAAGAATATCCTGATGTGAAAATATTGATTATAGAGGACAAGCAATGGAAGATTTGATTGAAAAAATTGAGAAATTATCTGATGCCAAAGGGCTTAACAGGAAGACAATAAACAGTGAAATTTCCTCATTGCTTTCCTGTGATAAAGTTTTGAAGAAAATTGAGTATTTGCATGAGAATGGAAAGAAAATTGATTCTGACAAAATGAATTTTTGGACACTTTATCTTCTTGGCATAACAGATAAAGAGCCAACTCAAGAGCAGCTTGATGATTGTTTCTATTACATACCAGACTATCCAGATATTGATATTGACTTCCAAGACACCAAGCGTGATATGGTGTTTGAATATCTTAAAGAAACATATGGTGCAGATTGTGTTGCCAGAATTGGTTCGGTTAGCCGTTACAAAGCAAAATCCACAATCACTGATGTGGCAAAGGAATTGCAAATTCCAGTCTGGGAAGTTGAGGACTTGAAGGGAGCTATCATTGAGCGAAGTGGTGGTGATGCTCGTGCAGCCTTTTGTATTATGGACACTTTTAATGAATTGGACATTGGCAAGAAAACTCTTGAGAAATATCCACAGTTGGCTATTGCTGCCAAACTTGAAGCCCATGCCCGTCACACAGGACAGCACGCAGCAGGAACTTTGGTCACTGCTCATCCATTGAGCAACTATTGCTCTGGTGATGCTCATACTGGTGCAACCCAAATTGATAAGAAGGATGCTGAAGTTCTTGACTTGCTTAAGATTGATGCTTTGGGGCTTAGAACTTTGACAATCATTCAGGAAATTCTTGACAATGTAGGCTGGACACGTGATGACTTGCTGAATTATCCAATGGACGACCAAGAAGCATTTGACATTTTGAACAAAAGAAAATTTACAGGCGTTTTTCAATTTGAGGGAACAGCACTGCAATCACTTTGTGGACAGATTGATGTCAATGAGTTTGAAGACATTGTCAGTATCACAGCTTTGGCAAGACCTGGACCATTGGTCAGTGGTGGTGCAACCAAATTCTGTGCAAGAAGAACTGGCAAAGAGCCAACCACTTATTTGCACCCAATGATGGAAAAGCACACCAAGATTACATATGGCATTGTTGTTTACCAAGAGCAGGTGATGACAATTGGACGTGATATTGGCAAGCTATCTTGGGAAGATGTTTCGGCATTGCGTAAAGCCATGTCAAAATCTCTCGGAAAAGAGTTCTTTGACCAATATTGGGAGAAATTCAAAGTTGGTGCAATTGAGAATGGTCTGACAGAGCAGGAAGCCCAAACAATTTGGGAGCAAATTAACACCATGGGCTCTTGGGCATTTAATCGCTCACACGCCGTCAGTTATGGATTGGTGAGCTATTGGACAATGGTTTTGAAGGCAAAATTCCCAATTGAATTTGCAGCTGCAACCTTGCGCAATGCCAAAGATGAAGACCAATGTATCAGACTGCTGCGTGAAATGGTTAAGGAAGGATTTGGATATTGTGCCTTTGACAAGGAAAAATCTGAAAAGAACTGGAGCATCAAAGACAATACTATTTATGGCGGATATATCAATGTCAAAGGCATCGGACCAAAAATTGCTGATGATATCGAGTTGAGAAGAAAAGAGGGAAGAGCTCTGACAGCAAGACAAGAGAAGTTGCTTGAAACTGCTGTGACCAAATATGACTGTCTGTTTGAAGGAAAAGAAAGATTTGGTGATATTTATGAGCACCCAGAAAAATACAACATTGCCACCAAAATAAGCCTGATTGAAGAGCTGGATGGTGATGCTGAGGGTGTTGTGCTTTTCTTGGGCAAAATATCAGAAAAGAACTTGCGTGATGACAACGAACTTATCAACGTTGAAAAGCGTGGTGGATACAGAATCAAGGGACAATCTTTGTTCTTAAACTTCCGTGCTGAAGATGACACAGACAAAATCCTTTGCCGAGTTAACAGAGACAAATATCTGCAATATGGCAAGCCAATCGTTGAAGATGGCAGAGATGGTGACTGGTACATTTTCAAAGGGCGCAAAATTAAAGGGTTGAGAATGGTTAACATTCTGAGATGGAGAAAAATATCGTGATTATTTCACATTACAGCGGAAATTATTGCATCATTAAAGATGGCTGCAAAAACGGTGGTTTTGCCAAGTTGACGAATCTGCCTGGTTATAAAAGATGGCAAGGGCGTGACCTTATTTTCAGACCAGCAGCAAATGCCATTCAGTTTATCAATGAAAACTTTGATGATGTGCATTGGGAAGAATCAGCTAAGCCATTCTTGGATGAATATATAAGAGTTGCCAAGCAGGCTGAATTGAACAAGAATAACAAGACAGGGAACATAGACTTTTCCATGGATGGACATCTGTATAAACGCCCGCCAATGGACCACCAGAGAAAAGCATTCATGATAAGTAGAGACCAGCAGGAGTTTGGGCTATTTATGGAGCAAGGGACTGGCAAGACAAAAGTCATCATTGACACAGCAGCATATCTGTATGGAAAAGGTGAAATTGATTGCTTTGTTATTATTGCTTGGCCAAATGGTGTGCATCGCAACTGGATTGACACAGAGTTAGATGAGGACATGCCAAATTGGTGTCCTTATAAGGCTTGCTGGTATAGTTCAAACTTGACCAAAGCCAAGAAGAAAGAAATTGAGGATGTTTACAATTTTGACAAAGGTTTGCGAATTATCAGCTTCAATGCAGAAGCCTTTGTTTCTGATAAAGCCAAAGAATTGATTTATAAATTTGTTCATGATTTCAAAACACTGCTGGTGCTTGACCAATCTGCATGTATCAAGAATCCGACAGCCAAGCGCACAAAATTCTTAGCAGATAAAATTGCACCTCTTGCCAAATTCCGGCGTATTTTGGACGGACAGCCTGTGGCTGAGGGTGGTGAGGAATTGTACAGCCAATTCAAATTCCTGAATCCGATGATTATTGGCTGTGACACTTGGACAACATTCAAGGCAGAATATTGCAAAATTGGCTTCTTCAATGAAGTGGTTGGCTATAAAAACATGGACAAACTTTATGGCAAGATTGATGGCTATTCATACAGAGTGCTTGAGAAAGATTGTTTGGATTTGCCAAAGCGTATTTACAAGAAATGGCACTTTGATTTGTCAGATAAAGAATCTGCAATTTATGAAGATTTGAGAAAAACCAGCATTGCAGAATTTGAGGGTGAAACACTAGCTGAGCAGCTGCCACTTGTCAAGAATATGAGATTGCAGCAAGTTGCCAGAGGCTGGTGGGTGCAAAGAGATGAAGCCAGTGGAAAAATTGTCACCAAAACAAGAACCATTGAAGAAGTCCCCTCAGCCCTTAAAGCATTGGATGAAGTCTTGGCAACCTATACTGGCAAAGCAATTATCTTCAGCAGATATCGTGCAGACCTTGAGTTGCTTAAAAAGCATCTTGGTGACAAGGCTGTGACATATTATGGTGGCATGAGTGATGATGATAAGCACAACGCCAAAGTTCAATTTCAAATCAATCCTGACATCTTGTATTTTATAGGACAGCCCCGCACTGCCGGTATTGGGCACACTTTGACTGCTGCCAAGAATGTGATATTCTACAGCAATGATACAAGTTTGCGTTTTCGTGAGGAAAGTGAGAAGAGAGCCCACAGAAAGGGACAAACAGAAAGGGTGCATGTTATTGACTTGATTGCCAACGGCACAGTTGACAAGAAAACAGTTAACGCTTTGCGCAGCAAAAAAGAGCTAAGTGAATTCATTTTAAGAGACCCAGAATCATTCTTTATGAAGGAGGAATAAATGCCAAAAATAGATAAGCCAGACAGAAAATTTGTTTATATTTCTCCACTGAAAAATTGTGAAAATGAAGCAGCTAAATTGGTTGCTAGTCTGATTGAACAATTCATGATTAGTAACATAGAAATGCAGATTGATCTTGCACGATGCAAAATAGAACAGATTTATAAACATGCTGATAAGTTTATGAAAGAAAGGAGCGAATGATGTCATATTTAGAAGAACTGCTGCCCGAGTTCAGAAATGGAGCGAAGATTAGATTGATTGGCTCAAGAGACAATGAATATTATTATATCAAGCATAATGTTATATATAATCAAAATGGAACACCTATCAAAGATTTTTCCTTATCTATAGTTTTGGCTGATGTTTGGGAATTTTACCAAGAGTCTATCGATTGGGACTATATCATCAAAAATAAATGCCTTTGCTGGTTTTGGGATGATGACGATACAGATGGCGTTATGGCTATATTAGTATCCGTTTATAAAGATTCATCGTATCGTTATTATTGTCGGGATTTAGCAGGATGTGGTTCATCGAGAAAGCATTGCCGCCCTGTCCGCAGGGATGAAGTAACTTTTTATGAGGATAAGAGAGATGATTAGAGTTGGACAGATTTATAAAAACAAAAACCTTATTTATGCAGTTACTTTCGTGGGGATTGGTTTTAAAAATAAGCAACAAGTCCAAGCAATAACGCCTAGAGGTTTTACATACGGATGGAGCTATTCCAAAGCCAAAAGATATGGAGGTGAATTAATCGCTGAATATTCAACCTGGCAAGAAGCAATCAGCAGCAAGGGGTTTAATAATGCTATGTAATATTATATTCACAATTTTAGTTGCTTTGCATGTTATAGCAATTTATTTCTTTTTTGTTAAGATATTTCCTTCCTTTTGGAAAGTTTGCAAAAGTTATGTAGAATATATTAAAATTGCAAAAAAGGTTGATTTTGCATCCTTTTTACTTGTTTTTGCTGCTACTGTTACATTTCTGATTGCATACATCATATACATAATCGGAGCTGCATTATGGATGATGAATTATATTATTTAGCCTTGTCAGTTAAAGACAGAATAATTGAGGAGTGTGTTGCCAAGTATGGCAATCTGAAGCGAGCTTCTTTGGAAATTTTTGGTGGTCAAATCTGGCTGTACAGAGATGATTCATTTCCAAAAATAAACGCTGTTTTGAAAGTTTGCCAAGCTTGCGATGTGTCATTTGATTATATCATGACTGGCAAGAATAAACAGCCATATAAACCTTTGAAAGAAACATACAGCAATCTCATCAAGGAATATTCAGATGCTTGCTGGAATAAAAATCCATTGGATAAAAGCGCAAATGTAATTCTTCATAGACTTAGACATGGTAAACAGACAACATTATCTCTGCCAAATTTCATAAAATTCATGAATAGGTATAAAAAATTGCCATCCTATCTTATTGAATAAACATAATAAACAAAAAAAGTTTACAAAAATGTAAAATAATTGTTGACTTATTTGTTCAAATAGATTATACTGTATATATAAGGTTGAAAGGCAGCCTGATTTTATGGAAAGGAATAAACAATGACGAATCGAGCAATATATTCTTTTAACAACTATTTCACAGATGAAGAAAAAGACAAAATCATCGAAACAATTGGTGATAATTATGAAAATGACTTTTCAAACTTTGGATTGCACTATGGAATGAATTATGCAGTTGATGTTTCTGATATAATTGGCAGAACAGCAAATGTAGATATTGAGATATTTTAATCAAGGGACGGAAACCCTGCTGAATTGAATGCTGACAATTATTTTGAAATAAAATAAACAACATTTTGCAGAAATGGTATATTATGTTTATGTCAAAGACAAAGATGGCAATCACATTATATATGGACAGAGTGAAGATATTTTTGAAGCGAATAAAATTCACCAAAAGGCAAAAGAACAGGGATATGAATATGTTGCCATTTGGGGCAATCTCATAAATTCCTAGCCCTTTTTGCCATCATATCACAGACAGATTGCTCATATGTATATCTGTCTTTTCTTTTGGTGTGAGCTTTTTTGTGGTATATATGGAAATTGTTACCAATCAACTCTCTGATGTAAAATGCCAGCTTCTTGTATTTGCCAGAAGCCTGTTCTGGATTTTTGATTGCATTTATAGCAACTATAGAATCTGTTATGATATTTATTCTTTTGGGGTAGTATTGGATAGCCTGCTCAGCACCAAATTTAATTGCAAGCAGCTCAGCTTCATTGTTATCAGCAGCATACGCCGGAATTTCAAAATAATTTCTGTTTATGCCTTTGGGGCTGAGCATTCTTATCAGAGTGATTGCCAATCCTGCTTTCTTTGTGTTATTGTCAAAACTAGCATCACACCAAATTTGCATTTTAATCCTTTTCCAACTGCAGTTGAGTTTTGCGCAACCGCCCTAACCACTCCCAAAAATTCTCATAGCCTTGGTATGGAATTTTCTGAAGTTCTTTGCCAACTTTTTCTCCAGCGATTGGCCATTCAATTTCAACTTCTTGAATGCAACTAGAATTTGTTGCAGAGCATGAGCTCAAGAATGTCATCACGCTTAGGATTAGGCAAAGCAATGATTTTGGCTTTCTTTTTGACATCATATCTGATGACTTCAATTGTTTTGGCATCTTTCTTTTTCTCAACTTCTAAAACAATGCTTTTCTTCACATAAAAATAAAGTGTGGCTAAAAAACCTACAATTAAAATAATGGCAATTAGTTTATTCCACATTTAATGGTTTCCTACACAGCAAATGGTAAAATAAGCGATAAACCCTTGCCAAAACTCTCTAACTGCTCTGGAGCAAGAAAAATCAGCACAAGGATTAGTCCTATAATCAGCAACCAAATGGAAAATTTAAGAATGAACTTAACTCTTTCCCATTTTTTGTCACTCATATTTGAGACAGCTTTCCAGAAACATTTATGATGTTTTACCATTTAAACACTCCTGTTTCAATTGTTCTTGCAATTCTGCCAGCCCTAGTCGGAAGCTCTCTGCCATATTTGCTGTTTAAGCACTCAGCAGCAGCTTGTTTATAAAATCCTGTTCCCATATAGTTCAGCATATTTTTGAAGCTCAGAAGCCCTTTTTTGCTGTTGCCAATTCCCATGTTGAATGCCATGTCAAGCAAAGCATATTGCCGTTCATCATCCAATCTTTCATAAAAGGGGATATTCTGCCTCAATTCAAAGTCAAATTGCATCACATCTCTTGCCAAAATTGCAAAGGCTTGGGCTTTGGTTATTCCTTTGGTCATATAATCTTTGTCAACCAGCCGGAGCTCTTCTTCTGTGAATGGTCTGTCTTCAATATTTCGCCCAATTCCAATGGTGAGCTTATTGGCTGTGCATCTGTACGGCTTGCTCCTGAATCCTTCATGAACTTCCAATCTTTGTTTAATTTCATCCAGACTTAACATATGAAAATTCCCTCATCTTGTTGACAAGGGAATTATAAGCCTTTTTAACAAAAAAGTAAATATTTATTTCTTGTGGGCAGATGCAGCATAGATTTTCATCTTGCCAATCCGCTTGAAATCTGGGTCAGAAACAAATCTGTATCCATCTTTGATATACATTGAATCTGGCTTGTCTTCATCATAAAAATCAGAATACACCATATTCACAGCTGCATACAAATCCCATTTCTTGTACCTTTTTGTCTCAAGAGGAATGCCAAGCTGTTCGGAAGCCTTGAAAACATCTTCCGGATGCTTCCAATGTGGACCATCTGTTCCGTCAATATTTTCAAGTTCGCTCACAAACTTTTCTGCTTCTTCCTCATCCATAAATGGACAAAGAATATTATGAGCATCCGCCAAATATTTCTTGGCAAGTTCAGGCTCTGTTTTGCTTACATCTTCAACAAAATCATTTGTCAAATCAGCAAGCTCTTCCATCTGCTCTTTGCTGGAATGAGCCGCATATTCATCCATCAATTCACTAAAAGTATGCATGTCAATTCTCCTTAAATTTCATCATCACAGATTTTTGCCAGATAGCTTGCAACAGCAGCATTGATAATCATGCGATTGCAATCGTGCCGGCTTCTTCCAAAAAAGGCTTTTTGACCATACATTTTTGCCATATCAAAGTGGTGCTGGATGCCTTTCTTTTCCTTGAGGGCTTTTACAGCATGCTCTTTCAATTTGTCAAAATACTCTTCAAAGCCCTTGACTTCAGCAATTTTCAAATCACTCATTATTTCCACCATCAGCTTTCTCCTTAACTTTTATCTTAACTTCAGACTTCTCTTCTCTCTTTGGGAAAGGTGTTATTTCTGCCATTGCTGCTGTAGAGCTTTCTGTGGCAAAAAAGTCTTTGGCAAACTCTTGAGCAAAGTTGGACATATCTGTTTTGTAGATATGCATGTTTCTCAATTGCTGAACACCTACAAGCTGAGGCGCAATTTCAACATTTGAAAAGCCAACAAACATGATTTTAAGAGGTTTTTCGATTGTGCCACGGGTTGGTATTAGTATTGCCCCAACCAAAATTATAAATGCCCCATCAGCTATTTTCTCACAGGCAAAGTTGTCAACTTTAATCCGCTCATATGGGAAAGCCACTGTGCCATCAGTTGCTGCTTTGTGTAATTGCCAGACCTCTCCGCCAACTCTCACTGTTTGTTTTGGATGCATCATTTCATTTGCCATTGTTTTGTCCTTTCAAAAATAAGAAGAAAAGAGGGAGGAGTTACTCTCCCTCCAGTTGATTAAGAAGCTGCAGTGCCAGTTGTAGACTTCGGCAGCAAAGCATTAACATGAGCAATTATGTTAGCTGCAGAAGCGTTGATTGCATTCTGGGTGTACAAATTGCTCTCCAAAGCACTGATTTTGTCTTTGGCATCACAAAGCTGGGTTTCAAGACTTCTTGCATACTGAGCCTGAATCAACTCACGAGTTGCACAAGCTTCTCTTTCAACCAGTCTCTGAGTTGTGCAGCAGCATTCCTGCAACTGAGTGCCAACACCATTAACAGCAGAGACGATTGCATTCGTATTGCGGCAGGCTTCATTGCCAAGAGAGGCAAATCCCTGCATGTTCGCAATAACATTGCGAGTGCTCTGGTCAAGAGTCTGATAACCAAGGTTACACAGACCAGAAGACAAGTTGGTATTCATGTTGTTAACAGAGTTCTGGATGGCATTGATTCCATCATTAAGAATCTGAGTTGAAAAGCCAGTTGCAGCAGCAGCATCACCAACACCACGATTGCCCCAGTTTCCACCCAAAGCATCACCAAACCAAGAACCAAATAATGCACCTGCAAAAGCTCCCATGGTGTCAGCCCCAAAGCCGTTACCATTATTGAAGCCAATGCCAGTGCTTACAGGCAAAATATCAGACATTGTATTTTCTCCTTAAAAAAGTTAAAACACTGTAATCATCTCTGATTACAGTGTTTATTATAAAGGAGAATTTGTCTTCTTTGCGTACATTATAAATACAAAATAAGTATTGTCATTTTCCAGCAATCACAAAGATATAAAGCAGGACAGAAAACAGAACCATGGAGAATAACATATTCATCCCCATGCCAATGATAAGAGCAAGCAAGAAATTTCTGCCGTCTGTGTGTACAATGTTTATGTCTCTGGCATTAGCTGCATTTACGCCGCCAGCACCGGAATTATCTCTTCTACCATTTCCATTGCCACTTTGGTTATTGCTTTTCGCACTCATTAAAATACTCCCTCAATTTTCTTACAGCTCTCATAAAAATATTTGGAACAGACTTTTCACACTTGCCAATTTCTTGGCTGATTCTCGGATTATAGTATTTATCGGCGATTTTCATTAAGAATATTTCCATTTCTTCTTCAGTCAGTTCACTCTCACAAACTTCTTTCAGCTTACTTTTCCGCATATTCCTGCATTTGGTCTTAACATCTTTGACTGAACCTCTCGGCATAATAACCTCTGCAAAAATTAGCCTTCCGAAATCTTTTTAATCACAACCGCAATACCATATCCAACAACCGTCATGAATCCAATAATAACTGACTTCACAAAAATCTCTTTGGCAATCTCCCAAGTCCTTTCGCAATTGTCATTACCACTTCTTGCCCAATTAAAAACATCTCTTAATTTATGAAGCCCCTCATCTGTGGCTGGGTCAATATCAGTTATGTTTTTAATTTGCTGGTAAATTTCCTGCTTTGTTTCCTCTCTGGCTTCTTTGACTGCCTGTTTAATTATCAGTTGAATTTCTTTGTTTGTCATCAGCTATCTTTTCTCTATTCAGAATTGTTTTATATATTATAGCTGAAGTGAACGAAAAAAACAACAAAATTTCTACAAATATAAAAAATTGTCGTGCCACGAAGCCCAGAATCTGTCCATCAGTCAGCCCCAAGTCATCAAGCAATGAGAAGAAAAAAGCCGAGCACCAGTGAATTGCCATGGCAAGAAGAAACATTCTCAAAGTTGAATTTTCTTTCCTTGCCAAGTGATAAGCAGCAACTGAATAAACCGCTATTATAAATCTGCAATCATGGGCAAACACATACCAAGCCAAATCACCATCCAAAAAATAATGGGTGTATGACAAGGCATAGCAGCCAATGATTGCAATCAAAATCTTCATCACATTAATTCTTTGACGGAGTCGGCTTTTTCGGACTTCTCATAGATGATGTGCCAGATGGCTTGCATCTTTTTGACGGAGTGGGATTCTTCGGACTTCTTAAAGAATTCTGTGATGTAGGTTTTGAAGCAGCTTTTGCCATGGATTTATCTCCTTGAAAATGTTATTATGGAGGGCGACGCTGGAATTGAACCAGCCTAAAAGGATTTGCAGTCCTCTACATAACCACTCTGTCAATCGCCCGTCATAATAAATATAATAATAATTTTGCAAAAAGTAAAATGCTTTTAATTGGCTATTTTTGCAATGTAGTATAACCCACAACAAAAATAAAGCCAACTACAACTTCACTTATTTGAGTTGGTGCTCTGCAGAATTTAGGAATTTTATAGCTAAAAATCCAGCTTTCTTTTTTCAAAAAGCGTCCAATTGAACGCATAAACTGGACTTACCAAAGCACCCACCAAAACAAAAACTGGTGACAAAAAATATAAAGCAACCATCGGGAAGGTGTACCTCATTCCCATGTATAGAAAATCATACAGGAATCCATATTTATGTTCATTGGCATTCATCTTGCTGAACCACCAATCTAATGGCTTGTGGTACCAGCGTTCATTATAGCGTTTGATGGTTGTTTCGTCTGGTGTTCCTCTGCCAATATCAAAACAAGCACCATGCCCTCTGCTCCAAAATTGAAATTGCAAATAACAAGCCAGAAGCAAAGAGGCAGCTGCGCCATGCCAGCTCTTAAAACTACAAAACAGCAAAAACATTGACAGCATCATAGCTATTGTTTGCAAACCTCTGTTTCTCAAAAAAGGGTATTTTCCAAAACAGCCACCATACCAACGCCGGAGGAATCCCCACCATAAGCCATAAGCAACCATGAATAAATATTCCATAATCATCCCTCCACAGGATAAGGGTTGTTTTCTTTAATTGTTTTGACAGCTGATTCAATTTTATTTACATCTGTATATAATTCTGCCATTGACTATTCCTCCAAGATTGCCAAAACTTCTTTGTCATTGAAGCCTAGTTGATAAATGCGGGCATTGCTGTCAACAACCAATTTTTGCTGTTGATAAATCTTTTCACCATCTTGATTCTGGCTTTCGATGACGCGATGCGTTTTATCGTCCAAGCCAGTAACAACACCATCTTCATCAGGCTTTAATTCTTTGACTGTTTCCCAAATCTTTCTGTCTTCATATAAAGATTTTAGCCTAGCTTTTGCCAAAACTGGATTTGTTTTGAGCTGGTTGTAAACATCTTCTTTTGTATTGAATTGCTCCATGACTGCTCCTTGTTTATTGGAAAGTGTAATATCTCTTTGGTTTAATGATTTTTGCTTCAAACGGAAGCTCTTTGGCATATTTCTCAATCTGTCTTATGAGAATTTCAGACTTTGTGAATACAACTCTTTTCTCACCATCAACTTCAATTTGCAAAGTCAATCTCTGCTTGTCCTGTGAATCCTTAAAATGGCTTTGCCCAATGTAATAATCCCAAACAATTATAGGCTTGTCCAAAATATCATCTATTCTGATGGCTGGCTCTGAAAAGGTTTTATTTTCTTCTGAAAAATCAGCAAATTTCTTCATTGAGAATTTTCTCCTTTAATTCAAATAAACCAATCTTTTTGACAAAGCCATAGCTGTTGGCATGCTTACACCAGCCAATTGCACTGGCAACTTTGCCAAGGGCTTGCTCAAGAGTTATCTTATTTGTTTTAATCCATTTTGGGGTGTTCATTATGCGTTTTGCTATACGCTTTGCTGTTCTTTTTCTCAGCTTCTTATGGTCAGGAAAATGCACATAGCCTACAAAATCAACACCATTTGAAGTTTTCAAAATTCTGGCTTTACTTAACCGCATTTTATTGACATTTTCTACATAGTCAATAATTTTATTTTTCCATTCTTTAAGTTGATTTTTATCATCGCTGCCAAGCAATCCATCATCGCAATATCTGGTGTAATTTTTGCAGCCAAGGGTTTCTTTGACAAAATAGTCAAATGGTGTCATATAAATGTTGCCAAAAATTTGAGAGCTATAATTGCCAATAGGACAGCCAACATATTCGCTGTTCGGGTGAAAACTGTCAATGATTTTGTAAACGGCTTCAAGAAATTTTCTGTCTTTTATTTTCCAAGCCAATCTTTCTTTTAGCAACTGTTGATTCATACTTGGATAAAATTTGCTCATGTCAACTTGAAGAACATATTTGCATCTTCTGACAATTTCCATGCATTTTTGAGAGCATTGGTGCTGCCCTTTCTTTTTTCTGCAGGAATATGAATCACTAATAAAAACAGGCTCAAATATTCTTTCTACAAGAATCATGCAAGCCCAATGATAAATTCTTTCTTCAAGCCTAGCAATGTATAATTTTCTTTCCTTTGGCTCATAGATAGTTTTTGTATTATATCCGGCAAATTTGAATGTGCCATCTATAACCTGCTGTCTCAATTCTTCAATGTAATTTGTACCTTTGGCAATAAATCTTTTGACTGAGAATAGACTTTTCTTTCCCTCAAGAGCTTTCTCCATGGCAAGATGCCAATGCTCGCTTGAAATAAATTCTTCATATAAATTTCCAGTCTTTTTAACCAAAACAAACCTCTTCAAAATTGAGTGGTGTCACTTTCAATTTTCATTTACTAATACCACCACTCCTTCGTTATATTCGCTGAACTGCCAATGCTTGGCAATTAACAGACTGGTTTGAAGTTCAGCCGAGCCAGAAAATCTTTGAAGTTAAGCATCTGGTCGTATCAGCCCACGGCAAGAGTTGCTGTCGTTCAGAGTCGAGCGCGAATTGTTGCCATTGCGACAGCCTACACCGCAATGCGTGCTGTTATTCCAGTTACCACCCGCCAGAAGCACGAAACAGCCTAACTAGGAACTTCAAACCAATTATAATTATAATAATTTTTATCAGGAAAGTAAAGTCTATTTTTTATTTTCCTAACAAATTCATACGAATATTCTGGCTCAGCCCACGGCAAGAGTAGCTGAAGTACAGAACCGAGCGCGAATGGTCGCCATTGCGACAGCCCACACCGCAATGCGCGCCGTCATCCCAGCTACCACCCGCCCGAAGCACGGAACAGCTTCCGTGAAAGCTCCCTGAGCCCAAATCTGTGGTGACGTCAGTCCATCCTGTGCCGCCAGAGGCACTCGTCGAATTTAAAAATTGCCACATAAACCCGCAAGCATCTTCAACGAAGTATTGCCCAATCATTCTGCGGTTAGATGTGTCAACATGCCCTCCAGTTGTTCCCCAATCTTTTGCTCCAGAGATTGCAGTCTTCTGGTTTGAACCCCAAGCAAGGGCTGTGAACTGAACATCATTCGGCAATATTTTGTCAACTGACATCATATCTTCAACATGGTTTTGATAATATCTTGTGTCAGTTACAGTCCCACCAAACACTGATGCTGTATTAATGCCTGTCCCAGATTGCAAATAAATATCTGCCCAATGGTCAATAACATCAATATACACCATACCATCCGGAGATGATTTTGGTCTGAATCCCAAACAAGCAATACTGTTCGGAATAATATCTGCAGCAGCATAGCCATTGGCAATATGACCGGAAATTGTACCTGCTCCTGCACAAAGTGTATGGAACCAAATGATTTTCCGGCTAGTGGTGGCAGAATAGCCTTGAGGATAGCTTGAATTCAAAGAACATACAAGTTTGCATTTGCTGTTAGCTGAATCCCAAACGACATAGACATAATATTCTTTGCCTGCTTGTAAAGTTGTACCACTGTCCAAAATAGCTGACGGAATAATTTCCTGTGCTTGGAAATTGTGATAATAGTGAGTCACTCCATCTGCAACTAGTCTGATTGAACAAGGCTCAAGCACGAATCTGTCTCTGGCAAAAACGCTGGTCGCCTGCATATGCCACATGTCAATATAAGACAATCCCTCATAGCTTGTGCTGTTATATTTTGCATGAGCAAAATCAGCCTTATTTGCCATGAAGTCATATTGCGTAACATTAAAAACTTTTATTGCTTCATAAACAGCTTTTGCATTTGGATATTGATTTTCTGTTGATTGTTCATTTATTTCATTAGTTTTGTTTGAAACATTTTCAGGTGAAATATAATCAAATCTGTTATTGCTATCAATTATTAAAGATTTTCCAATAGGCATATCCACCAAAGCATCAATGGTTGTTTTCAAATATTTCAGATATTTGAAAACAGCATCTTTTTCATAATTTATATTTCCGCCGTCGACAACTTGTGGAACAGCTTCCTGATAGCCGTTGCTAATTTGAGAATCTGTATATGGTGTTTTAGTCCCACCAAAATTATTAGGTAATATTACATCTGGTTTAGATGGTTTTTGTGTCGCCATTTTCATTCTCCGTCATTAAATTTCTTATTCCAACACCACTTCCCAAAACAAGCTCAATATCTGATTTTGTGTCTTGGGTAAAAAATAAATTATCACCAACCAATGTCACATCTAATAACATGATGTCAACATTTTTGATTTTAACTTTTTTGGCAAAAGTCATATTTTTTATAATTGCAATATTTTCTTCTCTCGTGCATTTACTTGTATTAGCACCTGCCTTAGCCTTAATCCTTGCTCTGTAATCTCTGTCTTCAAGCGTTCCACTAGGCACAACAAAGTCGCTTTCCGGTTCTGAGAACCAGATGTATTTTTCAACATTAACGTCAGGCGAGTTATAGCTAAAATAAGCTCCAATATCAAAATATTGTCTTAAAATACCTACAAGCAATCCCCAGTTGTCTAAAAACACACCTTCGGCTTTGTTAATATCAAGACTATTTAACAAATATTGAACATTAGCTTGCAAGCCTTCTTTTAGCTCGGCATCGGCATTTATTAAAGCCATATATTCAGGATTACTCCTAAACTCTCCTAAAGAATACGCTTGATTTAATGCTGAATAATCATTAGTCTTCATAAACTTGTATCCTTGTGCTGTCAAAGTTAGGGACTTGAGTTTCGGTTAATTGAATAACATCTACCCAAGAAGAACCGTTACCTGATATTTTAAGCTCTGAAATTCCTGTTACTCCGTCAACTTCATAAACTGATGAAGCAAACATATTAGCGAAAATCTTGCTTCCCATGTCAAAGCTATGATTACTAATATATTTCATTATGTTTTCTTTAATATTTGTTTGTGCTGTGGCTAAAGAAACACCACTTCTTATTGAAACTCTTACTTCCAAATATATATCTTGAACAGCGGCTCTATCAAATTTAATCGTTTCTGTTTGTCCCTCACTATCTGAAACAGTTATGGAAATTGAACCTTGTAAGCCGGCCATGTTTCCGTCAACCAACTTGTCAAATATAGTCTGTGCAATAGTTTCGTCATCATAAGCCGAGTTTATAACAATTCTTTGTGTGTGCGGTTCTAATCCGTCAACAGTTTGATTGGTGCGGTTTTCAAATATTTTAAGGTCTGACTTGGTATTTACCAATTCAAGCAAAGCCTTTCTCAACCCGTCTTCGGTATTTGCTCCGGCTGTCGATGAAGTCAAAAGCCAACGCTCACGAAACTCTTGGTCTGTTTCGTAATCCTTACCAATGTTTATAACATTGCCCTCTTCATAATAAACACCAGAAAGGTTTGCAAGCGGAGTGACAATATTGATTGCTGCGTCTTCCGGCAAATCTATCGCTCCGCTTTCCTCAGCCGTGAATGAACCTAGGCCTTTTCCGTTTTCGCCAATGTTTATTGGGTCGTTATTTCTGAATTGGTCTTTTGTGCTTGCGTTTTCAATCATTAAGGAACCAGCCGGAATAACTGTGTTTGGTGTACCCTCGCAAGTTCTGGACACAATGGTATATGTCGCTTGGTTTCTTACCAATCCGATTAAATAATAAAGCTTGTCTTGCCATTCTCCCTCTGCCGTCAGTGGGTTCATTTGTTTAATCAAATATGCAATTTGATTTTCAATGTCCATGGCCGACAAAGATGATGCTGTTGCTACGTTGTCAACAACACCCTCTTTTTTAATAACAAAGTCATTGCCAAAAACTTCTCGTAGTTTGTTTTGCCAAGTTGCCAAATACTCTTTCAGAGTGCTTAGAGTAAATCCGTTTTTGTTAATTATCACAGTTTGAAGACCTCGCTAATTTTATAAATCTGGTTGTTAATTAATGTTGCTGCTTCGATGTGATATTTGTCTCCTACTCTCTTAAATTTATAATCTCGGACATTGTCAACGCCAAGCACCTCAAGAATGGCTTTCTTGATTTCTGAATTTAATATTTTGGGATATGCTTTCAAGCCATTGATGTAATCTATGCCAGCCCGATAATCAAGAAACCAGTCGCCTTTTAATATTTTCAAGCCAACAAGAATTTGCTGAATAACTCTTTCTTTGCCGTCAACAAGCTTGAGGTCGCCATTCTCAAATAACAAATTATTTCCAAATATTGCTATGTCTTTCATATCAAAAGCTCCTATTGAGGTGGCTGTGTTGGTGTTGGACTACCTGGTCCAGGATTGTAATTGTGTGTGTGATTTTTAAGGCTTATTCCACCACCAATTACATCTTCCGAAACAGTCACAGTTCCATTCACACTCACATCACCATTTATTGAAGTGCTTGCTGAATTTATTATAATGCTTTTTGCTTTAATAGTAAAGTCTCCTGTTTCATTTACAGATAAAATAAATTGGCTGTTTTTAAGTCCAATGACAATCTCTCCATCCGGAAATATAAATTTTTCATTGCTTGGCAAAAAACCGAGTTGGAATATTCCGTCGCTTATTGAGTGGGTGCGGTCGTTACTCCTTCTTCTCATCCATCTCCGCTGTGCGTTCCGAAATAATATACCGCG
>OFSD01000306.1_pt1 | contig 44021 bp, 39 predicted proteins | sample 1543191 | NCBI WGS metagenome assembly OFSD01 (sample SAMN04209221, study PRJEB22552) | human gut metagenome | biome: gut; material: feces | host: Homo sapiens | place: USA: Oklahoma
TATTATCAAAAGTTCAAAATATGAGAAAAGATAAAGGATTTGAAGTATTAGATAAAATAAACTTATATGTATCTGAAAATGAAATGTTAGAAGAACTTGTAAAGAAATTCGAATCAGAAATCAAGAAAGAAACTTTAACAGAAAATATTGTATTTAATACACAAAGAGATACTTATACAGAAGTAAGTATTAATGGTGAAAAATTGATGCTTGATGTTGAGGTTGTAAAATAATTACAATTTTGGCTGTGTTAAATTTCATTTAAAACGCTGTTACATACAACTCGTATGTGCCCTTGCCTTTTAAATGAAATTTGCCGTGCCAAAATTTAATTCTTTTCCAACAACTTCTTCTTGCATCATTTTTTTGTTATTGCAATTATACATAAAATATAGTAGAATATTGTCGGAAAGGATAGAAATATGAATGATAAAATAATAATAAAAGGTGCAAAAGAGCACAACTTAAAAAATATAAATCTAGAAATTCCAAGAGACAAGTTAGTAGTAATAACAGGACTATCTGGTTCAGGAAAATCATCATTAGCATTTGACACATTATATGCAGAAGGACAAAGAAGATATGTTGAAAGTTTATCATCATATGCAAGACAATTCTTAGGATTAATGGAAAAGCCAGATGTAGAATCAATAGAAGGATTATCACCAGCAATATCAATAGATCAAAAAACAACATCAAAAAATCCACGTTCAACAGTTGGAACAGTAACAGAAATATATGATTATATTCGTTTACTATATGCAAGAGTTGGAACACCATATTGTCCAAATTGTGGTAAAAAGATTGAAAAACAGTCAATAGACCAAATTGTAGACAATGTTATGAAAATAAAAGAAGGAACAAGAATTCAAATATTAGCACCTGTAGTAAGAGGAAGAAAAGGTGAATATACAAAATTATTTGAAGACTTACAAAAAGATGGATTTGCAAGAGTTAGAGTTGATGGAGAAATATATGACTTATCTGATGAAATAAAATTAGACAAGAATAAAAAACATGAAATAGAAGTTGTTGTAGATAGATTAGTAATAAAAGAAGATATAGTAGGAAGACTTACAGAATCAATAGAAACAGCATTAAAACAAGCAGATAACTTAGTACTTATTGATATAGTAGGAGAAAAGCAAGTTTTATATAGTTGTAATTATGCTTGTCCAGATTGTGGATTCAGTTTTCCAGAATTAACTCCAAGAATGTTTTCATTTAATAACCCTTATGGAGCATGTCCAAAATGTTCTGGAATTGGATATTTAATGAAAATTGACGAAGATTTAATAATTCCAGACAAAACTAAAACATTGTATGATGGTGTAAAAGCATTTGGAGCTAGTACAATGAAAAAAGGCGATACAATGGCAAAAATGTACTTTGAGAGTGTCGGAAAACATTATGGAATAGATATCAAAAACAAAAAAATAAAAGATTTGCCAAAAGACTTTATAAATAAGATATTATATGGAACAGAAAATGACGAAATAGATTTTGAATATACATCATCATTAGGAACAAGAAAATTTAAAGCACCATTTGAAGGAGTAATTCCAACATTAGAAAGACGACATAATGAAACAAAATCACAAGGAATGAGAGATTTTTATGAAATGTACATGAGTGAACTTCCATGTGATGAATGTAATGGAGCGAGATTAAAGAAAGAAATTTTATCAATAAAAGTTGGTGGAATAAATATAAATGAAATGACAGATTTATCTGTTAAAAGTTTACAAGAATTTTTAAGAAAACTTGAATTAACAGATTCACAAAAAATGATTGCAGAAATGATATTAAAAGAAATAGATGCAAGATTACAATTCTTAATAGATGTAGGACTTGAATATCTTACATTATCAAGAAGTGCAGGAACATTGTCAGGAGGAGAAGCACAACGTATAAGACTTGCAACACAAATTGGATCAGGTCTTACAGGAGTATTATATATACTTGATGAACCAAGTATAGGATTACATCAGAGAGATAATGATAAATTAATAGCAACATTAAAAAAATTGCGTGATTTAGGAAATTCTTTATTAGTTGTAGAACATGATGAAGATACAATGTATGCTGCAGACCAAATAATTGATATTGGACCAGGTGCAGGTGTTCATGGTGGTCAAGTTATGGCACAAGGAACAGCAGAAGAAATAAAAAATGTTCCAACATCAATAACAGGAGCTTATTTAAGTGGAAGAAAGAAGATTGAAGTACCAAAAAAGAGAAGACCTGGAAACAAGAAAAATATTGAAATAGTAAATGCAACAGAAAACAATCTAAAAAATATAAGTGTAAAATTTCCACTTGGTAAATTTATTTGTATTACAGGTGTATCTGGCTCAGGAAAAAGTACTTTAATAAATGAAGTATTATATAAAAATATTGCTCAACAATTAAATGGAGCAACAGAAAAGCCAGGAAAATGTAAAACAATAAAAGGATTAGAAAATATAGATAAAATCATAAATATAGATCAATCACCAATTGGACGTACACCACGTTCAAATCCTGCAACATATACAGGTGCATTTGATTTAATAAGAGATATTTTTGCAAGTACAAATGAAGCAAAAATGAGAGGATATGAAAAAGGTAGATTTAGTTTCAATGTACCTGGTGGAAGATGTGAAAGCTGTTCAGGTGATGGTGTTCACAGAATTGAAATGCATTTTTTACCAGATGTGTTTGTACCTTGTGAAGTATGTAAAGGAAAAAGATATAATAGAGAAACTCTTGAAGTTAAATATAAAGGAAAGAGTATAGCAGATGTTCTTGATATGACAGTAGAGGAATCATTAGAATATTTTGCAAATATTCCAAGAATAAAAAATAAAATACAAACATTATATGATGTTGGATTAGGTTATATAAAATTAGGTCAACCATCAACAACACTATCAGGAGGAGAAGCACAACGTGTTAAATTAGCAACAGAACTTTCTAAAAAGGCTACAGGAAAAACATTATATATATTAGATGAACCAACAACAGGATTGCATATAGCAGATGTACATAGACTAGTGGACATTTTGCAAAGGCTTGTAGATACAGGAAATACTATAATTGTAATAGAACATAATTTAGACCTAATAAAAACAGCAGATTATATTATAGATTTAGGTCCAGAAGGTGGAGATGCAGGTGGAGAAATAATTGCAGTAGGTACTCCAGAACAAATTTGTAAAAACGATAGAAGTTATACAGGAAAATTTTTAAAGAAATATTTGGAAAAATAATATTTTTAGCGTATAAATTGAAAAAAATGTAAAAAAATATAAAAAAGTATTGACAATTATGTAAATATGTATTATACTATAAAAGTGTAAAACGTATTGCCAAGTGCAATTTGTTAGTAAGAGATAAAGGATTTCTATTAAAAGACATCATGAAAATTCCTCCTTTGAATATATATATATGATAGAAATTCTTTGATTCATATAGGGTGTAATCTTTGGCCCACTGCCTACCCTCCTTGAAAGCCCCCACTATTATTTTAATAGTGGGGGCTCTTTTTGACATATAAGGGAAAATATGCTATAATAGAAATAGGTTCGAAAGAATCTCTTTTAGTGTGCTATAAATCATACGGAGGGTAGACAAAATGAAAAAAATTATGAGTATGGCAATTGTGCTTATTGCACTGGTAACACTTTCGATTTCCGCATTTGCGGCAGACAACGGTAAACAGATTTCTGAAAGTACTTTTCAGGAAAATGTCGTGGTCAAGGTTTCAAACGCGGGAAAATTTATGAAGGAGGAAGAAGAATTTGAGATTCTGACTCCGGAAGAGATTTCTTCTATGGAAGAAACAGAAGATCCTGATGCCCTTCTTGAGGTTTGCCCTAAGTGTGGCAAAATTCACGATGGGTGCTGTGCTGAAGAGGCAGAGCGCATTCACTTTAGACACTATGTCGATACTGATTATAGTTATCTGAAGTTTTGCGACCTGAAGGATAACGCACTGTACTTTGTGACTCTTGACAATAATCTTATGCTGATGAATCTCAAAACGAAACAGCTTTATTTTATTGCTGATGAGGTTATGGGGCTGACTCGGTATGGCATGAATGGGCGTTATATTGGATATGTAACGCTCAATGACAAGTTCTTTTCTGTACCCTATGAGGTAGGAAAAGACGGTAAGCTTAGCACTGATTTCCAGATGGAATTCGGTGAATAAAAGCTAAAACTCGAACATAAACACAAATAGCACACGGCGGCTCTCCTACTGTTGGAGTGCCGTTTTTTAATATATAAATTTGTTAAAGAAAATATATAATTCACACATAATTCATAAATATAAGATATAATAAACTACATTAAAATGGAAAGTCAGTTAAAAACTTTAACTTGAAAAAAATACACTAATATGATATATTATCAAAAGAATTGAAGAAAAATGTAGAGGAAAAAAATATGAATAAAATAGTACATATAGGAATGGATGTAGGTTCAACAACAGTAAAAATAGTTGTAATGGACGAAGATTTAAAAGAAATCTATACATCATATGAAAGACATTATTCAGATACAAAAAATACAGTATGTAAAGTATTAGAAGAATTAGTAGAAAAATATAAAGATAAAGAATTTACAATAGCATTAACAGGTTCAGGGGCAATGAGTACAGCTAAATTTTTAGATGTACCATTTATTCAAGAAGTTGTTGCATGTAAAAGATCTGTAGAAAGATATATTCCACAAACAAATGTAGTAATTGAACTTGGAGGAGAAGATGCAAAAATCATTTATTTTGGAAGATCTGTAGAACAACGTATGAATGGAACATGTGCAGGTGGAACGGGAGCATTTTTAGACCAAATGGCATCATTATTAAATACAAATACAGCAGGGTTAAATGAACTTGCAAAAGGATATCAAACAATATATCCAATTGCATCAAGATGTGGTGTATTTGCAAAAACAGATGTGCAACCATTATTAAATGAAGGTGCTGCAAAAGAAGATATTGCAGTATCTATTTTACAAGCAGTTGTAAATCAAACAATATCAGGATTAGCTTGTGGAAGACCAATTAGAGGAAATGTAGCATTTTTAGGCGGTCCATTAACATATTTACCAGAATTAAGAAAAAGATTTGTTGAAACATTACATTTAACACCAGAGCAAACAATAGTGCCAGAAGAAGCACATTTATTAGTTGCCAAAGGAGCATGTTTAGAAGCAAAAGATGAGTCTCCAATAAGTGTGGAAAAATTAAAAAGTAAAATACAAGTATTAAAACATTCTCATGACACAACAACAGTACCATTAAAACCATTATTTTCAACAAATGTAGAATATGATGAATTTAAAGCTAGACATGAAAAAGACAAAGTAGCTAAAAAACCACTTTCAGAACATAAAGGAGACTGTTTTGTTGGAATAGACGCAGGTTCAACAACATCAAAATTAGTAGTTATAGATAGAGATGGAACATTACTATATTCGGCATATCAAGGAAATGGTGGAAAACCACTTGATAGTATAATAGAAATGTTAAAAAAATTATATTCTGTTATGCCAAAAGAAGCAGTTATTCGTTATAGTGGTGTAACTGGATATGGAGAAAAATTAATACAAACAGCATTAAATGTAGATTTAAATGAAATTGAAACAATAGCACATTATACAGCTGCCAAAAAATTCGAACCTAAAGTAACAAGCATTGTTGATATTGGTGGACAAGACATGAAATATATTAAACTAAAAAATAACACAATAGACAATATAATGTTAAATGAAGCTTGTTCATCAGGATGTGGTTCATTTATTGAAACATTTGCAAAAAGTTTGAACTTAAATATAGAAGAATTTGTAAAAGAAGCATTAGAAGCACAAAATCCAGTAGATTTAGGTTCTAGATGTACAGTATTTATGAATTCAAAAATAAAACAAGCACAAAAAGAAGGATATTCAGTTGGAGACATATCAGCAGGTTTATCATATTCAGTAATAAAAAATGCAATACAAAAAGTAATGAAAATAAGAGATGTAAAAAAATTAGGAAGTCATATTGTTGTACAAGGTGGAACTTTCTATAATGAAGCAGTATTAAGAGCATTTGAATTAATTGTTGGAAGAAATGTAATAAGACCAGATATAGCAGGACTTATGGGAGCTTATGGTATGGCATTACTTGCATGTGAACAATATGAAGCAAATATGGATATGGAATATCATTCAACACTTGCAACAATTGAAGAAATTGATAAATTAGATATAAAAGTAACACATACAAGATGTAATGGATGTGAAAATCATTGTCAATTAACAATAAATAGATTTAGTAATGGAAAAAGACATATATCTGGAAACAGATGTGAAAAAGGTGAAGGAATAGTAAATTCACACAAAGATTTACCAAACTTAGTAAAATATAAATATGATAGAATATTTGGATATACACCATTAGAAGAAAAAGATGCACCAAGAGGAACAATAGGAATTCCAAGAGTTTTAAATATGTATGAAGACTATCCATTCTGGTTTACATTATTCACAAATTTAGGATTTAGAGTAATAATATCAGAAAAAAGTACAAGAAAGATATATGAAAAAGGTATTGAATCAATGCCATCTGAATCTGTATGTTATCCAGCAAAATTATCACATGGACATGTTATAAGTCTAATACAAAATGGAATTAAAACAATATTTTATCCATGTATACCATATTCAAGAAAAGAGTATGAAGATGCAAATAATAGATATAATTGTCCAATTGTAATATCTTATTCAGAAGTATTAAAAAATAATATTGAAGAATTAAAAAGTGAAGATATTAAATTCATAAACCCATTTTTACCATTTGAATCAAAAGCATTATTAAAAAGAATGATGGAATTACCTGAATTTAAAGAATATAATTTTAACAAAAAAGAATTAAAAAATGCAATAGAAAAAGCTCAACAAGAATATCAAAAATGTAGACAAGATATACATGAAAAAGGAAAAGAAACAATTGAATATATTGAAAAAAATAATTTAAAAGGAATTGTATTAGCAGGAAGACCATATCATGTAGATCCAGAAATAAATCATGGAATAGATACATTAATAACAAGTTTAGGAATGTGTGTATTAACAGAAGATAGTGTGGCAGATAAAACATTACCAGAAAGACCACTTCGTGTTGTTGACCAATGGATGTTCCATTCGAGATTATATGCAGCGGCAGATTTTGTAGGTAGACATGATAATTTAGAGCTTGTTCAAATAAATTCGTTTGGTTGTGGAGTTGATGCTGTTACAACAGATGAAGTTGAAGAAATTCTAACAAGTTTTGGAAAAATGTATACATTAATAAAAATTGATGAAGTAAATAACTTAGGAGCTGTAAGAATTCGTTTACGTTCATTACTTGCAAGTATTAATAAAAGATTAAATAATAAAAAAGATGAAAAAGAAACAGGTGAATATTTCTTAAAGAAAAATCCATTTACAGAAGAAATGAAAAAAGAATATGTAATATTAATTCCACAAATGGCACCAATTCATTTTGATTTTATTGAACCAGTTTTGCAAAGTGAAGGATATAAAGCAAAACTTTTAAGAGAATGTACACAAAATACAATTGAAACAGGTTTGAAATATGTAAATAATGATGCTTGTTATCCTTCAATTATAACAACAGGACAAATGATAGAAGCATTAGAATCTGGAGAATATGATGTAAATAAAACAGCATTAATAATGTCACAAACAGGTGGAGGATGTAGAGCAACAAATTATATAGGATTTATTCGTAAAGCTCTAAAAGATGCAGGATTTGGACAAGTTCCAGTAATTTCATTTAATGTTGTTGGAATGGAGAAAAATCCGGGATTTAAGCTAACATTACCATTAGTTGAAAAACTATTAAAATCAATGGTTTATGCAGATTTATTACAAAAAATGTTATATAAAAATAGAGCTTATGAAAAAAATAAAGGTGAGACAGATAAATTATTTGCAGAATGGATGGAAAAAGCAAAAAAACTTGCAATAAATAGTAATTCAAAAGAATTTTCAAAAAGTATATATCAGATGGTTGATGATTTTGAAAAAATTGAATGGAAGCAAGGAAAAGAAAAGCCAAAAGTAGGAATAGTAGGAGAAATCTTAATTAAATATCATCCATTTGGAAATAATTATGTAGCAAATTTATTGGAAAAAGAAGGTGCAGAAGTTGTTTTACCAGACTTTATGGGATTTGTTAAATATGTTGCAGCAAATGGAGTAATATCACATCAATTATTAAAAAATAATGGATTGAAATCAATGTTATTTGATGTTGCAATAAAATTGATAAATTCATTTGAAAAAGATGCTAAAAAAGCATTAGAAAAATCTAAAAAAGGATATTTACCAACTTGTGATATTTGGCATTTAGCAGATAATGTAAAATCAGTTTTATCAACAGGAAATCAAACAGGTGAAGGTTGGTTCTTGACGGCTGAAATGCTTGAATATATGGAAAATGGTATTCAAAATATAGTTTGTGTTCAACCATTTGCGTGTTTACCAAATCATGTTGTTGGTAAAGGTGTAATAAAAACTATCAGAGATATGTTCCCAGATGCAAATATTGTACCAGTTGATTATGATCCAGGTGCAAGTGAAGCAAATCAGACAAATAGAATTAAACTTCTTATGACAGTAGCTAAAGACAACTTGAAAATTAAGCAAAAAGAAAAAAAGATGGCTGAAAAAGAAAATAAGAATACAACAAAAGTATAAAATAAGTAAAGAGTGGCACTTTCCTGTAAAGGATAAGTGCCACTTTGTGCTATTGGTTAGTTAATTTTAACAAGTCTAAATTTGGAAAAAATATTAATAAATATTTGTTGAGATTTTTATTTTCATATGTTAAAATTAGAATGACTTACAAAAGGAGGAAAATAAAAGATGGAGAAAAAGAAATATGAAAAAATAATTATATCAATAATATTAATAATACAGACGATAATATTTATAATAGTAGGAGCAAATAAATCATATATTCATATGGACGAAGCATATTCATTAGGTCTTGCAAGTTATGATAAAGTTGAAATACAAGATAATGAAAACTTTTATAATATATGGCATGATGGAAAATATTATGAAGATTATCTATGTGTAAATGATGATGAAATTGGTCAATATAAACAAGTATATGAAAATCAAAAAAATGATGTTCATCCACCTTTATATTATTTAATATTAAGATTTGCAATGGGATTCCATAAAAATAGTTATTCAAAATGGCCAGGAATAATAATAAATATGATAATATATGCATTTGTAACAATATTTATGTATTTGATACTAAACAAAATATTAAAAGACAAATACAAATATAAAGAAAAATCTGCAATTATAGCTATGGTATCATCACTTGTATTAGCATCAATAACAAATGTAATATATATAAGAATGTATGCATTATCAACACTAAATGTATTGATTACAACATATTTACACTTAATGCTATTAGAGAAGAAAGAAATAGATTATAAGTTATTAATATTTATAGGAATTTCAGCACTTGCAGGTTCATTAACACATTATTATTATTTATTTTATTTAGCAATGATGTTTATAATGTTTGCAATAAAATATATAAAAGAAAAAAGATATAAAGAATTAATTGCATATATAGTAACAATGTGTATAGCAGGTGTAACATCTTTAATAATTTTCCCATATTCAATAAAACATTTATTTTTTGGATATAGAGGACAAGGAGCCTTAAGCAAATTAACTCAAATTTCAGAGTTTTTAAAAAGCATAAAGATGTATATAAAGAAATTTAATAGACACGCATTTAATGGATTGTTATTTATTTTACTAGCATTGATAGTTGGATTAGGAATTTATAAAAAAGTAAATAAAAAGAAAATATTTGAGAACAAAAATCAGTATATAAAATATATAGCAATTCCAACAGCATTTTATACTTTATTAGTTTCATTATCAGCCCCTTGGATTGAATTAAGATATATAATGCCAGTATGTGGATTAGTATTTATATTAATTATATATTTATTAGAAAATGTTTTGGAAAATATTTTTAATGAAAAAAATGTATTTAGAGTTTTGGCAGTATGTTTAACAATTATATTGATAACACCTATAATATTTAAGATGGAGCCAGAAGAAGAATTTTTAGATAAAAGAGATATTGTAGAAGAGGTTCAAAATGAATTGAATGTTCCAACAATTTATATGTTTAATTCTAATGAAAATAGATTTTTAGATGATATATTGTTATTTTCAAAGTTAGATAATTCATATATAGCTAAAGATGTAGAATGTACAGATGAAAATATAAATAAAATTTTGAATGGTAAAGATTTATCAAATGGAATTTTAGTATTTATAAATGGTGGGCAAAATAATGATGAAATGATGGAAAAAATAAAAAATGCAACAGGATTAAATGAATGGAAATGGATTAAAGGATTAAATGCTTGTAATATATATTTAGTTAAATAATAGTAAAAAACACTTCGTTTGAAGTGTTTTTTTGATATATAATGTCAAATTATGTATGACGAAATTTGTTGACAAAATCTATGGTTGAGTATATATTAAATATGCCTTTCGCCAAAAGGTAGAAAGGAGGTGCAGTCATTGAAAGACTTCGTAGATTTGCTAAAACTCATAATAGTTTATTACATAATAAAGTATTTGAGCAAATAGCATAAAGAAAAGACTAAGAATTGGAGGTTCTTAGTCTTTTTATGTGCAATCTTTTAAGACTTCGTTTGCAATTGCTATAATTATATTAGCATAATTATAAAAAAATGTCAATGGTAAGAAAATTGTTTTAAAATACTAAATTGTACTGACCTCCCAGTATAATCAAAAAACATCAAAAAAATGGTATAAATATATAAGGTTTACAAACGAAACCAAAATTAAGAAAATAAGGAAAAAGAATGGAAAGATTATATAAATATATAGAAATAACAGATTTAAAAGATATGCTAAAAAAATCAGGAGAAAAATATGGTGAAAAAATAGCATATAAAATAAGACAAGAAAATGGATATAAAGAAATCACACATAATGAAGTAAGAAAAATGGTTGATGGACTTGGAACAAAATTGATAGATATGGGGTTAAAAGATAAAAGAATAGCTGTAATAGGTGAAAATAGATATGAATGGGAAATAGCGTATTTATCAATAGTTTGTGGGACAGGAACAGTAGTACCATTAGACAAATCATTACCAGAAAATGAATTAGAAAGTTTAATTGAAAGATCAAAAGCAGAAGCAATAATATGTTCACAAAAATATGTCGAAATATTAAAAAAGACAAAATTAAAATATATTATTTCAATGGATTTAGAAAATGATAATGATGGAATCATATCACAAAAAAGACTTATATCAGAAGGAATACAACTAGTAAAATCTGGAGATACAAGTTTTACAAATGCAAAAATTGATAATGAAAAAATGAGTATAATGTTATTTACATCTGGAACAACATCAATATCAAAAGCAGTGGCACTTTCACATAAAAATATCTGCTCAAATTTAATGGATATATCATCAATATTAGATGTAAATTCATCAGATGTGTTTTTATCATTTTTACCATTACATCATGTATTTGAATGTACAGTTGGATTTTTATTTTCATTATATGTTGGAGCTGAAACAGTATTTTGTGATGGAATTAGACATATTCCTGAAAACTTAGCAGAATATAAAGTTTCTGTAATGGCATCTGTTCCAGCAATATATGAAAGATTATTCAAAATAATAAAAAAGCACTTAGAAAAACAAGGAAAAGTTGAACAAATACTTAAAGATGAAGAAAAATATAAAGATTCAAGTATGGAAAAGAAAAAAGAAGTATTTAAAGAAATACATGATTTGCTTGGTGGAAATATAAAACTATTTATAAGTGGTGCTGCAAGTTTAGAACCAAGTATTGAAGAAAAATTTAGAAGGCTTGGATTTAATATGGTTCAAGGATATGGATTAACAGAAACATCACCAGTTGTTGCAATAGGAAATAAAAAATATCATAAAACAGGATCTATTGGAAAATGTGTTCCAAGTGATGAAGTAAAATTATTAGATATAAATAAAGACGGAATTGGAGAATTAGCAGTAAAAGGACCTAATGTAATGCTTGAATATTATGAAAATAAAGAAGCAACAGAAAAAGTATTAAAAGATGGATGGTTTCAAACTGGTGATTTAGCAAGAATTGATGAAGATGGTTATATATTTATTTGTGGAAGAAAGAAAAGTGTAATTGTATTAAAAAATGGTAAAAATATTTTCCCAGAAGAAATGGAAACATTAATTAATAAAGAAGATGGTGTAGAAGAATCATTTATTTTTGGAAAGCCAATTTCAAAAGATCCAAATGATATAAAGATTTTTGTAAAAATTGTTTATAACAAAGAAAGTTTTGAAGGAAAAACAGAAACTGAAATAAAAGAATATTTTAATGAAAAAATAAAATCAATAAATAAAACAATGCCACATTATAAAGCAATTAGAGGAATTATTATTTCAGACAAACCATTAATAAAAACTACAACAAATAAAATTAAAAGAGAAAAAAATTTAGAACAAATAATTAAGGAGTTATAATGACAAAACAAATTTTAGGTAATGTATTTGAAAATTATGAAGAAATTGACTCTACACAAACAGAAATACATAGAAGAATAGAAAAATGTAAAATACAAAATGGAACAATTATAATGGCAAATAGACAAACAAATGGAAAAGGAACACATGGTAGAGTTTGGCATACAGGTAATGAAAATAATATTGCATTTTCATTTTATATTGAAACAGAATGTGAACCACAAAAACTTGAAGGGATAACAATAGAAATTGCACAAATATTAATACAAATTTTTGAAGAAAAATATGGAATAAATCTTCAAATAAAAGCTCCAAATGATATTTATTATAATGGAAAAAAAGTTGGTGGAATATTAACAGAATCTAAAATTGTTGGACAAAAAACGAAATATATAGTTGTAGGAATAGGCATAAATACTAATGGGAAGAACTTTAGTGATGATATAAGAAATATTGCAACATCAATTAAAAAAGAATTTAACATAGATGTTGATAATTTATTTATTGTAAATGAATTTTGCAAAATATTTGAAAAAAGATTAATGAAAAGGATAGAAGAATAATATGAAAATAGGATTTTTGTTCCCAGGTCAAGGTTCACAATATGTTGGAATGGGAAAAGATTTATATGAGAAATATGAGGAAGTTAGAAATATATATGATAGAGTAGAAAATTTGACAGGAGTAAATGTGAAAAAGATATCATTTGAAGGCCCTGAAGAAGAGTTAAATCAAACTAAAAATACTCAAATTTGTATTTTAACAATGAGTTTAGCAATATTAGAAATACTTAATAAAAATGGAATTAAAGCAGAAATATCAGCAGGTTTAAGTCTTGGTGAATATTCTGCACTAATATATAGTGGAATATTAAATTTTGAAGATGGAGTAAAATTAGTTCAAAAACGTGGAGAATATATGCAAAATTTAGTTCCTGATGGTGAATGGCTAATGTCAGCTATACTTGGAATGGGAGAAAATGAAGTTGAAGAAGTATGTTCAAAAGTTCAAAATGGATTTGCAGTACCAGTAAATTTTAATTGCCCAGGTCAAATTGTAATTTCAGGTGATAAAGATGGAATAAAAGAAGCAGAAAATATAGCTAAACAATATGGTGCTAGAAGAGTTATTGAATTAAAAACATCAGGTCCTTTTCATACTATAAAATTACAAAAAGCATCTGATGAATTAAGAAAAGAATTAGATAAAATAAAATTTAATAATGGAGATTCAAAAGTTATTAAAAATATAGATGCTGAAGTTTATACAGAAAATGATGATATGAAAGATATTTTAGCAAAACATATAATAAGTCCAGTAAGATTTTCAAAGAGTTTAGAAAATATGATTAAACTTGGTGTTGATACTTTCATTGAAATAGGTCCAGGTAAGACATTGTCTGGATTTGCTAAAAAGATTAAAACAGATAAAGAGATTAGGATTTTTAATGTGACAGATGTGGAAACATTGAAAAACGTTTTATATCAAGTTTTGGAAAAAAATTAATTATTTTTCAATAAGAAAGGTGGAAGAAAATGGATAAGTGTGCATTAATAACAGGTGCAACAAGAGGAATAGGCAAACAAATAGCAATAACATTAGCAAAACAAGGTTATAATATTGCATTAAATTATAGAAAAGAAAATGAAGAACTAGAAAATACCAAAAAAGAAATTGAAGAAATTGGAGTTCAAGTTCTAGCAGTAAAAGGTGATGTTGCAAATTTTGAAGATTGTGAAAACTTTGTAAAACAAGTAATAGAAAGATTTGGACAAATAGATGTATTAGTAAATAATGCAGGAATTACAAAAGATATGTTACTTATGAGAATGAAGAAAGAAGATTTTGAACAAGTAATAGATACTAATTTAGTTGGAACATTTAATGTTACAAAAAATGTAGTGCCATATATGATGAAAGCTCGTTCTGGAAGAATAATTAATATTTCATCTGTTGTTGGAATTTCAGGTAATGCAGGTCAAACAAATTATTCTGCATCAAAAGCAGGAATTATCGGATTTACAAAGAGTTTAGCTAAAGAGATTGCTTCAAGAAATATTTTAGTAAATGCTGTTGCTCCTGGTTTTATTGAAACAAATATGACTGATGTTTTAAAAGATGATGTTAAACAGGAAATTGCCAAAAATATTCCTTTGAAAAGAATGGGAACTGCTCAAGATGTTGCTAATGTTGTTAAGTTTTTAGCTTCTGATGATAGTTCTTATATTACTGGGCAAGTTATTAATGTTGATGGTGGTATGCTTATGTGATTTGAATAATAATTACAATTTTCAGTTAACACATACTGAGGCTGTAACAAGCAAGCCTTAACAGCCTCAGTATTCGTCAAAATTTAATTCTTATTCAAATAAAATAAGTAAAAAAATAGGAGAGAAAGATATGGAAATAAGAGTAGTAATTACAGGACTTGGAGCAATAACTCCAATAGGAAAAGATGTAAATGAATCATGGAATAGTATATTAAATAAAAAATGTGGAATTGATAATATTTCTTTATTTGATAATTCTACATTTAAAACAAAAGTAGATGCAGAAGTTAAAAATTATGAATCACAAGAATATTTTGATTTGAAACAATCAAAAAGATTAGATAGAAGTTCACAATTTGCAATTATAGCTTCAAGAGAAGCTTTTAAAGATAGTGGAATTACAAAAGAAAATACAGATTTTGAAAGAGTAGGAGTATTTGTAAGTTCAGGAATTGCAGGGTTAAGCACAATTCAAGAACAATGTACAATAAATTGTACAAAAGGACATAATAGAATTTCACCAATGTTTATTCCAATGTCAATTGCAAATATGCCAGCAGGAAATGTTGCAATTGAATTAGGTGCAAAAGGGGAATCAATTTCAATACTTTCAGCTTGTGCATCATCAACACATGCAATAGGAGAAGCATATAAAACAATAAAATATGGTTCAGAAGATGTAATAATAGCAGGTGGTTCAGAAGCATCAATATGTGAAATTGGAATTGCAGGATTTGAAAATATGAAAGCATTATCAAGTGCAACAGATATAACAAGAGCAAGTATTCCATTTGATAAAGAAAGAAGTGGATTTGTAATGGGAGAAGGTGCAGGTGTTTTAGTTTTAGAAGAACTAGAACATGCACAAAAAAGAGGGGCAAAAATATATGCTGAAATAATTGGATATGGTGCAACATCAGATGCTTATCATATAACATCACCAGCTCCTGATGGAGAAGGTGCAGCAAGGGCTATGACAAGAGCAATAGAAGATGCAAAAATAAAACCAGAAGATATAAATTATATAAATGCACATGGAACTTCAACACATTTAAATGATTCTTGCGAAACAATGGCAATAAAAAAAGCATTAGGAGAATATAGTTCAAAAGTAATGATAAGTTCAACAAAAGGAAATACAGGTCATTTATTAGGAGCTGCAGGTGGAGTAGAAGCAATTTTCTGTACAAAAGCAATTGAGCAAGGAAAAGTTCCACCAACTATTAATTATAAAGAAAAAGATGAAGAATGTGATTTAGATATAGTTCCAAATGAAGTAAGAAATGAAAAGATAAATATTGCAATGTCAAACTCCTTAGGATTTGGAGGACATAATGCAAGTATTATTCTAAAAAAATACGAGTAATATTGCTGACAGAAAGGAATATAAAAATGAATTATGAAGATATAAAAAAATTAATTGATGACATGGGGAATTCTAAATTAACAGAGATTTCAATAGATTTTCCAGATGGAACTAAAATTGGAATGAAAAAAGAAGTAAAAGTAGTTGAAAAAGTACAAGAAAAAAATATACAACATATTGAACAAAAAGAAGTAAATGAAATTGTAGAAACTGAAACACAAGAAGATAATTGCAAAATTGTGAAATCACCAATGGTTGGAACATTTTATTTAAAACCAGATCCTAATTCAAATCCTTATGTAGAGATTGGAAAAAAAGTAAAAAAAGGTGATATTTTATGTATTATAGAAGCAATGAAATTAATGAATGAAATAGAATGTGAATTTGATGGTGAAATTGCAGAAATACTTGTTAAAGATGGAGAAATGGTTGAATATGGAAAGCCATTATTTAAGATAAAATAAAAGAAAGGAAAATAAAGATGTTAAATAAAGAGCAAATAAAGGAAATAATACCACAAAGAGAACCATTTTTAATGATAGATGAGGTAGAAGAATATATACCAGGAGAAAGTGCAGTAGCATATAAATATATAAATGAAGAAGAATGGTATTTTAAAGGACATTTTCCTGGAAATCCAATAATGCCAGGTGTATTAATAACAGAAAGTCTAGCACAAGCAGGAGCAATTGCAATATTAAGTATGGAAGAAAATAAAGGAAAAAATGCTTTATTTGGTGGAATAGACAAAATGAAATTCAAAAAAATGGTTGTTCCAGGAGATAAGTTAAAATTAGAAGTAAAAATTGTAAAAAGAAAAGGTCCAATTGGAATTGGAGAAGCAATAGCCACAGTTGATGGTAAAATTGTAGCAAAAGGTGAATTAACATTTGCAGTAGTTGATAACAAATAAAAAATTGTTAATATGTGTGAACTTGAAACAATAGAGAAAAGGATGGGAATATAAATGAACAAGATATTAATTGCAAATAGAGGAGAAATAGCAGTCAGAATAATAAGAGCATGTAAAGAAATGAATATAAAAACAGTAGCAGTATATTCAGAAATAGATAAAGATGCAATGCATACAAAACTTGCAGATGAAGCAATTTGTATAGGCCCAGCAAGCTCAAATAAAAGTTATTTGAATTTCAAAAACATAATAGAGGCAGCACATATTACAGGGGCAGATGGAATACATCCAGGTTTTGGGTTTTTATCAGAAAACAGTCAATTTGCAAAAATATGTGAAGAATCAAATATAAAATTCATAGGACCTAAATATCAAGTAATAGAATTATTAGGAAATAAATCAAATGCAAAAAAATTAATGGAATCTGCAGGAGTTCCAGTAATACCAGGTTCAAAAGGAAGTGTTACAGGGCTTACAGATGCAATAAAAACAGCTGAAAAAATAGGATATCCTGTTATGCTAAAAGCAGCAGCTGGTGGTGGTGGAAAGGGAATACGAATTGCAAATAATTCTGAAGAACTAGAAAAAAATTATAATATAGTAAAACAAGAAGCAAAAATATCTTTTAATGATGATGAAATATATATGGAAAAATTCATAAAAAATCCTCGTCATGTAGAAATTCAAATATTAGCAGACGAACATGGAAATGTAATACATTTAGGAGAAAGAGATTGCTCAATTCAAAGAAGAAATCAAAAAGTATTAGAAGAAACACCATCAACAGCAATAGATGATAAATTAAGAAATAAAATGGGAGAAGCGGCAGTAAAAGCAGCTAAAGTTGCAGGATATACAAGTTGTGGAACAATAGAATTTTTAGTAGATAGTGATAAAAACTTTTATTTTATGGAAATGAATACAAGAATTCAAGTAGAACATCCAATAACAGAAGAAAGAACAGGTATAGACATAGTAAAAGAACAAATAAAAATAGCAGCAGGTGAAACATTAAAATTAAAACAAAAAGATGTTGAATTTAGAGGATATAGTATGGAATGTAGAATAAATGCAGAAAATCCTAGTAAAAATTTTATGCCATGTCCAGGAACAATTACAGGATTAAACTTACCAGGAGGTAATGGTGTAAGAATAGATACAGCAATATATGAAGGATATACAATTCCACCAACATATGATTCAATGATAGCCAAAATAATAACACATGGAGATAGTAGAAATGAAGCAATTAGTAAAATGAAAAGAGCTTTAGAAGAAACTGTGATTGAAGGTGTTGATACAAATATAGACTTTTTATTTAAAATAATTAAAAATCCAAATTTTATTAGGGGAAATTTTGATACTTCTTTTATTGAAAAAGAAATATTGAAGAAATAATTTTATTGAAAGAGGTTAAATATGATAGTAGACAAAATAAAAAAAAGAGAACCTACTGCCAAAAGAAAAGAAAACAAAGTTGATATACCTGTTGGAAAATGGGTAAAATGTGATAAATGTAAAGAAATAATTTATAAAGAAACAATCAGAGAAAATATGAATATTTGTCCTAATTGTGGTGGATATTTTAGAATGCATATAAATAGAAGGCTTGAAAGTATAATTGATGAAGGAACATATCAAAAGTTTGATTTGAATATAGATACAACAAATCCATTAAATTTAGAAGATTACACTAAAAAGATAAAAGCTTTAAGAGAAAAAACAGGATTGCAGGAAGCAGTAAGTGCAGGAAAAGGAAAAATAAATGGTGAAGATGTTGTAATATGTGTAATGGATAGTGGATTTTTGATGGGAAGTATGGGAGTAGTTGTTGGTGAAAAGATTACATATTCAATAGAAAAAGCAATAGAATTAAAACTTCCAATAATAATATTTTGCGTTTCTGGTGGTGCAAGAATGCAAGAAGGAATAATGTCATTAATGCAAATGGCAAAAACAACATCAGCTATATCTAAATTAAATGAAGCAGGATTATTATATATATCTGTTTTAACAGATCCAACTTATGGAGGTGTAACAGCATCTTTTGCAAGTATAGCAGATATAATTTTAGCAGAACCAGGTGCAATGATAGGATTTGCTGGTCAAAGAGTTATTGAACAAACTATTGGAGAGAAATTACCAGAAGGATTTCAAACAGCAGAATTTTTATTAGAACATGGATTTATAGATAAAATTGTTGAAAGAAAAGATTTGAAAAATACATTATCAAATCTAATACAATTAAATAAATAATATATATAATAAAAGTTAGAATTTTTTATTGATGACAGATAGTTAGAATTGTGTGAGAATAAATCAGATTTTAAGGAAGGGAAGATAAAATGGATGCTTATGAAAAAGTAGAAATTGCAAGAAATCCTAAAAGAAAAACATCATTAGATTATATAGAAAAAATATTTGATGAATTTATTGAATTACATGGAGATAGACAATTTAAAGATGATAAGGCAATAGTTTGTGGGCTTGCAAGAATTGGTAATCAAAATTTTACAATTATAGCAGAACAAAAAGGAAGAACAACAAAAGAAAATATTGAAAGAAATTTTGGAATGCCAAATCCAGAAAGCTATAGAAAAGGAATAAGATTTATGAAACAAGCAGAAAAATTTCATAGACCTGTAATTACTTTTATAGATACAAAAGGGGCATATCCAGGAATTGGAGCAGAAGAAAGAGGACAAGGTGAAGCAATTGCAAGTTCAATGTTAGAAATGGCAAGTTTAACAGTTCCAACAATTAGTATTATTATTGGAGAAGGATCAAGTGGAGGAGCTTTAGCATTAGGACTTGGAAACAAGGTATTAATGCTTGAAAATGCTATATATTCAATTCTTTCACCAGAAGGATATGCAAGTATATTATGGAAAGATGCTTCAAGAGCAAAAGAAGCGGCAGAAAAAATGAAATTAACAGCCAAAGATTTAAAAGAAATGAATGTAATTGATGAAATAATAAAAGAACCAGAAATTGAAGAAAGTGAAGCTTGTGAAGTTGTTAGCCAAGATTTGAAAAATGAAATTTTGAAAGCAATAAAAAAATATGCTAAAATGAAACCAGAAGATATAAAAGAAGAAAGATATCAAAAGTTTAGAAATATGGGAGAATTTCAAATATTATAAAAAGGAGGAAAATAGTTTGTTTGTGTTTAAATAATGGTCTAATAGAAAGAAATTATACACGAATTTTATAAACTATAAAAAAAGAAATGTTATTAGAAGGTAAAAAAATATTAATAATGGGAATAAGAAACAAATGGAGTATAGCATTTGGAATTGCAAAATCAGCTTATGAAAATGGAGCACAATTATTATTTACATATATGGGAGAAGAAAATAAAGAAAAAATAGAAGAACTTGTATCAGAATTTAAAGGAAGTAAAGCATATGTATTAAATGGTGCTTCAGAAGATGAAAAAGTAAGAGAGACATTTACAAAAATAAAAGAAGAAAATGGAAAAATAGATGGAATAGTACATGCAATAGCACATGCAAATACAGAAGATTTGCATAATGATTTTATATATACAAGTAAAGAAGGATTTGCACATGCTTGTGATGTTAGTGCATATTCATTTGTATTAATTGCAAGAATGGCAAAAGAATTAGATATGCTAAATGAAAATGCAAGTTTAATTACATTAACATATCATGGTTCAACAAAAGTATTAGAAGGATATAATGTAATGGGAATTGCTAAAGCAGCATTAGAATCTAGTGTTAGATATTTAGCAGAAAATTTAGGAAAAGAAAATATAAGAGTTAATGCAGTATCAGCAGGACCAATAAAAACATTATCAGCAAAGGGAATAAAAGATTTTAGTTCAATATTAAATGTAGTAGAACAAAAGGCTCCTTTACACAGAAATGTTACAACTGTACAAGTTGGAAATGTAGCAACATTTTTATTAAGTTCTATGTCAGAAGCAGTTACAGGTCAAGTTATTTATGCAGATAATGGATATAATATAATGGGAGTATAGTTGTATACTCCCTTTAAATATATAAAAAGTAAAAAAAACATACTCAAATAGCTTTCTATAAACTCCTTTAATATTATAATATAAATGAAAAGGAGAAACAAAAGAAATGCAAATAATAAGAAGAATCAAAAGAAGTATAAAAGGAGAAAATAAATTTAGAAAAGTAGCAAATGAATGGTTAGAATATAAGAAAAATTCAATCAAAAACTCAACATATTACAATTATAAATTTATAATAGAAAAATATTTAAATAAAGAATTTGGAGAGCAAAATGTAGAAAAAATAAAAGATTATAATCAGTATATACAAGAATTAACCAAAAAGTTAGCATCAAAAACAATAAGAGACATAATTTGTGTATTAAAAGCAATTTTAAAATATTATGAAGAAGAAAATGATTGCAAATTAAAATATAAAAGAATGAATATCCCAAAATTAGAAAAGAAAGAAATAAAAATATTATCATCAAAAGAAAGAATAAGATTAGAAAAGTATTGTTTAAAAGAGAATACTTTAAAATCACTTGGAATCTTATTAAGTTTAAATACAGGGTTAAGAATAGGAGAAATTTGTGCTTTAAAATGGGAAAACATTGATTTAAAAGAAAAAAATATATATGTAAAGAAAACATTGCAAAGAGTATATGATACTGAAAATAAGAAAACTAAAATAATTATAGATAAGCCTAAAACAGAAAATTCTATAAGATGTATACCATTAAATTCCAAGATTTATGGAGAATTAAACAAAATAAGAAAGGGGTTTTCAGAAAAAGATTTCTTTTTGACAGGAGCAGATGGAATTTATATAGAGCCAAGAGTTTATCAAAATTATTATAAAAACATGTTAAAAAGTAGTAAAGTAAAAGAATATAATTTTCATGTTTTAAGACACACTTTTGCAACAAATTGTATAGAAGTTGGAATGGATATAAAATCATTGAGTGAAATATTAGGACATGCTACTGTAGATATTACATTAAATAGATATGTACATTCATCAAGAAAAATGAAGGAAAAATACTTAGAAAAATTATAAGAAATTAACATTTTATTAAAAAAAATCATAAATATTGATAAAAAAATACATTTATGATAATATTTATAAAGGAAAGAAGAAAAAAATGAAGAAAAAGGGTAAAGTATTTAGAAATGCATTAATATTTATAATTTTAATAGCATTAACATTTTATATATTATTAAAAGATCAGAATCCAATGGAAATATTGAAAATAATATCTTCAGCAAAAGTTGAATTTGTACTTATAGGAATATTATGTATGTTTATTTATATTGTATTAGAGGCAGTAAATATAAGAAGAACATTAAAAAATTTGAATGAAGAAACAACATTTTTACAAGACATCAAATATGCGTTAATAGGATTTTTCTTTAGTGCAGTAACACCAGCGGCAAGTGGTGGGCAACCAATGCAAATATATTATATGTACAAAGATGGAATAGCAGTGTCAAATTCAACGCTTGCATTATTATTAAATTTAACTAGTATGCAGATTTGCACTATAGGTATTGCACTAGTAAGTTTAATTTTTAATCATCAATATATGAATAAATTATTAATAATATTTTTTATAATTGGAATTGCACTAAATTCAACTGCATTAATTTTATTATTAATAGGAGTGTTTTCAAAAAGATTATCAAAATGGTTAATTGATTTTGCTATAAAAGTTTTAAAATTATTTAGAGTAAAAAATATAGAAAGTAAAAAAGAAAAATTTGAAGCAGAACTTACTAAATATCAAGAAGGAGCCAAATATGTAAAGCATAATAGATTATTAATGTTAAAAATTTTAGGAACAACATTAATACAATTTTTAACATATTATAGTGTAACATATTGGACATACAGAGCACTAGGATTTTCACAATATAATATTTTAAGATTAACATCATTACAAGCAGTACTATATGCAACAGTATCTGGTATACCATCACCTGGGGCAGTTGGAGTAACAGAAGGAGCATTTACAGAAATATTTAGAAATATTTATCCAGAAAATATAATGAGTAGTGCAGTATTATTAAATAGAGGAATTAATTTCTATTTACTTGTATTAGTAAGTGGAATTATTACAATAATTAGTCATATGAATAGTGAGAAAATAGAAAATCAAGAAGAAAAATAAAAAAATGTTGAAAACAATTGACAAAGCTGGATATATATGTTAAAATATTTAACTGTAATCCGCTTAGTCAAGGTAAGCAAATGTTATGAAAAAAATAACTACCTTTTTTAAGGATTAGCGAGTATACAAATAAGGGAGGTGCATTTTAAATGTACGCAGTAATTGAAAGTTGTGGAAAACAATACAAAGTAGCAGAAGGAGATGTAGTATTCTTCGAAAAATTAGATACAGCAGAAGGAAAAAAAGTTACTTTTGATAAAGTAATATTAGTATCTGATGATGGAAAAGTACAAGTTGGAAATCCTTATGTTAAAGGTGTAAAGGTTGAAGGAAAAGTTGTAGCACACGGAAAAGCTAAAAAAATCATAGTTTTCAAAATGAAAGCTAAGAAAAATGAAAGAACAAAACAAGGACATAGACAACCATACACTAAAGTTGAAATTACAGGAATAAAAACAGCTGCAAAGAAAACAGCAGCAAAAGCTGAAAAAACAGAAAAAGTTGAAGCTTAGTTATAAATAGTGATTTTAATAATAGTAATATAATGAAGAAATTCATATAAGGCAATCTGGAAGAGAAATCAGATTAGATTAAAAGCTGAAAGGAGTGAAAATCATGGCACATAAAAAAGGTCAAGGTAGTATCAAGAACGGTAGAGATAGTGAATCTAAGAGACTTGGTGTCAAGAGAGCTGATGGTCAATTTGTTTTAGCAGGAAATATTCTAATAAGACAAAGAGGAACAAAAGTACATCCAGGAGTTAATGTTGGAAAAGGTAGTGATGATACACTATTTGCATTAGTTGATGGAACAGTAAAATTTGAAAGAAAAGGTAAAGACAAAAAACAAGTTAGTGTTTACCCTGTTGAAGAAACAACAGTAAATGAATAATTTTTACAAAAAGAAGCATGAAAATTAAATTTCATGTTTCTTTTTTATTGATAAATTATATCTAATATGATATAGTTGTTCAAGAAAAACATCAAACAGAAGAGAGGAAATGCCAATGGATAAATTAGTATTAATAGACGGAAATAGCATAATGAATAGAGCATTTTATGGAATAATGGGAAGCAAAATGCTAACAACAAAAGATGGAAAATACACAAATGCAGTATATGGATTTTTAGCAATATTGTTTAATATAATAGATGATATAAAACCAGAGTATATAGCTGTTGCATTTGACCTAAAAGGAAAATTAAAAAGAAAAGAACTATTTGAAGGATATAAAGCAAATAGACATGGAATGCCAGATGAACTAGCAGAACAAATGCCAGTAATAAAAGATGTTTTAAGAGCAATGAATATAGATATTATTGAAAAAGAAGGATATGAAGGTGATGATATTTTAGGTACACTTGCAAAATATGGAGAAAAGCAAGGACTAGAAGTTACAATACTTTCAGGAGATAGAGATACATTTCAATTAGCAAGTGATAATATAACAATAAGAATTCCAAGAACAAAAGCAGGAAAAACAGAAACAGAAAATTATAATAGAGCAAAAGTTCTTGAAGAATATGGATTAGAACCTGTACAATTAATAGAAGTAAAAGCATTGCAAGGAGATACATCTGACAATATTCCGGGAGTTCCAGGAATAGGACCAAAAACAGCAGTGTCATTAATTCAAAAATATCATTCTGTAAAAGAATTATATGAAAAAATAGAAAAAGATGAAGATGATTTAAAAGGAAAACAAAAAGAAAATATTGTTGCAAATAAAGATATGGCAGAACTTTCAAGAACACTTGGAAAAATAGATACAAATGTACCATTGGAAGATACATTAGAAAATTTAAAAGTAGAAGAATGGGATAAAGCAAAAGTATTAGAAATTTTTGAAGAACTACGTTTTCAAAGATATATTGATAGATTTGGACTAAGGACTGCTGGAATAGTTGAACAAACAGAAAAAGAAAATGTAAAAATAGAAGTTAAAGATATAACAGAAATACCAAATTTAGATGGAAAATTATATTATTATTTGGATTTACAAGACAATTCAAATGAAGAAGATATTATAAAAAAAGATATAATAGGAATTGCAATATATAATGAAAAAAATATATATTATATGCAAAAAACGCAAGACTTTGAAGAAAAATTAAAAAAAGTTTTTGAAGATGAAAAAATAGAAAAATATGGATATAATTTAGCTCAAGACTATATTTTATTAAAACAAATTGGAATAACAATGAAAAACATAGTATATGATGCAAAAATTGCAGCATATATATTAGATCCAACAAGCAAGTATGAAATAGATATAATTGTTAGGGAATATTTAGAAATGGATAATGATGAATTATTAGAAGCACAAGGAATACAAGAAAGCAATAAACAAACATCATTATTTGAGAATATGAGTGATGAAAACGCAGATAATACTTCAAAAATAAAAGCAGGAATATATGCAAAAGAAATATTTGAATTATCAGAAGTTACAATAAATAAACTAAAAGAAATAGATTGCTTAGAATTATTTGAAAATATAGATATGCCAACAGTAGAAGTATTAGCTGAAATGCAATGGAATGGTATGTATTTAGATATTGATGAATTAAATAAGTATGGTGATCAATTAAAAGAAAGATTAGAAATATTAACAAAAGAAATATATGAATTATGTGGTGAAGAGTTTAATATAAATTCAACAAAACAGCTTGGAGAAATGTTATTTGAAAAATTAAAATTACCAGTAGTAAAAAAGACTAAGAGTGGATATTCAACAGATGTAGATGTATTAGAAAAATTAGTAGAAGAACATCCTGTAATAGAAAAAATATTAGAATATAGACAATTAATGAAATTAAATTCAACATATGTAGAAGGAATTAAACCATATATAAACCCAAAAACAAAAAGAATACACTCATTTTTTCATCAAACAATAACAGCGACAGGAAGAATAAGTTCAACAGAACCAAATCTTCAAAATATTCCAACAAGATTTGAATTAGGAAAACAATTAAGAAAAGCATTCAAACCAGCAGAAAATTATATTTATATAGATGCAGATTATTCACAAATTGAATTAAGAGTATTAGCACATATTTCAAATGATGAACATATGGTACAAGCATTTATAAATGGAGAAGATATACATAGGCAAGCCGCATCAAAAGTATTTAATATTCCAATAGATGAAGTAACAAAAGAACAAAGAAGTAATGCAAAAGCAGTAAACTTTGGAATTGTTTATGGTATAAGTGATTTTGGATTAGGAGAGCAATTACATATATCAAGAAAAAAAGCGAAACAATATATAGACCAATATTTGGAAATGTATTCTGGAATAAAGAAATTTATGGAAAATATTGTAGAAAGTGCAAAAGAAAAAGGATATGTTGAAACAGAATTTAAAAGAAGAAGATATATACCAGAATTAAAATCAAATAATTATATGGTAAGACAATTTGGACAAAGAGTAGCAATGAATACACCAATTCAAGGAACAGCAGCAGATATAATGAAAATAGCAATGATTAATGTTATGAAAGAATTAAAATCAAGAAATATGAAATCTAAAATAGTATTACAAGTACATGATGAAATGATGATAGAAACAGCATTGGAAGAAGTTGATGAAGTAAAAGATATTTTAAAAGAAAAAATGGAAAATGCAATAAAATTAAGAGTACCACTTATAGCAGAAGTTTCAGAAGCTACAAACTGGTATGATTGCAAATAAAAAAGGTGGCAGGTGTCACCTTTTTTTATTTGTTATTCAGAAATACTTGAAAAAAATGCAAAAAAATAGTAAAATAGAATACGTAAAGAAAAGAGGAAAATATGTATTTAATTGTAGGATTAGGAAATCCAGAAGAAGAATATAGTAAAACAAGACATAATATGGGATTTAATACAATAAATAAAATTTCACAACAATATAATATTGAGGTAAAACAAAACAAATTTCAAGCATTATATGGAAGTGGAATGATAGAAAAAGAAAAAGTAATATTATTAAAACCACAAACATATATGAACTTAAGTGGAAATAGTGTTAAAGAAGTAGTAGATTTTTATAAAATAAAAAAAGAAAAAATATTAGTAATATATGATGATATGGATATAGAACCTGGAAAAATAAAAATAAGAAAAAAAGGTAGTGCAGGTGGACATAACGGAATGAAAAGCATTATACAGATGATTGGAACAGAAGAATTTCCAAGAATAAGAGTTGGAATAGGAAGACCAATTCATAAAGATGATGAAATAAATTATGTAATAGGTGCAATCCCAGAAGAAGATTTAAAAAGACTAGATGAAGGAATAGAAAAAGCCCAAAAAGCAGTAGAGGAAATATTAAGAAATGGTGTTGACTCTGCAATGAACAAGTATAATTAAGTACAGTATGAATAAGGAGAAAAAACAAAATGATAGAAATAATTATTGACAAAGAAGAAGAGAAAAAAACAATAGGGGTTATTGAAAATGGAAAATTGATAGAAGTATATGAAGAAAACAAGGAAAACAAACATGAAAGAAATGAAGGGAATATATATGTTGGAATTGTAAAAGATATAATTCCAGGTATGCAAGCAGCTTTTATTGATATAGGAACAGAAAAAAATAGTTTCATACATGTAAGAGATATAATGCCACAAATCGATGAAAAAATTGAAAGAAAAGAAGAAAAGAAAATAAAAGACCTTGTAAAACCAAAACAAAAATTGTTAGTACAAGTTCAAAAAGATAGTAATGATAAAAAAGGTGCAAGAACAACAACACATATAAAACTTACAGGAAAATATGTAATTTTATTACCTCAAACAACTATCGTAACAGTATCTCAAAAAATACAAGACGAAACAGAAAAAAATAGATTAATAAAACTTGTAAAAGAAAATTTACAAGAAAATATGGGAGCAATAATAAGAACAGTAGCTGAAAAAAAAGAAAATGAAATTATAATTGAAGATTTACAAAAGCTTCAAGAGCAATGGAAAGACATATATCAAAAATTTAAAAAATCAGATAGTAAGTCACAATTATTATATACAAGTCCAAGTATAGTTGAAAAAATAATGCTAGATTTACCAAGTGAAAAAATAGATTCTATTATAGTAAATACCAAAGAAGATTATTCAGAACTAGAACAAGTGGTAAGTCACAAAATAAAATTGGCATTAGAAGAAAATAAAAATTTAATAAAAAAATATGAATTAGAAAATCAAATAGAAAAAGCAAAACAACGTAAAGTATGGCTAAATTGTGGAGGATTTATAACAATAGACCCAACAGAAGCATTAGTAGCAATAGATGTAAATTCGGGAAAGTATACAGGAAAAAATACATTAGAAGAAACTGTTTATAAAGTAAATTATGAAGCAACTATAGAAATAGCAAAACAATTAAGATTAAGAGATATTGGTGGAATAATAATAATTGATTATATAGATATGAAAGATGTTGAACATAAAGAAAAAATAGAAAAATTATTAAAAGAAACCCTAAAACAAGATAGAGCTAAAACACAAGTAGAAGGATTTACAAAATTAAATTTAATGGAATTAACAAGAAAACATATTTGTGCACATAATAGCTAAAATCAGGAAGGAAGTAAAAGTGAAAGTAGGATTTGTATCACTAGGATGTAGCAAAAATTTAATAGACACAGAAATAGCAATTGGACATTTTAAAAATAATAATTATGAAATAGAAAATAATCCAGAAAAAGCAGATATAATAGTAATAAACACATGTGGATTTATTGCTTCAGCAAAAGAAGAAGCAATAAATACTATTTTGGAAATGGCAGAATATAAAAAGAAAAAATGTAAATATTTAATAGTAATGGGCTGTTTAGTTCAAAGATATTATACTGATTTAGTTAAAACATTACCAGAAGTAGATCTATTTATAAAAATAGATGAATATGGTGAAATGTGGAAAAAGATTCAAGACTTGGTAGAAAAAAACAAAGTAGAAAGAAGTACAACAAAAGTTGTAGAAAAAGTCTCAGAAATTAAACAGTTACCAATGCCAGAATTTAATGAATTTTATGATAGAGTTGTAACCACTGGAAAAAATTATGCATATTTAAAAATTGGCGAAGGTTGTAGTAATATGTGTACATATTGTGCGATTCCATATATCAGAGGAAAATTTATAAGTAGAAAAATGAAAGAAATATTAGATGAGGCTGAAATGTTGGCCAAAAAAGGAATAAAAGAATTAATTGTAATTGCACAAGATACAACCAAATATGGTGTAGATATATATGATGAGCCAAAACTTGCAGAATTATTACAAAAATTATCAGATATTAATGGTATAAAATGGATTAGATTTTTATATTCATATCCTGAGGGAATAACAGATGAGCTTATAGAAGTAGTAAAAAATAATGAAAAAATTTGTAAATATTTTGATATTCCAATACAACATATTTCAAATAAAGTTTTAAAAAGAATGAATAGAAAAACAAATAAAGAACAAATTGAAAGTATAATATCAAATATCAGAAATAAAATTCCAAACGTTGTATTAAGAACTAGCTTAATAGTAGGTTTTCCAGGAGAAACAGATGATGATTTCAGAGAATTAGAAGAATTTGTAGAAAAAACAAAATTTGATAAGTTAGGAACATTTATGTATTCTAAAGAAGAAGGAACGCCAGCAGCAAGACTTCCAGAACAAATACATGGAAACACAAAAAAATCAAGATATAATAAAATTATGTCAATACAACAAAAAGTATCAAATGAAAACTTAAAAAATAAAATAGGAAAAAATGTTGAAGTATTAATAGAAGATATTTCATTTGATGGAAAATATTTAATAGGTAGGACATCACAAGATGTTCCAGAAGAAGATGGAATTATTTATGTTGAAAATAATAATTTTGAAAGTAAAGTAAATTCTTTTGTCAATGTGAAAGTAACAGAAGTAAAAGAATATGATTTGATAGGAAAAATTGTATAGATTTATTTCTTAAAAGGAGAGAATATTGTAATGAGTCAAAAAAGGATAGAAAAAGAAGAATTAAAGAGATTTATAGAAGTTAATGAAGGTGTAAAAGAACAAATTGGCAAACATGAAAGTCAATTAGTAGAGACTAAATATTATAAAGATTTGGTAATAGAAACAAAATTAGGACCAGTTTCTTTAGGAGAAACATATGTGACAATTGAAAGAAACAAAGAAGGTGATATGGAATATCATTTTCGTTGGGTAAAAGAGAATGATAATGGTGAAAAAACTATTGAAGAAAAAATGGTTTTAGACAAAGATGGAAATGTTTTTTGTATAGATGGTTTAAAAGGAGCTTTAGGCAATTCTCAAATGGATGTTGAAGAATTATTTAAAGAAAATGATAAAGAAAAAGGCAGATTAGCTGGAATCATAAAAGAAAAAGACGAAAAAGATGAAACATCAAAAGAAGAGAATAAAGAAAATAGAAATGATGAGCAAAAACAAGTGGAAAAAGATTTAAGTAGTGAAGGACAAGATTTAAAGTTAAGTTGTTTTAGAAAAATTACAGATCCACATTTGCAAGAAAGAATGCCAAGTGTATTTGAAAATTCATCAGAATATGCAGTAGCATATTCTGATACAATGAGTAGTTTCGTAATTCTACAAAAATCTACAGAGATTGGTGAAAATGGAGATAAAGTAGAAAAATGGAAAATAAACGAAAGTGTTCAAAGATCAGGAACAAATTATGAGCCAATAATAAGTGTTAGTGCGAATGGTAATGAATTAAAGCAAAAAGTTCCTATGACAATATTGCCAGTAGAAAATGTACCAAATCAAAAAATAGCGATAACAATGGATCCAGAAAACTATGGAAAAATTGATATGGAAACGGTTAATGTAATGACTTGTGGAAAAGAATTAGCAGGACATAAAGAAATGTTAGGAAGATCAACAGGACTTGAAGGAGAAGGAAATGTCAATGGCGAGGGAGTAGAAGATTATGAACTTAGACAAAGATTAGATCGTTCAGGAAAAGATATTACAGGTAATCCAACAGCACAAGATGAACTTATACATGGTGCAAAAAAAGTAATGAAAGAAAAAGACCAAACTGAAAATGGAGTTATAGCTGATGAAGAAACTGAAATTCCAGAAACAAATTTAACATATAAGGATTTAAAAGATGTTACAGGAAAAACAGTTGAAGAATTAGTAGAAGAACAAGGTGATGAAAAATCAATTATTGATATTGCAAAAGAGGTAGAAAATAAAATAAAAGTTGCAGCAAGAGAATGTAATGTATCTGTGGAAGGATATGTAAAAGAATTAAAAAAAGCAGATGGAAAAGATATTGATGAAAAAATAGCAAATGCAAATGAAGAAATAGAAGGACAATATATGGGAAATAATCCAAGACAACATTAAATATAAAATAAAGGAGAAAAAAGATGTTAGTAGAAACATTAATATTTTCGGTTATAGCATTTGCACTATTTGTATATATTTTTTACAGATTAATAAAAGAAAATGATACAAAATATGTAACAATACTTGCAATAGAGGCACTTCGGAATAGCAATAAAATTTATAATGGTTTATAATGATACTCAAAAAATGAATGTTTTTGGAGAAATAATAGTATATTTATTATCAATAGTAGTTCCAATAGGTGTTATTTTAATAACAAAAGCAACTGGAAATATTTCAGAAATTATAAATATAAATATTGTTAGAATATGTTTATTATTCGACAACACAAAACAAGCTAAGAAAATGTTAATAGAAATAGTAACAAAAAATCCAGAAAGTTATAATGGGCATAAAATATTAGCAATGTTATATGAAAAAGAAGGTGGACAAAGAAAAGCTGTAGACGAATATGCGCAAGTAATTAGTATTAATCCAAAAGAATATGATGCATATTTTAAAGTAGCAACATTATTAACAGATTTAGATAAAAAAGATGAAGCAATAGATACATTAACAAACTTATTAAACAAAAAGCCAGATTATCCAGAAGCAACAATAGCATTAGGAGATTTGTTAATAGAAAAAGAAGATTATAAAGAAGCAGCAAACTATTATAATGAAGCATTAAAATATAATCCAACAAGTTTTGAATTAAATTACAATTTAGGAATTGTATATACAATGTTAAATGATTTTTCTAGTGCAAAATTATATTATGAGAAATCAGCGGAATTAAATACTATAATATGTAATACAAAATATAGTTTGGCAGAAATTGCAATAATGTATAAAGAATTAGAAGAAGCAGAAAATTATTTGCTACAAATAGTTGATGATGAAGAATTAGGAGCAGATGCATATTTGGAATTATCTAAAATTTATATATTAAAAAATGATAAAGAAAAAGCAATACAATATGCAAATGTAGCAATACAAGATTCTCCAAAAAGAATTGTAGAAAAAATCAGAAAAGATACGACTTTTGCAATAATAATAGCTAAATTATCAATACCATTTAACCTAGATTTTGAAGAAGAAAAAGAGCATAAGTTAACTAAAAAAGAATTAATGGCAAAACAGCATTTAGAGGAAATGGTAGAAATAACAAAAAAAATAGGATTTGCAGATTTGAAAATAGAAAAGAAAAATCCAAAAACAAGGATTGAGAAAACTCAAGAAATAGAAAAAGAAAATTAAAATTCATAAAAAAACTCAAATTAAATATAATATATAATATAAATTTAATTTGGAGGGATTATGAAAAATAAATTAGCAGTAATAGGTGGAGATTTAAGAATTGCAAAATTAGCAATAATGCTTGCTAATGATGGAAATGAAGTATATGTATATGGATTAGAGAAATCTGAAGAAATAAGAAGACAAAAAAATATTATTCAATGTGATACAATAAGAAAAGCAATCGATGATGTAGAAATAGTAATTGGACCAATACCATTTTCAAGTAATGGAAATACAATAAATATGCCATTTAGTGATAAAGAAATTACTATTAGAGAAATGATGCATAATATAAATGCAAAAGTTCTTATAGCAGGATCTATTTTACCAGAAGTATATGAAATGGCAAATGATGAATATATAGAGATTATTGATATAATGAAAAGAGAAGAATTAGCAGTATTAAATACAATTGCAACAGCAGAAGGGACAATTCAAGTAGCAATAGAAAATACAAATAGAATTTTACATGGAAGTGAAGTTTTAATATTAGGATTTGGAAGAATTGGAAAAGTCTTAGCAAGAAAACTTGCTGGATTATCAGTAAAGGTAACATGTGCAGCAAGAAAAGATGAAGATTTGGCATGGATAGAAGCATATGGACATAAATCATTAAATATTAATAATTTAGGTGAAAATTTAAGACCATTTGATATAATAATAAATACAGTTCCACATATTATTTTAACAGAACAAAAATTAGAATATGTAAAAAAAGAAACATTGTTAATAGATTTAGCTTCAAATCCAGGTGGAATTGACAAAAAAGCAATTAAAGATAGAAATTTGAAATTTGTTTGGGCATTATCATTACCAGGAAAAGTGGCACCAACAACATCAGCAGAATTTATAAAAAATACAATATATAATATATTAAGAGAAATATATAAAGTTTAAAAGAAGCAAAAGAAAGGAGAGTGTTAATCTAAAAAGATTAACATTATAAAAAATATGGAAATATATCAAGCAATAGTTTTAGGAATAGTTCAAGGATTAACAGAACTATTACCAGTATCAAGTTCAGCACATTTAAAATTAATACCATGGATGTTTAATTGGAACATTCCAGAAAGTTTTGATGTAGCATTACATTTAGGAACATTATTAGCAATAACATTATTTTTCTTCAAAGATTGGTTAGGTCTAATAAAGGGGGGATATGATCAAGTTGTAAAAAAGAAAAAATCAACAGAAGGTAAAATCTTCTGGTACATAGTAGCAGTAACAATTCCAACAGGAATTTTAAGTTTAGTATTAGACAAATTCTCAGGATATATTTGTGACAAATTTAACATAGAATCAATAATGATTGCAATTGCATTAATAGTATTAGGAATTGTACTTTATATTGTTGATAAAAAAGCACCATCAGAAACAAAATATGAAGATATGACATTTAAACAATCATTTTTAATAGGATTATCACAAGCAATAGCAGCAGCATTTCCTGGAACATCAAGATCTGGTATAACAATGACTGTTGCAAGAGCTTTAAAAGTAGACAGAGAAAGTGCTGCAAAATATTCATTTTTATTATCAACACCAATAGTATTAGCAGCAGTACTTGTAAGTATAAAAGACTTTGAATTTACACTTGCATTCTTTATGGGAGTATTATTCAGTTTCTTAGTAGGAATAATTGTAATTAAATTTTTATTAAACTACTTGAAAAAAGGAAGTTTCAAAGGATTTGCTATATATAGAGTAATACTTGGAATAATAGTAATTACTATGACAATTATGAGATAGAATTTGTAAAAGAGGCACAAAAGTGCTTCTTTTTTCATATTATAAAACATAGGAGGAGAATCAATTATGTTTTGTAGAAGATGTTATAGAAATAAAGGATATTATAGAAATAATCAACAAAATGAAATTAGTTTTAATGAGTTAAAAGACAAGGTATCTAAAGGAGCAATTCTAATAGATGTAAGAAGCCCACAAGAATATAATGAAGGACATCTACCAGAGGCACTAAATATACCTGAATATGAAATAAGAAAAGTAAAAAATGAAATGCCAAAATTAAATCAACAAATTGTCGTATATTGTCAATATGGTGGAAGAAGTAGAGAAGCATATAATATGTTAAGAAAAATGGGATATACCAATGTATATTCATTAAAAGGTGGGTTAGAAATGATTTAAAATATATTAGAAAAAATATTAAAAAAAGGTTGATATTTTAAAAAAAATAAAGTAAAATCTATAAAGAATGTTCATAGCAACAAATTATTATAAATAAAGTGAAAGGAATGCTAAAAATGAAAAAGGTAAAAATATTAACAATTGTATTAGCAATAATATTAGTAACATTAATTGCGTTTGGAGGAATATATCTTCCAACACAAAATAGAATGGAAAATAAAGTTAAAGATTATGAGCTAGGAAGAGAGCTAGACAGTCAAAGAGTTATTGAATTAAAAATAAAAGAAACTTCAACTGATAATTCTAAAGAAAATTCATCTGAAGAAACAACAGACTCTGGAAATACAGAAGAAACAGAAAAGTCTGAAGAAACAACATCAACAGAAAATGAATCAACAGAAAATAAATTAACAGAAAAAGATTATGAAAACGCAAAAAAGATAATGGAAAAAAGATTACAAGCATTAGGTGCACAAGATTATACAATATCATTAGATAAAGAAAACGGAACTGTTAGAGTAGAATTAGCAGAAAATGATAATGTTGATATGTATATATATTATTTATATGCAAGTCAAAAAATAACAATAAAAGATACAGATTCTAAAGATATCCTTTTAAACGATGAGATGATAAAAGGAGCAAAATATTCATATACATCAGATAGTAAAGGAGCATACCAAGTATATGAAGAAATAGAGCTAACAAAAGATGGACAAGCAAAACTAAATGAATTATTGAATGATTATGCATTATTAGCAACAGATGTGACAGAAATAGAAAATGCAAAAAAGGCAAGTGAATCTGAAAGTACAAAAACAGAATCAACAAGTGAAGAAAATACAGAATCAACAGAAAACACAGATGAACAAAATACAGAAAGTACAGAAACACAAAGCACAACAGAAGAAACATCAAGTAATTCAGAAACAACAAAGAAAACAGCAAAATTATATGTAAATGATACAACATATGATATATCAAAAATAGAAAAAGGAAAAATAACAGTAAAAATAGGAGCATCATCATCAAATACAACATCAGTAAATAATAATATATCAAAAGCTGCAGAGATAGCTATGCTAGAAAATGCTGGAAAATTACCAGCAGACTATGAAGTTGATACAAATAGATATGAATATTCAAGTATAACACAAAAAGAAATTATTTATTTTGCAATCGTAATGATAGCAATATTAGTGATAACATTATTAGTATATTGTGTAATATACAAAAAATCAGGAATATTAGCAAGTATATCATTTGTTGGATTTGTAGCATCATTCTCATTATTAATAAGATATACAAATGTTGCAATTTCAATAGAAGGAATAAGTGCAATAATAATTGTTATGATAATTAATTTAATAATAAATAGAGAAATATTATCAAAAACAAAGAAAATGAATTTAGTAAATGAAGCTGTAAAATCAACATATAAAAACATATATTTAAAATTAATACCAGTTGGAATATTAACAATCGTATTCTGTTTATCTAAATGGGAAAGCTTAAGTAGTTTTGGAATGATAATGTTCTGGGGATTAGTTTTAACAGCAATTTATAATGTAATAGTAACAAGAACATTATTAAATTTAAAAGAGAACAAATAATATAAGATAATATAAGAAAGGAGAAAGTACTAACTTGAATAAAGTTAGTACTTGCTAGAAAAAATGAAAAAGAAAAATGTAATTATATTAGCAATAGCAATGATAATAGTAATTGCTGGGGTTATAGTAGCATCTACAATTGGTTTTAATAAGCAATTAAGATATCAAGATAGCCAAAAAATAGATATATATGTAGCAAGTGAAGTAGATGTTGATAAAATTAAAAGTATAGCCAATGAAGTACTTGGAAAACAAAATATGGTTCAAACAATAGAAATATATCAAGATATGGTAACAATAAGAGCAAAATCTATATCAGATGAACAAAAAGATTCAATAGTAAATAAAATTAAAGAAAACTATGAATTTGAACAAACTGCAGAAAAAACAGAAATAAAAGATATTCCAGCTACAAGAATAAGAGACATGTTTAAAAAATATGTTTTGCCATTTGTATTATCATTTATAATAATATTAGTATATATGGTTGTAAGATATCGTCAAAAAGGTATTTTAAATGTTTTTGCTCAAACAATGGCAATTCCAGTACTTTGCGAGATACTATTAATTAGTTTAATAGCAATTACAAGAATACCAGTAGGAGTATATACACCAACATTAGTATTGGTAGTATATTTAGCATCTATAACATATACAGTTATAAAAGTAGAAAAACAAGCAGACAAAAACTAATAAGGATATCTTTCAAATAAATATTTTATGATATCATTTGAATTTGCTGGTGAAACTTTGATAAAAATATTCTTATCAAGGGTAATCCACATAATTAAATTAAAAGAATGAATATTGTCGATAAATGCGGCAACAATTTCAGAAATTTCAATAGGATTAGAAAAATCTTTTTGCCAAATATTAGATTTTTCTAATTCTATTTTTTTATTTAGAAATTTATTCAAAAATTTTTCTATATCACCATCTTTTTTTGATAATAACATAACTTTTGCATTCATATTATAATCCTTTCAATAAATATTATTTGATAAAAAAATAAAAATATTCAATAGAATAAAATTATAATAAAAGAGCATAATAAAAATGTTCTAATTTTTATTTAGTATGAAAAATTGTAGAGTATATGATTTTTCAGTACAGATTTATTTAGAATAATAGTTTGGAAGAATGTGTTATGAGTTTTTAATAATATAAGAAAGGAATAGAATTATCATGGAAAAAAATCAAAGAATAAATTGCACAGTTCAAAGTTGTGCATATCAAGACCAAAAATCAAAATGTTGTACACTACATGCAATTAATGTAGTTCCTACACCAAATAACAATTCAATGCAATCAGATGAATCAAAATGTGGAAGTTATGAATATAACAATAATTACTAAAAAATAATATACAATCTTGACAAAGTTTTGAAATAGAAATAAAATACTCATGTAATAATACAAAAAGAGGAGTGATTAATATGCCATTAGTAACAACTAAGGAAATGTTTGAAAAATCAATGAAAGAAGGGTTTGCAATTGGTGCATTTAATGTAAATAATATGGAATTAATACAAGGAATTGTTGATGCAGCTGCTGAAAACAATTCACCAGTTATATTACAAGCATCATCAAGTGCAATAAAATATGCTAGAATTAATTATTTAATGAAAATGGTTGAGGCTGCTGTAGAGGAACATCCAAATATTCCGATAGCAATACACTTAGACCATGGTCCTGATTTTGAAACATGTAAAATGTGTGTAGACAATGGATTCACATCTGTAATGTTTGATGGTTCAAAATATGATTTTGAAGAAAATATCAGACTAACAAAAGAAGTTGTTGATTATGCACATGCACATGGAGTTGTTGTAGAAGCAGAATTAGGAAAATTAGCAGGAATTGAAGATGATGTAAATGTATCTGCATCTGATGCAATGTATACAGATCCAGCACAAGCTGAAGAATTTGTAAGAAGAACAGGAGTTGATTCATTAGCAATAGCAATTGGAACAAGTCATGGAGCTTATAAGTTCAAAGGTGAAGCAAAACTTAGATTTGATATTTTAAAACAAATTAAAGAAAGAATTCCAAATACACCAATAGTATTACATGGAGCTTCAACAGTAATTCCGGAATTAGTAAATATGTGTAATGAATATGGAGGAAATATTCCAGGAGCTAAAGGTGTACCTGATGAAATATTACATGAGGCAAGTATTTCAGGAGTTTCAAAAATAAATGTAGATACAGATTTAAGACTTGCAATGACAGCAGGAATTAGAAAAGTATTTGTAGAAGATCCAAGTGCATTTGACCCAAGAAAATATTTAATTCCAGCAAGAGAATTAGTAAAAGAAACAGTTTCACACAAAATGAAAGATGTATTTGGTTCAGCTAATAAAGCATAGAAAGTAAAATAGAGACATCACATAATAATAAGTGAGTGTCTCTATTTTTTAACTATTATCTTTTATTTTTTGTCTCATAGCTTTTTGCATTCTTCTTTCAGCATCTTTTTTGGCAATATCTTGACGTTTATCATAAAGTTTTTTTCCTTTTCCTACTCCTAATTCAAGTTTGACTAAACTTCCTCTGAAATATAAAGAAATAGGAACTAAAGAATAACCGTCAATTTTTACTTTTGAATATAATTTTAATAATTCTCTTTTGTTTAATAATAATTTTCTATCTCGTAAAGGGTCTTTGTTATAAATATTTCCATGTTCATAAGGACTTATGTGCATAGAATATATATAACATTCTCCATCTTTAAAACCAGCATAACTATCTTTTAAATTTACTTTTCCAGCTCTTATAGATTTTATTTCTGTTCCAGATAAAACAATTCCAGCTTCATATTTGTTTTCTATGTTGAAATTGTGGTATGCAACTGGATTTTTTGCTATTAATTTTGTATCCATAGTTTTTATTCCTTTCGAAGATATTGTACTCTAAAAAGTGGAAAAAATCAATAATTACACATTTATTTTTTCATTAGAATCTTCATATTTTGTTAAGTCAATTTGATCTAATGAATTTTGAATACAACTAACTATAACATTATTAAAACTCATATCTTCTTTTTCAGCAATTTTTTTTAGTGTATCATTCATTGTTTCTGGCAAACGTATAGAAATTTTCACATTACTTTTTTTATATTTTGATATTTCAAACATAATTGTTCCTCCAATTTTTTTGTTAATTGTCTCACAAAAATATTTCAAAAAATACCTGACAAATGTATTGTACTTTGAGCAAGGGTATGGTATTATTTAATTAGATGTTACTAAAGAAAGGGGAAAAATAACATGAGAAGAGAAAGAGGAATAACAACAATAGGTTTAGTAGTAACAATAATAGTAATGTTAATATTAGCAGGAGTAACAATATCTTTGATGCAAGGAAATTCGGGAATAATTTCAAAAGCAGATGAGTCCAAAAGTCAGACTGAAAGAAAAGAAGTAATAGAAAAAGCAAAGATGACAATATCAGAAAAGGTAGTTGATAATGGAGGAAATGAATTAACAAGAAGTGAATTAAAGGAGATCTTAGAACAATATTTTATAAATGTTCCAGAAGATTATACATTGGAAACAATATTAAAAACAAAAGAAGAGAATGGAAAGTATGAAATAAAAGTATCTGAGATATATGATAGAGATATAATGACAAAAAATGAAGAAACAGATGGTAGTACAGAAGTAGTACCACCAACATCAAGTACTAATGTGGAAAATGGAAATAGTGGCAATACAGGAAGTAGTGGTAATACAGGAAATGATGGAAGTAATTCAGCAGAAATAGATGTAACAAAAGTAGAAATGGATAAGCAAACAGCAACAGTAGATATAAATGGAGAAAATACAGTACAATTAAATGCAAAAGTAATTCCAAGTAATGCAAATAAAAACACAGAAATAACATGGACAAGCAAGAAAAAAGCAGTAGCAAGTGTAAATCAAAAAGGATTAGTAACAGGAAAAACAGTAGGAAATTCAATGATAATGGCAACAAGTCAAAATGGATATAGTGCAGACTGTTTAGTAGTATGTCAAGCAAAAATTACAGGAATAACTGTAAATCCAGTAACAGTTAATATGACAGTTGGACAAAAAATAACATTAACAGCAACAACAAGTCCAGAAATAGTAACAGAAAAGGTAACATGGAAAAGTAGAAATGAAGATGTAGCAAAAGTAGATAATAATGGAAATGTAACAGGAATAGGAAAAGGAGTAGTAGAAATAATAGCACAAAATCCAGGAGGAACAATACAAGCAGTATGTACAGTAACAGTGAAAATAAATCCAACAGGAATAAGATTGAATTACTCTAAATTAGTATTAGATAAGAATTCATCAAATATACCAAAATTGGAAGCAACAATATTGCCAGATACAACATATGTAAATGATAGCATAGTATGGGAGAGTAGTAATAAAAATGTAGTTACAGTAGAGAATGGAAATTTAACGTTAATAGAAAATGGAGAAGCTCAAATAACAGTTACTACACAAAATGGATATACTGTGCAATGTTCTATAACAGTAATAACTCCTATAACTAGCCTTGCTGTAAGTCCAACAAGTGAAACAGTGAATGTTGGAAATACTGTACAGTTAACAGGTACAGTTAATCCTTCTAATACAACAGAAAGTACTTTATGGACAAGTAGCAATACAGATGTTGCGACAGTAAGTGATGCAGGACTTGTAACTGCTAAATCTGCTGGTACAGCTACGATTACTTTTAAGAATTCGAGTGGTACTAAGTTGGATAGTTGTACTGTAACGGTTTGCGAAGAAGAAGAAATTGTATATATGATGGGATGTTTTGATGTTAATCCTGAAAATTATAATTATACTAGTACTGATTTGGTAAAAGGGGCCGAAAATATATGGAGAAATAGCCATGATTATTATCCAGGCGAGGTTGCAACTCTTGAGAATGGAAATGTTGTAGCGGTATATACATCACTAGGAAATTATAGGTATCATGATGATGACTATCACTATGTTGATGGTGGAATAATATATATAATAAATGTAAAAAATGGAAATATAATATCGACATTGGGCGAAAATAACAGTACAGGATATAGTTGTGTTGCTTCAAGTAAAGATGGTGGCTTTTTCGTTGGTGGTTGGTATGATTATAATCCTAGTAGGTATAGTAGTAATACAGGTCCGGTAAATGTATATAAATATAATAGTTTTGAAAAAATTCAATGGACATATAATATAACTCAAAATGGAATAGGAGCAGTACAAAGTATTTCTGCAACTCAAGATAATGGTGTTTTATTTTATTATGGTGGATATATTTATAAACTAAATGAAAATGGTACTTTGGAATGGAAAATTAGTGGAGCATCAAATATTGCCGTTTTACCAAATGGTAATATTGTAACTATAGCAGAATCTACATTAAAAATTCTAAATTCTTCTGGAAGTGAAGTATTAAATACTAAATTGAGCTATAATTTTAATTGTATCACTACTAGCTTGGATAATTACATATATCTTGCCGGTGGGAATAAGATTGCCAAATATGATGAAAATGGAAAAAAAGTTTGGCAAAGTTCAATACCAAAAAGTAGTAGTATAGCAGGAGATATATCTACTATTGCTACATATTCAGATGGAAGTGTTGTAGTAGGAACTGATAGATTAACAGCCTATTTAGTAAAATATGATAAAAATGGTAATAATATTTTTTCAAAAAGAAAGGATATGTTTAGCAGTTGGAAGATATGGGATATAACTATTGTAAAAAAATAAATTTATTTATTGAGTATATCGTAAAGTTTGTATAAAATTTAAACTTTTTATAATAAATTTTTATAATTTTAATAATTGAATTGACAAAATTATATTTATATATTAACCTATGATATATTTACTTGTCAAAGTTCAATTAACAAAGCATGTTGAAATTAATTTTTTTGACATGCTTATTTTTTATATTAATATGGTAATTATTACCATTAATTAATAGCTACTCTATCTGTAAAATATGTATGTAATTCTGATATTGTAACACCCCAATTGGGGTATCTACTTTTCCATTTTTCTTGTAATTCTATTAAATTATTATATCCAATTTCTTCTGTTGGTGCTTGATATATTTGTTTTAAATCTTTTGCTAATTCTTTTCTATCTTTATATGATACATATTGTAGTGTATTTCTTATCATGTGTACAATACAACGTTGAAATTCTGTTGATGGATATACTTTACTTATTGCTTCTTTTAATCCATCTGAACACATTATTAATATATCTTATACTCCTCGATTTTTTATTTCATTAAGTATGCTTGTCCAATATTTCGCACTTTCTGAATCTCCAATATTAAAAACCTAATATTTCTTTTTTCATGTCATCGTTACTCCTAATGCTATATAAACTGCTTTCTTTACTACTATTCCAACTTGTTTCACATTAAAATATGTTGTATCTACAAATACTATTGCATATTTTTCTTCTAGTTGTCTTTTTTGTCATTCTCTTTTTTCTGGAATTATCTTATCTGTTATTACTGTTACCATATCTGGGCTTATTTTTACCCCATAAATTTCTTACATTTCTTCGTAGATATTTTGATTCGACATTCCTCTTGCATACATTTTTATTATCTTCTGTTCTATATTTGATATATCTTTTTGACCTTTTTCAACTATAACTATAAGTGGATGCCTTGTCTATCTCTTGGGATATTTAATGTTATATCACCTTCAGAAGAATGTACTGTTTTTTGTGAATATTCATTTCTATAATTCTCAGTATTGTTTGTATACTCGTTTTTTTCGTATCCTAAATGTTCTGTTGATTCTGCATTTAACATTTCTTGTAAGGTATCTTTAAATAAATCTTTTATTACCTCTTGAATATCACCTACTGTTTTTAATTCATTACTTTTTATAAATTCTTGTACCATTTTTTCTTTCTTCACTTATTTTTTTTCTTTTTTGTCATTTTTAAAACCTCCTTATGACATTTTTATTTTATCATAAGAAGGTTTATTTTTAAACTTTATACATTTTTTTCTATATACTCCGATATTTTAATCATCGTCATCATTTATTATTTTTTATAAGAAATATTTTAATATGTAAAAATAGCATTTACATCATAATATCGTGCATTATTCAAAGTAGCACCACCACGATTAGGAGTAATAAAATCCCATACTTTATCTCCATTGATATTATATTTTAGTATATATGGACCTGCTCCAACCACAATGCTATTATCTGATGTAATTGCTAATGTATTTACATCATAATATTGTGCATTATGCAAAGTAGCACCACCACGATTAGGAGTAATAAAATCCCATACTTTATCTCCATTG